>Ga0207695_10003222_pt1 | contig 23229 bp, 21 predicted proteins | sample KBSC54metaG_FD_184354 | JGI IMG/M metagenome (GOLD analysis project Ga0207695, IMG submission 184354) | Corn rhizosphere microbial communities from Kellogg Biological Station, Michigan, USA - KBS C5-4 metaG (SPAdes) (version 2) | ecosystem: Host-associated > Plants > Roots > Rhizosphere > Soil...
GAAAAAGACGACGCCACAAGCTCGCGCGGCAAGGCCGCGCCTGCGCTCCAAGGCAACGGCAACGCCGGCGCGCGCCGAGGAATATTATCGCCGCTTGTCGCTGGCGTACCCGGACGCGCATTGTGCGCTCAACCATCGCAACGCGTATCAGCTGCTCGTCGCGACGATCTTGAGTGCGCAGTGCACTGACGTGCGCGTGAATATGGTCACGCCCGCGTTGTTCGCGAAATATCCGAACGCGGCCGCACTCGCTGACGCCGACCGCGAGACGCTCGAAGAGATGATCAAGAGCACCGGATTCTTTCGCAGCAAAGCAAAGAGCCTGTTGGGGATGTCGCGGGCGTTGGTCGAGCGGCACGGCGGGAACGTCCCGCGCACAATGGATGCGCTCACCGCGCTCCCCGGTGTGGGCCGCAAGACCGCGAATGTCGTGCTCGGCAACGCGTTCGGGGTCAACGACGGCATCGTGGTCGACACCCACGTGGCGCGACTCTCCAAACGGCTTGGCCTAACGAAAGAGACGGATCCGGTGAAAATCGAACGCGCGCTCGTCCCGCTGTTCCCGCGCGACCAGTGGACCATGCTGTCGCACCTGCTCATCGAGCACGGGCGCCGCATCTGCGAGGCGCGCCGACCCAAGTGCGAGCAGTGCGTCCTCAACGACCTCTGCCCCTCATCACTCGTATGAGCGCCAAGCGACGCTGGCTGGTGAAATCGGAGCCGACGACGTTTTCGTGGCAGCACCTCTGGAAATCGCCGCACCGCACGACGTGTTGGGACGGCGTCCGAAATTTCCAAGCGCGCAATTACTTGCGCGATCAGATGCAGGTGGGCGACCCCGTGTTCTTCTACCACTCGAACGCCGAGCCGACCGCCATCATGGGCATCTGCGAAGTGGTGCGATCCGGATATCCCGACGATACGGCGTTCGACAAGAAGTCGGGCCACTTCGATCCGAAGAGCGACCCAGCAAATCCAACCTGGTACATGGTGGATCTGCGCGCGGTGCGCCCGTTGGCGCATCCGCCGACGCTGGCGCGGCTGCGCGAGGAACGCGGGCTCGCGCACATGGTGCTCTTGAAGAAAGGCAGCCGCCTGTCGGTGCAGCCCGTGACCGATCAGGAGTGGGACATCATCGAGCGCATCGGAGAAACGGGCTGAGGCCGTGCATCGGGCCGTCGCCTGCGCTATCGTTCATCGGCTCATGGCTCTCGTCGCGCCGGCTGGTGCGGCGTGGCTTCGTCAGACTCCAGGCATCCGCTCGCTATGTCGAAAACCGCAACGATCGAGACAAACCGGGGGACCATCGTGGCCGAGCTGTTCGACAAGGAAGCGCCCGGCACGGTGGCCAACTTCGAGAGGCTCGCGAACAGCAAATTTTACGACGGCGTGAAGTTTCATCGCGTCGTGCCGGACTTCGTGGTCCAGGGCGGCGATCCGCTCTCGCGCGATCTGCCGGCGGGTGATCGCCGTATCGGTACGGGCGGTCCGGGATGGAAGATCAAGTGCGAGACCAAGGGCAACCCGCACAAGCACGAAGTGGGCTCGCTCTCGATGGCGCACGCGGGGAAGGACACGGGCGGGAGTCAGTTCTTCATGGTCCTGAGCGAGCAGAACACGAAGCACTTGAACGGCGTGCATACGGTGTTCGGCAAGATCACGCGCGGGTTGGAGGTCATGCAGAAAATCCAGCCCAACGACACGATGACCTCGGTGCGCGTCGACTGATCGTCAGGCTGGTGGCGCACGACGAGGTGCGCATCGAATCACAGTCACTTTCTGGAGAGATCGAGCAATGGCAGCCCCGCTTACCGGAGACAAGAAGGCCGGTTTCACCGGTCTCATCGTCGGTGTGATCGTGCTGTTCTGCATTCTGTACAGCATCGTGCTGATCACGAACCGGCACTACGAGGGGGCAGAGCAAGCGACGGCGGCGGCGACGCAGTAGGCGCGGCGCCGGCCCCCGGCCACGCGACACGAGGGAGCGCGACGCGTCAGGCGTCGCGCTCCCTCGTGTCGCGTGGGCGGGTTGCGTTAGGCGATCAGCTGCCGACGGGCGCGGCCACCAGGTCGCGGGTCATCATCTCGAGATCGAAGCCGTCCTTGCGAATGCGCTGGTCGTAGTAAAGCACCGTGAGAACGATCGAAACGACCGGCAGCACCAGGATCTCCGCCACGGCATTGATCAGGAGTCGCGCCGCCGGGGCCATGGGCACGAACGCCAGCGCAAGCTGCAACGCGAAAATCACCGCGAAGACGATCAGCCACGCGAGACACTGCGTCCCGAGGATGCGCATCTTGAAGCCTTGCGAGAGGTCGCGAGACCGGTGGAACGCGTCTTCGAAGCCCTTGTTCTCGATGAGCAGCACCGGGACGACCGCAAACCAACGGAGGAACAGGTAGAAGCCCGCGATGCTGAACGTGAACGCGCCGGCGATGACGGCCACGAAGCGAATCCCGATCGCAGCGCCAATGAGCTGCAGCCACTTGGAGAACGCCGTCTTGATCGCGCGCGCCGGATCGATCGTTCCCTCGAGGTATGCGTCCGATGCCGCGACGATGATGCCGTTCTTCACGACGAAGCCCCAGACCCACACGACCGGCATGAGCGCAAAGACGAGCGGATTGAAGCCGTAGGTCGAGCCAACCGGATGCGTCGGCGACAGGAGCGTGAAGACGCCGCTCATCCAGAGCACGATCCACGACGGAAACGCCGACAACACCATGATCATCACAATTGTCGCGAAATGCCGGCGGTACAGTTGGATCGAGAAGTCGATGATCTCGTACGCTGTTCGCTCTCGAACTTGCGGTACTGCGCTGGTGGCCATGGAATTGTCGCGCTGACGGTGGGGTGACTAACGGGGGAAGGATATGATGTAGGACGACAGCCTCGAGTGGCAAGCTACGCCATTGACCAGCGGTCGAGTCCGGCAGCGCGAGGCGGCGTTGCGTGTCCGGTGGCGGAGCACCATTATTACTGACTGTTCAGTCACTTAACTACCTTCGGATATACCCGTATCAACCGCACTGATTCGCTCTTGGGCCGGCTTCAGCTTGAAACTACATGACTGACTCGTCGGTTAGTAAGGAAAGAGGCTGAGACCTATGATCGCTGCTCGACCTGATGAACCACGCTGGCGCCGGCTTCCGGAGGCCCGGCCGCGCCAGATTCTCGATGCCGCCATCGACGTGTTCGGCGACTCCGGCCTCGCCGCTGCACGCCTCGACGACATCGCGAAGCGGGCTGGTGTGTCCAAGGGCACCATCTACCTCTACTTCTCCAACAAAGAAACGCTCTTCTGCGAGATGATCCGGCAGCTCGTTGCCGATACGATCATCCAGGCTCAGGAGCGCGCGGTCGCGACGAGCGCCTCCGCGGTGGAGCAGTTGATCGATTACGCGCGCACGGTGTGGCAGCACATTCGCACACCGATGTTCGAGAAACTCCACCGGTTGGCCATTGGCGAGCTGCGCAACTTCCCTGCACTCCTCGAGTTCTTCCATCGCGAGGTGCCGGGACGGAACGTCCAAGCGATCGCAGGCATTCTCCGTCATGGGATCGCGACGGGCGAATTCCGCGAGATGGACGAGCTGGAAGGCGCGCGGATGTTTCAGGCGCTCATTTTCAGTCACGGGATCTGGTGTGCGCAACGCGAACGGAACCCGCTCGTGGGGCATCTGACCGACGAGGAGGTGCTGGGGCAGCTCCTCGACTTTTTTCTGGGCGCAGTGCGAAAGGATGCGGCATCGCGTCCAGCTTCGCCTGCGTCTTCCGCGGCGAACGAGGCATGACTGTGCATGCATGGGGTCGGCTGGGACAGGCGCTGGCGGTGGTGTCGATGATGGCGATCGGGGGACGGGCGTCCGCGCTGCACGCGCAGCCGCAAGAGCGCGACACCACGTTCTCGGGCGCGCTTTCGTTAGGCGACGCGGCGCGCATGGCGGCGCGCCAGAGCGCGACGGCGCAGGAGGCCTACTTCCAGGCGGCGCAGTCGGCGGCGCAGGTGACGCAGGCGCGGAGCGACTTGTTGCCTAACGTTTCGGCGTACGCCATGGAGCACGGCGTCACGATCAACACGGCGACGTTCGGCTTTGCGCTCCCCGGTCTGGATCCCGGCGGCCAGCTCCTCGGCCCGGTCAACACCATCGATGTGCGCGGCAAACTGTCGCAGACGATTTTCGACTGGTCGGCCCTGAGCCGGCTGCGCAGCGCGAAGTCGACGGCCGTGGCCAGCAACGCCACCGCGTCCGACGTGGCCGAACAAGCGGCGGTGGCGGCGTCGCTGGCGTATTTGCGCGCCCAGCGGGCCGACGCCCAGCTCGCCGCGCGCGAGGCCGACTCGGTGCTTGCGGATTCGCTGCTGAGCATCGCGAACGATCAGCTCGCGGCGGGAGTCGGCGTGGCGCTCGACGTCACGCGGGCGCGGGCGCAGGTCGCGTCGGTGCGCGCGCAGCTCATCGCCGCACGCAACGAACGCGACCGGGCGCGGCTCGACCTGCTCCGCGCGCTCGGGCTGCCGCTGGATGCGCACATCGAGCTTGCCGACACGCTGACCCGGCTCGCGATGTCGGACACGATGCCTAACGAACAGGCGGCCATCGCCATGGCGCTCCGCAACCGGCCCGACCTTCGCGCCGCCGACGAGCAGCTGCTCGCGGCGCGGCAGACGTCGGGCGCAATTCGCGCCGAACGGTTGCCGTCGCTCACCGCCTTCGGCGATGAGGGGTGGCTCGGGACGAACGGCGGCAACAAGCTGAACACCTATCAATGGGGCGTGCAGGTGTCGGTGCCGGTCTTTGACGGACTCCATCGCGAAGGCCGCATCGAGGAATCCGAGGCACGCGTGAACGAGATCGATGTGCGGCGGCGCGACCTGCGCCAGCAGGCGGCCATCGAAGTGCGCGGCGCCCTGCTCGACCTCGGCTCGGCGCGCCAAGCGGTGGACGCGGCGCGCGAGGAGCTCCAGTTGACGGAGCAGGAAGTAGCGCAGGCGCGCGACAGGTTTCGCGCCGGCGTGTCGGGGAACGCGGACGTCATCACGGCGTCGCTCACCCTGAACACGTCGCGCACGCAGTTGGTCGATGCGCTCGCCTCGTACCAATCGGCGCGCGTCGGCCTGGCGCGTGCGTTAGGCTCGGTGACGGCCTTGCCATAGCGCAGACGTGCAGCACGTGACCCACTCGATCGGCGACGAACGATCAGGACCTCTGACGATGGATACATCATGGCAACGATGGTCGATGAAGTAGACCAGGAACATTCCGAGACCAAACCGGCGAAAGCCGAGCATCCGCCGGCCGCGCCGTCGAAGCGCAAGTACGTCCTGCCGATCATCGCGATCGTGGTGCTCATCGCGCTGGCATGGGGCGTCAAGTCGTACCTGTACGCGAGGGTGCACGAGAGCACGGACGACGCGCAGGTCGATGGCCACATCATTCCGGTGCTGGCCAAAGTCGGCGGCTACGTGAACTCGGTGCGCGTCCAGGACAACGATTCCGTGCACGCGGGCGACACGTTGGCGACGATCGATGACGCGGAATACAAGGTGAAGGTGGCGCAGGCCGAAGCGGATCTGACTGCGGCGCGCTTCACCGTCGGGTCGGCGCGTGCGCCGGGACAGGCGCGCGCAGCGGTGACGTCGGCGACGAGCCAGTACGCCGCGCAGGATGCGCGGATCACGGCCGCGCGTGCCGAAGAGGAGCAAGCGCAATCGGACCTGGCGCGCATGAAGGCGCTGGCGGCCAAGCAGATCATATCCAGCCAGCAACTGGACGCGGCGCAGGCCGCTGCCGATGCCGCGTCGGCGAACTTGCAGGCTGTGCAGCGACAGGCGGCGGCGGGCAACGCGGGCGTCACGAGCGCCCAGGCCGGTGTGCGCGTGGCGGAAGCGCGCACGCAAGCGGCGCAGGCAGCGCTCGACGATGCGCGGCTCCAGCTGAGCTACACGGTGATCACCGCGCCGGTGAGTGGAACCGTGTCCAAGAAAATCGTCGAGTTAGGCCAACTGTTGCAGCCGGGACAGACGCTCATGTCGGTCGTGGCGGACACCGGCACCTGGATCACGGCCAACTTCAAGGAAACGCAGCTCGCCAACATGCGCGTCGGGCAGCCGGTCGAGATCGACCTGGATGCCTATCCGGGCTGCACCGCCGAAGGAAAAGTGCAGAGCCTGAGCGCCGCCACCGGGGCACGTTTCGCCCTGCTGCCACCGGACAATGCGACGGGCAACTTCACCAAAGTCGTGCAGCGGGTGCCGGTGCGAATCGTCGTGACGAAGGGCTGCGGCACGGCCCGCCCGTTGCGGCAGGGACTGTCGGTGGTGGCGCACGTGAAGACGGGCTGACCTCCGCCTAACGGAATGCGCCCGACGCACCGCTGATCGGCAGCTCGCAGCACGCCGGGCACCGTCCGAATGGCGCGCGCGGTGGCGACGGGCGTCCCGTACACTGACGCGTCCGGCGGCGAGCTTGGTCGGGGAACCCGTCGCTCCTAAGTTATGGGGTGACGGTGAGGTCCCGCGTTCCAGCATTCCAGCCCAGCCCCGAACATGACAGCTCTGCCGCCGCGCGCCGATGCACTCGCGCTCATGCAGGAATTCACGGCCAGCGAATCGCTCCGCAAACACATGCTCGCCGTAGAGTCGGCGATGCGCGCGTACGCCTCGCACTATGGCGAGGACCCGGAGCGCTGGGGCCTTGCCGGCCTCATGCACGACTTCGATTACGAGCGATTCCCGAACGCGGCGCATGCCGCCGACGCGGAGCATCCGGCCCACGGCGCGCGACTTTTGCGAGAGCGCGGGTATCCAGAGGATGTGGTCACGGCGATACTCGGGCACGCGCCGTACACCGGGGTCGCGCGCACGACGCCAATGGCGCGCGCGCTGTTCGCGGTGGACGAGCTGACCGGTCTCATCACGGCGACTGCGTTGGTCAAGCCATCGCGCAGCGTGCACGATGTCGATGCCCGATCCGTCCGGAAGAAGATGAAGGACAAGGCATTCGCGCGGGGCGTTAGTCGCGAGGACGTCGTCCTCGGCGCGCAGGAATTGGGGGTCGAGCTCGATACGCACATCCAGTTCGTCATCGAAGCGATGCGCGCGAACGCGGACGCCATCGGGTTGGCTGGCCTCCCAGGGGGCTAAATGGCGCGCTTCAACGGTTTCCCTCCGCGGCGCGTTACTCACACGGACGTCTGCCGGGACGAGAATGCACGCAGCACTGTCTCTTCACACCGCCCAACACGTGCCTGAGCCGTCGACCGAATGGTCGGCTCGCACGCGCGAGCGGGACCTGATTGTTGCGGCACAACACGGTGATCGCGATGCGTTCGCGGAGCTGGTGACATTGCATCAGCGCCGGGCGTACGCGGTGGCGCGCGCGATCACGGCCACGCATGAGGATGCCGAAGATGCAGTGCAGGAAGGCTTCTTACACGCCTACCGTGCGCTCGATCGGTTTCGGCCGGAGCAGGCGTTCGGCGCGTGGCTCCATCGCATTGTGGCTAACGCGGCGCTCGACATTGGACGTCGGCGGCGCGTGCGCGACGCGGACACGTTGTCCGACTCGGTGGCGCTGCCGTTTCGCGATCCGGCGGAGCACGATGAGTTGCGCCGGCGCCTCGCGGAGGGACTCGAGGGGCTGTCGCAACGGCAACGGTCGGTGATCGTCCTGCACGACGTCGAAGGATTTACGCACGGCGAAATCGGCAGCATGCTGGGGATACCGGAAGGGACGGCCCGTTCGGACCTCCATCATGCGCGCGCCGCGCTTCGTCGAACGCTGGGAGACCTCTGGAGTCAACGATGAGTATCGAACCTCGCATCGGGCCTCACGGACGGGATGACGACCTGACCCGCGCGTTGCGTAGTCTGTACGCGGCGCCGTCGGACGACGCGTACTGGACGACCCTCGCCGGGCGCATCATGGCGCGCATCGGCGGCGAAGCCGTCGTCGAGCAGTGGTGGCAGCCGTTAGCACGGTTCGCGCGGATCGGTCTCGTGGCGGCGGCGGTGGCGCTCGTGGCAGCGCGCATCGCGTTGTCGCGCGACGCGGCGCGTCAGACGGCCATTGCGTACGACGGGGTCATCGAGACACCGGCGACGGCGCCGTTGCAGTTGGCGACCGACCGGACGCCGGGCTCCGCGCGCGACGCCACGCTGCGTTACGTCATCTCACCCTGACCGGAGCCGTCCATGCAGCGCGCGAAAGCGCTCGCCTTCGCCGCCTTGATCGCGGTCCTGGTTGTCGGCGGCGCGGTGGGCTTTGCAGTGGACCGTCTGGTTCACAAGCCGTGTACTACATCTAGTTCGAGCTGCCGCAACGTCGACGTCCTCGCGGATCGCCTGGCGCTTTCGCCGGCGCAGCGCGCGGCGGTCGACAGCATTCTCGACAAGCGCCATCGCGACTTCGACAGCGCGCTGATTCCCGTGCGCCCGAAGCTCGATTCGATTCGTCTCGCGGCGCGAGCGGAAATCTTCAAGCTGCTCGATCCGACCCAGCGCGCGCGATTCCAGCAGATCATCGATGAATCGCAGAGCAGCCAGGAGAATCACCGTTGAAGAAATGGTTCGTGCTCGTGTTCGCACTGCCGGCAGCGCTGGCAGCGCAGCAACCTACTACACCTGCGACGCCGCCGGCCGACACGGCGGCGCCGCTGCCGAAGTTCGATACGACGTTGCTTGGCCCCGTCGATACGACGGCGCGTCCGATCAGTTTGGATGAAGCGGTGCATCTTGCGCAGCGGGCGTCGCCGCTGGCGGTCGCAGCGCGCGGGACGATCGAGACGAGTCAGGCGCAGGTGCGGGCAGGCTATGCGGCGTTCATTCCGAGTCTCTCGGTAAGCGCCTCGGCGTCTCGCCAGGGCGGCGACCGGTTCGATCCGCAGGGCGCACTGGTGCCGTTCACCGGCAACGCGTGGCAGCAGTCGCACGGGCTCGCGCTGAATCTCGATCTCTTCGACGGCGGCTCGCGCATCTACAACCTGCACACGTTCAAGGCGAACGTGACCGCGGCGAACGCGAACGAAGTGCTCCAGCAGTTTTCGATCGCGCTGTCGGTGAAGCAGCAGTTCTACGCGGTGCTCGCAGCGCGCGAGGCAGAAGCGGCGGCGGAGTCGCAGCTCCAGGAGTCCAACGAAAATCTCAAGCAGGCGCTGGCCAAAGTGCGCGCGCGCGAGGCGACCAAGTCGGATTCGCTGCGGGCGGTCATCCAGGTTGCTAACGCACAGTTAGCCATTGTCACGGCGCGCTACGATCTGGACAACGCGAACGCGGCTTTGACCCGGCTCGTCGCCACGAACTTCACCGTCACCGCGGCGCCCGACGACTCGACGAAAGAGTTCGCATTCGCGTCGGTGGACAGCGCCGCGTTGCGCGCCCTCGCCGAGGCGGGCCCGGCGGTCAGGCAGGCACAGGCGTCGGATGTCGCATCGGCCGCGGGCGCGAAAGCGGCCCGCGCGCCGTATCTGCCCACGCTGAGCGCGAGCTGGAACATCAGCGGCAACGGCAGCACCAACAGCCTGGCGTTCGTCGCCGATCAATACGCCTACCAGAATCAGTTCCGCGTCTCGCTCAGCTATCCGATTTTCGACCAGCTGCAGCGCGAGCAGAGCATTGCGGTCGCGGATGTGGCGCAGCGCAACGCCGATGCACAACTGCGCGATGCGAAGCTCGCTGCCCAACAGAACTTCGTGCAGTTCTACGGCGCGCTGCGGACGAATCAGCAGCAGGTGGAGATCGACCAGACGTCGGTCGAGGCCGCCGAGGAAGACCTGCGTGTGCAGCGCCAGCGGTACGATTTCGGCGCGTCCACACAATTGGATGTGTTGACATCCGAAGCCGCGCTGATTCAGGCGCGCGCGGCGCTCATTCAGGCTCGGTTCAATTATCGCGTTGCCAAGGCGCAACTCGAAGCGCTCGTGGGCCGAGATCTGTAAACCCCCGTGAGCGTGACGATCAGGAGACGATTCGTGAGACCTTATATTCCGCTCGCCGCCGCGCTGCTCGTGGTGGTGGGTTGCAACAAGAAAGCCGCCAACCCGGCGAGCGCGGTGCAGGTGGCCACGATCGCCAAGCAGGATCTCATCGTCGACGTCGAGGCGACGGGCGTCATCCAGCCGATCAATGCGGTGCAGGTGCGCTCGAAGGCATCGGGGCAGATCATCAAGATGCCGGTGGAGCTGGGCTCGCGGGTCAAGCCGGGTGACTTGCTGGTGCAGGTCGATCCGCGCCAGGTGACGAACAACTACAATCAGGCGAAGGCGGCGCTGCTGGCGGCGCAGGCGAACCTGACGGTCACCAAGACGCAGCTCGATCGGGCCAACGGTCTGGCGAAAGCGGGCGTGCTCACCGCGCCCGACCTGGAGACGGCGCAGCTCAACTATGCCAACGCGCAATCGGCGGTGGCGGCGGCGAAAACGAACCTCGACAACGCGCAGATCGCGCTCGAGGACGCGCACATTGTGGCGCCGATCAACGGCGTGGTGATCGAGAAGGACGTCTCGTTAGGCCAGGTCATCAGCTCGGCCACGAACAACGCCGGCGGCGGCACGCTGCTGCTGCAGATGGCCGACCTGGGCCAGGTGATGGACAGCACGCTGGTGAGCGAGAGCGACATCGGCAACGTGAAGCCGGGGCAGAAGGCGACGGTGAAGGTGGACGCGTATCCCAACCGGGCGTTCGTCGGCACGGTGGAGAAGATCGCGCCGGAAGCGACGGTGCAGCAGAGCGTGACGATGTTCCCGGTGCTCATTCGCCTGGACAACAAGGACGGCGCGCTCATGCCGGGCATGAACAGCGACGTGTCGGTGCTGGTGCAGCAGCGGACGAACGTGCTCACCGTGCCCAACGATGCGCTGCGCACGCCGCGCGAAGGCGCGCAGGTGGCGGAGGCGTTAGGCCTGGATCCGGCGAAGGTGACGAGCGAGGTCAAGACGCAGCTGGCCAGCTTGCACCCCGGCGCCGGGACCGCGGCGCCTAACGCGACCGGAGACACGGCGGCGGCGGCCGGCATGATCGACCCGGCCGACTCGACCGCCGGCGCCGCACGCCAGCGCGGCGCTCGCGGGGCCGCCGGCGCCACCGGACGGCGGTCCGCCCGCGGCGGCGGCGGCGCCAACGGGAACGGCGGCGGTGCCTTCGCGGCGCAGACCGGCGGCCTGTCGACCGGCTCGGAGTTCGGCGTTGGATCCAACCGGCACACCGGCCTCGTGTTCCTGGCGCAGAACGGCACCTTCGTCCCCCGGGTCGTCTCGTTAGGCGTCGCCAACTACGACGTCACCGAGGTGAAGAGCGGCCTGGCGGAAGGCGACCAGGTCGCGCTCGTCACCACGGCGATGCTCCTCCAGGCGCAGAACGCGCGGCAGCAGCGCATCAAGAGCTTCACCGCCCTGCCCGGGATGAACTCGCAGCAGAGCACGCCGCGCGCCGGCGCGGCCCGCGGCGGCGGGGGCGGCGGCGCCAGGAGACCCTAGCCATGATGATCGGCGAGATCCTCCGCGTTGCGCTGGGAGCGCTGCGCGCCAACAAGCTCCGCTCCCTCCTGACGATGCTCGGCATCGTCATCGGTGTCGCGGCCGTCATCGCGATGGTCGCGCTCGGCCGCGGCGCCCAACTGGCGGTGAAAGACCGGATCTCGGCGCTGGGCACGACGATGTTGACCGTGGTGCCCGGGCAGGTCTTCCAGGGCGGCATCGCGTCGTCCACCGACCGCGCCCGGCTGCAGGTGAGCGATGCCGACGCGCTCGAAACCAAGGGCCCGCCGCCGCCTAACGCATTCGCCGGCGTCGAGCCGGAGATGACGCGCCAGTTGCAGGTCCAGTGGCGCAACACGAACACCTCGACCAACGTCATCGGCACCACGCCCAACTATCTGGACGTGCGGAAATACACCATCGGCACCGGGCGGATGTTCGACCGCAGCGACGACGACGGCCGCAAGCGCGTCGCGGTGCTCGGCGCCACGACCGCCGACAATCTCGACCCGGGCAACGGCAACTCGCTCGTTGGACAGAGCATTCGCATCAGCGGCATCGAGTTCCAGGTCATCGGCATCACCGCTCCCAAGGGCGGTGCCTCCGGCTTCAACGATCCCGACGACCAGGTGCTCATCCCGCTCAACACCGCGCGCTTCCGCGTGATGGACACGCAGTATCTGCGCTCGATCAACGTGCTGGCGGCGAGCGAATCGCAGATCACCGAGACCATGGCGGACATCCAACGGATTCTGCGGCGCGAGCACCGGCTGCCGGCTGGCCGCCCCGATGATTTCGAAATTCGCAACCAGTCCGACTTCCTGAATGCGTTTCAGGACACCACCCAGGTATTCGGCTTGCTGCTCGCCGGCATCGCGACGGTATCGCTGCTCGTCGGCGGCATCGGGATCATGAACATCATGCTCGTCTCGGTCACCGAACGCACGCGCGAGGTCGGCATCCGCAAGGCGCTTGGCGCGACGCGGCTCAACATCCTGCTGCAGTTTCTCATCGAAGCGGTGGTGCTGTGCCTGTTGGGCGGATTGATCGGCGTGATGCTCGGCGCCGGCGGCGCGTCGGTGCTGCACCGCGTGATGCACTGGAACACTGACGTCTCCAGCGGGTCGGTGATCCTGGCATTCGTGTTCTCGGGGATGGTCGGCATCGTGTTCGGCGTGTGGCCGGCGCGGCGGGCGGCGACACTCGATCCGATCGTTGCGTTGCGATACGAATAGATTTTCGGTCGACGAACGCAGGTGGTGGCCCGCGCTACGGGTTCCGGCGCGGGCCATTTTTGTGTCCGTCGCCGCGAAATTTGTTGAAGCTCGAACTGGTTCGCGCGCCGTCACTTGCGTGAGGCGGCGTGAAACGCGCATCCTGAGAGTATCGGCCGCCACGATGCACGAGGCGGCCGCTTCGCTACCAGGCCATCGCTCCGTGTCGAATCCGATTTCCATCGAGCCACCCGCGCGCAGCACCGTACACGCGAGCTTCGTCGTGAATGACGAAACCCGCGAGGCCGCGATCGCGCCGCACAAGACGCTGCTCGAGGTCCTGCGCGAGGATCTGTCGCTCACCGGCACGAAGCACGGGTGCGAGTTGGGCGAGTGCGGCATGTGCACGGTGCTGATCGACGGACAGCCCGTGCTCTCCTGTCTCGTGCTCGCGATCGCCGCCACGGATCGCGCGATCACGACAGTGGAAGGTCTGGCGAGCGGTCCCTCGCTCAGTCCGCTGCAGCGCGCGTTCGCGGAGCTCGGCGCCGCACAGTGCGGCTACTGCACGCCGGCAATGCTGCTCACGGCGCAGGCGCTGCTCGACCGCACGCCGCACCCGACGCGCGAGGACATACGCGACGCGTTGAGCGGCACGCTGTGCCGGTGCACCGGGTATCTCAAGATCTTCGAAGCGGTCGAGCTGGCGGCGGACCGCGCCGGGAGCGCCGATGCCTAACGATCTGACGGCCGCTCAGGCGGAGCAGCAGAAGCGCGCCTATCGCGTGATCGGCACGCCGCGTCAGAAGGTGGATGCGGCGGCGAAGGTGACCGGTGCGCTGCGCTTCGCCGATGATCTGGTGCTGCCCCGGATGCTGCACTGCACGCTGCTGCGCGCGTCGCTGCCGCACGCGCGCATCGTGCGCATCGACACGACGCGCGCCGCCGCACTGGCGGGCGTCGTCGCGGTGCTCACCGGCGAAGCGCTTCCGATCCCGTTCGGCATCTTGCCGATCACACAGGATGAACACGCGCTGTGCATCGACCGTGTGCGCTTCGTCGGCGATCCGGTCGCGGCCGTGGCCGCCGTGGACGAGGACACGGCGCGCGCGGCGTGCGACCTGATCGACGTCGAGTACGAGGCGCTGCCGTCCATCGGCTCGATCGACCAAGCGCTGATGACGCCCGAGCCGCAGATCCACGACTATGCCGACGAGGGCAACGTGCACAAGCACGTGGCGCTCGATTTCGGCGGCGTCGACGAGGCGATGCGCACGGCCGACCTGGTGCGCGAGGACGTGTTCTTCTATGAGGGGAACACGCACCTGGCGATGGAGCAGCACGCGGCGATGGCGGAGTGGTCGACGGACGGGCGGCTGACGCTGTGGACGAGCACGCAGACCCCGCACTACGTGCACCGGGCGGTGAGCAAGGTGCTGCAGATGCCGCCGGCGCACGTCCGGGTGATCGCGACGCCTAACGGAGGCGGGTTCGGCGGCAAATCCGATCCGTTCAATCACGAGATCGTCGTTGCGGAGCTCGCGCGGCGGACGGGACGTCCGGTGAAGATCTGCCTGACGCGCGAGGAAGTGTTCTACTGCCATCGCGGCCGGCATCCGACGCTCATGCGGATCAAGACGGGCGTGACGCGCGACGGGCGCATCGTAGCGATGGATTTTTCGTCGGTGCTCGACGGCGGCGCATACGGGTCGTACGGCGTGGCGAGCATGTACTACACGGGCGCGCTGCAGACGGTCACGTACCAGGTGCCCACCTATCGCTTCCGCGGCGCGCGTGTGTTCACCAACAAGCCGCCGTGCGGACCGAAGCGCGGCCACGGCACGCCGCAGCCGCGGTTCGCGCTCGAGTGCCACCTCGACAAGATCGCCGAACAGTTAGGCGAAGATCCGGCGGCCTGGCGGATGCGGATGCTGCAGCCGCCCCAGAGCATCACCGCGAACTGGCTGCGCATCGGGTCCATGGGGCTGGGGCCGTGCATCGAAACCGTGGTGCGCGCGAGCGGCTGGGACGCGAAGTTCAGGCGGCTGCCGTTCGGGCGCGGCGTCGGCATCGCGTGCTCATCCTACATCTCCGGCGCGGGGCTGCCGATTTACTGGAACAGCATGCCCCACTCGTCGGTGCAGCTCAAGCTCGACCGATCGGGCGGCGTGGCCGCCTTCTGCGGCAGCACCGACATCGGGCAGGGCTCCGATTCGGTGCTCGCGTACTGCGTGGCCGAAGTGTTAGGCATCGAGCCGGTAGACATCCGGGTGGTGACCGGGGACACGGACCTGACGCCGGTGGACCTCGGCTCGTACTCGTCCCGCGTCACCATGATGATGGGCCACGCCGCCATCCAGGCCGCGGAGCGCGCCCGCGCGTTGCTGGCCAGGGCCGCCGGCGAACGGTTAGGCATCCCGGCCGATCGCCTGGTGTTCGCCGATCGCCGCGTGTTCGACGCCGAGGATGCCGGCCGCGGCGTGTCGTTCGCCGAGGCGGTACAGCTCGCCGAGACGCGCGATGGCGCGATCGGCGCCGTGGGCTCGTACACGCCGCCGCGGTCGCCGGGCCGCTACAAGGGCGCGGGCGTCGGGCCGTCCCCGGCGTACTCGTACTCCTGCGCCGTCGCCGAAGTCGAGGTGGAACCGGAGACCGGCATCGTCCGGGTGCCGAAAGTCTGGATCGCGCACGACATCGGCCAGGCGATCAATCCGCTCCTCGCCATCGGACAGGTGGAAGGCTCGGTCTACATGGGGTTAGGCGAAGCGCTGATGGAGGAGATGACCTACCGCGACGCCGAGCGGCGCCTGGTGCACCACCACCCGAGTATGCTCGAGTACAAGTCGCCGACGACGTTCGAGATGTGCGACGTGGAGTCGTATCTGATCGAGGCGGCCGAGCCCGGCGGACCATTCGGCGCGAAAGAAGTCGGACAGGGACCGCTGCTCCCGATTCCGCCGGCGGTCGCCAATGCGGTCTACGACGCGGTCGGCGTGCGCATCGACGAAGTGCCGTGCGCGCCGCACGCGGTGTTGCGCGCACTGCGCGACAAGACGCGCGGCAAAGAGCCGCGCTACGGACCATCGTCGTTCCCGGACTATGCGTTCCCCGAACCGACGCTCATCCGGACGCCCGCCCAGGGCGGCGACGGACGCGAGGCGGACCATCGGCCGCACAGCGAGGTCGGCGGACCGGGCCGGGCAGGCTGATGCTGCGCCTTCCGCGATTCCAGTACGTCTCGCCGCCAACGGTGATCGACGCGCTCGGTGCGCGATTCCAGTTAGGCAGCGACGCGATGTACGTGGCCGGCGGCACCGACCTGTACCCGAACATGAAGCGGCGCCAGCAGACGCCGCGGCACGTCATCTCGCTCGCGGGCATCGAGTCGCTGCGGGAAATCCACAGCGGTCCCGAGCTGGGCCTGCGCATCGGCGCCTGCGTCACGCTGGCGCAGCTGGCGTCGGATCCGATCGTCCGGCGGCACTATCCGGCGGTCGCCGCCGCGGCCGGGCTCGTGTCCACGCCGCCGCTGCGCAACATGGGCACCATCGGCGGCAACCTGCTGCTCGACACGCGCTGCAACTATTACGACCAGACGTACGAGTGGCGCAAAGCGATCGACTTCTGCATGAAGAAGGATGGGCGGATCTGCTGGGTCGCACCGTCGAGCCCGCGCTGTTGGGCGGTGCAATCGTCCGATGGAGCGCCCGTCGCCGTTGCGTTAGGCGCCTCGGTGATGCTGGCCAGTGGCGGCGGCGTGCGCCGGGTGGCGGCAGAAGAGCTCTACCACAACGATGGCATCCACTATCTCACCAAGCGGCCGGATGAGCTGCTCGTCTGGTACGTGCTGCCGCCGGTCGGCGCGTGGCGGGCGTCGTACGTGAAGCTCCGCCGGCGCGGATCGTTCGATTTCCCTGTGTTAGGCGTCGCCGCGCGCGTCGACTTCTTTCCCGACGGCACCGTCCGCGACGCGCGCATCGTGCTCGGCGCCGTCGCGTCGCATCCGATGCGCATCGCGGCGGCGCGGGAAGCACTCGTTGGGCGGCCGCTCGATGCCGCATCGATCGCCGACGCCGCCGACGCGTCGTTCAAGCCGGCAAAACCGATGGACAACACCGACTTCACGCTCTCGTGGCGCAAAGAGATGGTCCGGGTGTACGTGACGAAGGCGCTGGAGGAAATAGCGTCGCAGTCGTAGTCGACCGTTTCATTGCACGGCGCATTCGCGTCGAACGTGCCGACCTAAATGTGAAATAGCCGCTGTGCGTTGCCACGCCCAATTTTTTCACGGTCCGAATCGCTGATCGCGGCGTGATCGAACCAGTCTGCCGCGATGGCCGTGTCTTCGAATGGGAAATCCACCGAGTAGAGGACGCGGTCGGCGCCGACTTCGGCCACGACTTCGATCAGCGTCGGCGTCCTAAAATTGCCGCTCGTCGTGATGTAAAAGTTCTCTCGCAAATAGTGACCGATGGGACGCTTGGCGCTCGGCTTGGCTCCCAATGTTCGCGATACGCGGTTATCGATACGCCAGATGTTGCAGGGGAGCCCTTCTCCCAGGTGACCGAGAATAATCTTGAGCCTCGGATAGTCGTCGAACAATCCGCTGCCCATGAGGCGGAGGGCATGGACCGAAGTCTCCGCCGCGAATCCCCATACTGAGCTGATTAACCAACGATGGCCTTCATAAGCCGGTTCGCCGGCGGATGCCGATCGCGGGTGCAGATAAAATGGAACATCAAGCTCCTGCACCGTGGCCCAGAAATCACGGTACTGCGGCAGGTCGTAGAACACGGTGGATTCCGCCGTGTCGATCTGCGAGTATCCGTTGACGAGCGCCCCACAGAATCCCAGTTCTTTGATGCAGCGCGTTAGCTCCTGAGCCGCAACCTGCGGATCCTGCAGCGGTAGCGCAGCAAATCCCTTGAAACGTTTCGGATTCTTGGCGATCTGCTCGGCGAGATGGTCGTTCGCGCGCCGCGCCACGCGAATCGCCTCGGGAATGCTCGGAATTGCCTGGATGCCGTCCCCGACTAGCGAAAGAATGCAAACGTCCAAACCGCCTCGGTCCATCTCGGCGATTCGCGCACTTCCAATATCGGCCAACCGCCTTTGAAATTCGGCGCTACCCAGCGCCCCATAGCTCGCGGTTAGAGTCTCAGGGATGACAAAGTGCTCTTCCAACGCAATCTTGCCGGACGAGACCGAGTCGGACGTTGCGTCATTTGCACTCGTTAGGCGGGCCTCGGTTCTTTTGGCACTGACAAATGACAATACGCCGCACGATGCCCAGATTCCGGCGGCGCGCTGGAGCAGCCGACGTCGTGTAATCACGCTGTTGCCGTCGAGGGACCTCATTCGCGCCCTCCCGTTCGCTGGGTCGAAAAAGGCTCTCAACTCTACGACAAACGGTCGCGCAACGGGATGTGTGAACGGGATGATCCCCAACAGCGACCTCATCTTATAGATGAGCTCGGCGAAACCTTCGCGAGGGTATTGCGAAGATATATCGGACGACATATCTTAGTATGCCGATATATCTACGACATATCTTTGGGATGGAGGCTACCTATGTGTCACGACCACTGGGGCGCTAAAGGATGGGCTGGTGCGGGACGGGGCTTTGACCCCGGCGTCATGGGCTGGTTTTGGGGCGGTGGCGGGCCGCGTGGCCGCCGCGGTTTCAGGGGCGGGCGCATGTTCGAGCAGGGCGATCTAAAGTACGTGATCCTCAAGCTGCTCGAGGAGAAGCCCCGCCACGGTTACGAGATCATCAAGGAGCTCGAGGAGCGGTTTCGCGGCGCGTACGCGCCCAGCCCCGGTACCGTGTATCCGACGCTGACCATGCTCGAGGACATGGGCTACGCCCGCGCAACACAGGAGGAGGGAGGCAAGCGGATCTACGAAATCACGCCCGAAGGACGCACCTACCTCGCCGAGAACAAATCGACAGTCGAGGACATCTTCGAGCGGATTTCGGAGTTCGGCACGAGCTTCTTTGGACCACCGATGACCGAGGTCAACCGGGCGTTCAAAGAGCTGGCTCGCGCCACCTACAGCATGGCGTGGCACAACACGTCCGACGCCGACAAGATCCGCAGGATCCGCGACGCGCTCGACCGCGCGCGCAAGGAAATCGACGAGATCGCCCGTTCCGGGGGTGCCGCTGGGTCGTCTGGGGGATCGGGAACCGCAGGCTAGTAACCTGCAACGCTGGACTGCGCGGTCGTTTGCGCTAAGTTCCAAGGCGGGCTCTGGGTCGCGGATTTAGTCCGCGACCCGATTTTTTGGTCCGATCCACACGAGTGGTCGCCTTACGTTCTTCGCGACCGCAGGGTGTATGTCAAGGCTCAGATTTCTACATGGCCGCTGAACCAGCCCGCTCCGGTGCACACGCGCCGGCTGATGCGGGCGCGGGAAGCGCTTCTCCAACGACAACCGGATCGTTCAGCGGGACGTTCTTGGCCCGTCCTGATCGCGAACGGATCGAAGAGCGCCCGCGAGGGCGGAAGCTTGCGATCCTGTCGCTGACAGCGCTCGGCGTCGTCTTCGGCGACATCGGGACCAGTCCGCTGTACGCGATCAAGGAGTGTTTCAGTCCGTCGAGCGGGATAGCCCCGACGGCGCCCAACGTGTACGGCGCACTGTCACTCGTCGTGTGGGCGCTCACGCTCGTGGTGAGCGTGAAGTATTTGTCGTTCATCATGCGGGCGGATAACCGAGGCGAGGGCGGCATCCTCGCGCTGCTCGCGCTCATCCAGCGCGGGCTGCGCGGACGCGTGGGCATCGTGCCGGTCGCGGTCCTCATCACGCTCGGGTTGTTCGGCGCAGCGCTGTTGTACGGCGACGGCGTCATCACGCCGGCGATCACGGTGCTCGGCGCGATCGAAGGCTTGCGGGTGGCCACGCCCGTGTTCGGCAAGATGGTCGTACCGCTCAGCGTGCTGGTGCTGTTCGTGTTGTTCCTGTTCCAGCGCCATGGGACCGACCGCATCGGCAAGGTGTTCGGCCCGGTGATGCTGTTGTGGTTCGCCAGCATCGCCGCGTTAGGCGTCGCCGAGATCATGAAAGAGCCGGCGATTCTGCTGGCGGTCGACCCGATGTACGCGATCCGGTTCTTCGCCGAGAACGGGTGGCAGGGGTTCTTCCTGTTGGGCGCGGTGGTCCTCGTGCTCACGGGCGCCGAGGCGCTGTACGCCGACATGGGGCATTTCGGTCGGCGTCCCATTCGCGCCGCGTGGTTCGTGCTCGTGTTCCCGGCCCTTCTGCTCAACTACTTTGGCCAGGGCGCATTGCTGTTGCGCGATGCGAGCGCGGCGACCAACCCGTTCTTCCGGCTCGTTCCCCAGCCGCTGCTCTACCCCATGGTCCTGCTCGCGACGGCGGCGGCAGTGATCGCGTCGCAGGCGCTCATTTCGGGCGCCTTCTCGCTCACGCAGCAAGCCATGCAGCTGGGGTATTCGCCGCGCGTGACGATCACGCACACATCGAAGCACGAGGCCGGGCAGATCTACATCTCCGAAGTGAACAAGGCCCTGATGGTCGGCTGTATCGGCCTGGTGCTCGGCTTCCGGTCATCGAGCGCGCTGGCGGCGGCGTACGGCATCGCGGTCACCGGCACAATGGCGATCACCACGCTGCTCTTCTTCTTCATCTCACACGATGAGTGGAAGTGGTCGTTGCCGCGGGCGGGCGCCTTTCTGGCCGTGTTTCTCGTCATCGACGTCGCCTTCCTCGTCGCGAACGCGGTGAAGGTGGAGCACGGCGGCTGGTTCCCGTTAGTCGTCGCGGTGGTGTTGTACATCATGATGTCCACGTGGAAGCGTGGACGCACGCTGCTCCAGGACTTGCTGCGCAGCGCGAGTCTGCCGATCGACCTCTTCCTGGAGGACGTGCGCCGCCGCAAACCGCCGCGCGTTCCGGGCACCGCGGTATTCATGACCTCGGATACGAGCGGCGCACCGGTGGTGCTGCTGCACCATCTCAAGCACAACAAGGTGCTGCACGAGCAGGTGGTCCTGCTGTCGGTGCTGACGGCGGACGTCCCCGAAGTGCCGGCGGCCGAGCGCTTGCGGCTCGATCCGTTAGGCGAAGGATTCTACCGGGCGATCGCGCACTTCGGTTTCATGCAGACGCCCAGCGTGCGCGAGATTCTCTCGCGGTGCGAAGCGTTGGGGCTGCGTGCGCGGCAGGCGGAGACGTCCTTCTATCTCGGCCGCGAAGAGCTGATCCCGACCGGCAACACGCCGATGGCGCGGTGGCGCAAGAAGCTCTTCGTGTTCATGGGGCGCAACGCGCGCGCCGCCACGCAATTCTTCGGGCTTCCGCCTAACAGAGTCGTCGAGCTGGGCGCCCAGATCGAGTTCTGATGCGCCGCGCGCACCTCGTGGCGGCAGCCGTCGCGCTCGTCGCGGCGCGCTCGCCGGCGCAGGAGGCCGCCGATCCGCACGACGCCCAACCCGAGCGACCCACGGTCGCGACGCACGCGTACACCGTCTGGCCGGGCTGGATCGAGCTCGAGGCGGGCGTCGAGCTGGACCGCTTCGATGCCGGCGTGCACGCGTTCAGCACTCCGGTGTCGCTCAAGATCGGCGTCGCACCGCGTCTGCAGCTCGAGCTCAGCGACGCCTGGGTGCGCAACACGAGCATCGGCCCGGCGCGGGAGGCGGGCGGCGATGTGACCGTGTCGCTCAAGTGGCGCATCGCCGACAGCCTCCCGGTGCTCGGCTCGTTTGCGGTGCTCCCCGCGCTCGAGCTACCAACGGGCAGCGTGCGCGACGGCACCGGCACCGGCTCCAGCGACGCGAAAATCACGCTGATCTCGAGCCATCAATTGGGTCCGGTGGAGCTCGACATCAATGCGGGCTACGCGCGCCGCTCGAGCACCGCGCACGCATCGCGGGACGCCACGCTGTGGACGGTGTCGGCGGGCACGCCGGTTCGCGGCGTGCTCGGCTGGACGGCGGAACTGTACGGATTGCCCGGCACCGGCGGACCGCATGGCTCGGCGCCGATCGTGGCCGTGCTCACGGGTCCGGTCTTTACCGTTAGGCGTTGGGCCGAAGTCGATACCGGCGTGATCCTGCCGCTGGACGGGCCGCAGCCGCACGCGCTCTACGCCGGCGGCACGTGGAACATCGGGCGCCTCTGGTGAGGCGCCCGGGCGCTCGTCAGTGCGCCTTCACGTGCAGCGTCAGCCGCGACCCTTTGCGCAACACGATGAACGTGTTGTCCTCATCGCTGTCGATCGAGATGGATGCATGGTCGCCTTCGCGCACCGACTTCCCGTTGTGCGACACGATCACGTCGCCGGCCTGCAGCGGGTGCCAATCTTCGGTCGCATCGAGGACCAGGAGCCCGTCTTCGCTGCCTTTGCCGAAATAGCTGCTCAGCTCGGAGCTCACCACGGACATGCGCAGCCCGCCAATCATGACCGAGCTGCCCGGACCGCCGCTCAGCCAGCCGTTGCTTCCCATGGCGCCGGCATCGTCCCACGCGCTGGCTGCGAGGCGAGCCCGGACGGCCGCGAGGCGCGACTGCACGTTCGCCAGGTCTTCCTGGCGCAGCGCGAGGACGCGAGCGCTCTCGGCTGCGCGCTTGGCGTCCTGAATCTCGATCTGCATCGGGCGCATCGATTCCTCCAGGCCGCGCAACTGCACCATGGGCGCCGCGGGCGCGATCCAGGTGGCGCCATCGAAGGAACCGATCCGCAGGCGGCGTCCATCCCTGTCCTTGTACACGTCGGCGGCGCGGGCCGTGGTCACCTTCACCGTTTTCATGGCGCCGTTCGCGTACACCTGCATCGTGACCTCGTCGCCGGCCTTCTTTGACTGCAGCTCGCGTGAGAAGCGGCGCTGCTTCGCGCCTAACAACTCGCCGCCCACCGCTTCATCGGCGGGCACGCGCAGGTCGACGCCGTCGATCGACGCGATGCGGTTCCCTTCCTCGATGCCCGCCTTGTCGGCCGGCCCGTTGTTCTCGACCTGCGTCACCAGAAGGCCTAACGTGTCGCGCTTGCTGCCGCCGCCATCGAGGCTCATGCCGACCACGGCGCGGTCGTCGTAGTCTTCGGACGACATGCGCACGGGACGCACGGTGACGTCCTCGAGTGCGGCCGTTTTCACCTTCACGGTCTTGTAGGCGCCATCGGCGTACACCTGCAGCGTAACGTCGTCGCCCGCCTTCACCTTCCCCAGTTCGCGCGCGAGGCGGCGCGTCATGATGCCGTCCATGTCGGGCTCGCCGGCATCGCCGGGAGCGAGCTTCAGGTTCTCGCCGTTGATCGACGCGATGCGATAGCCCTCGAGCAAGCCCGCCTTGTCGGCGGGACTGTCAGGCGTGACGTTCTCGATCAACAACCCGAGCGTGTCCCGCTTGCCCGAGGCGCCGGTGGTGATGCCTAACGCGGCGCGGTCATCGTTGTCGTTGCTCGACAGCCGGACCACCGTCATCGCCTTCGAGGGCTGGTCCTGAGCCGCAATCGGGACAGCGCTGCCCAGCACCACGACGGCGCCGAGTACGAGATGTGTTGGTCGCATA
>Ga0207695_10003223_pt1 | contig 23226 bp, 41 predicted proteins | sample KBSC54metaG_FD_184354 | JGI IMG/M metagenome (GOLD analysis project Ga0207695, IMG submission 184354) | Corn rhizosphere microbial communities from Kellogg Biological Station, Michigan, USA - KBS C5-4 metaG (SPAdes) (version 2) | ecosystem: Host-associated > Plants > Roots > Rhizosphere > Soil...
TCGTCACCGGCGTCTCGAGCGTGTTTGGTCGCACTGGTGCCGTCGTGGCCGCCGCTGGCGACTACACCAGCACGCAGGTCACCAACGTCTCGAGCGTCACGGGCGCCACCGTCACGGCCGCGCTCAACACGTTGCTGGCGGCAATCCCGACCACGTTGCCGCCGTCTGGTGCAGCTGGCGGCGACCTCGCGGGCAACTATCCCAATCCGACCGTTGCGGCGATTCACACGACGACGGGCCCAACACAGCTCACGTTCGGCGCCATTGCCGACGGCCAGGTGCTGCAGCGCTCGGGAACTACCGTTATTGGCCTTACGCCGATCGCCGCACCGGCCAATCCGGGCGACGACGGGCGAATCCCGCGCGCGTCGGGCGGCAGCGTCATTTACATCGCGAGCACGACTAACGACGTCCTGACGTACAACGGCGCCGCGTGGGCGGGGTCGACGATCGTCAATGCGAGCGTTAACGCCGCGGCCGCCATTGCCGGCACGAAAATCAGTCCCGATTTCGGCTCTCAAGTCGTCACCACGACCGGAAGCTTTGTCGCCAACAGCGCCAGCGCGTTTGCGCGGTACGGCCTCGTTGCTGGCAGCGGCGCGGGCTCGGCCGCGGCTACGGGCACGATTCGCGGCTACAACGGTACGAGCGGATTCTCCATCAACGCACGCAACGGCGGCGACACCGCCGACGTAACGCTGCTCGCCTGGAACAGCACCGCGCCAAGCCTCACGATCGGACAGATAGCGACGGGCTTAACGACGCTGATCTTGTCGGCGACGACCAACATTCAGATCACGAGCAGCACGGCGACTTACGCGCTCTTCGGTTCGAGCGCGCTCACGCTCGCGTACGCCTCGGTACTCGTCAACAACACCCAAGACTCCACGTTTCAGAGCCAAAACCGTACGAACGCATTCGGCGGCGGCGCTTCTGGTCCGTTCGCTACCATCCTGCAAGGGCACGGCACGACGGGCAGCGGACAGAGCAACACGGGCGGCACTGCGCGCGTCCTCGGTGGTCCGGCTTCGGGCTCTGGCGCGTTCACGTTCACCGGCGGCGCGGCGGAATTGATCGGTGGTGTTGCCTCTGGCTCCGGCAATGCAAGCGGCACCTTCAACGGCGGGCCGGTCACCATCACCGGCGGCGCGTCGACTGGCTCGGCCGGCGTTTACACGGGCGGAACCGTCACCATCACCGGCGGCGCCGTATCGGGCAGCGGAGGCACTACAAGCGCGGTCGCTGGCAGCGTGCTGATCGTCGGCGGCGCTTCCAACACTGCTTCTTCAGGCACGCGCAACGGCGGAGACGTTGGCATAACGCCGGGCCTAGGCACCACCAACGACGGCGAGGCGTACATCTCGTCTGCGGCTGGAACCAAGCGCATCCGCGTCAACTCCACGGGTATGGCGTTCTTCACTACGGCGCCGGTATCGCAACGGACGCTTTCGGCGTCGGGCGTCGGCACGGCAACGACAGCTCTAGTCGACGTGACGACGGGCGGCCTTGCGGACCCCAGCAAGTGCAACGACAACTTTGCGAGCATACGCCAACTGCTCAACCAATACGGCTTGGCGGCGTGAGGAGGAAGCAATGCGCTTTTACGTTCACATCGACGAGCACGACATCCACGCGCAGCGCGCTGGTCGTGGCGGCTTCACGGGCACGCTCTTTTACGTGGCCGAATTCACCGAAGAACAGGGGAAGGTGCCGGAGCCGCGCACGCTCACTGCTGACGAGCTTGCTCAGTTCCTTCCTGCTCTCGAGCAATTCGTGCTCGCAAGGCCCGAGCTCGAGCCCGAACAGCCCGACGCCTGATATGTCAGCGCTCGTCATCGCTCCGCCGATCGTTACCGGCAAGAAGCCGGGCAACATCGTTGTGTGCGGCGACTCGCTCACGAACCCCAGCAACGCCCAAGACGTCGTGAGCGCGATGTACTGGCAGCAGTGGAGCATCCCACAGAAGACGATGCCGCCGACGACGCGGGCTGGCTTCGGCTGGACCTGGGCGAACATCTCGACGCCGAGCTCGGTCAACATCATCAACGCTGCCTACGACGCAACAGCGCCATGGAACATCGTTTGGGTATGGATAGGCCCGAACAACGCCGTCGCCGGTGACAGCCCGGCAGACACCTACGCAGCGGGCGAGGCGTGGGCGGCGCAAATCGATTCGCGGTTCAGGTTTCTGTACTCGACGGTGATACCGAACGGCTCGGCCTCCATCCCTGCAGGTTGGATCAACTCCTACAACTCGCTGCTGTTGACGCCGCCTTTTATGGGGTCGTCGCACTTTGTGGATTCGCAGCCCGTCGACCTCACGCCGCTCAACGGGAACCCGTTGGTGGTGACAAACTCCACCTACTACATGGCGGACCATATCCACCTCACGCGCGCGGGGCAGACGTTGGTCGGGCTGCCGAACGCGTTCGCCGCCGGCGTGAACTTCAGCGACAAAATCAACGCCTATTTGGCGACGCTTCCCTAAGGCGCAGTAAACTCCTCCGATGCATCAAGTCCCCGATTTCTCCGTAACGATTGACGTCCCGGACGGCAAAGGCGGCCTCACCAAGGGCCAATTTTCGACGCGCGAATTCATGCGCCACCTGGTCCGCACCGGAAAGCAGTTCAACAGCGACTATTCGGCAATCCGGCTCGGGTCGCGCATCGAGGACGCGCTCGACGTCCGTAAGAGCGGCCCGATCGACCTCGACTCGAGCGACTGGGAGATAATTTGCGAAGCCGCCAAGGCTCCGCAGCCCATCACCGGCCACCCCGGCTATCCGCTCTCGCCGGGGTCGCGCTGCGTGCCATTGGTCGAGGCGGTGATCGAAGCGAAGCAGAAGTCAGAGCCCGGCCGCCAGCGCCCAGGGAAGCGACCGAAGAGGCGCCATGGATGAGCAACGTGAGCAACGACGGTTTCGCTACTACGCGTTGCGGTGGTTCCGCGATTCTCCGTTGCTCTGCCGGTGCGGCTGTCATCGAGGCGAAGTCGGATTTTTCCACTGCTTTGGACGTTGCTGCAGGAAACCCGCGGTGCCGTGACCACGAGAGACGAAAAGCGCCAAGCCGTGGTGTTTGCAGCTCGCTTCGAGCTGTACACCCAGCGCTTTCGTCTCAAGTCGACCGGCGCCGAGCTCGTACACCCGACGATCCAAAACGACCGCGTTCCGGCGGACTGGCAGCCCATCGAGAACCCCGCGCGCGTGCGCGAGTATTGGGCCGACGTGCTGCCGCCGGGCACGCCGCCGCGCGACTACCCGAAAGAGTGGTGCGGGGCGTTGTGCTTGTTCTGCATTCATCGCGCCGAGCTCGGGCTCACAGTGTATTGGCGAGGGGGCTTTGCGGCGCGGGTGCTGCGCCAGTTGGGCGCCGGCGAGCTACCGCAGCCGGGCGACGTCGCATACTTTTTGCGCTACCAGCACCACGCGATTGTTGAGAGCGTCGACGCCGGCGCGGGGACTTTCACGAGCATCGACGGCAACCAAGGTCCGGGAATTTTGCGGCACGCGGGGAGACCGTTGGCGGCCGCTGCAGCCTTCTACTCGCTCGAGCCGTTGCTCGAGGGAAAGGAGGCAGAGCATGGGACCGAAGTCTAAAGAAGCCGTGTGCGAAACCCTGGGCTACCTGATTGACGAGGCGCAGCAACAGCGCGTGCTGCTGCAGGACATCAAGAGCCTGCTCGAGCAACGGGCCGCGAACGAAACGGTCGACCTGGTCCAAGTCAACAAGCGCGTGACCGAGCTCGAGAAAGAGTTCCGGAGGCTGCATGGCCCGGCGGCTCAACAATGACCCGCTCGACGGCGCTCGCGACTCTTTGCGCAAGCTCCGAGCCGCCGACGATTGGAACGAAGCCACGCCGGTGGTGCACGTGAACGTGCAGCCGCCGCCGCCCAGGACGCCGGCGCCACCACCGCCGCGCACAACCGACCCGAGCAAGCTTCGGATCGTCGTCGCCGTGTTTCAGCGCTTCCCACCTTGGGGCGCTGTCATCGTCGCCATCGTGTTGATTCTGGCGTGGGCGTACCTTGCCGCGCACGGCAAAGCTCCCGTTCCTTGAATCCCGGACCGGTCGGGGTAGTCTAAGAAAGAAGGCCCCGCGGCGCTGCAAACGCCCGAGGCCGCGGCCGCAAACGAGAAAGGTCTGCAGCATGGGGAGTATACGTAGCGTCGCTGTTGGAGTCGCCCTGGCGGGGCTGGTCGCGTGCGGTGGCAGCGCCTTCGAGCAAGGAAGCCCCACCGGTTCCGACCTCGGCGGCGCCGCCGGAGCGGCGGGCGCCGTCTCCATCGGAACCGGTGGATCTTCCATGCCCTCAGGCGCTGCAGGTGTGGGCGGCAAGCTCACCCCAATGGCTGGCGGCGCCGGCGGCGAGCTCGAGCCAATGGCAGGGGCGGGGGAGCCTGCTGCAGGTGTCGGTGGCGAAGTTGATCAACCGCCAGCGCCGACCGCGTGCGACCGAGCGAGCTGGAAGCTCACGGCGTTCGCGAGCTCCGAAAAGGCGACCGAGCTACCTGCTGCGGCGCTCGACGGTGCGATCGACACGCGATGGTCGAGCGGCGTGAATCGTGCCGAGGGTCAGTGGCTCGAGCTCGAGTTCGGCGCCCCTGTGACCGTCGTCGCGCTCGACTTGCGCACCCCGGCTTACCCGCTCGACCTCCCGAGCTCGCTCGTCGTGAAGCTCGACGGTCAGAAGGTGTCCGCACACTTCGAAGCGCCCGAGACGGGCGTGCTGCGCGTCAAGTTCGAGGCTCGAGCAGCGAAGGCCGTACGGCTCGAGCTCGACGCGTCGGCGCTCTCGTGGTGGTCGGTTTCGGAGCTCGAGGGCCTCTGCCTCTGATCACGAACCAGCATCAAAAACGCGTCGAACGATCGAAGGCTTGACCATCGGCCAGAGATCCGACTGAACTTCCCCCAAACCGCGCCCCCACAAAAGCGGAAAAGCCGACGTTACCAGCGCCGGCAATTCCTGGGAGCGCCACCGCAGAGAAGAGCTGCAGTGACCGAGAAATCAGACCACACACCAGGGCTTGCGGCAACTCGCAGCGCTGACATTTCGCGTCCGGGGTGGGGGCTTTGAGCAGCGCTGGAAGTTCACAGGAGGCGTCGCGCCGTGCGACCAAGGCCCTCCTAGACGCTGGCGCCACCCGGCTAGAAGCCCTCGTAGGTGGGCACGTGGCGAGCTTCGGTGACTGTTGCTGGCAGACCGACGGCAAGCTGCAAGCCGAGCTGCAGCGGCCTGACGGGAAGCGCTACCACCGCGAATCTATTGCCCGAGCTCGACGCAACCTGAGGGACCGAGGGCTGATCAGCAGCACGCGCGTTTTCATGAACGCAAAAATCCCCGGGGCAAAATTCCGCTCTGCCAGGGGCACGACACTCAAGACGTTCAACTGGCGCAAAGCAGCCGAAAAGAACCCATTTAGCCGGCGTCAGCGCCGCGAGCTGCGTATCCAGCAGTCACGCGCCGCCCGCGCCGCCGGTGAGCTCGTGCCGCCTGCAGCGCCTCGCTACATCGGCGTGACGACCGCCATCGACCCGACGCGAACGCCTCCGACTCCGCAGCTCGACGCGGACATGGCGGCAGTGATCGAGCAAGCCCGCTCCGCGCACGAGCGCCGGCAGGGCATGGCCGCGGGCGATCGCGCCGGACAGGCGCCGTTGCGTTCGTCCGCGGCCGAACGACCACCGCCCGAGTGAGGGCCGCAGCCCCGCGGCGCTCGCAGCTCTCGCGCTGCCAAGGCGGTGGTGCGTCGTGTTGCGTGTGCGTTGACGTGTGCAACGTGCGCAAGCGCGCCTGTGGGCAAGTTGTTGGCCCTCGCGACGTGCTGAACGCGCGCACCACTGCGCCTGCAGCTGCTCAAAATGTTGGGTCGGACACAACCTCTAGATCGGTTCTTCGAAGCGCCTCTTACCTGGAGACGACAATTACGACTGACCACTCCTGCTCGCTCTAGCGGACCCAAGATGCGGCGGCGCCCGTTTTGCTCCGCTGTGCTTCGCTCCGCACTGCAGCCCGAGCAGTGCTTGCGCCAGCGCCGGCGCGGGGCGCCTCTTGCGCGCGGCTCGCGCCGCCAGTTCACGTTCGCGCGCCTCCGGCGCCGGAGCGGCTCATAATGAGCCCTGTGGCGGCCGCGGCTTATCTTCGAGTCAGTACCCATCAGCAGGATTGGAAGCTTCAGCGGGACGCCATCGCGCGAGCCTGCAAGGCTCGCGGCGACCGGATACCGAAGTCGCTTTGGTTCGAGGAGAAGAAGTCAGGCGCTAGCATCGAGCGTGCTGCTCTCCAAAAATTGCGGGCCGCGGTACGCGCCGGGCGCGTCGGCCGGGTGTACGTTTTCCGAATCGACCGCCTCACACGTTCAGGCATCCGGGACACTCTCGCCCTCGTGGAAGAGTTCCGCCGCGGCGGCGCCGAGCTCGTCACCATCGCCGACGGTTTCGATCTGAGCGGGCCAGCCGCTGAAGTGGTGCTCGCTGTGTTGGCCTGGGCCGCGCAGATGGAGCGCAACGCCATCGGCGAGCGCATTCGAGCGGCGCGCGTGCGCGTTGAAGCTGCAGGTGGTCGCTGGGGGCGGCCGCGGAAGCTGGACCCGGCGACGATCGACCGAGCGAAAGAGCTGCGCAAAAAGAAGTCGGTCCGCGCGGTTGCGGTGGCGCTCAAGGTGCCGCGGTCGACGCTGGCGGATGCCCTCGCTGGAAAAGGGCATTACGCTGCAGCTCGTCGCCGGCGGGTGCAGGCCGCCCGAGCCTGAACAACTCGGAAAGGTTGCCGTTCAAGCCCGCCGGCGGCGTCGATCGCCGTTGCCGCGAGCATATGCACGTGTATATACTCACGGGCAGATGCAAGCTTCGCCGAAACGGACGGGCCCCGCCGAAGTCGTGCGCTTCAAGCGCCGAAAGCAAAAGCGACTGCCGCGGCGGTTGCTCGAAGCGGTGCCGGCCGATTGGGAGCGCTGGGACGCTGCAGCTCGAGCCGCGGGGTTGAACTGGAGTGAGTTCACGCGACGAGCGCTCAACGCGGCAGTGGGCGTCGAGGTGCAGCAGGCGACGCGGCTCGAGCGAAAGACGATGCAACTTGCTTCGGCGTTCGTGTCCGAAAAACCTCCCTCGAAAAAGGCGCCTGCGCCGCGCAAGAAAGCCGCGGCACGCGTGGCGCGCGGAAAGGGTAGTTCCCGGACATGAGCGACTTAGATCAGGGCAAGCTCATCGCCGCGTGCCGCAAGCTGGTGGCGCTCGTCGACGGCCGCGAGCCGGGTTTATCCATCTGGCATAAGATGTGCGCCGACACCGTCGACGAGCTGCGCCGCGTGCTTGCTGACGACTGCAACGAACCGGCGCCAGTGGGTAACGCGCGCTGCTGCCGCGGCCGCGGCCACGAAGGCAACCACTGCGCGAGCCCGACTGAAGGCTGGGCCCAGAAGGGTAGTTCCCGGACATGAGCAGCGTGCGCGTCCAGTTCGAAGGCTATCCGCTGCATGGCGGGTGGATCCGAAAGTGGTTTCTCAAAACCAGCGTGACGAGCACGCAGGTTGAGCAGCTGCCATGGCTTCGAGCGGTCGCGATGCTCGAGCTTGACGACGAGCGACACCAACCGGTCGCGCTAAATCGGCGCTTCATCGACGAGGCCACCAAATGACCCGGTATCGAGTTGGAGACTCGGTGAAGGAATTTGGGCCGCCGTTCGCGGTGCTCGACGACCGCGCACGGGAAGCAATCGCGCTTTGCTGGCACAAGGACAAGGCGCAGGTCATCGTCGACGCGCTGAACGGCACGCTGGTTGACTTTGGTGAGCTGAGAGGCGCAAGCGGCGACGCTTTCTTAGGCGGCATGCTCGGCAGCTTCGCGGGCACGATGCTCGAGCGGCGGCTGCGACAGTTGCCAGGTGCTCACAAAATGGAGCCGCCGGCGCCGGGCAAGAAGATACCAAAGGGACAGCAGCACCGCTGGAAAGAGCTTCACGGCCTCGGCGGTGGCTGGACCTGTGTGCGCTGTAAGAAGTCAGCGGCGGACTGCCGCGACCGAGAGCGTTTCTACTGCAGCGCGTCGACAACCAAGGGAGCGAAGTGACCATGGCCGGACTACGTCGATTGAACCGAAAGCAACGCCGCGCCGGCGCCCAGCTGCTGGACGGCTCGCGCGCTTACATACGCGCCGCGGCCGAGTCGCTGGGCTTCAGCGACGAAGAGCTGGCCGAGGCGCAGTCAGGCCACGGCGAGAGCGCTGACGTCCTGATGGCGCGCGTGTTCGAGCTGCTCGAGCTCGAGCACGGGCACACGACCGAGGCCTGCGACCAGGCTCGAGCCGAGATGGAAGAGCGTCGCGGCGCCGGCTTCGTGAAGCGCGTTCAGCGCATGGGCAAGCCAGCGGCGGCGGCGCTGCGAGCGCTGCTGATGACCCTGACTTTGTTCGTGCTTTCGCTGATTCCCAGCCGTGCTGAAGCGGGCGTGGCCAAGTTGGCCACCCTCCGAAACGCGCATAAGATACAGAGACGCAACCGCCGAACCACTCGCACTCGCATCCGATCGCGTTGGTTTTTTCGGTATTTTGCTGACGGTGCGCTGACACCCTACCATCACCCCAGGGGATGGATCCAATCGAGTCGAAGCTCCGGCGGTTTTGCGCTGCTTTCTTCGTCGTTCCGCAGTTCCGCAACTGGATCCGAACGCGCGGGCGCGAGCTCAAAAAGCAGGGCGAAGAGTTCGAGATCATCCTGGTTTGGGGGCGTCGACGCTTCCGCGTTGGTCACCTGCCCGAGGGTGACCCGTACTTCGCGATCGAGCGTCGCGACGGTTCGATCGAAGCCAGTCCGTTCCTGCAGAAGTAGCGCGGGAGCGCTGCAGCGATGACTAGTAGGGAAATCGTCGCGGCGGCGCGCTCGGCATGCAAGCGCGCCGAGCGCCGACTGGCAGCCGCGCGCCGCGCGGGCTCGCGGCTCGAGCAGCAGGCCGCTCGGCTTCACTGGGACCACACGGTGCGCGACCTGCACCGCGTGTTGTTGGCGGTGGGGCAGTGACAAAGCAGGGGCTGATCGAAATTCTCGTCGGCGCGACCAACCTAGCGACAGCGAGCGGCATGGACACGACCGCGCAGGTGTGGTCGCTGCTCGTGACGTCGCTTGCCATCGTGGACCGCGAAATGCCGCTGGGTACGCCACGCGAAGAGTGGATCAGCGTCTGCACTCACGTTTACGACTCAGTGCGAGGCGCCCTCGCAGAAGGGCCGGCAGCGTGAAAGCGTCGCCCGTTGTTCAACTGGTCGACGCGGAGCAGGAACGTGCTCAGCGCGTCACAGCCGCCCGCGAGCGGCGCGACGCCGCGCACCGCGAGTACCGGCGAGCGCAGAAAGCGCTCCTGCGGCTTGAAGGGCGCGAGGCACGCCACCGCGGGCAGTTCGTCTCGGAGTCGCAGCTGCAGGCGGCACGTGACGAACTGCACCGTGCGCGAATCGACTGGCAGAAGGCACAGCGCGAGCTGCTGCGCAGCATGTGAACAACGAAAGGACCCGGGGATCATGAACCAATTTGGCGTCGGAGCTTCAGGCAAAAAGGTCTACATCAACAACCTGTCGCCGCAGCCTCGGCTATCAGCACGCGAGGCCCTGAACCTCGCTGCGTGGCTTGCAGCGACGGCGCTGCCGCTCATGCCGGGCGACGCCGCTGCCGAGCTCGGCAAGTTCGTAAAGCTGCTCGGCGACACGGCGCGCGAGAACGATTCTGAGGACCTGGCCGAGGCCGTCGACGCGGAGCTCGAAGCGTGAGGGCCCGGATTCGCGAGGCGATAAAGGATCGGCTTTGGTCGCTGATCTGGTTTCTTGCGTTCGTGGGGCGCCGATGAAGCGCGCGATCGACCGGATGAAGCGGCCGCCGCCGGCGTGCGGGTACGGGTGCGGGAAGCCCAGCGAGGGCTACTTGATGCTCTCGTTCTCCGAGTGGGACGCCAGCGTGGATGGCTACAATCGTGGCTTCAATACGAGCTTGCCGGCATGTCGCGATTGCCTGAAGGGGGCAGTCAAAATCAAGGTGGTGATACCGGACGTGCAGGTAAAATGAAGCCGTCCGTCACCATCGACGAGCGCGGCGTGCTGCTGCACGTCACCGACAAAGACGGGCACGGCGTGGCGATTCCGCTCGAGCCCACGACCGTGCTCGAGCTTGCCGGGAGCCTGCAGCTCGCGGCGCAGAAGCTCAAGACGCCCGAGGGCAAACGCACGCTGGTGCGCGGCTTGGTCGACGTGTTCACGAACTTGACGAAGGGAGGCGACGACGATGGATCCAAAACCGAATGATGAACTCGAGCTCCGAGACACGGAGCCGCCGGCGCCGCTGTGCGGCAAGAAGAGGCGCACAGCGGGGCACGTCTTGCACTGCGACAAGGAAATGGATCACCCGGGGCGCTGCAGCTTCGACGAGGACTACGACCCATGAACCAGGTCGACCTCTTCGCGCCTGCTGTCACGCCTCAGCCGCCGAGCTCGGGCGAGCTCGTGCACCTGCCGAGGCGCCCCAAGAGGCGCAGCCGGCCGCATTTACGCGTCGCCACCGAGCGTTCGGCGCGGACTCGCAGCGAGCCGCGCGGCCCGCTCGGTGTCGTCGCGCAAGTGCGGCTGGCGCTGCGCCCAGGCTCGCGCCTGGCGTTCGCACTGGGCGTGCTGCTCGGCGGGTTCGTGCCCATCGCGACGTTTCAGATCAGCCACACGGAGCTGACCGCGGGGGAGCTCTGGCTGCAGCCGGCCGCGTACTTCGTCGCCGGCGGCCTGCTCTTCTCCGCCGTCACCATGTACCGCTGGGGCACGCTCGCCTTTACGCAGCGAGCGAAGGCGCTGGGCTTCGTGGTGCTGCTCGAAGGCACGATGGTCACGTGCCACACGCGGTGGCTGGCGCTTGCTGCGCTGGGCTACCTCGCCGCAATCAACGGCGTTGCGACGGCGTGCAATCTCGCGAGGACGACCGAATGAAACCGCCTGAGCAGCTCATCGCCGAAGCCGTTGGCATGGCACAGGCCAACGATGTACCCCAAAACGACATCGCCGCGGTCCTGTTCAGTTTTGCGGCGCGCTACGCGCTCCAAATTGGGTGGCAGCCGGACACGGTTGCTGAGGCGCAGCGCTTCGCCCTGGCCGAGCACGTTGCGGCTCTGAGGGCGAAGAAATGAGCCAGTGCGAATGCAGCGCGCCGCTGACGGGCGGCCCGCATGCGACGTGGTGCCCCGTCGCGGCCGCGGCTCGCTTGGCCGCGTCCAAGATGACGACCGAGCAGCACCGCGCCCGGCACGTGGAGCTCCACAAGATGCTCGACGAGCTCGTGGCGGACTGGATGACCCACACCGGCAAGCGCCCGAGCTCGAGCAGCGTGCTCGAGCTCCTGGAGTGGTCGAACACGCAGACCGTTGAACCGACGGAGAAGACATGAAGTGTGGAACGACGACTTGCGAAGCGGAGGCCACGCATCGCTTCACGTGGCCAGGCAGAGACGAGCAAGGGGCTTGCGAAGCGTGTGCCGCTCGAGCTCGCGGAGTCGCGGCTGCAATGGGACTTCACCTGCAGGTGTTGCCGCTCGAGCTCGTGACGTTCGAGCTCGTGGCTGCAACTCCCGGCCTCGAACAGCAGCTCTTGGACGGTCTGGTGCGGAGCGGCATGCGCAAGACCAATTGCGTCGGTTGCGGGTGCGACCTCTACACTCGCGGCGACGATGACCGGTGCCCACCATGCCGGTCCGAGCCGCACGCGGAGAACGCCTAAATGGGCCTCTTTCTCAACTTCGGAGCCGGCCCGAACCAGCTGCCCGAGCCGTGGCAAAACCTCAACGCCGAGCACGACATTCGCAAGCCGCTGAAGTTTGCAGACGGCTCGGTCTCGTTCATCTTGGCCGAGCACGTGATCGAACACGTGCCGTTTCTGCAGGGTTGGGGCTTCATTCGAGAGTGCCTGCGCGTGCTCAAGCCCGAAGGCGTCTTGCGGCTGGCGTTCCCGGATATAAGCAAGTTCATCGCCACGTCGCTGCCCGGCAGCCCGGACTCGTATTGCGAGATCAAAAGCTTTGATGTGAGCGCCAAGCACTACGCCGACGCGCTCCGCGAACGTCACCCTGCCGTTGCGAACCGTGGTCCTCTCGCTGCCATGGCTTCTCTGTTGGTGGGTTGGGAGCATCAGTGCGCTTGGACGCTGCACAGTGGCGCCGGCGTGCTGCTCGCAACTGGCTACCGACACGTGACCGAGACGCCTTACGGGTGGAGCGACTTCCCCGAGTTGATGGGCGTCGACGGCCACCACCGCGACGTCGGCCAAGAAGTCGCCGAGCTCGAGACAACCGTGCTGGAGGCAATCAAGTGAAAAAGACGCTGATTTTGATGTCCTCAAACCGCGAAATGGAGCCTGAGACGCGGCAGTCGCTGCGCGTGCTGACGAAGCTCGGCGCGGCCCTGCTGCAAGAAACGGGGAGCTCCGACGTCGCGTTTGCGCGGTGTCGAGCGCTGTCTTGGGCGTGCGAGCACCTGCGCGGAGAGCTCGCCGATCGCGACGTCGTGCTGATGCTCGACGACGACATGGAGGTCCCCGAGGAGGTAGCGCAGGGCGTCGTCGACAAGGCGCGCGAGCTCGGCAAGCCGTGCGCGGCCGCCTACGCCACGCGCACGTCGAAGCTGGCGGCGCAGCGGTGGAAAGATAACCTCTGGCTTTCGGGGCTCGGCTGCATGGCGATTCCGGTGTCGATGCTGTTCGAGCTCGAGCAGCGCTGCGAGTCGTTCGAAATGATGGGCAAGGTGCTGACTGCGTTTACTTGGTCGGGGCCTGACCGCGGGCGCTGGGTCTCGGAGGATTACCGCCTTTCGATTCAACTCGGCGGCGTGCACCTGCTGCCGCTACCCGCGGGACACGTGAAGAAAGCGACGCTGCTGCCCGACGATGAAACCCTAGAAAAAATTGCCAAATTCGAGCCGTTGTCATGAGCGAAAAAAGCATCATCGAGACGGTCGAAACGCCCGAGACCGTGCATTTCACGTGTCCCGACTGCAAGCGCGCCTGCGTGCTCTATCCGCGCAACAAGCCGATGGGTGCGCAGCACGTGGTGCCGACCTGCAAGAGTTGGCAGCGCGTCGAGGGGCGCAAAGAGGACCTCGAACGCTTTCTGATCAAAGCCGGCGTCGACCTGCTGGTGCTGCAGGGCAAAGCATGACGTTCTGGCGGTTCTGGGACCTTGTCCAAATGTTGGCGCTGCTGGCGTCAATTTGGTTGACGAACGACTATAGAAGGCGATGGCAACGCGCGTGCACCGCTGGTGAGCAGGCGCTTGATGGATGGAAGGCAGCGCTAGCGCGCGAGGCCGTTGTACGCAACCATTCAGCAACTAGCGGCGGGTGAGCGCCCAGGAAACGCCAGCGCTGGCAGCGACAAGTCCGACGGCTAGCAGAGTCGCGCCCCAACCCGTGTGAATCACGTCGCGAAAAGTGTGCTCGAGCACCAGGCCTCGCTCGGGGTTCGCGTCGTCGACGTGGTCGATTTCCCAGGTGTGATCGTCGCGCACGTACAGGTGCATTGAGCCGCGGTCGCGGTCCTCGCGGTATTGGCGCACGACGCCGAGCAGGGGCGCCGCCCACGTGTCGGAGCGCGTGAAGCTGCGGCCGCCGAGCTCGACGTGCTGCGGGTAGTCAGCGAACGGCCACGGACCGCGGAGCGGCTCGGGCAGCGACGCAAAGCCAACCGCGGGGAAGCACGACACGAGTGCTAGTCTATCACCCAGCTTTGCGCCGCGCACCGTTCGGAGACTGCACGCGTCGCGGCTGGTGCGTCGGCGCTCCGGGGACGTTGTCGCGAACTTCTTTCCAGAGTGCATCACGTACCAGGCGAGGGAAGCTGTCGTGGCCGAGCTCGTGCGCCGCGGCTTTGGCCAGCGCGTAAAGCTCCGGCTCGAGCGTTACGAGGCGCCGCAGCATCCGCGGCGACGCGCGCAGCTGCGACGTTTCCTCTTTTATTTTTCGCTTGTGCGATTTCTTGGGCTGCGCCGCTTTCAGCAATTGAGCGACGGCGCTCGGTGTAGTTCCGCAGAGCTGCGCGAGCTCGAGCACGCCGGTAAAGCCCTCACGCTTTGCGAGCTCGACGGCGCGCGTCTGGTGCTGCAAGGCCCAAAGCGTGCTGCAGGCCTCTTGCAGCGTCTCGCACACGCGCACGTCGAGCCGAATGCCGAGCTCGGCGCAAATTGGCCGCCTTCTGCGACCGTCCACGAGCTCGCCGGAGTACTCGTAGGCAGGCTGCAGCGCACCCACGGCCTCCAAACTCGTGCGCAGATCGCGGTCCTGCATCGTGCTTCCAGATATACACGCGGTCGATTTCTTTGAAAAGTAACTGCGAAACGACCGCTTTTCCGCGCATCCCCTGATACACACGCCCGCAAATTCGTTGGAGGCCCACACGGCCATGGAGCGACGGCTCGATTTGATGGCCAGTTCACTCCTGAAGCGGGCAGCCGAAACGATCAAGCGCGCCAAAGACCGCTCGGTCAAAGCCGCCCGCGAAAACCAACACACGACCGCCCTCATCGCAGGCGGCATCGCAGGCAGCGGCACCGCCGTCGCCGCAGCGTTTGCTGACCAGAAGATGGGGGATGGAAAACAGTGGAAGGTCGGTCCCGTTCCCGTCGTCGCCATTGGCGGCGCGGTAGCGCTGGCACCGGCTTTCTTCACACGCAAAATGCCCATTGTCCAAGCCGCGAGCGTTGCAGCCGGTACTACCGCGCTGAACATCGCGCTGTATCGCTACCTCGTCGAGGAAGGGATCGAAGCGGGGACGCCGGGCTAGCGCGCGCAAGCGCGTGTGAGCGGGGTTCGTGTGTGAGCGGGGGCAGGTTTTCGCAGAGTCTTTTCGAAAGGTTTTTCCAGCCATGAACGCAGATCAGATCGCAACGTCTCTTCTCCAAGGCCAGGTCGGTGACCCCTCGGTGGGTGCGCCCTTCGTCGGCGACCTCGTCAACGTGGTCCCGATGTACCCGGGCGCCCGCGTCGGCGTGCCCGCGCCGCAAGCGTATTACCCGGGCGTCGGCGTGCCCGCTGTCGATGTGCAGGGGCCGCCGAGCAACAACGTGCAGTACAGCCAAATGGCTTACGTCGCCGGCGACGTGACGTACCTCGGTTTCGGTTCAACGACCATCACCGCGGGCTCGGTGGGCACACCGGTCGACGTCTCGACCAATCGTCCCTTCACGCCGCAGAAGATGGGTTGCCCGTCGACGGTGCTCGGCCTGCTGATCACGCAAGTCAACGTGAGCGGCACCAACATTCTGAGCAACGCCTCCGGCGTACCCATCGAGCTCCTCTCGGAGGTTTCGACCTTCCCGCAGGTGCTGTGGCCCGCGCTCGACACCGCGACCGGCGTGCAATTCGTCGTCGCAAACCCGACGAGCGGAGACCTGGTTTTCTCCGGCGCGTTCTACGGCACGCAGGTGCGCCGCTAAAAGGCGGCCACGTGCAGGTCTCAATCGAGCTCAGCGATGCGGCGTTTGCGCCCGTCGAGCGGGCGTGGGCAATCAAGTGCGCAATCGAAGGATTCGCACTCGGCTGCCTACCGGCCTTCAAACGGTGGAACCTGCCGCCGCTCTACCAAAGCGGTGTCAGGTTCCAGCTGCCGCCCGAGCACGGCTCGGGGCTCGAGCGGATGCAGACGCCAATCGACACGTACCACGATGGCGTGGGCGATTGCGATCGGCTCCTCATTTGGTGGCTCTGCGAACGGTGGGCAAAGGGACTGCCGGCGCGGTGCTCAACGATTTTCGTCGGCGGCAACATGCACGTGCTGGGGCGCAAGTCCTGGACCGAGAACGGGCCGCTTGAAGATCCATCCGTCTACCTCGGCGCGGCCGTGCCTCCTGGGTGGCCGCCAAACGTTCCCATGATTCGCGCGAGGCAATTGCTATGAGTCCCGGAGCAAAGATTTTCTGGATTGGCGCTGGTGGCCTGGGGCTGTTCGGCGTGCTTGCGCTCGCAGCTTCCAAGAAGGCCAGCGCCGCACCGAAGGGCAGCGACACGGTCGTGGTACCGCCGCACGACGCCGCGCCGCCTGTCACCGTTCCCGCGGAGCCAGAGGGCGGCTTCAGTCGCACCGATCCGTTTGGCGTGCCGGGCGTCCAAGACCCTGCGGATGCGAGCCGCATCCTGGGGCAGTGGTTCGCGGCAGAAGGCAAGTCGCTGGTCGCGGCCGACCACGCTGCAGACGCGCCGACTGTACCGATCGATTTCGGCAGCCAGCCGGCGGACCTCAACGGTTCGTTCGGAGCTCGTGTCAAACAAGTGGCGGCGGCCTTCCAGCACTACAACGGCCTGGTCCCCGAAGACGGCGTGCTGACAAACCCTCTGCTGCTCGCGCTGCGCCGCTGGCAGCAGTCACAACAGCTGCCGGACTTCTCGCTGCCGCCTGCCCAGTCGGCGACGCCCCCGGCGCCCATCGTGCTGCAGTCGCCGAGCTCGGGGCCGCCCCCGTTCGTTCCGCAGGCAGCGCCGCCACCTGTTGCCGTGACCCCGCCGCCGGCGGTGCCGGTCGTGTTGCCTGCGCCCCTGCCACCGGTGCTCCTGCCGACCCTGCCGCTGCCAGCGCCCCCAGCAGCCCCGCCAATGGCTCCGGCCGTTCCGGTCGCGTCGCCGGCCGCGCCGCCCCCCGTCGTAGCGCCTCCAGCGCCCCCAGCGACGCCCATGACCCCGCCGCCGGCGGCTCAGGCGCCTTCGGCTGTCGCTTCGGATACCGCCGCCATGGTGAACGCGCTGCTATCGGCCGAGAGCCGAAGCGGTTGGAACACCATCGATCCGGCGGTGCAGGCCTGGCAGAAGTCGCGCCCGCCGCTCAAGGTCGACGGCAAGTACGGTCCCAAAACCGCGCTGATGGTCGCCGAGGAATTCGGCACCGTGCCGATCATCCGGTTTTGGCCCAAGGGGTCGCAGAAGACCCAGGCGCTGCAGGACTACCGCGCGGCGCTCAACGAAATCGCCAACCACACCACCGACCCGACCAAGGCCGCGCAGCTGCGCGTGAGCGCGAAGCGCGAGCAGGCCCAGTCGTTCGGTGTGCAGCAAGGCAAGGCGCCGGCGTTGCCGTCGACGCTCCAAGTCTCGATCGCAAAGGTGGCCTGACATGGAAGCAGTCGCCCAACTTCAGCAGCTCGGATGGCAGTGGCGCCCTGACGGCGCGGGCACGGGCGCGGGTCCGGGCGTGCTCTTCACCGTTCGCGTCAGCGGTCGCACGCGAAACGTGTTCGTGCCGCTGCAGCGCGTGTGGGTGACGTTCGACCAGGAGCTGCAGCGCGTCGGCTGCCCGAGCGCTGCCAGCGTGGGCGCACCGTTCAGCGTCGGCGGTTTCTTCTCGTTCGTCAAAAAGGCCGTGAGCAGCGTTGCGAACAAGGTCGTGCCGAAAGCGATCCGCAACGCCGCGGCGAAGGTCGTGAACCTGGCTAAGAAAGCCACCGTCGCGACGCTGCGTGTTGCGATGAAACCCGCCGAGCTTCTGGCTCGAGCGACGCGCAACATCCCGGTGCTTGGCACCATCACGCGCGCCGGCGGCGTGCTCGCGAACCTGCCAGCGCACGCAGCAAGCGACCTCGTTTCGGGCAGGCGACTGGACCACATCGCCGTCGGCCAGTTCAAGCAAGCGCTGGGCGCTACGCGCGAGCTCGCGCCGTACGTTCAAACGGTGGTGTCGTTCGTGCCGGGTCTAGGTACCGGCATCAGCGCGGGCATCGGCGGTGCGCTCGCGCTGGCCGAGGGCAAGCCGATTACGGAAGCGCTCATCGCAGCCGCGAAGAGCTCGCTTCCCGGTGGGCCCGCCGCGCAAGCGGCTTTCAACGTCGCGCAGGGCCTGGCGCAGCACAAGCCGCTCGACCAAATTGCGCTCGCCGCGCTGCCGATTTCGGACAGCGCCAAGCGCGCGTTGGTGATCGGCATCGGCGCGGCAAAGGACTTGGCTGCGGGCAAGCGCGTCGACCACGTGCTGCTCGACAACGCGACCAAGGCTCTGCCGCCGACGCTGCAGAAGGCCGTGCAGGTCGGCGTCGCGCTCGGTCACGCCAAGAACCTGCAAGGGGCTCTCGGTGCAGCCGCGCAAGGCGCAGCTCAGCTCGCCGGCAATTACGCGAACGGCATGCAGGCCGCGCGGCTCCTGAGCCAGGGTGTCCGCACGCCTGCCGTCATGAACGCGCTGCACCAGGCGCAGGCGAGCCGCGCCGCGCTGAGCCAAATCGTGCAGCACGCCCAGCAGGGCCACCCGCAGGCCTCGCACATCGTGAACGCGTTCCAGCGTTTCGCTGGCAACCGGATGCCGTCCGCGCCGTCCTACGCACGCCCCAGCGTGCCGGCGTGGTCGCGGCCGTCGGTGCCGTCGTTTGTTCGCCCCGCGCTTCCCTCGTTCGGTCACTTCCCGTCGTTCGGCTTTGCGTGAGTCGCCACCATGAACCGGCCGCCGCCTCTTCCAGCGCAGGGCCCTCAGGAGGGGATGCGCATCTACGTGCCCGGCACCGCGCCGAGCGTGAGCGGCCAGCCCGCGGCGCCGCCGCCAACGCGCGGCGACATGGGCGAGGTGTACGGCATCACGCAGTTCGAGCGCTGGGTGGTGGGAAAGAGCGAAGAGCGCCAGGTGCTCGACGTGACCCGCGCCGATGCTCTCTGGCGACTTTCCATTTTTGGCGAGTTGCTCGTGCAGGTCGACTACGGCACGACCAGGAAGCGCACGATTCAAAACCTGAGGGCGCCGGTGGTGATCACGGTGCCGGGCCAGGTGACCGTCCGCGCCAAGCCGTACGACTCCGCCCACGCGGCCGCAGTCGACTGCGTGGTGACACTTACGCAAGCGACCGCCGGCGCGCTTTCGCAGGCCCGTAAGGCCGCTACCGGTCCGGTTGCCCTCGACGCCGGCGCGGTGCGCTTCGTCGCGCTCGACGCCTGTGCGCTGACAATTTCCGGAGTCGCTGTCTCTTTGGCAGCATCGCAAACGGTGCCGCTCGTGGCGGGAAGCACTCTCACCTCGGGCAGCGGTTTTCAGGAGTTCGAAGCATGAACCTCGTTGCACAGTTGGAACGGGCCGCCAAGCGCGGCTCCGGAAAAAAGGTCAAGAAAAAGCGCAAGACCAAGCGGCGACGCAAAGCGCACGTGCGGACGAAAATCGTCTACCGCGTGAAGCACGTCCACCACCATTCCAAGCCGAAGCACAAGGCGAAGCGCAAGACCAAGCGGAAGGCGAAGCGCAAGACCAAGCGGCTGAGCGGCAAGGCCTTCGCGCGCAAGATGGCGCTTGCTCGAGCTCGAGCAGCGCGGAAGCGGAAGCGCTAAAAGAGCCATGGCGCGCGACGGTGGAAAGCTGCTGCGGCAACCCTCGGCACTCGAAAAGGTGCTCGAGCGGCTTTCCATCGTCGACGGTCACCCCCTCGGCTGCCCGTGCCCAGCGTGCACGCGCGCGGGCAATGCCTACAAGGCCCGCGCGGATGCGTTGCGCCGCGAGCTCGCCGAGCTCGAGCTGGAAGGGGCAGCGTGAGCGAAGTCCCGGCAACCCGCACGCCACTGACGCGCGACGCGACCGCGGTCGCGCTCGTGCCGGCGTACGTGCGCGTGTTCGGCGTGCCGCCGGACCGCAACCGCGCCGAGCTGCTGCTGGCCCAGGTGTGGCTCGAGAACGCCAACGGCCTGAGCATTATCGATCACAACATCGGCAACCTGACGACCAAGCCGAGCTCGGGCGCCGACTACTGGCGGCCGCCGTGGTTCGACCGCGCCGCCATCGACGCGCTGCCCGATGGTGATCCAAACAAGGCTCGCTATTTGATGCTGAACGACCGCATGGAGCGCAATGCCGCGCCGGAGGCGTTTCGGGCGTTCGACAGCTTCGATCAGGGGTTCGATGCTTGGCTTCGGCTGCTCGGTTCGCCGGCGAAGCGCTCCATTTTGAGCGCCGCGAGCTCGGGCGACGCTGAGGCGTTCGCCAAAGCCATTTTCGAGACGGGCTACTGTCCCGATCCGGAGTGCAAGAGCGCGGGGCCGTCGTACGCGCGGCTACGCGACCAGATCCGCGCGGCGTCGTATTTCGACGAGCTCGAGCCGCAAAAAAAAAAGGTAGCGGCGGGGCCGCCGGGGTTGTGGTTCTGGTGCTGGGGTCGGCTGCTGTCTCGGCGTATTTCTGGGCACGACAGCGGCGCAGGCGCGTTGCTTACGGGTGAGCCATGACAGCACCGGCGGGCTTCGCTGAGCTGTTCAAGGGCTGGAACGTCTGGGACGTTTGGCAGTCGGACGACCCGATCGAAGGCATCGGCGACGCCGTGCTGAACGCGGGCATGTCGCTCGAGCGACAGTTGCGCGTGTGGGTCGAGAATTGGATCAAGGAAAACGCGCCGGGCGCAGCCGTGGCCGACCCCGCCAACCCGTTCGCGTTGCGCGGCGACCAGATTCAGATCATCCCGAACGCCGGCGGCCTCGTGCCTGCGCAGAGTCGCTCGGAAATGCCGGAGCTCGCCGGCGCGCTCCAGCTAGGCAAGCAAGGCAGCAAGGGCATCAAGCGCACGGTGCGGTTCTTCAACCGCGGAGACGCCGGCGCCATCGCGTGGCCCCAGGACCAAAACTACTTGCTCGACACGGTTTACCAACCGAGCGACGCGAGCCCCATTACCAATGAAGCCGCGCCCGGCTCGCTCGCTGGCGCTGCGTCGGGCGCCGCTGATGCGGTTGGTAGCGCGCTCAAAGTCGTTGCAATCGTCGGGGGTGTCGCGATTGGCGCCCTGATTCTCGTCAACGTGCTGAACGCGAGGAAGGCCGCCGCATGAGTCAACAGCTGCAAATCTGGTGTGAGAAGCTCAAACGCGAAGTCACCGAAGGCGTGCCGATGGCCGAAAAGATCCGTCTGATGACGGTCGGCGAAGGCACGGTTTGGGAGACGTGGCGCGTGCCAGACGTTGAGCCCGCACAATGGGCGAGCGACGCTGAAGCGCTCATCGCCGCTGTGATCGCAGAGCTTCCGAAGCGCCGCATGCAGCTGACTTTCGTGGCCGAGGATGCCGCCGGCGCGACGATTTCAAACCTCGTGCGAAGCGTCACCGGCACGAACCCCAGCGCCCAGGACATGGGCACGCAGAACGGCGCGAAGGCGCTTGCGGACGCCCTTGCCAGCATCGGCAAGACGATGGATGCGACGCTGGAGACGGCGCGCAAGGTGATGGAGTTTCAGTCCGTGCAGCTCGAGAAGCTGCACGGGCAGCTCGCCGAGTATCACGAAGTTTTCATGACCATCAAAAAGGTCGAGCTCGAGAGCGAAGAGCAGCAGAGCGCGGCCGGCAAGATCATGGTCGAGCAACTACAGCAGGCCATGCCGCTGGTGATGAAGCTCGTCGAACACTGGGCGACGACCCCAGCTAACAAACAGAGTCTCGGTGGCACTGCCGCCGCCGCAGCAGCAACAGCCACAAACGGAGTAAAAGCATCATGACCCTTCCCATTCGTTACTCGCCCTCGGGCTCTCCCATCATCAGCGCAGACGGCGGCGAGCTCGTCTTCGGTCGCGGCGCGCGCCTGCGTCTCGAAGAGGGCAACACCACCATGGGCGGTTCGCTCGCAGTTCCCGCCGCCGCTGATGCGATCAGCGTCGATGGCTTCGGCGCCGGTACTGCGTTCGTGAAGACGCTCACGGGTCCAAAGCAGAAGCTGAATTACCGGGCCAAGCTGTCGCTCGACGTGATCAACACCATCACCAACGTGGGCGCTGAGGTGGTGCTGTACCTGGACACGTCGGTCGACGGCGGCACGACCTACACCAATCGCGCCAAGTGCACGCACGTCATCGGGTGCGCGACTGACCTCGCGACGGACTACCCCGCCGCGCGAAACCTCGACATCAACCTGCCGTTGATTCTCGGCACGTCGCTCGGTGTCGTCGACGGCACGACCACGTCGCTCAAGCTCCGCGCTCGAGCGAGCCTGCCGCTCGGCACTGGCGGCGGCGTGCTGGTGTCGGCGGCCGCGAGCTCCGGCGGCAGCACACCGGTGACGGGCTGCAACGGCTCGATTCATATGGAGCTGGAGGAGTGCTTCTGATGTCCGAGTCGCGCGAGGCGCCGGAAGCGCCGCAAGTCGAGACGTTGGAGAATCCCAACGAGCCTCCGGCGCCGTCGCGCGAAGTCGTGGGAGCGACGGACGTCGGCTTCCTCAGTTGGGACAGTTCCGATCGCCTGTTGATCGGCGAGACGGTCGAGCCGCAGACGCTCGAGAATCCGCAAGAGCTTGCGCCCCCGGTGGTCGAAGCTGCAGGCCTAACGAACGCGGACGAAGCGACGAGCGTCGCAATACCCAGCGAGCTCGCGCCCGAGCCGCAAACGCTCGAGAACCCGGACGCCCCCGCATTGCCTTCAGTGGAGGCCGCGGGGGCGATCCGTGAAGACGTCGACGCGCCCGCTGCTCCTCCGCTCACTCGCGAAACGCTGGAGAATCCGCACGCGTCGCCGGCTGCAGCTGTTGAGCAAGCCGGCGCAACAGTGCAAGCGCCGCCGTCCTCGAGCGTCCCCCGCGTGCCGGTGCTTACGGTGCGCGGCGTGCCCGTGCCACAGCGACCGCGCCTTCGTACGTCGTTTTGGTACGAGGGGAGCGGACAGCTCCGCTGCGAGCTCGTCTTGATGACCGAGCAACGCGACCTCGTGCACCGAGAAACGTTCGACGTGAACCCGGGCTCCACCTTCGCGCAGCTGCAAGAGCTGCTGGCCAACGTCGCGACGATGCGAGCGCAGCATACGGGGCGCGTCGAGTCGACGCAGCCGCGGCCTCGCGTTGGCCCCGACACGTTGGTTGCAAACACGCAGCCAGACCCAACGGGGCAGAGCGACAGCGCCTAAATGAGCACGTTCCTCCCGCTCCGCAGTGGTACCTCCGGCGCTGCCTTCAAGGGGCAAGCGGATGGAGACACCCTCGTGTGGAGCGCGTTGCATCAGGCGTGGGGCGTTGGCGCCATCGCCGGCGGCGTCACCAGCGTATTTGCTCGCACCGGCGCGGTGACAGCGCAGACGGGCGACTACGATAGCGACCAGGTCGACAACGTCTCCAGCGTGCCGGGAGCAAGCACGAGCGATGCGCTGGACTACCTGCTTGCGAATGCTGGAGCGGTCGCGAGCGTGTTTGGTCGCACTGGTGCCGTCGTGGCCGCCGCTGGCGACTACACCAGCACGCAGGTCACCAACGTCTCGAGCGTCACGGGCGCCACCGTCACGGCCGCGCTCAACACGTTGCAGGGCG
>Ga0207695_10003225_pt1 | contig 23212 bp, 21 predicted proteins | sample KBSC54metaG_FD_184354 | JGI IMG/M metagenome (GOLD analysis project Ga0207695, IMG submission 184354) | Corn rhizosphere microbial communities from Kellogg Biological Station, Michigan, USA - KBS C5-4 metaG (SPAdes) (version 2) | ecosystem: Host-associated > Plants > Roots > Rhizosphere > Soil...
CTCAATCCGGAGCCCGGAAGAGGTGTCGCAGACCTACCCCAAGTTCGATCGCTCGCTCGTCATCCTGCACGTGGACGACGACCCGATGAACCTGCGCGTCGTCGAGGAGATCCTCACTGCCTTCAACCACCGGACGGTCAAGGCGTCCTGTGGCGCCGAAGCGCTGCGGCTCATCGCCGAACACCCCTTCGACGTGGTGCTGATGGACATCCACATGCCCGGCATGAGCGGCGTGGAGGCGGTGGCGGCCTTGCGCGCCCTGCCCGGCCCCCAGCGCCACCTGCCGGTGATCGCGCTCACCGCCGACGTGGTCAGCCGCCATCCCAGCGAATACCACGCCCTCGGCTTCAACGACTTCGTCGCCAAGCCCATCCTGGTCTCCGGCCTGTTGGACGCCATCAAGCGCGCCGCCGAGCCGCCCGCGGACAAGCGCTCCGCCGCCAACGCGGCCTGAGCGTCGCCCACCCCGACGGCCGGTGCTAGGCTGGGGCATGTTCCTCGCGCTCCTAGCGGCGGCCGCCCTCGGGTCCTTCCCTATCCATCCCGTCGCCTCCCTTTATCCCGCGCCGCCCTTGGGACAGCCGGGAGGCGACATTGTGGAATGGCGCGTCCTGCCGACCATCGACGACCTGCACGCCGCCTATCCCGCGGGCGAGCAGGGCCGCGGTAGCGTCAACCTGAGCTGCGACGTGATGGCCGACGGCAGGCTGCACGATTGCAAGGTGACCTCGCAGGCGCCGGCCAGCGCCGCGTTCGCCGGGGCAGCCCTGAACTTCGTGCGCTCCTTCCGCATGGCCGAGCCCTATGTCGCGGTGGCGCGAAGGACCGGGGCCAAGGTGTTGGTCGCCCTAGCGTTTGTGAAGCCCGGCGAAGAGTGGAAGGCCGTGCCGCCTGATCGTTGCCTGCCGCCGCTCTGCTCATTCACGCCCGCGGCGCCGCCAGCGCCCAAGCCGAGCTAGGCTGTGGTATCGTTTCGCATCGGCGGCTCTGACGCGCCGAGGGACCGGAGGCCGCCATGCCCACGCTCGACCGCGACGGGGTCAACATCCACTACGACGTGGCCGGCGACGGCCCGGCCCTGATCCTCACCCACGGCTACTCGTCGACCGGCGAGATGTGGGCCGGCCAGATCGCCCCGCTCGCCCGGCATTTCACGGTCATCACCTGGGACATGCGCGGCCATGGCCGCTCCGACTACCCGCAAGACCCGGCCGCCTATTCGGAAGCCGCCACCGTCGCCGACATGGCCGCCCTGCTGGACGCGGTCGGCGCCAGCGACGCCGTGGTCGGCGGCCTCTCGCTCGGCGGTTACATGAGCCTCGCCTTCCACGCGACGCATCCGGAGCGCACGCGGGCCCTGCTGATCGTCGACACCGGGCCGGGCTACAAGAACGACCAGGCCCGCGAGGGGTGGAACGCCAACGCCATCCGCCGCGCCGAGCGCTTCGAGGCCGAGGGCCTGCCGGACGTCGCCGCCGCCAGCGCCGAAGTCCGCCTCGCCCGCCATCGTGACGCCACCGGCCTCGCCCGCGCCGCCCGCGGCATGCTCACCCAGCGGAACGCGCGGGTGATCGAGAGCCTGCCTGGGATCAAGGTCCCAGCCGTGGTCATCGTCGGCGCCAACGACATGCCGTTCCTGGCCGCCTCCGACTACATGGCCGCCAAGATCCCAGGCGCGAAGAAGGTGGTGATCCCGGACGCCGGCCACAGCGCCAACATCGACCAGCCGGAGGCGTTCAACGCCGCCCTGCTGGGCTTCCTCGAAGACGCCGGCCTCATCGCCTGACAGTTGCCGCGCGCCCGCGATCTGCGGCACACCGGTGCCCATGGCGTCGCCCCTGCCCGATGACGATCCCCTGCTGGCCGCCTATTTCGAGCGCCGGGCCAACCTCGTGCGCTTCCTGGCGGCGCGCGCCGGCTCCCTGGCGGCGGCCGAGGACCTGGCCCAGGAGCTCTACCTGAAGCTCGCCGCCCGCGATCCGGCGGGCGAGGTCGGCAATCCCACCGCCATGCTCTACCGCATGGCGCTGAACCTGATGCTCGACCGCGCCCGCGGCGAAACGCGCTCGGCGGCCCGCGACACCGCCTGGCGGCAGGTTTCCTCCAGCGAGGTGGGTGGCGTCGCCGTGGCCGACGAGACCCCCGCCGACGAGGCCGCCGCCTCGGCCCAGCGCCTGCGCCTGCTGGTGGCCGCCGTCCAGGACCTGCCGCCGCAGGCCGGCCGGGCTTTCCGTCTGCACAAGCTGGAGGGCCTCAGCCACGCCGAGACCGCCCGCGCCATGGGCCTGTCGGTCAAGGCGGTGGAGAAGCACGTCAGCGCCGCGCTGAAGGCGCTGACCACCAAGCTCGCGCCCAGGTTTCAATGACCGCCTACCCTAAATTGTGCCGGCGGTGGCATCGGACGGGGGGGCAGGCGTCTCCGGCGGCGTCTAGATCACTATGGGGCGCTTATAAACCCCGTGTTGGATGCGCAGATGAGTAAGGCCTGGATCAAGGCAGACGACGCCAGGCCCGGCCCTTCGACGGACGCGGCCGACTGGGTCGTGCGCCTGCAATCGCCGGAGCCGTCCGAGGACGAGGCGGTGGGCTTCGACGCCTGGCTTTCCGCCGATCCGGCCCACGCCGCGGCCTACGACGCAGCACTCTCGGTGATGCTCGAAGTGGAGCGGACCGCGCCCGCCATCGCGCGCGGCCTCGCGGCCACCCGCCGTCCCCGCCGCCAGGCCGCGGCCCGCGGCTGGATCCTCGCCGGCGGCCTCGCCGCGGCCGCCACCATCGCGCTGGCGGTCATGCCGTTCGGCGCGCTGCGGCCGGCAACCCAGGACTTCACCACCGCCAAGGGCCAGCAGCGGACGGTGCGGCTCGCCGACGGCTCGACCCTGCAGATCAACGCCGGCTCCCGCCTTTCCGTCGCCCTTGACCGCCACGAGCGCCGGGTGGTGATGGCGCAAGGCGAGGCGTTATTCGACGTGGCCGCCGACCGGGCGCGGCCCTTCACCATCGCCGTCGGCGACCGCACGGTGCGCGTGGTCGGCACCCGCTTCGACGTCCGCCATCGGGGCGACCAGCTCTCGGTCACCGTGGAGCGTGGCGTGGTCGAGGTCCGCCCCGCCGGCGACGCCCCCGGCCGCATCTGGCGGCTGCATCCCGGCCAGCGCCTCGACACCGCCCAGGGCGCGGGCGCGGTGCAGCTCTCCGCCGTCGATCCGCTGCAGGTGGAAAGCTGGCGCACCGGCCGGCTGATCTACCGCGACCAGCCGCTGGGCGACGTCGTGGCCGACCTCAACCAGCAGTTCCCCACGCCGATCATCCTCGAGGACCCCGCGCTGGCGCAGGTCCGGGTGTCCGGCGTCCTGGTGCTGGACGACCAGTCCGCGGTTATTCGCCGCCTCGCCTTGCTCGCACCGATCAAGGCGTTACCTTCAGGTCAAGCTGTTCTGCTTCGCAGCGATCAGGCGGCGAAGCCATGAGGGGGACAACGGGCCATAGCCAGGCCGGCGGCCGTTCTGCGCGCGTCCCTCGCGGGACTTTGCCTCCTCACGCTCGCCAGCCGGGCTGAGGCCGTCGAAGCGCGCCGCCGCTTCGAGATCGCGCCCAAGCCCTACGCCGAGGCCCTCATCGACCTGGCCGTGCAGGCCAACGTTTCGCTGCTGGGCGCCTCGTCGTGCGGACCCGGCGGCGAGGTGCGGCTCTCCGGCCGCTATGCGCTCAGCGACGCGCTTTCCCGCCTGCTGGCCGGCGCGCCCTGCACGTTCCGCATCGTCGACGCCCAGACCGTGCGGATCACCGCCCGCGCGCCGGTCCCGCGGGTCGAGGGCCCGGGGCCGCCCATGGTCACCGAGCTGCTGGTCACGGCGCGCAAGCGGCCCGAGCGGCTGGAGACCCTGCCGGCCGGAGTCAGCGTGATCTCCGGCGAGCAGCTTCTGGTGACCAATTCCTACGACGTGCGCGAGACCGCCGGCCAGCTGGTGGGGGTGCTGACCACCAATCTCGGCCCCGGGCGCGACAAGCTCTCGATGCGCGGCCTTTCCGACGGCGCCTTCACCGGCCGGGCGCGTTCGACGGTGACCACCTACCTTGACGACGCCCCGGTCAACTACAACTCGCCGGACCCCGACCTGCGCCTGACCGACGTCGAGCGGGTGGAGACCGTGCGCGGGCCGCAGGGCGCGCTCTACGGCTCCGGCGCGCTGGCCGGCGTCTACCGCATCGTCACCAACAAGCCGGACCCCGGCCGCTATGCCGGCTATGCCCAGGCCACCGCCGCCTACACCCACGGCGGAGCGGCCAGCTACAGCGCCGACGGCGTGGTCAACGCGCCCCTGGCCGACGGCCGCGCGGCCCTGCGCCTGGTGGGCTACTACGACGACGAGGGCGGCTATCTGGACAACACCTCGCTCAAGCTCCCCAACGCCGACTCCACCGTGCGCAAGGGCGGCCGCATCGCCCTGCAGGCGGCGCTCGGGGACCGCTGGACCGCCGACCTGCTGGCGGTGGCCCAGAGGCTGTCGTCCCGCGACACCCAGTACACCGCTTTCGACCAGAACGGCCGCATCGCCAACCAGGTGCGCGAGGCCTCCAGCAACGACTTCGCCCAGGTCGCCGCCACCCTGCACGGCGAACTCGGCTGGGCGGACCTGACTTCGTCCACCTCCTATGTGCAGCACGCCTATTCGAGCCTCTACGACGCCACCGCGGCGGTCACCTTCTTCAACGCCGCGATCACCTCGCCCCTGGGCGTCTATTCGGAGAAGACCCGCATCCGCCGCTTCGTGCAGGACGTGGTCCTGACCTCCGCCGGCGCGGGGCCGGTGTCCTGGCTGGCCGGCGCCTATGGCTCGGCCTCGGTGGACCGCACGCCCTCGTCGCTGGACATCCTGCTGACCGGCGGCGGCGTGGTGGAGCCCCTGGCTCGCGTCCTCCGCGCGCCCCTGCCAGCCACGGAGGGCGAAACCGCCGGCGCGGCCTCGCCGCTCACCCGGGTCTACGACGAGAGCCGCCGCGACCAGATGCGCGAGATCGCGGTCTACGGCGAAGGAAGCTGGCGCTTCGCCCCGGGCTGGACGGCCACGGCCGGCGCCAGGGCCTTCCATACCGAACTGAAGGTCAGGGCCAACATTGTCGGAGCCGCCCCGCCGGCCCAGTCCCGCGATGTCAGCGCCGACCGGGAATTCAGCGGCGTCTCCTCGAAGCTCTCCCTGCAGTACCAGTTCGATGACGACGGCCCGCTGGTCTACGGCCTGTTCTCCCAGGGCTACCGGCCGGGGGGCATCAACTCCACGGGCTTCTTTGCGATCCGCCCCAGCCGCGTCACCTTCGACCCCGACCGGTTGGAGAACTTCGAGCTGGGGGCCAAGGCCCGCTTCCTCGACCGGCGCCTGACGGTGCGCGCCGCGGGCTTCCTCGACGCGTGGAAGAACATCCAGTCCGACCAGTACCGGCCCTCGGGCCTGGCCTATACCGCCAACGTCGGCGACGCCCGCGTCGAGGGCCTGGAGGCCGAGGCCGCCTACGGCTGGGACTTCGGCCTGACCCTGCAGGCCAACGCGCTCTATTCGTCGCCCAAGTTCACCCGGGTGAACCTGGATTTCGCCGATCAGCTGGGTTCCGGCCTGCCCGGCGCGCCTAGGCTCTCCGGCGGGCTCCTGGCGCGCTATGACCGTCCGCTGCCCCACGACCTGACGCTTCGGCTGGTGGCGCGGGCGAACTACGTCGGGCCCGCGCGGCTGACCTTCAACCCGGCATTGAACGCCCGCACCGATCCGGTGGTGGACGCCGAGATCCTGGCAGAGGTGGCCGCCCGGCGCTGGACCGTCGGCCTCTTCGTCGACAACCCGGCGGACAGCTCCGGCAACACCTTCGCCTACGGCAACCCCTTCACCTTCGGAAATCCCCAGACCCCGAGCCCGGTCCGCCAGGTCACCCCGCAGCGGCCGCGCACCATCGGCGTCCGGCTCGCCGCCGCCTTCTAGGTCCGCGCCCTGCGGCCCGCCGCCGCACCGATTCGAATCCGCGTTGGGCGACCGGGGGGCCGGCGCGCGCTGCGGCGTCATATCCTTGACGGCGGATTAACGCCGCTGGGGATCGTGGACGGGGTGTCGCCGGTGAAGCTCTCGGCTCTGGTCTGTGCGCACAACGACGAGGCGCGCCTGGCCGACTGCCTGCGCCGCCTCGACTTCTGCGACGAGATCGTGGTGGTGGCCGACCGCTGCACCGACCGCAGCCAGGAAATCGCCCGCCAGTCCGGCGCCCGGGTCATCGACGGCATCTTCCCGCTGGAGAGCCAGCGCAAGGCGGCCGGCGTCGCGGCCTGCCTGGGCGAATGGATCCTGGAGATCGAGGTGGACGAGCGCGTCGAGCCGGCGCTGGCCTACGAGATCCGCGCCGCCATCCATGGCCGGCCGGGCGGCGACTGGTTCGACCTGCCGGTGCAGAACTTCGTCGGCAAGACCCTGGTGCGCCGCGGCTGGGGCGCGGGCCTGGCCGACACCATGGCGCCGAAGCTCTATCGCCGCCGGATCAAGCGCTGGAAGACCCGCCGGGTGAATCCGGCGGTGATCCTGGACGGCCGCTTCGCCGGCGAGCTCGAGACCCCGCTGACCCGCCTGGCCGATCCGGACGTGGGCCACCTGATCGCCCGCCTCGACCGCCAGACCGCGCTCCGCGCCCAGGACATCGCCGACACCGGTGACGGCGGCGACCTCGTCAGCGACGTGCTGATGGGGGTCGGGCGATTCTGGACCTGCTACGTCTGGCGCCAGGGCCTGCGGGAACGCGAGCTCGGCTTCCTGATCGCCGCCATGGCCGGGCTGGACGCCGTGCTCGCCGGCTACCGCGCCCGCGAGCTCCTCAAGGCCCGCGCCGCCGCGCCCGCCACCCAGGTGGCGCAACCCACGCGCATCGGCCGCGCCGGCTAGGATCAGCGCCCAATTGGATCGTGCGACCTCTGGGCTTCCGGTCTCAAGACATCACGTCATCCCGGTCGCCACACGCTTCCGTCCGCGGCCGCAAGCAGCGTCCCTTACCCCGTCTTCCTGACCAGCGCCGCCGCGGCCTGTCCTGCCGCCAGCGCATAGGCGGGGTCACGGTGGATCAGCACCTGGGCCGAGGCGCCGTCGACGAGGATCATCACCTGGCGGGCGCGCAGCGCGGGATCGCTCAGGCCGCTCTCCGCGATGCGGCTTTCGAGCCAGGCTTCGAACTTCTTCTTGTGCGCCGAGCCGATCTTCAGGGCGGGGTGGCCGGGAGACCCCGCCAGCTCGGCCGCCGCGCGGATGAAGCCGCAGCCCTTCCAGCGCGGCGCCGCCATCGCCCGGGCGAACGCCTCGAACAGCCCGAGAATCTGCGCCGGCAGATCGCCCTTGGTCTCGTCCAGCCAGGCGACCTGGCGGGCCAATGTCGGTTCGTCGCGGGCGGCGAGATAGGCCGCGATGAGGTGGTCCTTGCTGGGGAAATGATAGTAGAGCGTTCGCTTGGTGACGCCGGCCTTGGCCGCGATCGCGTCCATGCTCGCGGTGCGGATCCCCTCTCCGTAGAAGAGCGTATCGGCCGCCTGGATGATCCGCTCCCGGGTCGCCTGCGCGTCTCGTGCCATGCTCTCAATGTATACCGACTAGTGAATATACACGAGACGCCCGCTCGCCAATGCTCCCGCCTGGACAAGGGATGGGCGCCTCCGGGCCCAAACGTCACCCCAGGGGAGAGTTTCCGATGCCCCAGGTCGACATCGCCGCCGTCGCGGCCCCGACCCGCGGGGGGCGTCACCCGGTGTCCCTGGTGCGGGCCGTCGGCGTCTATCTCGCGCTGACGGTCGCGTTCAGCTCGGTCTTCTGGGCGCTGATGATCGCCAGCGGCCATGTGCTGGGCGGGCGCGGCGCCTACGCCATCGGCCTCGAATGGAGCCCCGGCTCGGCCGCGTTGCTGACCTGCGCCCTCCTGCGGATTGACCTGGCGACCCTGGGCTGGAGCTGGCGGCCGTGGCGCTGGCTGGTCCTCGCCTACCTAACGCCGCTCGCAGCCTGCGCGGTGGCGTATGGCGTCATCTGGACAACCGGCCTGGGCGGCTTTCCCAACATGAAGGCCGTGGGCGATCTGCGCGACGCCCTGGGGCTGGGCGGCCTGGCCACGCCCGTGGTCATCCTGCTGTGGGTCCCGCTGTGGCTGGTGGGGAGCGTGCGCGTCCTGGCCTCGTCGCTGGGCGAGGGGATCGGCTGGTCCGGTTTCCTCGCGCCGCGCCTTGCGACGCGCTTCGGCTTCACCAGAGCCGCGCTGATCCTCGCCGTGATCTGGGCGAGTTGGCACGTCCCCATCCTGCTGTACTCGGACTATTTCGACAGCGCCTCGCCGCCGCTGTGGTTCGCGCTGCCCTGTTTTTCGGTCCAGATCCTGGGCTTCAGCGTGATCGTGCTGTGGCTGCGGCTGCGGTCCGGAAGCCTGTGGACGGGCGCGCTCGTGAACACCGGCGCCAATGTCTTCAACCAGCTGGTTTTCGGACCGCTGACCGCGCCGCACGGGCGCATGACGGCCTATGCGATCGACGAGTCGGGGTTCATGTTGCCGCTGGTGGTCGCTGCGACGGCGCTGCTGTTCTGGCTACGCCGCCGCGACGTCGCCCAGCCACGCGGGCCGGCTCAACCCTGACCGGGCGGCCCAGCCCACGGGGTATTTGTCCCGCCGATATTCCAGGGTCTCCATGACCCCCAATCGACGACCGTCCCTACGCCAAGTCGCCGCCCACGTCGCGCGGCGCCGGGACCGCCTGATCCCGATAGCGATCGGTGGTGTCGCGTAGGACGGTGACGAAACCCACCACCTGGCCGTCGGGCCCGCGCAGCACGCTGGGATTGCCCTCCAGGCGAACCCACGAGCCGTCCTTGCGCCGGAACCAGTGCTCGCGGCAGGGCGGCTCGGCCGCCTGGTCGGCCAGCACCGCGGCGATGTTGGCGTTGAATTCGGCCAGTTCGTCCGGGTGGATGAAGTCGGCCCCGGTGCGCCCGACGATGTCGGCCTGGCCGTAGCCGAGCGCCGCGCAGGCCGGCGAGGCGTAGAAAATCCGCCCCGTCGCGTCGGCCAGCAGGATCAGGTCCTTGATCTGCCGCGACATCACCTCCCAGGTGACGTCCCGCCCCGCGGTTTCGTCCCTGCCAGCCCCGGCGTGCATCATCGGGCCTCAATCACTGGTTGCTGATATACAGCTGTTTGCGCCTAGGAGTTTGCGCTCCCGTTAACAGGAGCGCCCGCCGCGCCTCAGGCCTGCGGTGCGGCGTCCGGCGCCCGCCTCAACAGGCCCGCGATGGTCTGGGCCAGGGTCTCCATGTTGAACGGCTTGCGCAGGATCACGGCCTCGCCCCCCAGGGCGGCCTCCACCTGGGCGGTGTCGGCGTAGCCGCTGGCGAAGACGATCGGCGCGTCGGGCCAGCGCTGACGGGCGAGCCTCGCCAGCTCGGCGCCGTTCATCACCGGCATGGCGTAGTCGAACAGCATGATGTCCGGCCGCACCGCCTGCATGATCTCCAGCGCGGCCGCCCCGCTTTCGGCCTCCAGGACGCGATAGCCGAGCAGCTGCAGGGTCTCACAGGCCAGCGCCCGCACCGCCGGCTCGTCGTCCACCACCAGCACGGTCCGGCCGGCCTCCGGCGCCAGGATCGCCTGCGGCTCGTCCCGCTCGGCCAGGGCCTCGACCGCGACGTCTGACCGCCGCAGCAGCAGGGTCACCACCGTGCCGCCGCCGGCCGTGCTTTCGATCTGCGCCGTGCCGCCGGCCTGGCGGGCCACGCCATAGACCTGGCTGAGCCCCAGGCCGGTGCCCTTGCCGACCCCCTTTGTGGTGAAGAACGGATCGAAGGCACGCTCGATCACCGCCGGCGCCATGCCCTCGCCGGTGTCGGCGACGCTGAGCGCCACATATTCGCCGGCCGCCAGCACAGGGTCGCCGGCAGCGATTTCCCGCACCATGGTCGAAATGGTCAGCCGCCCGCCGTCAGGCATGGCGTCCCGCGCGTTGATCGCCAGGTTCAGCACCGCCAGTTCCAGCTGGGTGCGGTCGCTCATCACCGGGACCCGCGCCTCGTCCAGCTCCATCGACAGCGCGATGTCGGGGCCCAGCGTCCGCACCAGCAACTCGATCATCTCGGCGATCAGCTCGGACACCACGAAGGGGCGCAACTCCAGCTTCTGGCTGCGCGAAAAGGCCAGCAGCTGCCGGGTCAGGCTGGCGCCCCGCTCGGCCGCCGCGATGCCGTTGTCAGACCACGAGACCACCTTGGCGGTGTCCCCGGGCTTGCGGCGGATCAGTTCGAAGGCGCCGTGAACAATCTGCAGCAGATTATTGAAATCATGCGCAATCCCACCGGTCAGCTGGCCCAGCGCCTCCATCTTCTGGCTCTGCCGCAGCGCCTCCTCGGCCTTGCCGCGGGCGGCCATCTCCTCCAGCAGCCGCTGGTTGGCCTCGGCCAGCAGGGCCGCGCGGGCCTGCAGCTGCGAGGCGGCGGCGGTCACCACCGCCAGGAGCAGGAACGCCAGCACGGTCAGCAGCCCCAGGCCGGAGTGCCGGGCGAGCACCTGCGACCAGGGTTCCGGCAGGGTCTCCAGATAGACCGCCCCCAGCCGCTGGCCCTGTTCCGTCACCGGCCGCGCGACGGTCACGTGGCGGTGCGCGAACGCCGAGCCCAGGCCGTCGAGGCGGGCCGGCGGCGGGTTGGCGCCGTCGCGGTGGAAGGCCGCCACCGCGTGTCCCGAGGCGTCGTAAACCGCCGCGGCGGAAACCTCGCGGTTGACCGCGAGCGCGTTCAGGTACTCGCGCAGGGTCACGCGGTCGTCGAAGGTCAGGGCGGCCGAGGAAGGCCGCCACCGCGTGTCCCGAGGCGTCGTAAACCGCCGCGGCGGCGACCTCGCGGTTGACCGCGAGCGCGTTCAGGTACTCGCGCAGGGTCACGCGGTCGTCGAAGGTCAGGGCGGCCGAGATGCTGGCCGCCAGGATGTCGGCCTGCACGCCGGCCTGGCGGACGGCCTGCTCGCGGTAGGTGAGCTCGGCCCGCGCCGCCAGCAAGGCCCCGATGGCCAGCAGGGCCACGACGCTGGACCAGGCGACGTTGACCAGGCGCCAGTCCGAAAGGCGCCGATCCGAAGCGGGCTTGGGGCGCCGGCTCATCGCTTCACCGCCACGGCGAGCGCCAGCAGTTTCGAGCTGATCGCCACCCCGCTCTGCTGGGCCCGTTCGGCGTCGATGCTGAACCGCACCTTGCCGCCGTCCAGCAGCAGGTGGACGATCCCCTTCGGGCCGCCGCGCATCTCGTCCGTCACGGTCAGCACCGGGGCCGTGTCCACCGCCGCCAGCGCCTGCGCCTGCGACTGGGCGGGGCCGCCGGCCACATAGGCGATCTGGCAGCCGGAGCCGGCCTCCAGCCGCGCCAGGCGCCGCACCACCACCGGGTGCGGCCCCACCACCTGACCGGCCGTCGCCCGGTCGAGCAGGGGCCCGAACGGATCGACGCCCTGCACGCAGATCACCAGTGGCGCATTGGGCGCGCTCCACGCGGCCGGCGGCCAGCTCACGAAGGGGGCGAGCTTGTAGAGGTAGGTCGCCTTGACCGCGAGCTCCAGGTTGTCGGCGCCGGCGGGCGACGCGCCCAGCAGCACCGCCACGGCGGCCGCCGCCGCCCAGCGGGCGCCCGGAGCCCGCCGCGCGGCCATCAGAAGCCCCACCTCAGGCCGACATAGACCGACCGCGGAACGGTCCGCACCGGCGCCGTGGAGGCGTCGTTGATCTCCAGGTGGTGGTCGTTCAGGAGGTTGAAGCCGCTCACCGACAACTCTAGGCCCGGCCGCACGCGCCAGCCGATCCGGGCGTCGGCCTCGGTATAGGCCGGCGCGTTCTCCACGCCGTTCACCGTGGTCACCCGGCCGACCCGCCGCAAGGCCAGATCGAGGTCGACGTCGGCCGTGACCTGCATGCCGGAGCGCAGCTGCGCCTGGTAGCGCGGGTCGGCGCCGGCGATCTGCAGCTGGGTGAAGTCGTTGAGCCCGGCCTTCACCCGATAGTCCCGCTGCAGGGTGTTGCCCCCGGCCCGAAGCCGCCACCAGTCGGTGACGGTGAACGTCGCCCAGGCCTCCAGGCCATAGCTCTCCCCCTTGGCGCCATTCCTGAGCACGATGGGTAAGATGGTCGCCGGCTGGAACTGGTCCACCCGCAGGTCGTCGTAGACGTCGTAGAAGGCGGTGACCGACAGCGACAGCCTGGCCGTCGGCTGCACGCGGTAACCGGCCTCGAAGGCCCACAGGGTTTCCGACTTGAAGTCCGGCGACGGCAGCAGGATCGGCAGAGCCGTCAGCTCGCGCTCGATGCGGTTGGGCGGGCGCACCGCCCGCGAGGCCGAGGCCCAAAGCAGGGCGGTGTCGCTGGGCGTCCAGGCGAGCTTGACGCTCGGCAGCCAGTCGAAGCCGGAATAGCTGTTGTCCTCAGCCTTCAACCCCACCGTCAGCTTCAGGTCCGGGGTGAGCGCCACCGCGTCCTGGGCGAACAGGGCGGCCAGGCTGATGGTCGCCCGCGGATTGGCGAAGTGGAAGATGTTGGTGGAGAGGAAGTACTCCCGCCAGGCCCGCGCCTCGCCGCCCACCACCAACTGGTGGCGGCCCAGCGTCATCGAGTCCTGCACCTGGATGTTGTAGGTGTCCCGCCGCTCATGGGTGTCCACCGCCGAGCGGTCGTCGCGCGCCACATAGGCCTGTGCCTCCAGCGCCGAGCCATTGGCCATGGTCCGGTCCATTCGCGCGATGACGCTGCCGCCCCACAGCCTGCCGTCGGCGTCGTCCTGGTGGTTGTTGTAGAGGTTGGTCGACAGGCTCCAGCGCTGGGCGTCGTCGCCGCCATCGAGGCGGAAGTTGCCCATCACCCCGCGGAAACCGTCCTTCTGCGGCTCGCCCGGCTTCCCGTCGAGCCCGGAGCGGTCGAACGCCGAGACGGTGCCGCGCGCCGTAAGCCCGCCCAGCCTGCCGCCCAAGGTCACTGTGGCCGTGCGGTCGAAATCGCCGCCGCCGGCGTCCACGTTCAGCCCGTCGATGCCCGATTTGGTGATCACGTTGATCACCCCGTTCACCGCATTGGCGCCCCACAGCGTGCCGCCCGGCCCGCTCACCACCTCGATGCGCTCCACCGTCGCCATGGCGACGTCCACCTGCTGCCAGAGCACGCCCGAGCCGATCGGCTCATAGACGCTGCGCCCGTTCACCAGCACCAGCAGCTTGTTGGAGGATTCTGCGGAGTTCATGCCCCGGGCGGTGATGGCGTACTGGCTCGCGTTGATCCGCGCCACCTGCAGGTTCGGCGCAAGCCGCAGCGCCTCCGGCAGGCTGGTGGCGCCGGAGCGGCGGATGTCGTCGGCGGTGATCACGAAGATCGAGGCCGGCGCCTCGCTGAGCGGCTCGGGCCGCTTGGAGACCGAGGTCACCTGCAGGTTGGCCAGGTCCTCCAGCGAGAAGTCCCTCAGCCGGTCGACCGCCTGCTCCTCGCCCGGCGGCGGCAGATCCTCGGCGCGCGCCGCCGCGGCCAGGCACGCCGCCAGACCGAGGCCCATCACCAAGCTACGCCGAAATCCCGCCAATCGCCCCATGCCCCCAGGAAGACACGGCTTTTCCGCCACGCTTCCTCATACGGCAACGCTTTCGGCCGCCGCCGGTTCCTCGCCGCACATCAGGCCAGGCCCTCGCCGGCCTTGTGCGAGCGCGGCCGCACGACGCTCTTGGCCTTTTCGGCCCGGACCGAACAGCCCAGCCGGTCCAGCAGGTGGTCGCCGACCCGCAGCGCATTGGCCACCGTGGTCAGCGTCGGGTTCACCGCGGCGATGGACGGGAAGAAGCTGGTGTCCGTGACGTAGAGATTGTCGATCTGGTGGGCCTTGCACCAGGGATCGAGCACCGAACTCGCCGGGTCTGCGCCGAACCGCACGGTGCCCGCCTGGTGCGCCGTGCCATAGAGCGGCAAGAGGCTGCTGAACTCGAAATGATGCTGCGAGATCGGGTGCGCGTGGTCGACGAAGCCGTCCAGCGAAGCGTGCAGCTTCTTCACCAGCCGCTGATGCCCCTCCAGGTTGTTGTAGGTGTAGTCCAGGCAGATCCGGCCGTCGGGGGTCACGCGCACCCGATTGTCCGGCAGCGGCAGGTCCTCGCTGATCACCAGCATCGACAGCATGCGCTCTGCGATCCCCTCCGAAATCACGTCCGGGGCCAGCCCAGGCGGAAGCCAGTCCGACACCTGCCCCTCCAGCGTCTGGCCGGACATGTATTCCAGGAGCTGGATATGCCCCATCGGCAGGTTGTAGCTGCCGTCCGGGTCGCCCCAGTAGAAATCGTTGCAGGCCAGCGTCTTGGGGAAGGTCACGTCCACATGCGCCGCGGTCAGCGAGACCATGGCGGTGAGCGTGTGGAACATGTAGTTGCGCCCCACCTGGTCGGAGCCGTTGGCGAGGCCCTTCGGGTGCGCCGCGTTGGCCGAGGCCAGCAGCACGGCGGCGGTGTTGGCCGCGCCCGCCGCCAGCACCACGATGTCGCCGGTCCAGCGCTCCTCGCCCTGCTCGGTCTGGCAGACCACCTCGGTCACCGTCTTGCCGGAGGGGTCGGTCTCCAGCCGCGTCACCTTGCGGCCCGTAAGCAGGGTGACGTTGGGTAGGCCCATCAGGGGTTCGATGGCGATGGTCCGCGCGTCCGACTTGGCCTTCAGCAGGCACGGATAGCCGCCGCAGGTCTTGCACTTGATGCAGGCCGAGGTCACCGGGTGCGCCTGGTCGAGCTTGATCCCCAGCGGCAGGGAGAAGGGCCGCCAGCCTTGCGCCTGCCAGTGGCTTCGGAGCTGCGCGATGCCCGGGTCGTCGTGCACCGCGGCGTAGGCGTAGGGCGGCTCGTCGCCTTCCTCGGTCGGATCGTCGCCCCGCGCGCCATGCACCTGCCACAGGGTTTCCGCCTCGGCGTAATAGGGGGCCATGTCGGTCAGGCTGATCGGCCAGGCCGGCGACACGCCGCCCGCGTGCTCCACCAGCTCGAAGTCGCGCCCGCGCAGCCGCATCAGCGCCGCGCCATAGAAGGTGGTGTTGCCGCCCACCCAGTAGTGGGTGTTCGGATGGAAGGGTTTGCCTTGCTTGTCGTACCACTGCTCCTGGGTGCGGTAGCGGTGCTGCACGAACACCGCCTTGGAGCTCCAGTTCTCCGCCTCGCGCGGCAGCTGCTCGCCGCGCTCCAGGATCAGGATCGTCTTCCCCGACGCCGCCAGCCGCTGGGCCAGCGTCCCCCCGCCCGCGCCCGACCCCACGATTACCACGTCGAAGTGCGCCATTGAGCCTACCCTTCCAGATGATACTTCGCCGACGCCCGCCCCAGGATGGCGATCAACAGCGGTTCGGGCGTGTGGCGCAAGACTGCCGCGGCGATCCTGTTGTGCCAGCCGGGGATGACCACGGTCTGGCCCCGGTCGTTGGCCGCCAGGGTCGCGGCCACCACCTGCTCGGCGGTCTGGAAGAACCGCCTGGGCGCCTGGTCCATCACCGCCTTGGTGCCGTTGGCCTCGGCGAATTCCGTCAGGGTGAAGCCTGGGCAGGTGACGGTCACCCTGACGCCGGTCCCCTTGAGCTCTGCGGCCAGCGACTGGCTCCAGCTCACCATCAGGCTCTTGGCGCCCGGATAGAGGCTGTGGCCGGCCACCCCCGGCGCGAAGGCCGCCATGGAGCCCACGTTGACGACCGAGCCCCGCCCGCGCTCCACCATGCCGGGGATCACCGCGTGCGCCAGGCCACAGGCGTTGACCACCAGGGTCATCAGGAAATCCCGCTGCCGCGCCCACGGGACGCCCACAAAGCTCTGGGCGATGGAGAAGCCGGCATTGTTGACGAGCGCGTCCACCACCCGTCCCCGCGCCGCCACCTGCGCCAGCACGCCTTCATGCGCCTCGAAGCCGGCCAGGTCCGCCGGGACCGCGAAGGCCTCGATCCCGTGGGCTGCGGAAAGCTCGCCGGCCAGCGCCTCCAGCCGGTCCGCGCGCCGGGCGACCAGCGCCAGGTCGTGGCCCCTGGCGGCATAGGCGTGCGCGAAGGCCGCCCCGATCCCGGCCGAGGCGCCGGTGATGAGGGCCAGCGGGCGAGCGGCGGCGGGCGGTGCGTCGGACATGGCGCCAGTTGCGGCGCTTGCGGGCCTTGCGTCAATTTAGCGGTCGCTTATCGCGCCTGGGCCCAAAGGGACGGCATACTCAGGGCCAGGGCGCTCGTACTAGAGACGCAAGGCGCGCGTATTCGGATCGGGACGGCATGAGCGAACCCTTCGCCAAGAAACTCGAACTGGTTCTCAAGGTCCTCTCCATGAGCCGCGCCCGGCTGGCCGCGGACCTGGGCGTCGACAAGTCGGTGGTCGGGCGCTGGGTGTCCGGCGCGGTCCGGCCCTCGGCGCACAACCTCTCCCTGCTGTCGGCCCTGATCGCAGAGCGCATCGCCGGCTTCACCACCCTAGACTGGGACCGCACCCTGCCCGCCTTCGCCGACCTGATCGGCGCCGACCTGGAAGCCGTCTCCGGCCGCAATCCGACGAGCGCGCTGTTGGGCCTGCCGCTGGTGGGCATGGACCAGTTCCTCGCCGCCACGGCCCTGCGCGGCCAGGCCTACGAGGGCTTCTTCCGCTCCACGCGCCCTTACGTCCTCGCGCCCGGCCGGTTCGTGCACGACCACGGCATCGTGCGCCTGGACGCCAACGGCCTCCTTCGCCTGCGGATCGGCACCGGCGGCACCATCGTCGACGGCTGGGTGCTGCCCTTGGCCAACCAACTCTACATCGTGGCCATCGACGTGATCAGCGGCGCGGTGCTGTTCGGCCTTTTCAACGGGGTCGGCACCGCCCGCGCCGACGTGGTCGATGGCCTGGTGCTGGCGCCCTCCCTCGACGCCGGCCGCACGCCCACGGCGCACGCCATGATCTTCGAGCGCATCGGCGACCTGACCGGCGATCCGGAGGCCGACGACCGCCGCTTCCTCGAGCTCGCGAGCCTCGACCCCGTCGCCCCGGAGGGCTCGATCTCCCCGGCGCTGCGCGACCACCTCACCGGCGACTTCGGCCCGGCCGCGGCGGCCAAGGGCGGCGAGCTGCTGCTGCGCCTGGGCCTCTCCCGCTCGCTCGCCCGCGGTCCCGCCTATCGCGAGCGGCCGCCCGTGGGGGCGTAGGCGCCGTGCGAACCGCCGCCCGCATGCTCGCCGCCCTCGCCGTCCTCGCCCTGGCCGGCGCCGTCCGCGCCGCGCCGGATCCCCTGCGCCAGCCGCGCACCGAGGCCGGGGTCCGCGCCGCGGAGGCCGCCTGGGTCGCCGCCCTGCAGGCCCGCGACACCGCGACGCTCGCTCGCCTGCTCACCGACGACTTCGTCGACACCACCTGGCAGGGCGCGCGCCGGACCAAGCCGCAGATGCTCGCCGGCCTCGCCGCCAACGGCCCGCAGCCCCTGGAGATCTCCGACCTCGCCGTCAGCCTGCACGGCGACACGGCCGTCTGCCGCGGCCTCAACACCGTGCGCGGCCCGGACGGCTCGGTGCGCGCCCGCATCCGCTTCACCGACGTCTTCCTCTACCGCGACGGCGGCTGGCGCGCCCTCTCGGCCCAGGAGACCCTGGAGCAAGGGCGCTAGGGCGGATCGATAGTCAGCCCTGGCCGACCGCATCGAGGGTTCCTCTCCCCCTTGCGGGGGAGGGTAGGGTGAGGGGGTGTCAGCGCGGTGCTTAAGGGTCAGAGCGACGAACTCACAGCTGGCGCCCCCACCCCCAACCCCTCCCCGCGAGGGGGAGGGCTAAGACTCATTAAGCCCCTACCCCTCGCTCATCCCCTGACCGAGGGGCGCCGACAGGGTGAAGATCAGCCCCGTCGGCTGATAGTCCATGTGCACCTCGGCGTTCAGCTCCGCCGCCAGGCCGCGGCGGATCAGGCGGGTGCCGAAGCCCATCGGCCCCGGCGCGCCCACCGGCGGGCCGCCGGTCTCGCGCCAGGTCAGGTTCAGCCGGCGCGCCTCGCCGTCGCCCTCGACGGTCCAGGTCACGGCCACCTGCCCGTCCGGCGTCGACAGCGCCCCGTACTTCGCCGCGTTGGTGGCCAGCTCGTGCAGGGCCAGCGCCATGGCCGTCGCCACCTGTGGCGCCAGGTTGACCTCGGGGCCGGCGATGGCGAAGCGCTCGGCTTCGCCGTGCGGCGTGGCCATCTCATGGGCCACCGAGGCCAGGCTCGCGCTTCGCCAGGCGTCCGCCACCAGGACGTCGTTGGCGCGGGCCAGCGCCACCAGCCGGGCGGCGAAGCGTTCGCGCGCCTCCGGCGCCACCTCCGGCCCGCGCAGGCTCTGGGCGGCGATCGCCTGCACAGTGGCCAGGCTGTTCTTCACCCTGTGGTTGAGCTCGTTGAGCAGCAGCCGCTGGCGGGCGTCGGCGCTCTTGCGCTCGGTGACGTCGGTGAGCGTGATCGCCACGCCGCCGCCGCGCATCGGCACGATGCGCAGCTCCACCACGCGGTCCGGCCGCATCCGCGAGGCCGTCTCGAAGCTCGTCGAGACGCCCTGGTCCATGGCCGCCCGACACGCCGCCTCGAAGGGCGTGCCCAGCCCCTGCGGGAAGATCTCCCACATCTGGCGGCCCAGCACCGCCTGGCGGCCGACGCCGAAATACTCCTCGGCGGCCCGGTTGAAGACCACATAGCGCCACGCCGTATCCAGCGCGTAGAAGGCGTCGCTGACGCTTTCGAGCACCGCTTCCAGGCGCGCTTCGTAGGTCGGTTCCGAGGGTGGAGCGGTGTCGGGCATGGCAAAGGCGATGAAGCTGGACCGCAACCCTAGCAGGCATCGGCCCGCCAGGCACAGCGCCCGTTCGACGCGCCTGGATAGGCAAGTCCGCGGCAGGGCCCTATAGGGATTCGTGTTTGCGTCGCCCCGCTCCGGACGGTCGCCGGGGCCGGGGCGCGCGCCTTTTTCCGGGACTCGCCCATGCCCCAGTTGAACCCCGGCGAGCCGACGCCCTGGTTCTTCGCGCCGGCCCCCAGCAACCCGTCGTTCAACTTCAGCTCCGTCGCCGGCCGCTACGTGGTCCTGGGCTTCGTGCCCACCGATGCCGCTGAGCGCGAGACGGTGTTCGCCATCGTCCAGCGCCATGTCGGCCTCCTGGACGACCAGGGCGTCCTCAGCTTCATCGTGCTGCGCGACCGCGAGACCTTCGCCCGCGCCAGGGACCGCAGCGGCGTGCGCTGGTTCTTCGACCCCGACGGCGCGCTGGCCAGGATGCACGGGGCGCTGGCCGACGACGGGACGGAAACCCCAATCTGGGTGGTGATCGACCCCTCCCTGCGCGTGCTGTTCGTCGCCCCGATGGCCGAGACCGAGGAGGTCTTCGCCCGGCTGAAGGCGCTGCCCGCCATCGACGACCACGCCGGCACGCCGCTGCACGCCCCGGTGATGATCGTGCCCAGGGTCTTCGAGCCCGACCTCTGCCGCCGGCTGATCGCCTACTACGACGCGGCGGGGGGAGCGCCGTCCGGCGTCATGCGCGAGGAGGGCGGCCGCACGGTGGGCGTGCTCGACGACTTCAAGAAGCGCAGCGACGCCACCGTCCACGACGAGGCCCTGCGCGCCGAGACCCGCACCCTGATCACCCGCCGGCTGCTGCCGGAGATCGAGAAGGCCTTCCGCTTCCGGGTCACGCGGATCGAGCGCTACATCGTCGCCCGCTATGACGCCGAGGATGGCGGCTATTTCCGCCCGCACCGCGACAACCGCACCAGCGGCACCGCCCACCGCCAGTTCGCCTGCTCCATCAACCTCAACGCCGAGGACTTCGAGGGCGGCGACCTGCGATTCCCCGAGTACGGCACGCGCACCTATCGTCCGCCCACCGGCGGGGCGGTGGTGTTCTCCTGCTCCCTGCTGCACGAGGCGACGCCGGTGACCCGCGGCGCGCGTTACGCCTTCCTGCCGTTCTTCTACGACGAGGCCGGCGAGGCGATCCGCCAGCGCAACCTGCACCTGGTCGGCGAGGCGCTTGCCCCCGAGGCGCCGGCCTCCGACGCGCCGATTCCGCCGGCCGATGCCTCGGAGTTAACCAAGCCACAACCTTAAGGCCGCCAGGTAACCGCACAGCCGGCCTCGCCGCGCCTGGGCTCAGAACGAAGCCGACCTCGCCCGCCTTCGCTCCAGCGTCCAGGATCGTCCATGCCCCATTCCGCGCCCGTCCCCAGCCTGGGCCTGGCCTTCCTCGGCCGCCTGGTGTTCGAGGGCGACCGGCTGGCCGAGGTGTGGGACGGCCTCGTGGCCTGCCTCGCCGCGAACCCCGCCGACGCCGGCGCCATGCTCGACCTCTCGACCCTGCTGCAGATGCGCGGCGAGCGCGACAAGGGCCTGGCGCTGCAGGCCGCCGCGCTCGCCGAACGGCGCGGCTATCGCACGGTGCATGGGACCGGCCGCGCCCTGAAGGTCCTGGCCTTCCAGGCGCCCGGCGACCTGATGACCAACACGCCCCTCGACTTCCTGCTGGAGGGGTCGGACGTGGAACTGACCACCTGGTACGTCGACGCCGCCCTGCCCTCGCCCGACGCGGTCCCCGAGCACGACGTGGCCGTCCTGGCGATCAGCCAGGCCGACGACGGCTCGGCCGCGCTCGCCCGGCTTGGCGACGCCTTCGAGGCCTGGCCGCGGCCGGTGATCAACGGCAGCCCGCAGCGGATCGCCGCGCTCAGCCGCGACGGCGTCGCCGAGGCCTTCGCCGGCCATCCCAGGATCGTCACCCCGGTCACCCGCCGCGTCGGCCGCGAGGCCCTGCAAGCCGTCGCCGCGCGCGCCGCGCCGCTGGCGGCCCTCCACGCGGACCTGCGCTTCCCGGTGATCGTGCGCCCCATCGGCTCGCACGCCGGAAACGGCCTGGAAAAGCTCGACGGGCCGATCGCGCTCGCCGCCTACCTGGCCGCCCACGCCGAGGCGGAGTTCTTCGTCGCCGCCTTCTTCGACTACGCCGGCGCGGACGGCCTCTTCCGCAAGCTTCGGGTGGTGTTCGTCGACGGCCGCCCCTTTGTCGCCCACATGGCGGTCTCGGCCCGCTGGATGGTGCACTACCTCAACGCCGACATGGGCGAGGCCGCCCACCGCCGGGAGGAAGCCGCGATGATGGCCACCTTCGACGAGGGCTTCGCCGCGCGCCACCGCGAGGCCTTCGAGGGGCTGCATCGGACCTTCGGCCTCGACTACTTCGGCATCGACTGCGCCGAGACCCTCGACGGCCGGCTGGTGGTCTTCGAGGCCGACGTGGCGATGATCGTCCACGCCATGGATTCAGCCGAGCTCTATCCCTACAAGAAGCCGGCCATGGCGAGGCTCTTCCAGGGCTTCGTGGCCGCGCTGGACGCGCGCGCCAAGCGCCGCCGCCTCGCGGCCTGACCTTTCGTCCCGCGCCGGGCGGGCCTACATCCCTCTCATGGCCGTCGCCTTCACCCGCGAGGAAGACTACGAGTCCCAGGCCGCCAACCTGCCGGACCGTCCCGTCTCGCCGCATCCGAACCTGGTGACTGCCAGCGGGCTCGCCGCCATCGAGGCCGAACTCGCCGCCGCCCGCGCGGCCTACGGCGCCGCGCAGGCCGAGGGCGGCATCAGCGCCGACCGCACGGCCATGGCCAGGGCCACCCGCGACCTGCGCTATTGGGCAAGCCGCCGCGCCAGCGCCCAGCTCACCGAGCCCGACGGCCCGGCCGACAAGGTGCAGTTCGGCCGCAGCGTGGAGTTCGAGCGCGGCCTCGATGGCCGCCGCCAGACCTTCCGCATCGTCGGCGAGGACGAGGCCGATCCGGCGCGGGGCAGCGTCTCCTACGTCTCGCCCCTCGCCCGCGGCCTGCTCGGCAAATCGGTGGGCGACACCGCGCTGGTCAACGGCGCCGAGGTCGAGGTGGTCGCCGTCCGATGAGGCGCCTGGCCTTGGGCCTCCTCGCCGCCCTGGCCGCCGGCGCCGCGGCCGCCAGGCCGCTCGCCGTCGGCTTCTACCTGCCCTGGGACGCCGCCTCCCGCGCCTCGGTCGCCGCCCACGCCGCCGCCCTCGACGTACTCGCGCCCATGTCCGGCGCCCTGGACAGCGCCGCGGGCTCCGTGCGCTGGCAACCGGACCCGGCGCTGGCCGCCCTGTCGGCCAAGGGACACAGCCCCAGGGTCTTCCCCGTCGTCTCCAACGCCCACGACAACGTCTGGGACGCGGCCGCCGCCGACGGCGCCCTGCTCGATCCCAAGGCCGGCGACGCCTTCATCGCGGCCCTGGTCAGCCAGGCCAAGGCGCAGGCCTACGGCGGCTACATCCTCGACTTCGAGACCCTCAGTCCGCAGGCCGCGCCGGCCTATGCGCCGTTCCTGGCGAGGCTTCGCGCCGCGTTGAAGCCCGCCGGCCGCGAGGTCTGGGTCACCGCCCCCGTCGCCGCCGATCCCGCCGCCGTGCGCCAGCTCGCCCAGGCCGCCGACGCCGTGGTGCTGATGGCCTACGACCAGTGCTGGGCGAACTCGACGCCCGGCCCCGTCGCCGGTCTCGACTGGCTGCAGCGCAGCCTCGAGGCCCAGCTCGCCGCCGCCGACCCGGCCCACATCCTGGTGGCGCTGGGCGCCTATGGCTACGACTGGCCGCAGGGCCGACCCGCCGCCGTGCTCTCCGCCCCCGCCGCCCTCGCCCTGGCCAAGGTCACGGGCCAACCGGTCGCCCGCGAACCGCCGGTCGCCCGCGAACCGCCGGCATCCAACCCGCACTTCGCCTACGCCGCCCCCGACGGCGCCAGCCACGCCGTCTGGTGGCTGGACGCCGCGGCCTTCCGCGCCCAGCGCGCCGCCGCGCAGGCCCGCGGCGTGCGCGGCGTCGCCATCTGGCGCCTGGGCCTGGAGGACCCGGCGATCTGGGCCAAGGTCCCGCCTGCGCCCTCGGCCGGCTCGCCGGGTCCGGCGGCCGCGACAGCGGCCTGTGTGGCGCTTCCGAAGGCGCCCTGAGCCCTCCACTCGCCTCGCAGGCGGCGCCGCATCGACAGGAGAGGAGCAGCCGGGCACTATTCCGGCGAAGGATGGTCGCGCGAGCCACGGCGCGAAGGGGTCTTTTGGGGGAAGGACGATGCAGGTGACCGAAAGTCGCCGGTCCCTGTCCAGCGGCCGGCGGGTGTGGCGGTTCGCCAACTGCGCCTTCGACGAGGCCAGCTGGCGCCTCAGCGTCGACGG
>Ga0207695_10003226_pt1 | contig 23212 bp, 28 predicted proteins | sample KBSC54metaG_FD_184354 | JGI IMG/M metagenome (GOLD analysis project Ga0207695, IMG submission 184354) | Corn rhizosphere microbial communities from Kellogg Biological Station, Michigan, USA - KBS C5-4 metaG (SPAdes) (version 2) | ecosystem: Host-associated > Plants > Roots > Rhizosphere > Soil...
GGACACCTACTATGTGGTGGCCCACTTCCACTACGTGCTGAGCCTGGGCGCGGTGTTCGCGATCTTCGCCGGCTTCTACTACTGGTTCGAGAAGATGTGGGGCGTGAAGTACCGCGAATGGCTGGGCGCGCTGCACTTCTGGATCACCTTCGTCGGTGTGAACGTGATCTTCTTCCCGCAGCACTTCCTGGGCCTGCAGGGCATGCCGCGGCGCTATGTGGACTACCCCGAGGGCTTCGCCTTCTGGAACAAGGTCTCGTCCATCGGCTACGTCATCACCCTGGTGGGCGTCGGCGTCTTCCTGGTGGTGCTGCTCGACGCGATGGTGTTCCGCCGCAAGGCCGAAGCCAACCCGTGGGGCGAAGGCGCCACGACGCTGGAATGGACCCTGCCCTCGCCGCCGCCCTTCCACCAGTTCAGCGAACTGCCGGTGGTCGAGGCCGACAGCCACTAAGGGCGGGCGCCTCCACCCACTGCCTGATCGGGGGCGCGGATCGCAAGGTTCGCGCCCTTCGATCATTTAAGAGTGTATATCCCATGGCCATGACCGAGGTCCTCACCACTGCCGGAAAGCCGCAAGCCGCCAAGGCGCCCGCGCGCTGGCAGGACTTCGTGCAGCTGCTGAAGCCCAGGGTGATGTCGCTGGTGGTGTTCACCGGCCTGACGGGCCTCGTCTGCGCCGGGACGCCGGTGCATCCCGTCCTGGCGGCCGTGGCGGTCCTCTGCATCGCTGTGGGGGCCGGCGCGTCGGGCGCGCTCAACATGTGGTACGACGCCGACATCGACGCCAAGATGCGCCGCACCCGCGGACGGCCGGTGCCCGCCGGCCGGGTGCAGGGGGCCGACGCCCTTGCGCTGGGCGTGGTCCTGTCCCTCTTCTCGGTCATGCTGATGGGGATGGCGCTGAACTGGCTGGCGGCGGGGCTGCTGGCCTTCACCATCCTCTTCTACGCGGTGGTCTACACCATGTGGCTGAAGCGCTGGACGGCGCAGAACATCGTCATCGGCGGCCTCGCCGGCGCCCTGCCGCCGGTGATCGGCTGGGCGGCCGCCAGCGGCAGCGTGCCGCTCAACGCCTGGCTGCTCTGCGCGATCATCTTCCTGTGGACGCCGCCGCACTTCTGGGCGCTCAGTCTCTACACCTCCGAGGACTACAAGAAGGCGGGCGTGCCGATGATGCCGCTGGTGGCCGGTGCGGCTTCCACCCGCAAGCAGATCCTGATCTACAGCCTCATGTTCACCCCGCTTTGCATGGCTCCGGTGCTGACCGGCCTGGGCGGACCCTTCTACCTGGCGGTGGCGGCGCTAGGCGGCCTCGTCTTCCTGCTGCTGGCGTTCCGCCTCCACCGCAGCCACGCCGGGGAAACTGGCGCGCAACGCAACGGCCTTTCTGATTCTGGGGGCCTCTATGACGTGCGCGCCGGGGCTAAGGACGCGCGCAACCTTTTCGCCTTCTCGATCCTCTATCTGACCCTGCTCTTCGCCACCCTGCTGGTGGAGCACCTGATGGCGATCAAGCCGCTGGAGCTGAGCTAGATGAGCGATCCCGCCCGCGAGTCCGTCACCGAGGCCAAGGCCCGCCGCGGCCGCAACATCGCGCTGGCCCTGGGCCTGGTGCTGTTCGTCGTGCTGGTCTTCGTGGTCACCATCGTTCGTCTGGGCGCCAATGTCGCAAACCGGCCCTTCTGATCGCCCCCCTTCCGAGCGCGCGCCCTTTAGGCGCGTGGGCCGCGGCCGCAACGGCCTGGTGGCGCTGATCTGCGGCGGGGTCTTCGTGGCCATGGTGGGCGCGGGCTACGCGGCCGTGCCGTTCTACCGCGCCTTCTGCCAGGCCACCGGCTATGGCGGCACCGTGCGCAAGGCCGAGACCGCGCCGGCCAAGTCGCTCGACCAGACCCTGCTGATCCGCTTCGACACCAATGTGCGGAACCTCCCCTGGGACTTCACGGCCGAGCAGGTCGACCAGACGGTGAAGATCGGGGCAACCCAGGTCGCCACTTTCAAGGTCACCAACCACGCCGACCATCCGGTCACCGCCCGGGCCGTGTTCAACGTCGTGCCGGAGCAGGCGGCGGTCTACTTCCGCAAGCTCTCCTGCTTCTGCTTCTCCGACCAGACGGTGGCGGCCGGCGCCACGGTGGAGATGCCGGTGCTCTACTTCGTCGATCCCAAATACGCCCAGGACTTCGAGACCAGGAACGGCAAGACCGTCACGCTGTCCTACACCTTCTTCCCGGCGACGGATGTCACGCCCACGGCCGGCTCCAAGCAAGCGGACTGATGCGCCTCACTTCGCGGGCGGCCAGGGCTGACGGGGATCGGCGGTAGCCACCAGGTCGCGCTCACCGGTCAGCACGCCGTCCGCGCGGCGCGTCAGCGTCACGACCGGTGAGAAGCGGCCGAGGCTCGCCATGGCCGCCCGGTCGTCCGGGGCGATCAACGGGTCGCCGGCAAACAGATACTCGCGGATGAACCATTCCGGCCGCCCGGGGCCGAAGAGATGGGCGTGGATGTGCACCGGCCCGGAATACTGCCCCGGCTTGATCGTCCGGAATTGATAGCGGCCGTCGAGGCCTGTCCGCATCCAGCCCCGAAGCCTGGGGTTGTTCTCGCCGGCGTAGCCGGCCACGCGGCGGTTGTAGCGGCCGGCGGCGTCTGTGTGGAACACGAACAGCGTCAGGCCCGGGGCCGGCGTGCGCCGGTCCGGCCGGTAGATCACGCCAGAGACCTCAATCGCCTGCCCAGGTTCGCCGGCCGGCGGGATCGTTGTGCGCCACGACGGCGCGGGCGGCGCCGCGCAGGCCCCGCAGGGCATGCGTCCGCTCAGCGTCGGCATGGTTGGGAAGTCCTGATCCGGCGCGGCGCGGGCGCTGCCGGCCAGGAGACCAAGGGAGCCGAGCGCGACGACGCGGCGGCTGGGCGGAACGGATGACATCGGAGGCCGGCCTCCTGGATACCCCCCCAACGAATCGCACGTCCGCCACCTGGCCTCAAGGGCCGAGCCATCGACAAAGGCTCGAAGCGCCCGGAGCATCGGGCTCCGGGCGCTCATCCCCTTAGGCGCTGAAGCGCGCTGTCAGCCCTCGCCAACCGCCAGCGGCACGAAGATGTGCTGGCCGCCGCGCGCCACCAGGACGAGCACGTCCTTGCGGCCGCTGTGGCGGGCGCGGTCCACCGCCTGGGCGAGTTCCGACGGCGAGTGCGTCGGGCTCTGGCCCACGCGCTCGATCAGGTCGCCGGTCCGCAGGCCCTTGTCGGCGGCGTCGGAGCCGTTGACGACGCCGGCCACGCGCACGCCGCGGCCCTGCGCGTCCGGCGCCAGCCGCAGGCCCAGCACGGCCGCCGCGCCCTGGCCGCCCTCATCATCCGAATCGCCGCCGCGAAGGCCGCGGTCGTTCTGCGCCAGGGCCTCCTCCGAGGGCCGCAGGCCCGAGCGGATGGTCAGCGCGCGCACCTGGCCGTCACGGCGGATGTCGAGGTGGATCGCCTCGCCGGCGTGGACCCGGCCCACCTGGCGGGTCAGGTCGGCGGCGTTGGTCACCGGCTGGCCGTCCACCTTCAGGATCAGGTCGCCGGGACGCAGGCCCGCGGTCTCGGCCGGTCCGCCGGGGGTCAGCTCGGCCACCAGCGCGCCGCCCTTGGCGACGCCAAGGCTGTCGGCGATGTCCGGCGTCACGTCCTGCACCTGGGCGCCGATGTAGCCGCGGGTCACCTTGCCGGTGGAGATCAGCTGTTTGCTCACCTGGGCCACCACGTCGGCGGGGATGTCGAAGCCGATGCCCACCGAGCCGCCGGACGGCGAGTAGATCATGGTGTTCACCCCCACCACGCGGCCCTCGAGGTCGAAAGTCGGGCCGCCGGAATTGCCGCGGTTGATCGGCGCGTCGATCTGCATGAAGTCCACGTAGCTCGAGCTCGAGAGGTTCTGCCGGCCGAGCGCCGAGACGATGCCGGCGGTGGCCGTGCCGCCGAGGTTGAAGGGGTTGCCCACCGCCACCACCCAGTCGCCGACCCGCGGCTTGGCGCGGTCCTCGAAGCTGACGAAGGGCATGTTGGAGGCCTCGACCTTGATCACGGCCAGGTCGGTGGCCGGGTCGCGGCCGATCACCCGGGCCTTGAAGGTGCGGTCGTCGGTGGTGTGGACGGTGATCTTGTCGGCGCCTTGCACCACGTGGTTGTTGGTCACCAGGTAGCCGTCCGGGCTGATGAAGAAGCCGGAGCCGGCGCCGTGCATCGCCCGCGGCTGGACGTTCTGCGGAATCTGCTGGAAGAAGCGCCGCAACTCCGGCGGGAAGCCGTCCGGCAGGCCGCCGAAGCCGCCGCCAGACCCGTCGTCCGACTCGGCGATGGGCTGCGGGCCGACCTTGCCTTCGACTTCGATCGAGACCACCGCGGGCGCCACCCGCTGGATGATGTCGGCGAAGGAGACCGGAGCGCCCGTCCGGGCGCTGGGCAGGGGCGCGGCGTTGACCGCACCGGGCTGGGCCGCGGCGACGCCGGCGCGGGCCATGTAACCGCCCGCGCCCGCGAGGCCGAGGGCCGCGGCGCCGATGGCGACATTGGCGAGAAGCTTGTTCTTGAGCATTGTTGTCAGGACCTTTCGACTTGTCCCCATTGCGAAAGGGGACCCCTACGCGATTGACGGTTCAGTTCGATGGCGAACCAGGGGCGGACCCATGGCGTCATCCCGGCAAGTTTTTGGCAGAGCGACTGTCACCGGGAACCTGGGCGGTTCCGAGGCGGACGCCGCCGGCCCACGGCCGGCAGCGCCTTTATCGTCAAGGGATGGCGGAGCCATGGCTGGCGTCCCAGCGGTCGAGCCTCGCCAGGGCTTCGCGGACGTCCTCGAACGGCACGGGCTCAGCGGTGCCCAGGAGCCAGCGCAGGCCAGGCTCGTCCTGCACGGCCGAGGCGTCGGAGGCCCAGGATGACAGGACGGCGCGTTTCTCAGCGGCGTCGAGCAGGGGATCCTTCAGGACCTCTCTGGGATGGGTGAACCCGACGGCGGGGCGCAGCCACCGCTCTCGCGCGGCGGCGAGGCCCTGGGACTGGATGAGCTCTTCTGATGTAGCGAGCCGCATGGCCTATCTCCGATTGTAATCCTTTCGTCAGTCTGGCCGCCGAAGGTTCGGCGAACCGGCGGATGATTTTGGATTCCGTTGCAGCGGATTCAAGAGGCGCCAAGGCGCCCCTGACGCGCCGGCGGCCGGATCGTCCGCGGGGCGGGCTTTCTCCCTTGGCGGAGGCGGCGCGGCAGGGCTATAGCGTCACGCGAACCGGTCTTTCGCGCGGGCGAGTCCCGCCAGGCGGCAGGCTGGACGGTTTGTGAGGGACTTGGGACCACCGATGGCCGAAGGCGTGAAGCACGACTACCACCTGGTCAATCCGTCGCCGTGGCCGCTGATCGGCTCGATCTCGGCGACGGCCCTGGCGCTCGGCCTGGTGAACTGGATGAAGGGGCTGCCGCACCTGCCGCCCCATTCGCCGGTGCTTTTCGCCGCCGGTATGGCCGGCGTGCTCTTCACCATGCTGGTCTGGTGGCGCGACGTGGTCATCGAAGCCAACCAGGGCGATCACACGCCTGTGGTCTCCATCGGCCTGCGCTACGGCATGATCCTGTTCATCGCCTCGGAAGTGATGTTCTTCGTCGCCTGGTTCTGGATCTTCTTCGAGATGGCGCTGTTCCACCACGCGCGCGCCATCTCCTCTATCGAGGAGGTGCGCACCGCCTGGGCGCATTGGCCGCCGCAGGGCATTGAGACGGTTCCGGCCTTCCAGCTGCCGCTGGTCAATACGCTTACCCTGCTGCTCTCCGGCACCACGGTCACCTGGGCGCACCACGCTCTGCAGAGCGGCGACCGGCGGGGCGCCAAGATCGGTCTCTTCCTGACCATCTGCCTGGGGGTGCTGTTCACCTCGATCCAGGCCTACGAGTACAACCACATCCTCGAGCACAAGTACTTCTTCTCCGAGGAGGCGGCCAACTCCGGCCTCTACGGCTCGTCCTTCTTCATGGCCACCGGCTTCCACGGCTTCCACGTGCTGATCGGCACCATCTTCCTGACGGTGTGCCTGATCCGCCTGCTGGCCGGCGGCTTCACCCCGCAGAAGCATTTCGGCTTCGAGGCGGCGGCCTGGTACTGGCACTTCGTCGACGTGGTGTGGCTGTTCCTGTTCGCCTTCATCTACGTGATCTTCGGGGCCCACGGCGGGGGTTAGATGGGCAAGCCCAATCCGCTGCTGGCTGGGGCGGCCGGACGCTGCCCCAACTGCGGAGAGGGCCAGCTGTTCGAGGGCTTCCTGAGGGTCTCGCCCGCTTGTGAGGCCTGCGGCTTCGACCTGGCGGCGGCCGACAGCGGCGACGGCCCGGCGGTGTTCGTCATCCTGATCGCGGGCCTGGTGGCGGCCTTCGGGGCGCTCTTCACCATGGTGGCCACCCGCTCGGTCCTGCTGACGCTGGCCGTCTGGCTTCCGATGACCCTGGTGCTGGTCCTGGTGCTGCTTCGGCCCATGAAGGGCGTGATGCTGGCGGCGCAGTTCATGAACAAGGCCAGCCAGGCCAGTAACGCCGACACCACATGACTGAATCCTGGGAGCCGCAGATCGAGCCGCGGGCCGCCAGGCCGCAGGGCCGGGGCTTTCCGCTGGCGCTCACCATCGCCGCCGCCATCGCCTTCGCCATCCTCATCGGACTGGGTGTCTGGCAGCTGCAGCGGCTGAAATGGAAGGAAGGCCTGCTGGCCGACATCGCCGCGGCTGAACGCGCGCCGGCCAGGCCGATCGAGCCGGTGCTCGACGCGCTCGCCAACGGCCACGACGTGGACTTCGTGCGGGTGGAGGTGACCTGCCGGGGCCTGGCGCGCGCGCCCGCGGTCGAGCTCTACGCCCTGCGCGGCGGCGAGATCGGTTCGCGGCTGATCTCCGCCTGCCCGGTGCTCTCGGCCCTCTACCGTTCCGTGCTGGTGGATCGCGGCTTCGTTCCCGACACGGTGACCAACCGCCCGCTGCCCGATCCGCAGGACACCGACCCCGTCGAGGTGATCGGCGTGCTGCGCAAGGCCGAGCGCGGCAACTTCATGACCCCGCCCAACCGCCCCGGCCGCTGGTACCTCCACGATGCGAAAGCCATGGGCAAGGCGCTGAACGCCGAACAGCCCGTGGCGCCGGTGTTCCTGATGGCCGAGACATCCAGCAATCCGGAGTTCAAGGCCCTGGTCCCGGCGCCCTTTCCCGTCGACATCCCCAACCATCACATGGAGTACGCGCTCACCTGGTTCGGCCTTGCCGGCGCCCTGGCCGGCGTCTATGGCGCCGCCGTCTTCAAGAGGATGAAGGGCTGATGCGCTACGTCTCGACCCGCGGGCAGGCGCCGCACGTCGGCTTCGTCGACGCCGTGCTGGGAGGGCTGGCCCCGGACGGCGGTCTCTACGTGCCGGAGGACTGGCCGCAGCTCTCCCCGCAGCAGATCGCCGACTTCGCGGAGCAGCCCTACGCCGCGGTCGCCGCCCGGGTGATCGGCGCCTTCGCCGGCGACGAGATCGCCCCCGCCGACCTGCTCGAGATGTGCCAGGAGGCCTACGCCACCTTCACCCATGCCGCTGTCGCGCCGCTCGTGCAACTGGCGCCGGGGGTGTTCCTCGCCGAGCTGTTCCATGGGCCGAGCCTCGCCTTCAAGGACGTGGCGATGCAGATCCTGGCGCGCCTGTACGACCACATCCTGGGCCGCGCGGGCCGGGTGCAAACCATCCTTTGCGCCACCTCCGGCGACACCGGCGGGGCGGCGGTGGAGGCCTTCCGCGGCGCCAAGAACGTTCGGGTCGTCGCGCTCTTCCCGGAGGGCCGCATCTCTGAGGTGCAGCGCCGGTTCATGACCACGGCGGCGGAGCCCAATGTCGCCTGCGTGGCGATCAAGGGCTCCTTCGACGACTGCCAGGCCATCGTGAAGGCCGCCTTCCAGGACCAGAGCCTTCGCCAGGCGGTGGACCTCTCCGGCGTCAACTCCATCAACTTCGCCCGCATTGCCGCCCAGGCGGTCTACTATTTCACCAGCGCCGCGGCGCTGGGCGCGCCCGAGCGGACGGTTTCCTTCGCCGTGCCGTCCGGCAATTTCGGCGACGCCTTCGCGGCCTATGTGGCCCACCGGATGGGCCTGCCCGTGGGCCGGATCCTGGTGGCCACCAACGCCAATGACATCCTGGCGCGGACCTTCGAGACCGGCCGCTATGCGCGCGGCAAGGTGCATCCCACCATGTCGCCGGCCATGGACATCCAGTCGGCGTCGAATTTCGAGCGGCTGTATTTCGAAGGTGTCGAGCGCGAGGGGACCGAGACCGCGCGGGCCTTCCGGGCGTTTGCCGACACCGGCGCGGTGGACCTGCCACCCAAGGCCTACGCCGCCATGCGCGAGGTGTTCCTGGGCGGCTGCGCCAGCGAGGACGACACCGCGCGCGCCATGGTGGCGACGCTGAACGAGACCGGCCAGCTCGTCGATCCGCACACGGCGGTGGCGCTCTCCGCTCTGCGCCGCGCCCACTTGCCGGGGCCGGTGGTGGTGATGGCCACCGCGCACCCGGCCAAGTTCCCCGCAGCCGTGGCCAAGGCCTGCGGCGTCACGCCGGCGCTGCCCCGGGGGATCGCCGACCTCGTCAGCCTGCCCGAGCGGTTCGATCGCCTGCCGGCGGAGGCTGAGACCATCAAGGCCTACGTCCGCGCCTTCGCCGGAGCCTGAGCCATCACGCCGAAGATCCACACCCTGCCGAACGGCGTCCGCGTGGTCTGCGACCCGATGCCCGGCCTGCAGACCGTGGCGCTCTCGGTGGTCGCGGGCCGCGGGGCGCGGGCGGAGGACGAGGCCCGCTCCGGCTGGTCGCACCTCCTGGAACATATGGTCTTCAAGGGGGCCGGCCACCGCTCGGCCCGCGAGATCGTCGAGGTGATCGAAGGCGAGGGCGGCAACATCAACGCCGCCACCGGCTATGAGCGGACCAGCTTCCAGGTCCGCGCGCTGGCCGGCGGCCTCGACCTCGGCTCGGCGGTGCTGGCCGATCTCGTGCAGCGGCCGACCATGGACGCCGCGGACCTCGCCCGCGAAAAGCAGGTGGTCGCCCAGGAGATCGCCGAAGCCGCCGACGCGCCGGACGACCTGGTCTTCGAACTGGCCCAGGCCGCGGCCTTCGCGGGCCATCCCCTGGGCCGCGCGATCCTCGGGACGCCGCAGTCGATCGGGACCGCCGCGCCCGACAGCCTGAACGCCTGGCGGGCCGCACTCTATGGTCCAAGGACCCTGGTGGTCAGCGCCGCCGGCGCGGTGGATGAGGACGACCTCCTGCGCCTGGCCGAACGCGATTTCGGCGAGGCCGGCGGGGACGCCCGGGAGTTCCTGCCGCCGCCCGCGCCGCCTCGTTTCGCCGGCGGCCAGCGCGCGGTAGCCAAGAGCCTGGAGCAGGCCAACCTCGTCCTCTTGCTGCCGGCGGTGGGGGCCCGCGACGAGGCCTATTTCGCCCTGCGCCTGCTGGCCGAGATCCTCGGCGGCGGCATGGCCTCGCGGCTCTTCCAGGAGGCGCGGGAGAAGCGCGGGCTGGCCTACGCCATCGACGCCTATCCGGAGACCTATTCCGACACCGGCGTCCTGGGGATCTTCGCCGGCTGCGCGGCCAAGGACGCCGCCGAGCTCGCCCGCGTCGCGGCCGGCGAGATCGAGAGCCTGCTGAAGCCGGTGGGCGAGGCGGAGCTCGCCCGCGCCAAGGCGCAGCTGAAGGGCGCCATGTTCATGGGCCGCGAGAGCGCGCTCGCCCGCGCCGAGCAGGCGGCCGGCCAGGTGCTGCTGTTCGGGCGCACTCTCGATCCGGCGGACATCGCCGCCGAGGTCGATGCGGTCACGCCGCAGGACCTCGTCAAGCTCACGGGTGAGATCCTCGCCCCCGGCCGCGCCGCCGTGGCGGTGCTGGGCCCGAGGGCCGCGCTCAAGGCCGCGCCGGCGTTCGAACGGGCGCTGTTCGGGTCGTGACCTATCCCTGCGGGCCGATCAGCCGGCCGAGCGCTTCCAGGTACGCCGCGAAGGCCTTGCGGCCGACGGCGGTGATCCGCACCTGGGTGCGCGGGCGACGGCCCAGGTAGCCCTTTTCGATGGTCACGTAGCCGGCGTCCTCGAGCTTTCGCAGCTGCACCGACAGATTGCCCTGGGTGACCTCGAGGATGTCCTTCAGCTCGTTGAAGTCAGCGACCTCGGCATTGGCCAGATAGGCCATCACGCCCAGCCGCAGGCGGCCGTGGATCACCTCGTCGATCCGACCGATATCGAGGCTCGGGCGGGGGGCGGCCAAGGTTCAGGCGCTCCGACCGGCCTGCCGCATGAGATAGAGGCCGGGGAGCAGCATGAAACAGACGATCCCCGCCCCGGCGGCGGCGACGAAGCCCGGCATGTTGTCGATCAGGAGCGCCATGGCGACGCCGACGGCGAACCAGCCCAGGGCCACGAGCCCCAGCCAGGGCCTGCGCCGCAGCATGAAGGCCGCCATCCAGGCCAGCCCCTGCAGCACCATCACCACGCAAGGGTAGATGAGCCAGATGGTCTGGCTGTGCAGCCGCAGGGCCACCGAGCCGATGCTGGCGCAGAGCGCCAGGTTGGCGAGGCCGACGGCGGCGAACACCGAGCCCACCGCCCGGGAGGTGACGCCGCCGCGCTGCGGCCCGCCCCGGCGGATTATCCAGATCAAGAGCGCCAGGAAGACCACGGTCGGCCCCCAGCCGATGGCCTGGGCGACGAGCCCCTGGTCGGTCACCAGGCCGGCGAGCTGGCCGGCGTGGCCGAGCATCTGCACCGTGTAGCAGGCGCCGGCGGCGGCGTAGATCTTGCCGAACTGCGCCTGCCAATGGTCCTCCGGCGCGACCAGGGCCTTGATGAAGGCCAGGTCGTCTCGGGCGTCGTCGACGTTCATTCGGCAGGCTCCGGAGAGGCGGTGAGGCTGGCGGAGGCCGTGGATCCGCGCTGGCGGCGGGGCGCGCGGCGCCCGTTCAGGATGGCGCCGACGACGGTCCGGCGCACCATGAGCTGGTAGCTGGCGAACATGAGCGGGAAGGCGGCGGCGAGGACGATCAGGATCTTCACCTCCGCGGGCAGGTCCAGCTTCACCACCATCGCCTGCAGGACCATCACGATCGGCAGGTGGATCAGATAGAGCCAATAGGATGAGTCGGCGACGTAGCGGCGCACCCGGCTCTCCTTCGACAGATACTTCAGGGAAAGGCCGATGACGGCGAAGGTCCAGGCCCAGCAGGCCACGGAATAGGCCAGGGCGTAGGCCGCGGTGGCCGGGCTCGGCGCGAAAGCCTCGACCCGGGGGACGGCGCCCACATAGCCCAGGCAGCCGGCGGTGAGGCCCAGCGCCAGGGCGAGGTTCAGCCTCCAGCGGCGGGCGAAGATATTGATCAGTCCCGCCTGGCGGTGCAGCAGCCAGCCGAGGCCGAAGGCGCTGAAATAGGCGACGGCCGCCTGGGCGTTCGGGATCAGGGAGTTGTCCGGCGTGGCGATGCCGAACCACCCGCGCCAGGGGCCGCAGAAGAGGAAGGCCAGGGCCGTCGGGATGGCCATGACCATGGGGGCCAAGGGGCTCTCGACCACGCCGGCCAAGCCGGCGTCCGCCGCCTTGCGGAACCGGCCCCGGGTGTCGAGGCGCGCGACCGCGGCGCGCAGGCCCAGCGTCGCCGCGTAGAGCCAGAGCAGCAGGTAGAGGAACCACAGGTGGGTCAGGGGGAAGGCGAGCGGCGGCGCCTGCGGGTCGGCCGGCGGCGGTTTCGTCGGGATGTGGCCGGTCATCACGTAGGCGCCATAGATGCTGGCCGCGAGGATGCTGGCGATCAGGATTGGCCAGCCCACGACCAGGGGCACGGCGATGCGTTTGGCGCGGTCCTTCACCCAGGCCTTCAGGCCGCGCTTGCCCACCACCATGTGGCTGAAGAAGCCGGCGATCAGGAAGAAGGTGGTCATTCGGAACATGTGGCTGACGTAGAAGAGGCCGGAGAGCAGCAGGCTCTTGTGCGGGTCCTCCACCACCCAGATCGGCGGGCCGGGGAGGAAGGACATGGTGGCGTGGTAGACGATGCCCAACAGCAGGGCATAGCCGCGCACCGCGTCCAGTCCGTGCAGGCGCTGGGCGCCCCCGGCGATCTCCTGGTGAGCCTTCATCGCTCGTCTCCATCTCTTGGCGGACCCGTCCGGACCGCCCGTCAGCAGCGTCCTACATCAACTAGTCTATAATGTAAACTAGTTTACAGGCACGGGCCAAAGCCCCGGACGGGACGCCGTCGGGGCGGAACTTGCGGCCTCCGGCCAATTGCGCGACGCTCGCCGTCCATGGCCCTGCTGGACTGGATCGCGCCGGAGAGCGGACTTCGCGTCGAGGGCGAGGGGATCAGCCTGCGTCCGCCGCGGGCCGCCGACTATGCCGAGTGGCGCGAGCTGCGCGCCGTCAGCCGCGCCTTCCTGCAGCCGTGGGAGCCCACCTGGCCCGCCGACGACCTGGGCCGCGCGGCCTACCGCCGCCGGCTGATAGCCTACGCCCGCGACCGTGACGCCGGCGCGTCCTATCCGTTCTTCGTGTTCCGCGAGGCCGACGGCGCGCTTTCCGGCGGCATCACCCTTTCCAACGTTCGCCGCGGCGTCGCCCAGATGGGCTCGGTGGGCTACTGGTGCGGCAAGCCCTACGCGCGGCATGGCCACACCCTCGCGGCCGTTCGCGCGCTCAGCGATTTCGCCTTCCGGACGCTCGGCCTCCACCGCCTGGAGGCCGCCTGCATTCCGGAGAACGCCCCCTCGCGCCGCCTGCTCGCCCGGGCCGGCTTCGAGGAGGAGGGCTTCGCCAAGGCTTATCTGAAAATTAACGGCGTCTGGCGAGATCATGTCCTGTTCGGTCTGGTGTCGCCATTCAGGCGGCCGGAGGGGCCGGACGAGGGCGTTTCGGTCTGAAAACCGGCGCGCCGGGAGCCCTTTGGAAACTTCCGAGGGTCTAGGGTCGGGTTTCTTGTCGGTGGCGCGCGGCTTGGCGGGCTCCCGACGTTGGCGGGGCGTTTCTCCCTTTGGCGATGCCGAGCGACCGTTGGATGTGGGACGCCACCTCGACGCTGGAAGCGTTGGGCGCGGCCGACGTCGCCCTGTGGGTCTGGGAGCCGGGTAAGGACCGCATGCGGCTCACCGGCGCCACGCGGGCGCTAGGCCTGGGCCCGCTCGCCCCCGATTGCTCCTCAGCCGCCCTGCGGGCGCTGGCCCTGCCGCAGGACCGCGCCTACGCCGAAGACATCCTGCGCGTGCAGGAGCCCGGGACCGAGATCGCCGTGCGCCTGCGGATGCGCGGCGCCGGCATTTCGATCTGGCGCGGCGTCTGGCTGGAAGAGGGGGTCCGCGCGGCCGGCGTCGTGGCGCCGGAGATCCGCTTCGCCGCCTCCGACCAGGACCTGCTCACCGGCCTGCTGGACCGCCGCAGCTTCATCACCCGCGCCCGCGAACAGCTGCAGGTTCCCGGCCACTATGAGGTGATCGTCGCCGACCTCGACCGCCTGCGGCGCCTGAACGAGGCGCTGGGCCACGAGCGCGCCGACCTGGTGCTGGCGGCCCTGGGTTCGCGCCTGCAGGCCGCCTTCCCGTCGGACGCCATCCTGGCCCGCATCGGCGAGGACGAGTTCGCGGCCATGACACTGGCGGGCGCCTCGCCCGGCGCCGAGCTGTTGCGCCGCGCGCTGGAGCAGCCACTCCGCGTCGCCGGCTTCGACATCCATCCGACGCTGTCCATCGGCGCGGTGGACGCCCACGGCGGGGTCGACGCCCCGGAGGCCGCCGAGCTGCTGCGCCGCGCCGAACTCGCGGTGGAATCCGCCAAGACCAACGGCCGTGGCGGGGCGGCCGCCTACGGCCGTGGCATGGAAAGCGACGGCCTCTCCCGCCTGGCCCTGGAGGGCGACCTCAAGGGGGCGATCGGCCGAGGCGAACTGGCGCCCTTCTACCAGCCGATCGTCCGCCTCTCGACGGGTCACCTCTCCGGTTTCGAGGCGCTGGTGCGCTGGCGTCACCCGCGCCGCGGCCTGCTGATGCCCGACACCTTCCTGCCGCTCTGCGAAGAGATGGGCCTGATGGAGGAACTCGGCGCCATGATGATGCGCGAGGGCGCCATGCAACTCGCCGTCTGGCGCCAGAAGCACAAGGCGGCCGGCGAGCTGACCGTCGCCGTCAACCTCTCGACCCACGAGATCGACCGCCCCGATCTGGTGTCCGACGTGGCCGCCATCCGCCGTGAGACCGGCCTGCCGCCGGGCGCGCTCAAGCTCGAAGTCACCGAGGGCGACGTGATGCGCGACCCGGACCGCGCGGCGGTCATCCTGGGGGAGCTGCGCGCCGCCGGGGCGGCTCTGGCGCTGGACGATTTCGGCACCGGCTTTTCCTCCCTCAGCTACCTCACGCGCCTGCCCTTCGACACCCTGAAGATCGACCGCTACTTCGTGCGCACCATGGCCACCAACGAGGGCTCGCTGAAGATCGTCTCCTCGGTGGTGAAGCTGGGCCAGGACCTCAACCTGGCCATCGTCGCCGAGGGGGTCGAGAACGCCGGCATGGCCCGTCAGCTCCTGTCGCTCGGCTGCGACTATGGCCAGGGCTTCGGCTATGCGCCGGCGCTCTCCGCCCAGGAGGCCGAGGTCTACCTGAACGAGAGCTACGTCGACGGCGCCGCCCCTGTGAAGGCCAAGGGCTCGCGGGGGTAGGACCTACGCCCGCCCGGCCACGGCGCTCAGGCGCTGCGGATCGACGCCCAGCTTGATCAGCGCCCGGGCCCATTTCGTCTCATAGTCGTGGTCGAAGATCAGCGCCTCGTCGGGTTCGCAGGTCAGCCAGACGTTCTGCTTGATCTCGTTCTCCAGCTGACCGGCGCCCCAGCCGGCGTAGCCCAGCGCCAGCAGGCTGCGGCTCGGGTGGCCGTTGTGGCTGGCCATCGCCTCCAGCACCTCGCGGGTCGCCGTGAGCGCCACGCCGCCGCCGACGTCCAGGCTGAATTCCCCCTGGTAGTCGGTGGTATGCAGCACGAAGCCCCGCTCGCACTCCACCGGCCCGCCAAGGAGCACGAGGTCACGCGGCAACTTGATGGTGGACTTGATGTCCAGCTTCTCCAGCAGGTCCGGCACCGTCAGCCCTTCGACGGGATTGTTCAGCGACAGGCCCATGGCGTGCTGGTGGTCGTGCGCGCAGATCAGGATCAGCGCGCGCTCGAACCGCGGATCGGAGATGCCCGGCATGGCGATCAACAGCTGGCCGGAGAAGAAGCCGCCTTCCATGGGCTCGACATTTGCCCTCGGACGTGGCGCTTTCAAGGTGCGACGGCCCCATTGGCGTCCTCAGGCGCTTGTGCTGCGCGGAGATGACGCTATCTCCGCAAGGTCGATCACGACGCCCGAGACGAGGAACGGACCCATGACCATCAAAGTCGGCGACAAGCTGCCCAGCGTCACCATCACCCTGGCCACCGCCGAGGGTCCCAAGCCCACCAGCACCGACGAGTTCTTCGCGGGCAAGAAGGTGGCGCTTTTCGCCCTGCCGGGCGCCTTCACCCCGACCTGCTCAGCCAAGCACCTACCGGGGTTCAAGCAGCTCGCCGGCGAGATCAAGGGCAAGGGCGTCGATGTCATCGCCTGCCTGTCGGTGAACGACGCCTTCGTCATGCGCGCCTGGGCCGAAGACCAGGCTGTGGGCGACGACATCGTGATGATCGCCGACGGCGGTTCGGTCTTCACCGACGCGGTCGGTCTCAGCTTCGACGCCTCGCGCTTCGGCATGGGCAAGCGCTCGCAGCGCTACTCGATGATCGTCGACGACGGCGTGGTGAAGGAACTGAACATCGAGGAGGGCGGCGAATTCCGGGTCTCGGCGGCCGACTACCTGCTGGCTCAGCTCTAGACCCTGTCCCGTTTTGATTGAATCAATCAAGAACGGGAAGAACAGGGTCGTCGCCTAAACTTGCGAGCACGATTCAGGGTTTTGATGGTTCCATCAAGACCCATCGTGCTCTAGGCATCGCCCAACTCGCCTTCCAGGAGATGCGGCAGGGTTAAGGCTTCCCGCGCGGGTTGTCCGTGCTTGCGTCGCCGCGGGTGATAAGAATCTTATACGGCGTTCGTCTAACGTCGCGGACCAACGGCGCCATTCGGCGCTGTTGAACCGCGCGGCGTTCCTTCAGCCCTTCGCCGCCGCCAGTATGGGTCCGCCGGATCCGGCCTGCACCAGGATGGCGGTCTTCAGGCCCGCGGGCCCCGCCGGGACGGCGTAGGTCTTCGAACCCCCCGCCCAGCCGCCGAGCTTGGTCAGTTCGCGCACCACGTTCCTGATCGGCAGGGTCTTTCCGGTGTTCTCGCCGCGCTTGACCGGCACCTGCACGGTGTTGGGGTCGTAGCGCACCAGCCAGACGTCGGCGGCGTGGGCAGGCGCGGCGCCGGCGATGGCCACGCTGCCCGTCGCCAGCGTCACCTGCGGCCCGCCGGCGGGCAGCGCCGCGCGGCGCAGGGCCTGGTCGATCTCGGGCACGCTCTGGCCCACCACGTCCGTGCGGCCGTTCACCACCACCTGCGGGGTGGCCACGTTCGAGTGCCGCAGGCCGCGGGCATAGGCCCACTGCCGGTCGGTGAACTTCGACTGGGCGAAGGTGTCCCGCCAGCCCAGGTTGTCCCAGTAGGTGACGCCGAACGACAGGGCCAGGATCTCCGGCCGGGCGGCCAGGACGGCGAGCGCGGCGTCGGCGGGCGGACAGGAGGAGCATCCCTGGCTGGTGTAGAGCTCCACCACCTGCACCGGCCGTGGTTGGGCGAGCGCGGGCCCGCCGGCGCAGGCGGCCAGGGCAAGGATCAGGGCTGGCAGGCGTTTCATTGTCGTCTCCGGCAAAGCTCGATCACAGGTTCGCAGGGGAACCCGGTTCGGTTACCAAGGCCCAGTCTGTAACCTTTCGCGCAAGCAAGCGAACGTTTCGAACAGGCGGCGTTGGACGACATCGAACCCAGACTGCGAGGCTTGATGCTCGCCGGCCTCGCCGGGGAGGCCGAGCCCTATCGCCGGCTGCTGGACGATCTCGCCAGGCTGCTGCGCGCCTACTACGCCCGCCGCTGCCCGCCGGGGATGGATGCCGAGGACCTGGTGCAGGAAACCCTGATCGCCGTGCACACCCGCCGCGCCACCTACGACCCGGGCCAGCCCTTCACCGCGTGGGCCTACGCCATCGCGCGCTACAAGCTGATCGACGCCCTGCGCCGCGGCCGAGCCCACCTGCGCGCGCCGCTGGAAGCCGCCGAGGCCCTGTTTGCGCCCGGCGGGGGCCCGGATGGCGCCGAGGCGGCGATGGCCGCCCGCGACCTCGACCGGGTGATGGCGCGTCTCAACCCGCGCACCCGCGCCCTGATCCGCGAGGTGAAGATCGAGGGCCTCTCCACCCGCGAGGCGGCGGCCAGGCACGGCATGACCGAGACCGCCGTGAAGGTGGCCGTCCACCGCGGCCTGAAGGCGCTTGGCGGCCAGTACGGACGCGGGGGCCCCGATGCGGACTGAAGACCTGATCCGCGACCTTTCCGCCGACCTGCCGAAGGTGACGCCCGGCGCCGTCGCCGGACGCATCGCGCTGGGCCTTGGTCTCGGAGGCGCCGCCTCAGCCGCCCTGATGCTGATCTGGCTCGGCCCGCGGCCGGATCTCGGCGCCGCGCTCGCCACCCCCATGTTCTGGATGAAGCTCGGCTACGCAGCGGCCACCGGCCTGATCGCGGCCCTGCTCCTGGTCCGCGTGGCCAGGCCCGCGGCGCGCCCCGGCGCGCTGGTTGCCGCGGCCGCCGCTCCGTTCGCGGTGGTGGCCCTGATGGCCGCCGTGCGCCTGGCCCAGGCGCCGCCGGACCTTCGCCCCGCCCTGATGATGGGTCACACGGCGCCGCATTGCCCCTGGCGGATCCTGGCCATCGGCCTGCCGGTGCTGGCGGGGGCGGTCTGGGCGGTGAGGGGCTTGGCGCCTACCCGCCTGGGGCTGGCGGGGCTGGCCGCCGGCCTTAGCGCCGGGGGTCTGGGCGCGGCCATCTACGCCATCGCCTGCGACGAGACCTCGGCCCCGTTCCTGGCCATCTGGTACACTGCCGGCATCGCGGCGCTCAGCGTCGCGGGCGTCGCCGTCTCGCGGCTGCTGCGCTGGCGCTAGCTAGCGGCGCCGAGCCTCCGCCGCCTGCGAGGCGGTCATCGGCAGCTCGTCCAGGGTGAGCCTCCCATCGCCGCGCTTGTCCAGCAGCTTGAAGCGGCGGTCGGCGGCGGCAAGGAACTCGGCCTTGGTCACCCGCCCGTCGAGGTTGCTGTCGGCGGCGCGCACCGGCTCCGGCTCCGCCAGCAGGCCATAGGCCGCCGCGCCCAGCAGCTCCCTGCGCGCGGGCCGGCGCGCGCCGAGGTCCTCGCCTGGCGGCCCCAGCGCGCCGCCGGCGCCGTTGTAGTTCCCCGGCCGTTCGCCCGGATGGCTTCCCTCCGGCGACGGCGGCTGCTGGACCCGGATCAGCACCGGCTCGCCCCAGCCGCGCGACCCGGCCAGGCCCACCCGATCGGGCCCCAGCACGTCGGGCACCACCGTGCGCTCGTAGAAGGCCATCTCCGGCCCGTCCAGCACCCCGTCGCCGTCGCCGTCCAGCGCGTCGAAGAAGCCCGCATGGTCGGCGCGGAACTCCGCCCGGTCGATCACCCCGTCGTGGTTCAGGTCGGCCTGCTTGAACCACAGGACCACGGGATAGGGCTCCCCCGGCCGGCCGCGGTAGGGCTCGCCGCAGGGGCTGATGAAGAGTTGCGTGAACCCCGCGGCCGCGGGCCCCCGAGGCGCCGGCTGGGCAAGGGCCGCCGTTCCGGCCAATGCGAGGGCGAAGGTGATGAGGGCTGGCGGTCGGTGCATGCGGTCGTCCTCCCCGGCGCGCTCAGGCGGGCGTGGCGGGCAGCGGCTCCAGGCCGAGGCAGACCGCCACGCAACGCCGGGCGAGGAGTTCGCCGGGGTCGATGAAGGCGACGGCGGCGTCTTCGGGACCCATCACCAGGGGCGCTTCGGTGCAGCCGGCGATCACCGCCTCGGCGCCGCCGGCCACGAGGTCGGCGGCGTAGCCGGCCATCTCCCGGCGCATCTCCGGCCCCAGGTCGCCGGCCTTGATCTTGTAGATGGTGGCCATGAAGGCTTCCTGCCGCTCGGGCGACAGGCTCACCAGTCCCATGGCCTGGGCGGCCAGGTATTCGCGGTAGAGCCTGACCGCGCCCTTGGTGCCGATCACGCCGACCCGCCGGGCGCCCAGGTCTCCGGCGGCGCTGGCGCCGGTCTCGATCAGGTCGATCAACGGCAGGCCGCTGGCCCGCTGGATCAGGTCGGCGTGGGCGTGGGCGGTATTGCACGGCATGGCCAACACCTCGGCGCCGGCGCCCGCGAGCGCGCCCGCCATCTCGGCCAGAACCGGGCCGGCGCCGGAGCCCGGAACATTGCGGTCCGGCACTTTGGGATTGAGGTCCATCAGCACCCGGATGTGATCCTGGTCCCCATCGGCGGGCGTGAAGGCCTGCAACTGGCGCAGGAACTCCAGCGTCGCCGCCGGCCCCATGCCGCCCAGCACCCCCAACACAAGCGAGGGCCGCGTGTCGTCCTCGCTCATTCGAGGTGGCCGTCCATCACCGACTGATAGCCGAACAGGCCTTGGCTGCCGCCGGTGTGCAGGAAGACCACGGTCTCGCCGTCGAACTTGCCGGCCCGGGAGAGCGCGATCAGCCCCTTCATCGCCTTGCCGGTGTAGACCGGGTCCAGGAGGATGGCGTCGGTGCGGGCCGCGAGCTTCAGGGCCTCGATCACCTCCTGGTCGACGAGGCCGTAGCCCGCGCCCACATAGTCGCAATCGGCTACCACCATCTCGCGGGTCACCCGGTCCTTGTGCCCCAACAGGTCGGCGGTCTCGACAGCCAGCTTGAAGACGTTGGCCTCCTGCGTCTCCTTCGGCGCCCGCACGCCGATGCCGAGGATCGGGATGTCGGCGCCCATCACCGCGATGCCGGCCACCAGGCCCGCGTGGGTGCCGGCGCTGCCGGTGGCGGTGACGATACGGTCGATCTCCAGGCCCATCTCGTTGGCTTGGGCCACCAGTTCGAGCGCGCATTCCACATAGCCCAGCGCCCCGATGATGTTGGAGCCGCCGCCGGGAATGACGTAGGGCCGGCCGCCGCGCGCGGCGACCTCCGCCGCCACCTCGGCCAGCGCCGCGTTCATGTCCGCGCCGCCGGCCACGCGGCGGATCCTGGCCCCCATGAGCTCGTCCAGCAGGACGTTGCCCGACTGGTTGTAGTCGACGGCGTTGGAGCCGGTGCGGTCCTCCAGGATGATCTCGCAGTCGAGGCCGAAGCGGGCCGCCGCCGCCGCCGTCTGGCGCACGTGGTTGGACTGGGTCGCGCCCTGGGTGACCAGGGTGGTGGCGTCGTTGGCCAGCGCGTCGCCCAGCAGGTACTCGAGCTTGCGGGTCTTGTTGCCGCCGCCGGCCAGGCCCGTGCAGTCGTCGCGCTTGATCCACAGGTTCGGCCCCCCGCCGGGGGAGGTGGCCAGGGCCTCGGTGAGCCGCGGCAGCGGCTCCAGCGGCGTGGGGAGATGGGCGAAGCGGAGCGGATTGAAGCGGGCGAGGTGCATGGCCCTGGCCCTACATCGAAGTGACGCTAAGGAACAGTCCCTAAGGCGGCGCCTGGGCTATGGCCGCAGGCGCGGCGGCAGGGCGGCCGCCTCGCGCGGGGTCAGGCGCGTCAGGCTGGAGACGATGCAGCGGGCGCCGTGAATGCTGATGTTCAGGTCCAGCTTGTTGCAGATCTGGCCGCCCGAGGCGGTGTTGTTCATCACGATCGGGTCGGAGGAGGTGGCGGCGGACAGGCAGTTGTCGCTGGTCTCCACGCGGTAGACGTCGCGGCCGCCGACGTCGAAATAGAGGGTGTGGCTGTCGGCCACGGTGTGGTTGCGCAGGTCCCGGGTCCAGAAGCAGCGGCCGCCGCCGTGGTCATAGGGCGCGGCCATGGCGGGCAGGGCGATCGTCAGCGCGGTCGCCGCGGCGGTGAGGATGAGGGCGGCTTTCATCGTCGGGTCTCCTTGACGATAGAACCATAGCACGAGACGGGCTGTTCCGCCGCTCAGGGTTGCAGGCGCTTGGGCAGGGCGCTGGCTTCCTGCGGCGACAGCCGCTCCAGCCGCGAGACGAAACAGTGGCCGCCGACCCCGCTGATCTCCAGGTCCACCGGCTTGCAGACGGTGCGGGCGGCGCCGAAGGTCCGGATCCGGATCGGGTCCGAGGTGGTCTGGTTGGCCAGGCAGTCGTTGGACATCTCCACCCGGTAGACGAACCGGCCGTTGACGCCCAGGTAGAGGGTCCGCGGCGGCTCCGCCGTATGGCCGCGCAGGTCGCGCATGTAGAAGCAGCGGCCGCCGGCGGGATTGTCGTTCGGGCTCGCGGCCATGGCGGGGGCGCTGGCCAGGACGGCGGCAAGGGCCGCCCAGGCCAGGGCGGCGGCGATGGGGGCTGGGCGAGGCGTCATGGCGATCCTCCGGATCCTTATGGCCCCCTTATACCTACGCTCCGATTGCAGCGATATTGCGGAACGACGCGCCGCTCGGCGGCGGCTAGAGTTCGCCGATGCCTCGCCGCCCGAACCTCGCCCTCGTCGCGACCGCCGCCCTCTGCCTGGGGACGGCGGGCGCCGTCTCTGCGCAGGGACCCAACGACGTGCTGCCCGACGGTCCCGGCAAGGACGTGGTCGTGCGGGTTTGCACCGGCTGCCACGAGGCCGCGCAGATCGCCGAGAAGCCGCGCACGCCGGAGGACTGGGAGTACGTCATCGGCAAGATGATCGACGGCGGCGCGGAGCTGACCGCCCCCGAGCAGGACGCGGTCTACGCCTACCTGGTCAAGGCCTTCCCGAAGGCGCCCGCAGCGGCCGCGCCGGCGCCCACGGCGGCGGCCCCGCCAAGTCCGAGCTAGCGCCCCAGGAACGCCGGCTCGCGCTTCTCCACGAAGGCCTGGGCGGCTTCGCGGTGGTCGGCGGTGGCGGCGGAGTGGACGTGGTGGGTGGCCTCCAGGTCCAGGCATTCGTCGACCTCGCCGCCCATGGCGCGGTTGAGGTTCTCCTTCATGTAGCGGAAGCAGACCGCGGGCCCGGCGGCCAGGCGGCGCGCGATCTCGCGGGTCCTGGCGGCGAGCTCCTCCGGCGGAACCACCCAATTGGCGAGGCCCAGGCGCAAGGCGTCCTCGGCGCTCACCCGCTCGGAGAGGAAATAGAGCTCGCGCGCCTTGGCGGCGCCCACCAGCTGGGTGAGGAAATAGGTCCCGCCGTAGTCGCCGGCCAGGCCGACCTTGGCGAAGGCGGTGGTCAGGAAGGCGGTCGTCGCCATGATCCTGAGGTCGCAGGCGAGCGCCAGGCTGAGGCCGGCGCCGGCCGCCGCGCCCGGCAGGGCGGCGATAGTCGGCTTGGGCATCTTGAAGAGCCGGCCGGCGGTGGCGCGCTGGTTCACCCGCTGAGCGGCGATGGCCTCGTCGATGCTGACCTCGCGGCCGCCTGAGGCATTGCGGTCGGCCATGCCCTTGACGTCGCCCCCGGCGCAGAAGCCTTGGCCGGCGCCGGTCAGCACCACGCAGCGCACCCGCGGGTCGAGCTCGGCGGCGGCCAGCTGTTCGCCCAGGGCCTGGTTCATCGGCCCGCTCATGGCGTTGCGCGCCTGCGGCCGGTTGAGCGTGATCGTCAGGACGCCCGCGTCCAGCTCGGCCAGCAGGTCGGGGGTTCCGGTGTCGATGGCGGTCATGGCGGGTCTCTCGCTGGGTTGTTCCACCGACCCTAGGCCTTGACGCTCGCGGAACGGAAGCCTGTAGCTTGGCCAACCCAGAAGGGAGCCCGCATGCGCCTTCGCCAGATCGCCCTCGTGGCGCACGATCTCGCCGCCGCGGAGACCGACATCCGAGCGATCCTCGGCCTCGACTACGCCTATGACGACCCGGGCGTCGGCAAGTTCGGGCTGAGGAACGCGGTCTTCCCGGTGGGGGAGACCTTCCTGGAGGTGGTCTCGCCCAAGCAGGCGGGGACCACGGCCGGGCGGCTGCTGGAGAAGCGCGGCGGCGACGGCGGCTACATGGTGATCCTGCAGGTCCGCGATATCGCCGAGGCGCGCGCCAACATCGCCTC
>Ga0207695_10003229_pt1 | contig 23197 bp, 13 predicted proteins | sample KBSC54metaG_FD_184354 | JGI IMG/M metagenome (GOLD analysis project Ga0207695, IMG submission 184354) | Corn rhizosphere microbial communities from Kellogg Biological Station, Michigan, USA - KBS C5-4 metaG (SPAdes) (version 2) | ecosystem: Host-associated > Plants > Roots > Rhizosphere > Soil...
ACCAAATATAAGCTTAAGAGAACTTATATGTAATGAAATCTTTACTTAAAATATTTCCTGCTTTTTTAGGCGTACTGCTGGTTTCCTGTAAGCATGGCTACAATACCGTTTTTACCGAAGTTTCCCCTTCCTATTCAAATGTCAGCTTTAGAAATGACATAACTGAAACTAAGGATCAAAACATCCTCACCTATGAATATTTATACAACGGTGGCGGCGTCGCGGTTGGGGATTTGAACAACGATGGTTTGCCTGATATCTTCTTTACAGGCAACATGACGCCGAATAAATTATACCTGAATAAAGGCGACCTTAAATTTGAAGATGTAACGGATAAAGCCGGCGTCGCCGGCCGGAATAAATGGAAGACTGGTGTAGTAATGGCCGATGTTAATGGCGATGGACTATTAGACATCTACGTTTGTTACTCCGGGCCGGGAGATAGTCTGGATAGATCAAATGAGCTATATATCAATAGCGGTGTAAAAAATGGTGTGCCGTCCTTCATAGAAAGTGCCAAAGCTTACGGCCTTGATGCAACTGGTACTTATACTACCTCCGTCGTCTTTTTCGATATGGATAATGACGGCGATTTGGATATGCTGATGGTCAATCATGCCGATGTTTTTTTTAATCCATTCTTCAATACTGAAAAACTCCGTGCTACAAGGAATGCCAAATTTGGCAACCGGCTTTACAGGAATGATAACGGCCATTTTATGGATATAAGCGTTCAGTCGCATATTGATGGCAGCGGTTTGAATTTTAGCTTAAGCGCTTCTGTGAGCGATATTAACGGCGACGGTTGGCCGGATATTTATGTTACCAACGATTATGACGAACGCGATTTCCTGTATCTGAATAACCACGACGGCACTTTTCGGGAAGTATTGCCAAAAGCTGCCAAACACATTTCTGAATTTGCGATGGGCAGCGACATCGCTGATTTCAATAACGACAACAAACCGGATATCATGGAACTGGACATGCTGCCCGAGGATAATCATCGCCAAAAACTATTGCGAGGAGCGGATAACTATGATAAGTTTCAGCTACTGCTTGATCATGGGTTCCACAAACAACTAATGCGCAATTCCCTGCAATTGAATAACGGGAACGATGAAGACGGCACCCCTGTTCTATCAGAAATAGGGCAGTTAGCCGGCGTGTCGAATACGGATTGGAGCTGGGCGCCGCTCTTTGCTGATTTCGATAACGATGGCTGGAAGGATCTTTTTGTTACCAATGGTATCCTGAAGGATATGACCAACCTCGACTTTGTCAAATATACCTCTGGTTATTCACCACAGTATGTTAAAGAAAAACAGGATAAAGGCGAGATATGGGAACTGGTACAAAAAATGCCGACCACCAAACTCACTAACTACCTGTTTAAAAACAACCGCGACCTGACATTTTCCAACGTTACTGCAAGCTGGGGACTCACCAAACAGGCCGTTAGTAACGGCGCGGTTTATGCCGATCTGGATAATGACGGTGACCTTGACCTGGTTATTAACCAACTGAATGATGTGGCAACGATCTATCGCAACAATACCGCTGAGAAATCACACTCAGCGCATTATTTAAGGATTCAGTTGAAGGGTTCTAATAAAAATAGCTCGGGGATCGGTGCAAAAGTGTACATCAAAACGGAGCGCGGCGACCAATTCCAGGAACAATATTTCAACAGGGGTTTTCAATCGTCGGTTGACCCCGTGATGCACGTTGGACTTGGAAAAGATAGCATCGTTCAATCGGTTAGAGTACTGTGGCCAACCGGAGAAGTATCCATATTGGACAACGTCAAAGCTGACCGCCTGCTGGTAGTTGAACAAAAGAATGCCTCGATCCGTCAAAATAGTTCACCTGCTCATAATGAAAGCATAAAACCCCTGTTTAAAGACGTAACCAATTCAGCGGGAATTAACTTCGTTGACAAACCATCCTCTTATGTTGATTTTAAGATATCACCGCTGTTGCCTTATCAGGTTTCTAAAATGGGCCCCTGTATCGCAAAGGCCGATGTTAATGGTGATGGACTGGAAGATGTTTTTATTGGCGCCGGCATTGATCAGGCAAGTCAGCTTTATCTTCAAACAAGAGACGGTCATTTTATTTTGTCGCCCTCGCAGCCCTGGAATACCAACAAAAAGATATTCAATGCCGACGCATTGTTTTTCGATGCAGATGGAGACGGCGACATGGACCTTTACCTGGCAGCCGGTGGAGCTGAATATCCGCAAGGAAGCGAAAATTACCAGGACAGAATATTTGAAAACGATGGCAAGGGAAATTTTTCAGAAATGCCCAATGCGCTGCCGAAGGAAACGATCAGCGCAAGCTGCGCCAGGGTGGCTGATATTAATCATGATGGCAAGCCCGATCTTTTCATAGGCGGCAGGTTTCAGCCGGGTATGTTCCCGATGGCACCCCCGAGCAATATTTTGAAAAATGTCAGTCAGCCAGGCAAAATTCAATTTGAAATAGATCGGTCGCAAAAGGATGCAACCCTTGCTGAGCCAGGGCTGGTAACTGACGCCGTCTGGTGCGATCTGAATAAAGATGGCTGGCAGGATCTTGTTGTCGTAGGACAGTTTATGCCAATTACCGTTTTTGAGAATCATAAAGGTGTTTTAGTCAATAAGACAAATGAATATGGCCTTTTAGGCACTAATGGGTGGTGGAGTAGGGTAAATGCTACCGACCTTGATGGCGACGGAAATATTGATCTGATTGTAGGAAACATAGGGCTCAACACCCAGCTAAAAGCATCGCAGGCCGAACCAGTCACCATCACTTGTTCAGATTTTAATAACGATGGTACCATGTTCTCAATTTTAAGCTACTTCATTCAGGGGAAAAGCTATCCGTACAACACCCGCGACGAACTGATGGACCAGATGCCCTGGCTGCAGAAAAAATTCGCACGTTACATCGATTATGCAGACGCCCAGTTGTCCGACCTGTTCCCACAGGGAAAATTGGATTCTGCTAAAGTGGTTAAAATCAATTTATTGTCATCTGTAATACTAAAAAATTCCGGTCACGGCAGGATGGATGTCAAGGCCCTGCCCAAGACTGCCCAGGCAAGTATGGTTAACGGAATAGTAGTAGACGATCTGCAAAAAGATGATCATAAGGATATTCTTTTGGCAGGGAATTTTTATCCCTTCCGGGTTCAATTCGGGCCGTTGGATGCCGGTGTTGGAATGGTTTTAAGGCGAAACGGTAAAGGGGATATCTCTTCATTGGGATTGGCGGAAACGGGACTAAAGATAGACGGAGATGTAAGAAACCTGATAAAAGTAAATGGAGGGAACGGCAATTACTGGTTGGTCGCCGCCAAAAGCGACGGAGCAGTACAGGTTTTGAAACGGAATAATTAAATACACCTAACAATTAAACTTTTGAAACAACACCAACTAAACTAAATTCCATGATTCGAATTCCAAAAGAGAATTTCTTCACCGAACGAAGATTCTATCAGCGGCTTTGGCTAAAGCACGCTGCATTTACGGTCTTGTTCGCTGCGTTTCTGCTTTCTGCAGCAGCGGCGACCGGGGTTGTCAGGAAGGATGGCTCCGCTAGCCCGGGCAGACCTAAGTTGTCCGTGGCTGCTACGCCTATTAAAGGCGTCGTTCTTGATGAGAACAAGCAGCCGATTCCGGGCGCAACCGTATCCATAAAGAAACTTAACCTGATCGGAGCTACAGACATTCAGGGCAGGTTTCAATTCAATGTGCCTCCTGGTGAGTACGATATTACAGTTACTTATGTTGGGATAAAACCTATACAAAAGCACATCGTGGTTGGTGATCAGGCTGTTGAAGATATCATCATCACGGTACCAGCCTCAGCATCTACCCTGAATGAAGTGGTAGTAGTAGGTTACGGTACACAAACAAAGAGAGATGTTACCGGCTCCGTATCAAAAGTCAAAGGCGAGGATTTGAAGAACCTTCCGGTAAGCAACCCCGCCACCGCAATACAGGGAAAAGCATCTGGCGTTGACATCGTTCGGAGTGATGGCTCCCCCGGCAGTGTACCAAGTATCCGTATTAGAGGAACGGGAACTATAAATAATTCCGATCCATTGATAATAATTGATGGTGTTCCTGCAGGAGGATTAAACGACGTGAATTCAAACGACATCGCTTCCATTGATATATTGAAAGATGCTTCTGCTTCTGCGATTTACGGTTCAAGAGCGGCCAACGGCGTGGTAATTATTACTACCAAGACCGGTAATTATAATGAAAAATTAAAGACCTCCGTGAATCTGTATGTTGGTTCAAACAAGCCGGTAAAGTATATAAATATGCTTACGGCACCGGAGTTAGCCCAGCTAAAAATCGAATCTTATACCAACAGTGGCCAAACGCCTCCATCAATCTGGAATAATTCCTATTATTCGGTTCAAAGAACAGACTGGCAGCGTGCTTTGCTCGGCACTGGTTATACACGAAATGCCGATATTGCCTTGAGAGGAGGGAATGCAAGTTCTATCTATAGTTTCTCGAGTAACTATTACAACGAGACAGGCATGATCCCCAATTCCTTTTTTACACGTTATAATTTCAGGATCAACTCTGATCATAAAGTAACATCCCGAATTAAGCTGGGCGAAAATATACTTTACTCAAATACCAATAGTAACTCGCCCGACACCAGATCGACACAGGCGGGCTTAGTTTGGAGCGCCATTCGTTTTAACCCGGCTATACCTGTTACCAACCCTGATGGTTCGTGGGGTAGCTCCCAGGCCGACAACCAACTCGGTGATATAAATAACCCGGTTGCAACAGCAAAATCTGCAGACGCTTATAATAAAGTAAACAGGCTACTGGCGAACGGTTATGCGGAAATTGAGATATTAAAGGGCCTTAAAGCTAAGGCCAATTATGCTTATGACCTTAGCTATTCTGATTATTATAATTTTCAGACCGCAATGCCTGATCAGACGAGGGGGCCATCAATTGCTACACTTAGCCAGGGCTACGCTAATACGTCTTCATTTTTGGAGGAATATTTCCTGACTTACAATAAAACTATCAACAAACATGCGTTTACCTTATTAGGCGGTTATTCGGCGCAGTTGATCAAGGGGAATTATGTTAATGCTGCCCGTTCGGGATACACCGATAGCGATCCTGCCGTAAGGGTTCTAAACTTTGGAAGCAGTGCTAATAATAACGGTAACAATTATCCCAACCAGGGCCTGCAATCTTATTTTGTGAGAGGCAACTATGCTTATGACGATAAATACTTACTGACAGCAACAATGCGTGCTGATGCCTCGAGCAAATTTGCTCCGGATAAAAGATGGGGATATTTTCCTGCTTTTTCTTTGGGATGGCGGATTTCGCAGGAAAAGTTTTATACAGACGCAATGAGGGATATTTTCAGCTCTTTAAAACTGACCGGTGGCTGGGGGGAGCTGGGTAATCAAAACATTTCCGATTTTAATTACCTGAGTGTTTTGAGTTATGGCAGCGGTTATGGTTATGCCCTGGGCACTACCACCGCATTACAGAACGGAGCAATCATAACTAGTCTTTCTAATCCTCACATTCACTGGGAAAGCACAAAAGAAACCAATATAGCTTTAGAATTTACGACCCTGCACGATCATCTGAACGGTACGGTCACTTATTTCAACAGGAACACCTCACAGATGCTGATCCCTTATCAATTGGTTGAAACATTTGGAGCGCAGACCAATTTACCTGATGACCCCGGCAACATCTCTTTGCCGTTTCAAAATATCGGCGAGATGAACAATCATGGGGTGGAAATTGAATTAGACTATCATAATAAAACAGGGGACCTCAAATATTCTGTTGGTGCAAATGCATCTTTTTTGAGCAATAAGGTAACCAAACTTTATGGTGAAAACGGCGCCTACTTAGCCGGAACGCAATATGGCAGGGAGAATGTGGATATTTCCCGCACTTATGAAGGCGAGCCGATCTCCTCTTTTTACGGATTCAAAACTAGTGGCCTTTATCAGACCCAGGCCGACATAGACAACGACCCGAATATTAAAAATGATCCGAACAAGGCTAATATAAAACCGGGCGATGTTCGGTTTCTGGATCTTAACGGCGATGGAGTGATTGATGATAAAGACCGTACAAATCTGGGAAATCCTAACCCAAAATTTGTGTTCGGATTTCACGGAACACTTTCGTATAAAAATTTCGATTTCTCGTTCAGTTTTGCCGGGCAGACCGGTCTGAAATTATATAATGCAGATAGGCTGGCCGGTTTGGATGCAACCCAGGTATTTAACTGGTATGCTGAACAGGAGGGAAGATGGCATGGTGCAGGTACCAGCAATACTATTCCAAGGCTAACTTCTCCGGGCTTTAATCTGAACGACAATTACCGTTCGTCTGATCTTTGGGTTGAGAACGGATCTTACCTGGCGCTGAAAAGTGTGGCGCTCGGATATACATTTGCGAAGAAAAGCATAGCGGGATTACAGCTGCCTGATATCCGTTTTTATGTAAGTTCTTACAACGTCTTCATGATTACCGGATATAAAGGATATACTCCTGAACTAGGTTATAACGGAAATAATCTGCAAAGAGGTGTTGATGTTGCCCAGTACCCGAGTGCCAGGAATCTAACATTTGGAGTGACAGCTAATTTTTAATTTCATAAAAAGACAGACATGAATTCGATCAGATACAAATTATTAAGCCTGTTATGCCTTAGCACGGTATTGATAGCAAGCTGTGTAAAGAAACCGCTTGATCAAAAGCCAACAGGCTCCTATACGACGGCAACTTATTGGCGAAATCAAAACGACGTGATTGCGAACGTTTTGGGGATATATAATATTCTTTACGTAGAAGACTGGGTAGGACACGCATTGTACACTTATGACGACCAGTCGGACGACATTTATGTAGCAGGCGACCACTCTGATTTCCAGGCAGTCGGTAACCTGAATGCTGACCCATCGCTGCAGGTGATCTATTACACCTGGCCATTCGCTTATGAGCAGGTTGCAAGGGCAAATAATGCGATTATTTATATTCCAAAAGTGCCGGTGATGGATAAGGCGATCCGTGACCGATCAATGGGTGAGGCTTATTTCCTGAGAGCGCACGCCTACTTCTTATTAAGCCAGATATACGGCGAGGTGCCACTGATATTGGAAAATAACGTATTAACAGCAAGCTACAATGTCCCAAAATCGACTTTAGACCAGGTTCGTGCACAAGTTGAGTCCGATCTGCTAAAGGCGGTCGAATTATTGCCTGAAACATATGACGCTGCAAACAAAGGCCGTGTTAGCAAGGGGACAGCTGAAGGCTTGCTAAGTAAGCTTTATTTATTTGAAGACAATTTTGCAAAAGCTATTCAATACGGATCTGCCGTAACCACTGATGCAAATTATGCATTATCACCTAACTATACCGATAACTTCACCCCCGGTATCCAGCAAACCACCAGTACCGAATTACTATTTGCCGTTTGGAACCAGAATAGTGAAATTTCCGGTTCGCTTCAATCACCTATGGCAATCTATTTTTCTCCAAGACCATGGCAGGGATGGGGCTTTCACCACCCTACTCAAAATTTCGTAGACGAATTTGAAGCGAATGATCCGAGGAAGCAGGCCACTGTATTGGCAGTGGGCGATTCTATCCCATATCAAACAAACTTAGTTACAATTTCTGGGTCAGACGCAGTGCAAATGTTTGCCGGTAAAGAAGGGCAATCTACCGGTCGTATGCTTCCTAGCATGTCAACCACCGGCTACTATATCCGGAAATATACTGCGTATATGCCAAGTGGGGACGGAAACCTGAATTTCGACCTGAAACAACCACTTTTGAGAACAGCAGAAGTGTATTTGATCGTTGCCGAAGCAAAGATCAGGGCGAGTGGCGCCGGGGCTGGAGATGCAGAAATAAACGCAGTCAGACAACGGGCAGGGTTACCTGCAATTACAGGAGCAGGTATGCCGCAGCTTATTCACGAAAAAAGGGTTGAGCTCGGTGGTGAAAATGTACGCTGGCAGGATTTATTGCGCTGGGATAAAGATCAAATCATCAACCTTGATACGATTGTGGGTAAGCCCAAAAAGGCTTCTCCACTGGCACCTTTTAACGGTTCAGTAATTGTACCGGCGAGAACATTTAAAAGACCTAAAAATTATTTTATGCCTATTCCGCAGAAAATTATTGATGAAAGTAAAGGCGTGATCAAACAGAACCCTAATTATTGATATATTTCTATTTGAGATTAGTTGTTAGTGGGCGCGTCGCTGGTTGGCGACGGCCCATTAATTTCCTAAACCATGTAATTAACAGAACAACTATGGAAAATAAAGACGAAATGTCGCCGCTATCGTCCCTTGAGGACTGGGATGATGATGTGCTGAAAAGATACCCTGAACCTGGCCAGCCCGCCAAAACAAAAGAAGAATTCAGGAATTATGATAGCCCCGAGATAGATGGAGTACGCGAGTTTTACAGGCTTAATCATAAATATCAAACCTATGACAACGTTTTGGCTAAAAAGGCCAACTTTCTGAAGTTTGATAAAAAAGAAATGCCCTGGTGGGATGCAATGGAATACCTGAATACTTTGATCGATGACTCAGACCCCGATCTTCAGCTTGACCAACTGCAGCACTTGCTGCAAACCGCCGAAGCCATCCGTGCAGACGGACACCCCGATTGGTTTGTTTTAACTGGCTTCATCCACGATCTGGGCAAGGTTCTTTGCCTGTTTGGCGAACCACAATGGAATGTCGTAGGCGATACTTTTCCTGTGGGTTGTAAGTTTTCGGATAAAATAGTTTACCACGAGTTTTTTGTTGATAATCCGGATACTTATGATGAACGTTTTAATACAAAATACGGTGTTTATTCGCACCAATGCGGACTGGATAATGTGCATATGTCATGGGGGCACGACGAATACCTCTACCAGATTACTAAAGACTATCTGCCCGAACCTGCGTTATATATGATTCGCTATCATTCTTTTTACTCACAACACCGCGAGCACGAATACGACCATATACTCAATGCCCATGATCAGGAGATGTTTAAATGGGTTGACAAATTCAATCCTTATGACCTTTATTCAAAGAGCCCTAAACCACCGGTAGTGTCAGAGCTGAAACCATATTATGAAGATCTGATCGCGAAATATTTGCCCCTAAGTGTTAAATTATAAATATATCTTCGACACACTGCACAGGCAGTCCCTTATGGGTGTTACCAAATTCCGGTAACACCCTGATAAGGGTTACACTGTATCCCATCCGCTTACATACATGAAGAGACTTCTTTTTATTAGCATTGGTATTATATCGGCTACAAGTACTTTTGCCCAAGTTAATCCGGCCGACTCCAGGGCTTTCATAGAACGAATTATTCCAGGAAAATCAAGTTCATTTTTGATAGAAAGCATCCCACAGGAAAATGGTAAAGATGTTTTTGAACTGGATGGAGACCAAAACAAGATCATACTTCGCGGCAACAATGGTTTATCCATCGCTTCAGCTTTAAATTATTACCTTAAAAACTACTGCTTTTGCGATATTGGCTGGAATGGCACTAATCTGCACCTGCCGGCCAAATTACCCTCTGTGAAACATAAAGTTCACAAAAATACTTCCTATCAATACAGGTACTACCTGAATTATTGCACATTCAACTATTCTATGTCGTGGTGGGATTGGGACCGATGGCAAAAGGAAATCGACTGGATGGCGCTGAACGGCATAAACATGCCACTGGCAATAACCGGTGAGGAGGCTGTTTGGCAGGATGTTTATAAAGATCTGGGTTTTACACGCAAAGAGTTGGACGGATTTTTTAGTGGCCCCGCTTATTTCTCATGGTTTTGGATGGGTAATATTGACGCATGGGGCGGACCATTGCCGCAGCATTGGATGAATACGCACCGGGCGCTGCAAAAAAAGATACTTGAGCGCGAGCGATCATTCGGCATGACGCCGGTGCTATCGGCATTTACAGGTCACGTGCCTTCGTCTTTTAAGGACAAATTCCCATCCGCCAGGGTAAAAAGAACCAACTGGGGCGCCGGTTTCCCTGATGTATATATTCTCGAGCCAGATGACCCGATGTTCGAGACCATCGGAAAAAAATATATAGAAGCCCAGAGAGCCGAATTTGGCACCGACCATTTTTATTCCGCCGATACCTTTAACGAAAATGTACCGCCTGCCAATGATTCTACCTACCTGGATGGAATGAGCAAGAAAGTGTTTAAATCAATGGCGGCAGCCGACCCTAAGGCGGTGTGGGTGATGCAAGGCTGGATGTTCCACTATAACAATGCCTTTTGGCAGCCTCAGCAAATTAAAGCTTTACTAAATGCAGTGCCCGACGATCATATGCTTGTTCTGGATTTGTATAGTGAAGAGCATCCGGTATGGAACCACACCGGTGCTTACTACGGCAAACCATGGCTGTGGTGTATGCTGCAAAATTTTGGCGGCAACATTAGCCTTTTCGGAAGAATGTGGCACGCCGCCGCCGATCCTGCCGTTGCGCTCCACGACCCCGAGGCAAAAAAGCTGAGCGGTATCGGTATTACACCCGAGGGCATCGAACAAAACCCTGCGTTATTCGAGCTTATGCTGGAGAATGTATGGCGGGATACGCCCATTAACGCCGAGGCTTGGGTAAAAGATTATGCACGCAGAAGATATGGCCAAATCAACCGAAATGCTTCCGACGCCTGGCATATTCTATTAAATACGGTTTATAGCGGTGGCTTGACTGAAGGCGGCCCAGAGTCTATCATTGTGGCGAGGCCGACCTTGAAAAAATCGATCGATCGTGTGCTAACACATTTGGATTATGATCCGAAGCACTTGGTTAGGGCATGGGAGTTATTAATAAGTGCATCCGACAGCCTGCACCAAAGCGACGGTTATAGGTACGACTTGGTCGATGTAACCAGGCAGGTACTGGCTAATTACGCATCGCCGCTACAGCAAAAAATAGCATCGGCCTATCAAAACAGTGATAAAGAACACTTCACAGAATATAGCGCTGACTTTTTACAACTGATGGATGATATGGATGAGTTGTTAAGTACGCGCAATGATTTCTTGCTTGGCAAGTGGATCAGCGATGCTCGGGCAAACGGTATAAACGACCACGAAAGTGATCTTTATGAGTTTAATGCCAGGGATATCATAACCCTGTGGGGCGATAAAGAAAGCGAACTGCGTGAATATTCTAACCGCCAATGGGCCGGCTTAATAAAAGGCTTTTATAAACCGCGCTGGCAATTGTTTTTTTCGGAAATGAATAAATCTATCGACTCAGGAACTGACTTTGACGCGGCTAAGTTTAATAAGGAAGTGAAAGATTGGGAATGGCAATGGGTGAATTCCCATGATAATAGTTATTCCAATACGACTAAAGGCGATGCCCCCGAGGTTTGTAAAAAAATGTTTTTGAAATACCGTAAAATCATCGGACAATGAAAATTGTATTGCGAGGCATTTTTACTTTAAAATTGCCAGGCCGTCTCGTTTTGAGATGGCCTGGATTGTTTTTCATGCATTCCCAAAGCTTTTGGTCAACCAAGAAATTTAAATGCTTATTTAAAAGTTGATTACTTAGGACAAGAAAAATTGGTGCTTATCATGTAACTAAATGAGCATCAGAATATAAACTGATGAGTGTTTTATTAATATAAATTTTAGGTATTCTTTTTTTAAAAAATATTTGCGGAGAAAATATAAAATCTTACTTTTGCAGCCCCGACGGGGTGTAGCGTAGCCCGGTATCGCGCCACATTTGGGATGTGGAGGCCGCAGGTTCGAATCCTGCCACCCCGACGATAAAAACAAGAGCTCTGATGAAAGTCAGGGCTTTTTTGTTTTTCGGTCTACCTAACGTAATCAATAAATTTTTGAAAAGCTTTGTTAATATTCCGTAGGTAACCGCGCAATCTGGCGCTGATCCTTTGGTACTCATCTAAAGTCATGTTATCATCGCGATAAATGAAAAACGGACAATTTGGAATTGTCCGTTTTTGTTGTGCTATGGATTACCGTTTATAGTTTAGATGACTGTGTGTTATATTTGCGCCGATATGACAGCTTCATTCCACGAAATTAATGCTAAGCTTGAAAAACTAACAGACATTAGCCAGGGCTACAGGGCTTACTTATATGATTGCGATGGTACCCTTGCGGATAACATGGGCGCTCATAAAGAAACCTACATACAGGTTGCTGCGGATAAAGGTCATAAGATAGAAGGGGATATTATCGATGAACTTGCCGGCTGGCCGGTGATCAAAGTGATTGAAGAGATCAATAAACGATACAATACTTCATTTGATCCGCAGGAGTTTGTGGATTTGAAGTACAAACTATTTCTGGATCATTATATTGAGAACACACTTCCGATTGTGCATGTAGTGGAGCATTTAAAAAACCATGCACAAAAGGTGAAGATAGGCGTCGTGTCGGGCAGTAAACGCCAGGCAGTTGAAAAAACTTTAAAAGTGCTGGGTATCTACAACCTTGTTGAAGTAATAGTCTGCGCCGGAGAAACGGAAAATGGGAAACCACATGCTGATCCATTTCTCAAAGCCGCTAAATTACTACAGGCTAACCCGGCGGATTGCCTGGTATTTGAAGATGGTGAAGCCGGAACAGTAGCTGCTGAAGCCGCTGGTATGAAATGGGTAAGGGTGGATAAGTTATAATTTACGCCAATGCACTTTTGAAAGCAGCCAGGTATTTATCAATATAAAACTGCTTCGTCGCCGATTTATACTGCATAATAAACCTCGGGTGCTCCAGTGCGATGATCTTTCCAAAGAACTTATGCTCGTCATTCAACTTTCGGAGAAACCTTTCGTTCTTACCTGTTCCAAAGCAAAAGCAAGTATCGGTTTTGATACCCAACCCGATCTGTTTGTGAATATTTTCGATCATGAATGGCAGAACAGCCTGAGTCAATTCTTTGCTGTCGTAATAATTATAGTTGGTTTCTTTGCCTTTTAAGTCTGTCGATGTAAATCCGAGCGGGCAGGGGGAATTGATGTATATATCTTTATAAAAAGTCTCAGGCCCGCCATAGGCGTTGATCATTTCATAAATAAATACCGATGATGGTTCATGAGACATTTTACCGGTATACGGTATATGGCATTCGCTTATCAGGCGCTTTGGATCTGTAAAAGGGATGCCTGTTAAACCTGCACCAAACCTGCCGGGGTTGATGCCCAGAATAATATGCCTTTTATTGTTGTCATTATAGTACTTGTGATAGAAAGCTTGAACAATCCCCATTACGTTTTCGTGTTCCCTGAATGGGTTCATAATACGGATGTCTTTTGGAAGCGGATTACCTGTATAGATTAATTCCCGGTTGAATTGAATAACACGATCAGCAAAATTCATGCGATCAATTTACCAATTGCTTTTTAAATTGATTTGGGCTCAAGCCCGTTTCTTTTTTAAATAGTCTCGAAAAATAAGGCAGGTTTTCAAAACCAAGCATATAAGCTATTTCGGAAACATTCTGGTTTTCACCTCTCAAAAGGTTTTTTGCCTCGTTCACCAGGAAAATGTGTATCAGTTCTATAGCTGTTTTTCCGGTCTCTTGTTTTAATAGGTCGCTCAAATAACGTGGCGACAAATTCAATTGAGAAGCCATCGCATTTACCGTAGGTAGCCCTTTTGTTTGCAGTAAGCCTTGTCCGAAGTAAACAGATAATGCATTATTGAATTTGGAAACAGTCTTGCCGGATAACTCTGCACGGTTAATAAACTGGCGTTTATAAAAACGTTGAGAATATTTCAGTATCGAATCGATATGGGTAAGCATAATATCACGACTGTACTCATCCGTATTGTTTTGATACTCCGTTTCAATTTTGCTATAAAGGTCCCATATGATATCTTCTTCGCGGGGTGAAAGGTGCAAAGCCTCGTTGGTCTCATAATCAAAGAAGCTGTATTTTTGTATTTCATCGTGCAATACGGAGCCATTCAAAAAATCTTCATGAATGGAAATTAAAAAGCCGTCTTCTTCGAATTCAAGGTCTTTGAACTCAACCACCTGGCGCGGCTTAAAAAACAGCATCGACCCATTTTCATGATCATATTTTGTCCGGCCATACAAAATGACACCAGATTTTATCTTTTTAAAACAGATCATATAAAAATCATTGGTGAGTTCTGTGCCTCCAAACGGGCATGATACATTGCATCTTTGCAACCCGATTAGCGGATGCTGTGGTGGGACAAAGCCATTTGCCCGGTGCATATCACTTAATGTTTTGAAATGCTTCATGATGATTTAATCAAAACAAATCTACGCTGAATACCAACGCAGATCTGTCAAACCAAAAACATTATTTATTATTAGTGTCCATGTGCAGCCGTAGCTACTTCGCTCCATTGTTCCCATTCAGCGTAACGTCCATCATATACCTGCTTTACCCATGGATACGCCATTTTGCCGAGGAATAAACGAAGAGGAGGGTTTTCACTGTCCACCAGTTTTAATACAGCGTCGATGGTAGCATCAGGTTTGCCGAAAGCATCGTCAGTTATACCAGCCTGGAAATCGGCCTTTACTTTATCATATTCAGGCATGCTTTGGGTATAGAAGGCTGATGCACCGGCCCAATCCGTACTAAACCCGTTTGGCTCGATCAAGCTTACTTTGATGCCGAAACCTTTTACTTCGGCAGCTAAGGTTTCGCTTAGGCCTTCTACCGCAAATTTTGATGCATTATAAAGGCCCAGCACCGGTAAGGTAACTAAACCCAGAACGCTGGATAACTGGATGATATGTCCATGACCTTGCTCGCGCATGACCGGTATTACTGCTTGCGAAAGCCATAATAACCCAAAGAAGTTGGTTTCCATTTGGTCGCGGGCTTCTTTTTCGCTTGTTTCTTCAATGCTACCGAACAAGCCATAACCGGCATTATTGATCAATACATCAATACTACCGAAATGCTCTTTAGCTTTTTCAATTGCTGCAAAATCAGCATTGCGGTCGTTAACATCAAGTTGCAGTGGTAAAATATTACTGCCATATTGGTTTACTAAATCATCCAAAGAGTTTAAATCGCGTGCGGTAGCAACCACTTTATCGCCTCTTTTTAAAAATGCCTCTGCCCAGATTTTGCCAAATCCTCTTGACGCGCCTGTTATAAAAATTGTCTTTGCCATTGTTTTTATCTTTTATTTGATAAGTCAAAGTTAGATGGTGGATTGCAGACGGATTTATACAGAAGTAAGGAAGACTGATACATTTTTACATCGAAGTAACTGTTTATGAAAAATGATACAAATGCATTGCGTAACAATATTATAGCTTCTAATCTTATTATAATACGTTAACAGAATTGTTACCTGAATCAATATATGTTTTTGCCATTTTTGCAAAACACATCTGGCCTGCGATGGTATTAGTGATATTGTAATAGTAATGTTGGGTTATTATAATATTATTACTTTTATCAGTACATATTTTATGAGAATTAATTCTGTAAAATAGCCGGTGGGTTTTTAAATATGAAAAAGTTCACTTTCAACAAGAGCCGGACCGGATTGCTATTATTAACCTTGGTTTTATCTTTTGCCGCAGCTATATCCAATGCACAAAAGACAAAGACCAGCACTATAACCCCGCCAGTAACCGTTCCGGATACGAGCAAAAATAGTTTATTAGTGCCGGTAGTAGTAAAGGATAGTGCGGAAACCGGGGCTGAATCGTTAACCCTGCGGCAATGTATTGACTATGCCATGCAGCACCAGCCCGGCATAAACAAAGCGCTGATCAACGTTGATGTAGTCAAAACTACTAATGCTATCAGCTTATCAGGTTGGTTACCCCAGGTGAATGCCCAGGGAACATTGAATCATTATATTCAAACATCGTCCAGCGGGTCTTCCTCGGCCATAAGTAGCTCCGGGAGTTCTGTTAATCGAAATACATTTATCCCCGGAGTTTCAGTTTCACAGGTTATATTTAGTCCAAGCCTGTTATACGCTGCCAGGAGTTCCAAATTGTATATCAAACAAGCCCAACAGGCTACCGATAGTACCAAAATATTCCTGGTTTCGTCTGTAAGTAAATCGTTCTATAATGTGCTGCTTACCCTGGAACAGATCAACGTTTTGAAAGAAGATACAGCGCGCCTGGGTAAAAGTGTTCGCGACGCATATCACCAATACAAAGGCGGTATAGTTGACGAAACGGATTACGAAGAAGCTACTATAACGCTCAACAACTCAATGGCGCAATTGAAACAAGCCAATGAAAACGTAATACCGCAATATGCTGCATTAAAACAGTTGATGGGTTATCCGCCCGAAAAGCAATTCAATGTAAGCTTTGATACCACAGAGATGGAACAAAATATCCATATAGACACCTTACAGCAGTTGCAATATGAAAAGCGTATCGAATATCAGCAGATAAAAACTGCACATGATCTGCAGGATGAATCCATTCACTATTATAAATACTCCTTTCTGCCCACACTTTCAGCCTTTTATAACTATAACCTTGCTTTCGAGAATAGCCAATTCTCCGATTTGTTCAATAAATCATATCCAAATCAGTTAGTGGGCGTATCTTTCAGCATCCCGATCTTTACAGGATTTTATCGTACCAATAGCCTGAAAAAAGCCCGTCTGGAGCAGAAGATAATAGATTGGAATACAGTCGACCTGAAATCGCTGATCTATAAAGAATACACCTCGGCTTTAGCTAATTATAAGGGGAATTATTATAATCTGCAGCTTTTACAAAAGAATGTAAATATGGCTAAGCGTGTTTATTTTGTGGTAACGCTTCAATACAAACAGGGTATCGTTCCGTACCTGAATGTGATCACTGCCGAATCGAATTTAATATCATCAGAAATAAGTTATTTAAATGCTTTGTTCCAGGTATTGTCTAATAAGATCGACCTGCAAAAAGCAATGGGAAATATTACATACTAATGCACTACAACCAACCCCTCTCAATGAATCGAGTATTGTTAAGCACAATTCTTGTTAGTTGCCTGATTTTAGGCGCGTGTAAAAAGAAACAACCCCTGCAAAATACCGAGGTTCCTGTTAATTTATTAAAACTTAAGCCCAGGACCGTATTGTATTACGATAAATATCCCGCAACCACACGCGCATTAAACCAGGTAAATTTACTATCGCAGGTATCCGGCGCAGTCACCGGTATATTTTTTACGGAAGGTACAAAGGTTCAAAAAGGTCAAAAATTGTATGAGATTGACGAACGTTTATATAAAGCAGCTTATGACCAGGCGTTAGCTAACTTAGAGGTGTCTAAAAGTGGGCTGGTTCAAGCGCAGCAGGATGCGGACCGTTATGAATACCTTAATAAATACAATGCCGTAGCCAAACAGCAATACGACCATGCCGTGGTTGCTCTTGCACAGGCCAAGAGCACTGTACAAGCTTCACAACAGGCGGTAAAAACGGCCAGAACCAATTTAACCTATGCAACAATTTATGCACCGTTTACCGGCACCATTGGTATTAGTCAGGTTAGGAAGGGCGAAGTTGTTACTCCTATGGCGACCACGCTCGATACTCTTTCAACCGACGACCCAATGGCAGTTGATTTTATCATAAATGAGAAGAATTTGCCTTTGTTTGAAAAGTTACAGCGTGAAAAAGTAAAAGTCGACTCTCTTTTTACCCTCTTGATGCCCGATAATTCGCTTTATGATCATTTGGGGAAACTTTCCGTTATAGATCGCGCTGTTGATCCGCAAACCGGTTCCATTCGTGTGAGATTGGTTTTTGACAATCCTAAATTTGCTTTAAGGGCGGGTATGAGTTGTGTAGTACGTGTGCATAATCAGGACATCGGGCCGCAGTTGGTAATTCCAAACAAAGCTGTTATTGAGCAAATGGGCGAATACTTTGTATATGTTGCAAAAGATACTATGATAAAGGTAAGTGCCGACAGTTTGAAAAAAATGGATCAAAAGGAGGCTGCCAATGCAAATAAACCAAAACTGATCGCGGTTCAAAAAAAGGTTAAAACGGGGCAGATAGTAGGGCCTGATATTGTTATTAAAAGTGGCATTAATGTCGGCGACAGAATAGTTGTAGATGGTTTACAATCATTGCACGACGGCGCCCGTATTACCACGGCTAATAAAGTAGGTCCTGGCGGAGGCAAACGAGGCAGGTGATTTAAGGTCTTAAGTCATGGCTCTAAGTCAAAAGTCAAATCGAAATGATAAATGACTTACGTTTCGGCCAGAGATTTAAAAAATCAAGACATCAGACCGGGACTTTAAAGTTTAAAAAAGAATGATTGCTAACACCTTTATAAAGCGGCCAGTAACTGCAATAGTCATTTCTATCGTACTGGTAATTACCGGTACGGTTTGTATTTTACTGTTGCCTGTTGACCAATACCCTGATATTACCCCACCAGTGGTGCAGGTGAACGGACAGTTTATTGGCGCCGATGCCCAAACTGTAGAACAAACCGTTGCGACCCCTATTGAAGAACAGGTAAACGGTTCGCCGGGTATGGAGTATATGCAGAGCAATAGCACCAACAATGGCGCTATGCAGCTTAACGTAACCTTCAAAATAGGTACCAATATAGATGTAGCTGCACTCGACGTACAAAACCGTGTAAGTATTGCCACGCCATTATTACCGTCGGCCGCTAGCCGGCTAGGTCTTACCGTACGTGCGGTTAACCCCAGCATGTTGATGATGGTAGCGATATATGCACCTAAAGATTCACACAATATTACCTTTCTTGATAACTATACTAATATTTTCGTGCAGGATGCGCTTTTACGTGTACCTGGCGTAGGTACAATAAGCCGCTTCACAGATGACTTTAGTATGCGTATTTGGATGAATCCGCAGAAGATGGCTGCTCATAGCATTGAGCCACAGGATATTATCAGCGCGCTTACTGCACAGAACGTACAAGTGGCTGCAGGTACCGCGGGTTTGCCGCCCCAGGCGCCAACACAAACCTATGAGCTTGGTATTTTGGTGAACGGACGCTTAAGTACTGTCCCGGAATTTGAAAACATTATCGTAAAAAATAATCCCCAAAAAGGCGAACTGGTTTACCTGAAAGATGTTGCCCGCGTAGAATTGGGCAAGTTCACATTTTCGAGTAATTCATTTGTTGACGGTCACAGGGCATCATACCTTCAGATATACCAGGCACCGGGCAGTAATGCGCTCGAAACCGCCAACGGTGTTTACGCGGAGCTCGCTAAGCTGAAACAAACTTTTCCGACAGATGTAACTTACAGTGTCCCGTTTGAATCTGTAACTGTTGTAAAGGTTTCGATGACTGATGTAGTGTACACATTATTAATGACGCTTGGTTTGGTGGCGATTGTTGTGTTCCTGTTCCTTCAAACATTCAGGTCTACGCTTATTCCTATCCTGGCGATACCTGTATCTATTTTTGGTACGTTCTGCTTTTTTATTCCGCTTGGCTTCACCATTAATACCTTAACCATGTTTGGTTTTGTGCTAGCTATTGGTATAGTGGTGGACGATGCCATCATCGTGGTAGAAGCAGTACAGCATTATATCGACCATGATAAAATGTCGCCAAAGGAAGCTACCTATCAGGCAATGAAGGATATTTCGGCGCCTGTTGTAGCCATCGCGCTCATTCTTGCCGCTGTATTCGTACCGGTAGGGTTTATTCCGGGCATTGTGGGTAGGCTGTACCAACAATTTGCCATAACTATTGCTATTTCGGTAATTATCTCGGCTTTCATAGCGCTTTCGTTGACACCTGCATTGTGTACAATGCTGCTAAGGCCGACAGATGAAAGTCAGAAAAATAAAGGACTTACCAAATGGTTCACCAAATTCAATGAGTGGTTCGACAAAGTAACAGCGAAATACACAGAGGGTGTGCGTCGCAGCATAAAAGGGGCAAGGTATATAGTTATCCTCTTGCTTTGTGTTTGCATAGGCGCTATCTTTCTTTTCAAGTCCAAACCAACCGGTTTTATACCTTCAGAAGATGATGGCAATTTATACGTAACATTTCAACTGCCTCCGGCCTCATCGACAGCACAGTCGGTTGATATCATGAGTAAACTCATGAAGGTAGTTGCAAGCACCCCCGGTGTTGGCCATTATGCTGCATTGTCGGGACTTAACGTGGTAACTAACGCCAAAAATTCCAATAACGGTACTATATATATACAACTGAAACCATGGGACGAGCGTTCAGGCAGCGATCAAAAGGTACCGGGTATTATTAAGGTATTGCAAAAACGTATTGCCGATGCGGGAGTTACCAATGCTTCGGTTGAAGTAATACAGCCTTCGCCTCTTCCCGGTGTTGGCTCGACGGTTGGTTTTAGTATGCAGATAGAGCAGCGAAGTACTAATGATAACCTGCAGGATTTTGAACGGGTTGTTAATCGCTTTGTTGATTCTGCTAATAAAAATCCAGCAATCACCAAGGCTTTCAGCTTTTATACCGCCCATACGCCCAATATGAGCCTTACAGTTGACCGTGAAAAATGTGAAAAGATGGGCGTCAACATTTCGGACGTATTTACAACTATTGAAGCGTTTACCGGCAGTTTGTATATTAATGATTTCACTACCTATAACCGTACATTCCACGTAGTGGTACAGGCTGATACCGTTTACAGAGCATTGATGTCGGACGTGGAGAAGTACTATGTGCGCAATTCGAGCAATAAAATGGTGCCTTTGGGCGCTCTTATTAGTTTTAAGCCGGTTGAGGCGGCCCCAGTGATATCGCACTTTAATATTTTCCGCTCGGCTGAGATAGACGGTTCATCTCCGCCGGGTGTCAGCTCAACTGATGCACTCGAGGCGTTACAGGCATTGGCAAAAAAGCAACTCCCACAGGGTTATACCTATGAATTTTCGGGGTTAAGTTATGAGGAATTGAAAGCGGGGTCTGTAACTATGTATATCTTCGCGTTCTCCATCACTTTCGTTTTTCTGTTTCTCGCTGCGCTTTATGAAAGCTGGTCAGTTCCATTTTCGGTGTTGCTTGCTGTACCGATAGGGGCGTTCGGCGCCATACTCGCTTTGTACCTTGTGCCCGATCTGACTGACAACGTGTACGCTCAAATTGGTTTAATTACCCTCATTGGATTGGCGGCCAAGAATGCAATCCTGATAGTGGAATTTGCCAAGGTCAGAGTAGACCGTGGTGAAGACCTTCTTGCTTCGACACTCGAAGCAGTGAGCCTTCGCTTGCGACCAATCATCATGACGTCTATGGCATTTATACTTGGTGTGCTTCCATTGGTTTTTGCAAGTGGTGCGGGTGCAGTGGCGCGACGTACAATTGGTATGACCGTGTTGGGCGGTATGTTTGCAGCATCAACAATTGCCATTTTTGTAGTGCCTGTGTTGTTCGTTTTAATAACGCGTGCGGCTTATGGTAAGGAGAAATTAGAATATCTTAAAGCGCACCACAAGTATCTGATGGAAAAAGCGAAAAAAGTTGAAGCGCAAAATATTGATCCGGAACTTGAATTTGAATTGCAAAAATCACGGGAACTGCATAAACCAGCGGAATCATGATTGCTAATACTTTCATAAAACGACCGGTAACTGCTATCGTCATATCCATTGTTTTGATGATATCGGGGATAATATGCATTTTCAACCTGGCTGTTGATCAATATCCCGATATTTCACCGCCCAGCGTGGGTGTAAATGCTAGCTATACCGGTGCTGATGCCCAGACTGTTGAGCAAACTACCGCCATCCCTATTGAAGAGCAGGTGAACGGCACCCCCGGCATGGAATACATGCAAAGCAGCAGCAGCAACAGTGGCCGTATGAACCTGAGGGTGACTTTTAACGTTGGTATTAACCCACAGATTGCTGCACTTAATGTGCAAAACCGTGTGGGCATTGCTACCCCTCTCTTGCCGACCGTGGTAAGTAAACTGGGTGCCACAGTACGTGCCAGCAATCCCGATCAACTGATGCTGGTTGCTATTTACTCGCCGAACAAGACACATAATATTACTTTTCTTGATAACTATACCAATACATTTATCCAGGATGCAATTTTAAGGGTACCGGGGGTGGGTGATGTGCAGGCGCGTACCGACCAGTTTGCAATGCGGATATGGCTCGATCCCGATAAGATGGCCTCGTATAACCTGATGCCGTCGGATATAACCGCAGCACTTAGCGGCCAGAACGTATATGTTGCTGCCGGATCGGTGGGCGCGCCGCCACAAAATCCAAGACAGGCCTTTGAAACCGGCATATTGGTGAACAGTATGCTGAGCAAGCCCGAACAATACGAAAAACTGATTGTAAGAGCTATTCCGGGAACAGACAAAAAAATCTATTTGAGAGATATTGGCCGTGTCGAGCTCGCCAAGTTCACTTACTCAGGCGGTTCTTTTGTGGATGGCCATCGGTGCTCGTTACTAATGATCTATCAATCGCCGGGAAGCAATGCACTGCAAACAGCAGATAATGTTTATGCAAAACTCGCAGAACTGAAAAGATCCTTTCCGTCGGACGTTGAGTATATTGTCCCCTTTGAATCGGTTACCATCATCCAGGTGTCCATGGACGAGGTTATAGGTACATTGGTTAAGGCGCTGATATTGGTTGCTGCTGTGGTATTCCTTTTCCTGCAAAACTGGCGATCCACTTTAATACCTATATTGGCTATCCCGGTATCCATTTTGTCTACTTTCTGTTTTTTCATTCCTTTAGGATTCACTATCAATACGCTCACCATGTTTGGTTTCGTGCTTGCCATTGGGATAGTAGTAGACGATGCTATTATTGTAGTGGAGGCGGTGCAGCATTATATTGATGAGCAACACATGTCGCCCAAAGAAGCTACTTACCAGGCAATGAAAGAAATTTCGGCCCCCGTTATTGCTATAGCGCTCATCCTGGCTTCGGTATTTGTTCCGGTTGGGTTTATCCCGGGCATTGTTGGCCGCCTTTATCAGCAATTCGCCATCACTATAGCCATATCAGTAATTTTTTCGGCTTTTATCGCATTGTCATTGACACCTGCGCTCTGTACGATACTACTAAAGCCCTCGCATCATCGTTCAAATCCAACAACTTGGGCTGGCAGATTTTCGGCCTGGTTTGACCGTGTTTTCTTTGACCGGTTTAACAGGATATTTGATAGGCTAA
>Ga0207695_10003231_pt1 | contig 23190 bp, 19 predicted proteins | sample KBSC54metaG_FD_184354 | JGI IMG/M metagenome (GOLD analysis project Ga0207695, IMG submission 184354) | Corn rhizosphere microbial communities from Kellogg Biological Station, Michigan, USA - KBS C5-4 metaG (SPAdes) (version 2) | ecosystem: Host-associated > Plants > Roots > Rhizosphere > Soil...
GGGCAGGTGTGAGCCCCAGGCCACGAGGCGGTCATGTTGAGCGGGGTCGAGAATGATTTCCTTCGCGCCGAAAAGCGCCAGCCATTTGCGGAAGACGCGGGCGGTGGGGTGATCGGGTTCGGCGGTCAAGACCCAGGGGCGTCCGCTGAACAGGTCCGCGTCCGCCGCGGATGCGCCTCGGAGTTCTTTACCGGCCATGGGGTGTCCGCCTAAGAACGTGCAGCCTGTGAGATGCTGCCGGGCTGCTTCGGCGATTGCCTGCTTGGTGCTTCCGGCATCGGTGACCAGAGTGTCACGTTTAACCAGGGGACCTAATTGCCGGATGGTTTCGAGGATTCCGAAGATCGGTTGCGAAAGGAAGACCAGGTCGGCTGTTGCGGCCGCTTCTTCGAGGGTAACGGCACCGTCAATTGCGCCGCGTTCGAGCGCCTGATCGATGCTGCGGGGCGAACTGACTCCGAGGATCGTGCCCGGATAGCCAGCCTTACGCAGTGCGAGACCGAAGGAGCCGCCGATGAGGCCGACTCCGACGATCGCCACTGTGCGCACTAGATAGTCCTGCCGACGGCGGTTGCGATGGTGCGAAGCTGCCCCATTAGTTCGTTAAACTGGCCGGGAAACATCGATTGAGCACCATCGGAGAGAGCGTGGTCAGGGTCGTGATGAACTTCCATGAGAAGTCCATCGGTTCCGGCGGCAACGGCCGCGCGGGCCATGGGGGGAACGAGGTCTCTGCGCCCGACGCCGTGCGACGGGTCCGCCACCATGGGGAGATGCGAGAGTTTCTTGATGACCGGTATTGCCGAGACGTCGAAAGTGTTGCGGGTGTAGGTTTCGAACGTCCTGATGCCGCGTTCGCAGAGGATCACTTCGTAGTTTCCGCCGGACATGATGTACTCGGCGGAGAGGAGCAGTTCTTCGATGGTCGCAGAGAGGCCGCGTTTTAAAAGCACAGGCTTGCGGATGTGGCTCAGCTCGCGCAGCAGATTGTAGTTCTGCATGTTGCGCGCGCCGATTTGGAGGATATCCGAGTAAGCAGAGAGCAGCGGGATTTGGGTGGAATCCATGACCTCACTGATCACGAGGAGTCCGCGCCGGTCGGCGGCATTTCTCATGAGCTTCAGGCCCTCTTCGCCGAGTCCCTGGAAACTGTAAGGCGATGAGCGGGGCTTGAAGGCTCCGCCGCGGATAACCTTCGCGCCGCCATCGGCCACGATATCGGCCGAGCGCTCGATTTGGTCATAATTTTCAACGCTGCACGGACCGGCCATCACGACGACATTTGTGCCGCCGATCTCGACATCTTTGATCCTGACGATGGTGCCCTGGGGGCGGAATGCGCGGCTGGCGAGTTTGTATGGCGAAACGATCCGATGAACTTCCTTGACGCCTTCCATCAATTCGACGATGGCGGTATCGAAATCTTCGAGGCCGCCAACGCCGCCAAGAACCGTGTGGATTGCGCCGGTGGACCGGTGTACATCAAAGCCGTCTTCAATGAGGCGGGCGGTGATCTTCTGAATCTGCGCTTCCGTGGCGCCCTGCTGCATTACGACAAGCATTCAGTCTTTTAACCCTTTTCTTCCATGCGGAGTTTCTGGACGCGGCGCATTTCGTCGATGATGCGTTCGAAGATGCGTTTGACACCCTCGTCGGGCAGAGGTCCGCTGTTATTGGAGGTGATGTTGTGGAACACCTGCTCTTCGCGCCTGGGCTCATAGATGGCAAGCTGCGCTTGTTTCTTAATGTTGCCGATGCGCTCGACGATGACGGTACGTTCGTTGAGCAGTTCGAGAATACGAAGGTCCACCCGGTCGATGCGTTCGCGACATTCGGCTAGTTGGGTAATGGGATCAGAGGGCATCGCAGAGTCTCTTCATGAAAGCTTCGAGTTTGGTGGAATCGGCTTCGATCTGCCGCACGATGGCGCTGCCGACGACGACGGCTTCCACTTTGCCCGTAAGCGCGGCTACGTGGGCCGGAGTGGCGATGCCGAAACCCATGGCCAGCGGCAGATCGGTATGGGCCCGCATCCGTTCCACAAGGGGCATGGCGGAGGCCGCAATAGACTCCTGTTCGCCGGTAATGCCGGTCCGGGAGACCAGATAGATGAAGCCGCTCGAATATTGTGCAACGAGCTTGAGCCGCTGCTCGGTGCTGGTGGGCGCGGCGAGAAACACGGTATCGAGACCGGCTTCGCGAATGGCCTTCACGTAGTCGCCGGCTTCTTCGACGCTGACGTCGGTGAGCAGACATCCGTCGATCCCGGCGGCTTTGGCATCGCGCGCGAGGCGCTCGAAACCGTAGCGCAGTGCGGGGTTGAGGTACGTGAAAAGAAGCAGGGGGACTTCGGAGGTCTTGCGGATTTCGGCAGCGATGGCGAGCACCCGGGCCAGATTGGTGCCGGCGCGAAGGGCGCGGTCGCCCGCTTGTTGGATTACAGGACCATCGGCGATCGGATCGGAGAATGGAACCCCGAGTTCGATCAGGTCGGCTCCTCCGCGTTCGAGAGCGGCAACCAGTGCCGCGGTGTCATTGGGAGTGGGGTCGCCCGCGGTGAGATAAGCGACCATGCCCGTGCGCTTTTCGGCGCGGAGCCGTTCGAAAAGAGTTGCGATGCGGGTCATGCCGCCCCTTTGGCCGAATCGAGTTCGGGGAGATTTTCGCGGTAAATGTCGATGTCTTTGTCGCCTCTGCCGGAGAGATTGACGATGAAGATTTCGCCGGGATGCGCGGGGGCGAGGCGAATGGCTTCGGCTACGGCGTGCGAAGATTCCAGTGCCGGGATGATTCCCTCAGTGCGGCTGAGAGTCACGGCGGCGGCAACCGCATCGGCGTCCGAGCAGGAGCAGTATTCGGCCCGATGCCGATCGTGCAGCCAGGCGTGTTCGGGGCCGACGGACGCGTAATCGAGGCCCGCTGAGACGGAGTGGGTGAGCGCGATTTGGCCATCCTCATCCTGCAGCAGGTAGCTGAACGTTCCCTGGAGGACGCCGGGGGATCCACCTTCGAAACGGGCGGCATGTTCGCCGAGGTCTTTGCCGCGACCGCCGGCTTCGACGCCGATCAGTTTCACGGACGCGTCGGCAATGAACGGATGGAAGATGCCGATGGCGTTGCTGCCGCCGCCTACGCAGGCGATAACCGTATTGGGCAGACGGCCTTCTGTCTGGAGAATCTGTTCACGCGCTTCGAGGCCGATCACGCGGTGGAAATCGCGGACCATGGCCGGATAAGGATGCGCGCCGAGAGCGGAACCAAGCAGGTAGTGCGTATTCGAGACGTTGGTGACCCAATCCCGCATGGCTTCGCTGATGGCGTCTTTCAGGGTGCGGCTACCGTTGGTGACGGGAACGACGGTTGCGCCAAGAAGACGCATCCGGAAGACATTGAGGCGTTGGCGGCGCATGTCTTCTTCCCCCATGTAGACGGTGCAATCGAGGCCGAAGAGCGCGCAGACCGTTGCTGTGGCGACGCCATGTTGACCCGCGCCGGTTTCCGCGATAATGCGCTTCTTGCCCATTCGCCTTGCGAGAAGAGCCTGTCCAAGACAGTTGTTGATCTTGTGGGCGCCGGTGTGGAGCAGGTCTTCGCGCTTGATGTAAAGCTTCGCGCCGCCGAGCTGGTCTGACAGGCGCTTGGCGAAGTACAGCGGCGTTGGCCTGCCGGCGTAGTTCTTCAGCAGGTAATCGAGTTCGGCGTAAAAGGTTGGGTCCTGTCTGGCCTCGGCGTAGGTGTGCTCCAGCTCTTCGAGCGGCGACATGAGGACTTCGGGGACGTAGCGTCCGCCATAGGGGCCAAAGTGCCCGCCTGAATCTGGTTGTGAGGTCATGAGCGAAGTGCTGCCTTGATGAACATTTTCATGCGTTCGCGATCTTTGTAGCCGGGGGAGCGTTCGACGCCGGACGCCGTGTCGACCCCCCATGGTTGCGTTTTTTCGATGGCTGCCCGGATGTTGTCGGGAGTGAGACCGCCCGCGAGAATCACCGGTTGGGAGACGGTTGCGGCGATATTCCAGTCGAAAGTTTGGCCGGAACCGGGACCATCGAGGAGGACCGCTTCGTGGTCGCCTGTAATGGCCGAAAGGGTACCGTTAACGCGGATTGCCTTCCACACGCGGATGCCGCGGGGGTAAACGTCGGGCGTTTCCGAGCCATGTAACTGCGCGATGTCGAGATGGAGACGAGTGCTGATTTCGATTATGGTTGCGGGGCTCTCGTTGACGTAAACGCCGACTCTCCAGACTTCGGCCGGGAGTTCCTCGATCCACGGTTCCAAAGCTTCCGGAGTTGCGGCGCGCGGGCTGCGCGAATAGAAGATGAAGCCGAGTGCGCGGGCTCCGGCGTCCACCGCTGCAAAAGCGTCGTCACGATTCGTAATGCCACAGATTTTGACGAACATCAGGCCACTAATTCCCGAAGAGCGCGTGTTGCGTCGCCCGATTTAACGAGGTGCTCGCCTACCAGGAATGCATCGAAGCCGGCTTGCATCAGCAGGCGAATGTCAGATGCGCGCAGAATTCCACTTTCGCTGATTTTGAGAATGCCGTCCGGGATGTTCGGGGCGAGATCGATTGAGGTGTCGAGAGAGACGTTGAAGGTGCGCAGATCGCGGTTATTGATTCCGATGATTTCAGCCCCGGAACGTACGGCTGTTTCGACTTCCCGCGCGTCATGCGCTTCCACGAGAGAGGCCATGCCGCAGCATTCGGCGAGTTCTCTGAAATCTCGCAATTGGGCTTCGTCGAGGATTGCGGCGATGAGCAGAATTGCGTCCGCGCCGGCGGCCGCGGCTTCGTAAACCTGGTAATCGGAGATGGTGAAATCCTTGCGGATGACCGGGAGAGTGCAGGCGGCGCGGGCGGTCTGGAGATCTTGCAGGCTGCCCTGGAAAAAGTCTTTGTCGGTGAGCACAGAGAGTGCGGCTGCCCCGCCCCGCTGGTATTTGCGGGCAAGTTCCGCGGGGTGGAAATCTTCGATCAGGACGCCTTTGCTGGGGGAAGCTTTCTTGATTTCGGAAATGATGGCGGGACTTTTGGATTTGAGCGCGGCGGCGAAGTCGCGGAAGTCTTCCCGGGCTTCGGCAATAGTGCGCAGTTCGGCTCCTGGCACGGTGGAATTACCGAGTTCCTCACGCTTGCGGGCAACAATGCGGGCAAGGATATCTGGCGCTGCGGGGGGCAATTCCCTATGTTATCGCGCGCTATAGCGCTGCAATGCAATGCGAGAGGCATTTACGAATTCGATCCATGCTGGAGCAGGCTGAGCGGTTTGTTAGCCGGATTCCAAGTGATGCGGTTGGGTTTGTATTTTTGGAGGGTGGAAAGCCCGTTCAGCCAGATCCGGAGGCCTTGGGCAAATATGAGTTCCATGCCGGTGCAGCGGGCGGCGTGTGGCCTTCTTCGCCCGAGATTTCAAGGGCCATGCTGGAGCACTATGAAAAACACTAACGATTATCTATTCGCTGTCAGCCGCTAGCGCTAAAGGCTATGCCCCTCCCCATTGGTCGGAGAGGATTCTTGAGTATTCTTCCGATGCGTAGAGATCGAAGGCGTACGCTTTCGGGTCGAGTTCCTGGAAAGGGCGGAGATGCTGGAAGCAGATGTAGGCGTGGTCGGCATAGCGATGATAGTTTTGCAGGAACAGGGGCGATAGCGTTTCGGCCGGAGGCGGACTGCTGAAAAGGCTATTGATCCCGAGGGCTCGGGAGAAGATGGCGCGGCGATCGGAGACTCCCCATTTCAGAAGTTTTTCATTGGCTGCGGACGGCGGATTTTCGACCACAAGGGCCGCGAAGCTCTGCTCGCAGACACGGTTGGCAGTGGCGGCGCCGGATCTCTCCGCGGATTCGACGCATTGATGTGCCCATCGAAAAATATCTTTGCCAAGGAACAGGAGCATACGAATTTCCTGGTAGCGACCGAGGAGTACGCGGCGCTGGAGTTCTTCCTCGCGATCGGGGGTGTTATCGAGACTGCTGTCCTTTTCCAGCCCCTGAAGGGCGAGAGCCGCTCGGGAGCCTTCGAGAAGTTCATCAGTACTCCCGCCCCCGCTGAACGGGTGGAGAATGAGTGGAGGAAGTTGGAAGATCTCGACCATGTGGTACTGAGACTATCGGTCAGGAGAGACTAAAACTATAGGCTGGCGAAGTTGCGGAATTGGCCGGACGCGACCAATCCCGCTGGAAGGGGATTGGTTCGGCCGCGAGGCGGCTAGACTGGAACTAGCGGCCCGGGGGGCGGAAGTCCCGCGTGGCGCGCGACCTATCGTCCGTGGTGGCTCGCACGAAGTCGGGCAGGTCGCCCCGCGGGTTGCGGCGGCATGGGGCCCCCTGCTTCGTTATGGCTCCTGACCCAGGGCGATGGGCGGATGCCCAACTTATCCAGGGTTAAGTTCTGAAATGGTCTTCGCCACTGGTCAGATGGCCCGCATCGAATGCGTCGCCATGCCCTCCATCTGACCCATGGCGCTGACCAGGGCGCAATCCAATGCCGGGCTTGTCCCAGGTCGGTCGTGTCGTTGCCTCTGGTCAGCAACTCACGCGACTTCCTGCCACGGGCTGCTGCTAGCGGCGTACTGTCAATTTGACGTTCACGGTTAGAGGCTTGTCGTTGCGCAGGACCGTTACCGATACCTCATCCCCCGGCTTATGGGCGCGCAGCGCGTAGGTGAAATCGTAGAGGTTCGCGATCTCCTTATCGCCGAAAGCGATCAGAATGTCGCCCGCCTTTAGGCCCGCGACGGCGGCGGGGGAGCCTTCTTTCACGTCGGCGAAACGGACGCCCTTGGGAGGCTCGGCAAAATCGGGGATGCTGCCGAAGTTCGGACCATAGCCTCCGCCGGAACTGCTGATGCCGCTGACATCGCCAGAGTGAGGATTATTCTTATCCACCACGCGCACGAACTTGGGGCGGTCGGAATCGTTATCAAGCTTGTTCGCGACGTCGGCCACGAGTTGGAGGACTTCCACGGAGTTCGCAGTATCGATCTTGTCCCACGTGTCGCTTGGCTTGTGATAATCGCCGTGCAGACCGGAGAAGAAGAAGAGTACGGGCACCTGTTTGGCGGCAAACGAGGTGTGGTCGCTGGAGGATGAACTGCTGTTGTCCGAGTAATCGACCTTCAACTTACGCTGAGGTGTAATGCCATCGAGCGAGGCCCGTAACGTCGATCCGCTACCCGCGCCACCGATATAAATTTTGCCGTCTTTAGCGCGACCGATCATATCCAGGTTGATCATGGTGACGGCTTTCGACAGGGGCAATTCCGGATGGTTTGCATAATAACCGGAACCGAGAAGGCCGAGCTCTTCGCCCGCGAAGGTCATGAAAAGCATCCCGCGTTTCGGTTTCGGCTGGTGGGCGAAGTAGTGTGCCAGTTCGAGTACGCCCGCGGTACCGGAAGCGTTGTCGTCAGCGCCCGGATGGACGGTGCCGGTAAGGGACGGAGCCATGGAGAACTGACCGCCCAATCCCAGGTGATCGTAATGCGCGCCGATAATGACGTATTCGTCGGTTTGCCCGGGCAGGTAGCCCGCGACATTGTTGACCGTTTTGACCGCGCGCTCGACGTTCACTGACTCGCGAACTTCGACACCTTTCAGTTCGAACGAGCGCGGTTTCAAATCAGTGTCGATGGCGGTTTCGAGTTCCTCAATGTCTTTACCGGAGGCGCGGAACCACTGCTGCGCCACCTCTTCGCGAACCTGAACGAACGGGATGCCCGCGTCAGTAGGGCCATTGGTTGCACCGAAGGGTTCAAGCTCCTCACGAGCCTGCTTATGGTTCATGCGGTCGCGAAGAAAAATGACGGCTTTCGCGCCGTGCGCGCGGGCGTTGGCGGCTTTGCTGTACGACTGGGCGTGATCGGTAAAAAGCTTGCCTTCAAAGACGCTTTTGGGATCGTTTTCCTGGGGTTCGTGGGCGATGACAATGACCACCTTGCTCTTCACGTCCAAGCCGGCGTAATCGTCGTAATTGTATTCGGGGGCGGTGATGCCGTAGCCCGCGAAGACGACCGCGCCTGAAACTCTGCCGCTGGAGGAGAAATTGAACGGGACATAGTCCTTATTGAGTTCGAGTTCCTGACTGTCGGCTCCCGCTGAGACTTCGAATTTGTTGCCGCGGCCGAGGGCCGCGCTCGTGGTGACCTGAAACGGTTGCAGGTAACCGGAGGAACCGGCGGGCGGCTGAAGGCCATCGGCCCGAAAGTGATCGGCGATGTATTTGGCGGCTTTTTCAAGTTCCGGAGAACCGGAGGCGCGCCCTTTCATCTCAGGCGAAGCGAGATATTTGATGTGGTCCAGGTAACGGGCGGCGTCGAAAGAAGTATCGGCCGCGCTTAGGATGGCAGCGGCTGAAATCAGAAGCAGGAGTTTCGTTCGGCGCAGCATGAGCTTATTTGTGTAGTGTAGACGCTGGTTTGTCGCCCGCGAAGCCGGGCAGTTTCACATCGCAGCCGCAGTCTTCGCCGGCATTTTTGGCGGTCTTCTGGTATTCAATCTCGTAGTCGATGACGAATTTGAGGTCGTTCCAGGTGCTGGCGCCGGCAACGCGGCGACCGTTGACGAAAAGGGTTGGGGTCTGGTTTACGTTGAGGGATTGGCCGAGTTGGATGGTTTTATTGACTTCCGCTTCAGTTTCTTTGGAATCGATGGACTTGGTCAGGGCGTCGATGTCAAGATCTTTATTGGTCTTAGCGAATTCGAGGACCTTCGCTCTGAAGTTCTCGGCGGTGATTTCGGCCTGTTTATCGAAGATCCAGTCGTGATATTCCCACCAGGCGGTGGCGCTCTGTTTGAAGATGCTGCGACCGGCCATGGCGGCGGCTTTCGCCCACGGATGGAGTTGTTCGAGAGGGAAATCGAAGAAGTAGAGGCGGACGTCTTTCGGGTAGGTCTTCAGCAGATTCTCGTGGAGGAGTTTGGCCTCTTCACGGCAGTAGGGGCATTCGAAATCGCTGAATTCGGTGATGACGACAGATGCGCCGGGGGTGCCCATGCTGGGGCGGCCTTCGGTCTTCAGCTTGTCGTTTTCGGTCTTAAAGGGGTTTTGCGAAATGTCGTAGACCACGCCGCGCACGATCTTCTGCCCGTCGAACGAGACGTAGAAGGTTTCTTCCTGCATCTGCGCCCCGCTGGTTCCGCGCGTTTTCACCTCGTAATATCCGGCCATGGGGCCTGGCTTGGGATCTTCGATGGTGAGCACGATGGGCGCGGGCCAAACAAAGAGATGGCGCAGATAGGCTTCCATCGCGACCTTGTCGAGCGCGGACGCCTTCTTCGCAGCGGTCTTCGGCGCCGCGGCGGACGCAGCTTTCGGTGGCGCTGTTTGGGCCGCGAGCGAGAGAGATGACGCGAGGGCGACGGCGACCAGGAGATTTATTCTGAGCATGTTTCGATTACCTGTGTTTTAAGGACGTCTCTACATTACGGGCCCGATGCGCCAGGGCACAAATTCGTGGTGCCCCAGAACTTCGGCTTTGGTCTTTTCGCCGGATGCGACGCGAAGCATCATATCGAAGATTTCGCGGCCTACCTCTTGAATGGTACGCTCGCCGTCGGCAATGGTACCGGCATTGATATCCATATTATCGGGCATGCGACGGAAGGTCAGGCTGTTACTGGCGACTTTGATGACCGGTACCGTTGGGAATCCGATAGCGCTTCCCCGCCCTGTGGTGAAGACGATCATGTTGCAGCCGCCGGCGGCGAGGCCCGCAAGAGATGGCGGATCGTAGCCGGGCGTGTTCATGAAATTGAAGCCGGGAACAGTGATCCGTTCGGCGTAATCGACGGCGTCCGTCAGGGTGGAGATTCCGGCTTTGGCGACTGCGCCGAGGGATTTTTCGAGGATATTGGTAAGGCCGCCCTCTTTGTTACCGGGGGAGGGATTGTCGTCGAAACTACCTCCAAACTGGTTGAGGTATTTCTTGTATCCTCTTACAAAACCAAGCAGCTTCACGGCGACTTCGCGATTACGCGCACGGCGAACAAGCAGGTGTTCGGCTCCGAAAATTTCGGTGGTTTCGGCGAGAACGGGAGAACCGCCCAGGCCTGCGAGCATATCGGAAGCGACCCCGAGAGCGGGGTTTGCGGTGATGCCGGAGAAGGAATCGGAACCGCCGCAGTTCAGGCCGAGGATGATTTTCGAGGCCGGGACTTCAGTGCGTTTTTCGGCGGCGCACTGTTCGAGAAGAGTTTTGATTTCCCGGCGGGCGGCATCGCGGGCTCCGTGTGTGCCGCCGCTTCCCTGGAGAGTGAGGCCGACGAGCCGGCTGGAACGCGGGGCGTTCGGGCCGAGATAATGGTCGATCTGATTGACCTCGCAGCCGAGACCCATAATGACGGCGGCGGACACGTTCGGGTGAGCGAGAACGCCGGAAAGGGTGCGGCGGAGTTGGGTGGCGTCCGCACCGGCGGTCATGCCACAGCCTTCGCCATGCGGAAAGGCCATGATCCCATCGATATTGGGCGGGAGCTTTTCGCCAAGGAAGCTTTGGGCGATCAGTTCCGACGTATAGGATGCGCAGTTGCTGGCGGCGACGACGGCGATGTAGTTACGGGTGCCTACGCGACCGTCCTCCCGGGCGTAGCCCATGAAAGTGGGCATGTTTTGGGGCGGCGCCGGGAAAGGAATCTCCGTTTGCGGGAATTCGTAGGCGAATTCGATTTCCTCAAACGAGACGTTGTGAGTATGGATGTGTTCGCCCTGCTCGATTGGACGGCTGGCGAGCCCGATACGCTGGCCGTATCGGTAGATATGCTCGCCGGGTTCGATACGCATCAGAGCAAGCTTGTGGCCGGCGGGAATATTGTTTTTTGCCTGGAACTCCACGCCTTCGATGCGCAATGTCTGGCCTGCCGCAAGCGGGACACGGGCGACGGCGACGTTGTCGCGGGCATGCAGGTGGATGGCGGAATTTTCTGCCGTCGGCAGTTTTTGGATTTCTAGCAGCTCCATGGGGTTTGCTGTATTGAGCCTATCGCATCAAAACAGTTTCGGTGATTTGCTGGTTGCGGTGCAGGTGCAGACGGTTGCCAACGGGATGGAACCACAAGCCTGTTCCGTCGGCGATGGCGGGAAGGTCGGCTGGGCCGTTGATGAACTCGCCGGAATCGGCGTCGGAGGCCTTTGGCTCATCGAGCAACTTGCCTATGTGGATGTGAGCATGGCATTGGCGGCGGGCAATGTCGCCGTTCATGGCGACTGCCCAGGCATCACCCCAGACCTCTTTGCCCTTGGCGATGGCCGTGTTCCAGAGCAGGAGGCGTTCTTCCGGGGTCATTTGAGCGAGGAAGTTCGGGCCGTCGTATTTGGCGCGGGGGAGGGCGAGCCAGCGGTTGGCTTTGGTGGGGTCATTGTCCTTCGTAAGGATGATGGCCTCGCTGACGGGGTGTTTTTCCGCCTCCACGCAGAGGCTACAAGCGCGGGTTTCGGTGACGGTGGGACTGGTGAGATCGCAAAGGCAGCTGCGGATGTCGGCAAGGCCGGCGCACGCCGTGAGCGCTAGCAGGGCCAAACGGTATCGCATTATCCTATATTAAACGAGCGGGCGAAACTAAACGAGCGGAGCGCGAAGGGCAATGGACCTCCGGGCTGCGTTAACAATTCGGTCGTGTTCTTGCGACGTGTCGCTGTACGATGGTTCAAACAATCGAGGTCGTTTCGATTCTGCTGGTTGCACTGGCAATGGCTCCCGCGCTCGCCCACCTGTTGGAATTTCCGGGCAAGAGCCGCTTGTCGAAAGATGCATACCTGACCGTTCAGCCTATTTATTATCCGGGATTTACGATCGCCGGCGGGATCGGCGAAGTCGGGGGACTGATCTCCGTACTGGCGATTATGCTGCTGACGCCGCGAGGCACGCCGGCGTTCTGGCTGCGATTGGTGGCCTTGGCGGCCATGATCGGTATGCAAATTGTTTTTTGGTTCTTTACGCAGCCGGTAAACAAATTCTGGCTTCAAAGCACTACGCTTGGCGACTTCGGTAAAGCTTTCTTCGATGTGGGATCGGGGTCACATCGCACGCACCCGGAGGATCCGGACGGTTGGAAAACGATGCGCGACCGCTGGGAATATTCTCACATCGCCAGAGCGGGGTTGGCGACGCTTGCTTTTCTGCTGCTCGTGGTAGCCGCGGTAATCCAAGCCTGAAGGTGTGACATTGAGAAGATAGCGGGTGATACCGAATGATGCGAATTCTGCTCGTCGCCCTGGCTGTGTTTGTGTGCTCATGCAGTTCAGCGCCGCCCCCCGAAGTTCAGGAGTACACGTACGAGGTGGTTCACGCTTATCCGCATGACCCGGCGGCATTCACGGAAGGGCTCTTTTATCTCGACGGGTATCTGTATGAAGGCACCGGGATGGAGCGCGAATCTTCCATTCGTAAGGTCCGCCTGGAGACGGGCGAAGTGGTCCAAAAGCACGAGATCCCCGATCAATATTTCGGTGAAGGGATTATCAACTGGAAGGACCGGCTGATCGAGCTCACTTACAAATCGCAGGTTGGCTTCGTATATGATTTGGCGGGTTTTCAGGAGCGGAAGCAATTCGAATATCAGGGCGAAGGCTGGTCGCTCACGCAGGACGGCAAGCGATTGATTATGAGCGACGGCACGCCGGAACTGCGTTTCTGGGACCCTGAAACTCTTCAGGAGACGGGGCGAATCACCGTGACGGAATTCGGGGCGCCGCTGAAAAACGTGAACGAACTCGAATGGGTGAACGGCGAGATCTTCGCGAACGTCTGGCTCACGAATCGCATTGTCCGCATTGACCCGGCCAGCGGTAAGGTAACTGGCAGCGTCGATCTGACGGGCTTATTGAGCCCTGAAGACGCCGCAAAAGGACAGGTCGATGTGCTCAACGGAATCGCATATGATGCGAAGGGCGATCGCCTGTTCGTTACGGGCAAGCGCTGGCCGAAGCTGTTCGAAATCCGATTGAAAAAGAAGTGATATGCCTCGATGCGTCTTGTTGTGCCTGTTCGCTGCGCTGCCGCTGATTGCTCAGAGTCCCCATGAGGCGGCCAATCTTGCCGACGGGCAGAGGCTCTTCATTACGAATTGCTCAACCTGCCATGGCGCTGATGCGAAAGGCGCGCGCGGTCCCGATCTCACCTCAGGCAAGTGGCTGCACGGCAGCACTGTTGCGGAGATTGCGCGCAACATTCACGACGGAATTGCGGGCACCGGAATGCCGGCGTTTCCGTTGCCAAACAATCAGCCGGCGGTGATCGCGGAGTGGATTCTCTCCATTACGCGCGGTTCCGACGAGAAGGCCGCGGGCGATGCGCCGAACGGGCGCGCTTTGTTTAGTTCGGCGGGATGCGCGGGCTGCCATGTTGTCTCCGGGGTTGGCCATAGTTTCGGACCCGAGCTTACTTCCATCGGCGCACAGCGTTCCGTGGCGGATTTGAAGCGCGCCATTGCGCAGCCGGGTGAGAATCCGCGCGGAGGAAATAAGGGCGCGGACGTTCAGACTAAAGACGGCAGGCAAATTCGCGGGGCCATCGTTTTTGAGAACTCGTTTTCTCTTTATCTTCGGGATAAGCAGGAGAGGCTTTACCTGCTATCCAAAAGCGATATCCGGTCGCGTTCGGATGTGAAGTCGCTGATGCCGAAACTACCGCTGGAGCCGAAGCAGATCGACGATCTGGTTGCGTTTCTGAAGGAGCCATCGGGCGTTGTGGCGGATCTGTCGGCGTGGAATCCGCCGGCCGACTTCAATGTCACGTGGGATCGACTGAAGAACGCTTCGGCGGAGCCTCAAAACTGGCTCCACTACTGGGGCGATCCGCAGGGAACGCATTACTCAGGTTTGAAATCCATCACGACTTCGAATGTGGCTCAACTGGCAGCCCAGTGGACGTTTCAGTTCGGCGGCCCGAATGTGGAAGTGACTCCGCTGGTAGTGGACGGGATGATGTTCGTGACCGGACCGCGCGACAACGCGGCGGCGCTCGATGCGCGCACGGGCTCGCCGGTTTGGCGCTACCGGCGAACGCTTCCCGAGTTTCACGCGAACTGCACAGTGTCAACGAACAGAGGGCTTGCGGTGCTGGGGGACCGCCTTTATCTGGGCACTCTGGATGCGCACCTGGTTTCGCTCGAAGCGAAGACCGGACGCGTTATTTTCGACGTGGCGGTGGACGATTACAAGGCGGGCTTTTCGATTACGCACGCACCGCTTGTGGTGGGAGACAAGATCATCGTAGGCGTGACCGCGGGCGAGTGCGCTCTATATGGCTTCCTGGATGCTTATGATGCGAAGACCGGTAAGCGGTTGTGGCGCGTGCAATCGATCGCGCAACCGGGCGACCCGGCTCGGGCGACATGGGCGGGCGATTCCGCAAAGTATGGCGGCGGTCCGACATGGATGACGGGGAGCTACGATCCCGAGACCGACACGATTTTCTGGGGTACGGGCAATCCGTCTCCCGACTACAACGGCTCAGTTCGCGAGGGCGATAACCTTTACACGAACTGCGTGCTGGCGCTCGACCCCGCGACGGGGCGGCGCAAGTGGTATTTCCAGTTCACTCCCCATGACACGCACGATTGGGATTCGTCGGAGACACCGGTGCTGATCGATGCCGTGTATCAGGGTAAACCACGAAAGCTGTTGCTGCATGCGGACCGCAATGCGTTCTTCTATCTGCTCGACCGCGAGACCGGCGAGTTTCTTCTGGGAAAGGCCTTCACGCGCCAGACGTGGGCGAAGGGGCTGGATGCGAAGGGTCGTCCGATGGTCATTCCGAATACGGATCCGATGCCCGAAGGCAATTACGTTTGCCCCGACGCGACCGGTGGTACCAATTGGAATTCGCCTTCCTGGGATCCATCGACCAGGCTGCTTTACATTGGCGCCAGAGATTCGTGCGCAATTTATAAGAGCGCGACGAAGCCGCCGGTTCCGGGAGCGCCTTACACGGGCACCGGGGATCAGGCGGATGAATCGGTGGGTGGCAAGGGCGTGGTCACGGCTATCGACCCGTTCACCGGGGATGTGAAATGGAAGTACACGCTGCAGGCGGGCTCGGCTTCGGCGGGCGTACTCGGGACGGCGGGTGGCGTGTTGTTCTCAGCATCGAAAGAGGGCTTTTTACTGGCGCTCGATTCACGCACTGGAAAGCTGCTTTGGAGGTATCAGACTGGCGCGGAGGTTCGCGCTTCTCCGATTTCGTACGCGGTGAATGGCAGACAATATGTGGCGATTGCAAACGATTCGGCGCTGACGGTTTTTGCGCTGCCCGCGAGATAGACCGGGCGCCTCGCCATTGGTTTTGTCTCAGCCTGCCAAGCCTGCCGCCAGGCTAAAAACCTCAAAAGAAGCGGTTTGCAATCTATCGGGTGAGACAAATCGCTTGCTTCCGGCCGGGAGTGATACACCTCGGACCAAAATGGATTATGTCTTTTCGACTTCTCAGACTCGCCATCGCGCGGGTTGTCACCCTTGCAGGTCTATGCATGGCCCTGCAAGCCGATCGGATCGTGCTCAGGAACGGTGATCGCATTACAGGCAGCATCGCAAAAAAGGACGCCGGAAATCTCGTGGTCAAGAGCGATCTGATGGGCACTCTAACAATTCCGTGGGACAAGGTGGAGTCGGTTAAGACCGAGGCTCCGGTGAATGTTGCAACCAGGGAGGGCCGGATACTGCGGGGCACTATTGCGCTGGCGAACGGCGCAGTTGAAGTGGTCAGCCCAACGGCGAGGGTTAGCGTTCCGGTCGCGGACGTCACCGCGATCCGGAATGCCGATGAGCAGAAGGCTTTCGAGCGCATGGAGCATCCTGGCCTGACGGAACTCTGGGCGGGCTCCGCCACGGTCGGCTGGGCCGGCAGCCTGGGGAATGCCCGGACGTTGACCTTTACAACTGGCGCCAACGCTCAGAGGACTACCCGAAATGACAAGATCACTTTGTCCTTCAATTCCATCAAGGCAACGGCATTTTCAAGCGGCAGGAACTCGAGCACGGCGCAGGCGGTACGCGGCGGTCTGGAGTACGACCACAATATCGGGTCGCGCCTGTTCATTAACACGTTCAACGATTACGAATACGACAAGTTCCAGAGCCTCGATCTGCGTTTTGTGCTGGGCGGAGGCGCCGGGTTCCATGCGGTGAAGACAAACCGTTCCTTGCTCGATATCCTCGCGGGCGGCGACTACAACCATTCGAGTTTCTCTACGCCTGCCACCACAATGTCCGCGGAGGCGTTTTTCGGCGACGATTACACGCGCAAGATCGGAAAGATGGCTACCCTCACGCAGACTGCGCGGATGTTCAACGATCTGACGAATACGGGGACTTACCGGGTGAGTTTCGACACAGGCACGTCGGTTAAGGTAACGAAGTGGCTGAATTGGAATGTCTCGATCAGCGACCGGTACCTCAGTCGCCCTGCAACAGGACGGAAACCCAACGATATTCTTTACACCACCGGGCTCGGCTTTAGTTTTTCAAAGTGACAGCGCGGCAGCCAGGTAATATAGAGAACCGGATGAAAACAGCCTTTCTTTTTCCAGGCCAGGGATCGCAGTATGCGGGTATGGGCCAGTCGCTCGCGCAGGAATTCCCAATTGCGCGCGAGTGCTTTTCGAGAGCCGACGAGGCGCTTGGGTTTGCAGTTTCCAAATTATGTTTCGAGGGTCCGGAGGAGGAGTTGCGCCTCACCGCGAACCAGCAGCCGGCACTGCTGGCCGTTGCGGTTGCGGCCTGGTCGGTTTTGGTCAGAGAAGTGGGCCAGCCCGATTTCGTTGCGGGGCACAGTCTGGGCGAATACCCCGCGCTGGTTGCGGCCGGGTCTCTCGATTTCGGAGATGCGCTGCGCCTGGTTCGGAAGAGGGGCCAGTATATGCAAGAGGCCGTGCCGCGGGGCGTGGGGGCAATGGCGGCCCTGCTCAAGCTTCCGCTTGAAAAGCTCGATGCACTCCTTGCAGAGGCCTCGGACGGGGAAGTGCTTTCGGCGGCGAACATGAATTCTCCGGATCAGGTGGTGATTGCGGGGCATGCGGGTGCGGTGAATCGCGCCATGGAACTGGCGAAAACGGCCGGGGCGAAAAGGGTTGTTGCTTTACCGGTAAGCGCGCCGTTTCATTGTGCGCTGATGTGGCCCGCGCAGGAACGGCTTCGGGCGGATCTGGATGCAACGGTGTTCAGGAATCTCGGGATTCCGCTGATCAATAACTGGCAGGCCGCGGAGATTCACACGGGCGACGAGGCTCGCGAGGGACTGTTCGAGCAGATTCCGAATACTGTGAGGTGGACAGAATCGGTTCAGCATCTGGCCAGGAACGGTGTGGAACGCTGGTTCGAAGCAGGGGCGGGTTCGGTGCTCTCCGGCCTTTTGCGGACGATTATTCCCGGCGCAAAATGCGTATCGTTCGGCGAGGCGAAGGACCTGGCAAAACTGCAGTCATCGTAGCTTCGGCCGACCTCAAGTCCACTGGACCCGCTCGAAAGCGGGTCCGCGGCCGGAATCGCGCGCTCCACGTTCTGAGTCGGGTGGGTCTCCTACATCCGAAGCATGTGCTTAGCCGTTATCGCTGCCGAATTCACTTCGCGGGGGACCTGGCGTCGATCCGGCGCTCGAAATTTCTGATCGCAGTCTCTGCAGCGGTATTCACGAAGACCAGTGAGGAAGCTCAGAATTCGTTCAAACCCGGTATTATGGCGAATCATAAGATAGCCAGACCTGCACTTAGGGCATTGCATGTACCGTATATCGGCTGGAGCCGGCCAAACCTTTAGGCAGGCATTCGATTTTATTTAGGCCGGTGGTAATCTGGCCAGCAAGATGAAAACGCGACGGGAATTTATGCATGGCGCGGCGATGATGGCCGCAGTCCTTTCGGAGCGGGAAGCAGTTGGGCAGGACGCCGCGGCGGGCGCGGCTCCCCCCAAAACCGCCGAATCGACCGGGTGGTATGACCGGCCGATGCGCTGGTTCCAGCTGGCCTTTGTGGAAGATGACCCTGGCAATTACAGCCCCGCCTTTTGGCTCAATTACTTCAAATCGATCCACGCCGATGCGGCCTGCCTGTCAGCCGGCGGCTGCGTAGCCTTCTATCCCACCAAGATCCCTCTGCACTATCGCAGTAAGTTTCTGAAAGATACAGACCCGTTTGGCGAGATGGTGGCCGGATGCCGCGGCTTAGGCATGAACGTCATCGCGCGCACCGATCCCCATGCCGCTCATCAGGATGTATACGACGCGCATCCCGAATGGATCGCCGTGGATGCCCAGGGGCAGAAGCGCCGCCACTGGGCCGACCCATCGTTGTGGGTTACGTGCGCGCTTGGCGCTTACAACTTCGGGTTCATGACGGACGTCACGATCGAAATCGTCAGCAAGTACAAGGTGGACGGAGTCTTCAGTAATCGCTGGGCGGGCTCCGGCATGTGCTACTGCGACAGCTGCAAGTATCTGTTTCACGAATACTGCAATAAAGATTTGCCGCGGACCACGAACACGCAGGATCCGACGCGCCGGCAATATATCCTCTGGCGCGAGCAGCGGCTCTTCGATCTTTGGCGGCTCTGGGACACAGAGATCAAGAAAATCAATCCGAATGCCGCTTTTCTCGCGAACGCCGGAGGGGGCGCGCTGAGCGACCTCGATATGAAGACTATTGGCGATCTGGCGCCCACGCTGTTTGCCGATCGTCAAGCCCGCCACGGGCTGATGCCACCGTGGGCAAACGGTAAGAACGGCAAGGAGTACGCCGCTACGCTCGACGGAAAGCCGATTGGAGGCATTATCAGCGTAGGCCTGGAAGAGCCCTACCGATGGAAAGATTCGGTGCAGAGTTCAGACGAAATCCGGTTGTGGATGGCGGATGGAGTCGCGCATAACCTGCGGCCGTGGATCACGAAGTTTAACGCCAAGCCGCTGGACAAACGCTGGCTTCCCGTCGTGGAGGATTTCTATAACTGGCATTACAGGAACGAGAAGTATCTGCGCAACAAGAAGTCGCTCGCGGATGTCGCAATGGTTTATTCGCAGCAGACCGCGACCTACTACGGCGTGAAGGTAGAGGACCACGCGCTCGGTTTTTATCAGGCGTTGGTGGAGGCCCGCATTCCGTTCGATATGGCGCATGATCTGCTGCTGGATCAGGAGCGCATCGCGCGCTACCGGGTGCTGATTCTGCCGAACATCGCGGCGTTGTCGGATCGGCAGTGCGCGCAGCTCATCGATTATGTGCGCCAGGGCGGCAGCGTGGTGGCGACTCACGAAACATCTTTATACGACGAGTGGGGCGCGCGGCGGAAGGATTTCGGTCTCGGTGAACTCTTCGGAGCATCGTACGAAGGCAAGATCGATACGCAACTGCACAATTCGTACCTGAACATCGAAGGCAGGCATCCGCTCACTCACGGATTGGAGCAGGCGGGTCGCATTATCAACGGCGTCAATTGGGTTCATGTGCGCGCGACGTCGCCCTTGGCGGCCAATCCTCTGACACTCGTGCCCTCGTACCCCGACCTCCCGATGGAAGAGGTTTACATGCGCGTTGCCCACACCGATACGCCCGGCGTTTACGCGCGCGAATTCGGCAAGGGACGCGTTGTTTATTTCCCGTTCGACATTGACCGCACGTTTTGGGAAGTGCTCGCGACGGATCACGGCACCGTGATGAAGAATGCTGTTTCCTGGGCGCATAACGCCGAGCGCCCGCTGGTGGTGGCCGGGAAGGGCATGATTGACGTGTCGCTTTGGCAACAGGAGGAATCGATTACGGCGCACATGGTGAACCTGACGAATCCGATGGCGATGAAGGGACCGGTGCGGGAGCTAATCCCGTCTCCCCCGCAGGCGGTGCGCGTCCGCATTCCGAAGGGGAAACGCGTGAAGGCGGTTCATTTTTTGGTTGGCCGGACGGCGGCGCGGTATCGGGCGGTTAATGGAACCATTGAAGTGGATGTGCCTCCGTTTGAGCTTCATGAGGCCATTGCGGTTGATCTCGGGTGAATCTCCGCGCCTGTTTCTCCCGCGGGCTTTCCTGCTAATCGCCGCTGCCCCGCAAAAAACAACGGCGGTAATCGGGTGATCCCTATTACCGCCGCTAATTCCGTTCACGTTTGTGAATCTACTTCAGCGGTCCAAGCAATGCCACAATCCCGAGCGTCAGAGTGTTCTGGCTCTTGTTCGGCGAGAGCCTTCCGCGATCGAAGTATGCGTGATCGGAAGCATCGTGCCGGAACTCCAGGCGCCCCACGAAATGATCGTTAATCTTCCCTTCCGCGGTCGCGGTTCCTTCCTTCAGTGTCTGCTTCAGGCCAGTGGTGAATCCGTTCGCGTCATTAAAAAATTCGGCACGCCCCGCTACCGCGAATATCTTCGTGAGCTGATAGCGCGCCGCGCCGGCCAAGCCATACCACTGGTCATATCCCCCGCCGTACCGATTGTTTCTGCCCCAGTCCCCGTTGGCGTAAAAGCTAAGTTTGCTGGTCGGGTTCACCACGATGGTGCTGTCGAGGAGATTGCGCTTGCCAACCTTCGGGCCCGGATCCGTCGCGCCCACGTAATAATTCACACTCCAGGTGTACTTGGCTTTCGTCAACGCCGCCGTAATGCCCACGTTCTGCAGGTCGTGGCTGCCCCAGACCGTGTTCCAGGCGTTCACCACCTGGAAGCCCACCGTCAACTCCTTCGTAACCGGCGTGGCAACCTTGAAACCGAAATGATAGTAAGGAATTGCCAGCGCGAAGAGCAGCGACCGCGTATAGTTCCAGTTCGACGTGCTCTCGATCACTTCCGCGCCAGCCGAGGTCACAAACTGTCCAAAGTCGATTTCCGTACCGTGCAAATGATTCGGCTTCACAATCGCGTACATCTGCTCGAAGTACCGCAACCCCTTGTGTTCCTGTGCAGAAACGTCGGTCGCATGAATCAGACGCATCGTCTCGCCCACTCCCACATCAACGTGAATGCCGATTACTTTGTCGGACTTGTCGATCGTGAATTTACCCAGGCTGAAGCGCGGATCGCCCGAGTGGAGATCGAAATTCTGCAGCCCGTTCAGATCGCTCGAAGGGTGGTTCCCGTTGCGCGTTACGTATGCATCGGCCAGGCCGCTGAACGTCCAGCCGCCATATTTCGCCGGGGGCGCGGCGGGCGGCGTATCCGCCGGCTTTGCCTGATCGGCGGGGGCCTGAGCAGCCTGCTCGCCCGCTGAGTCAGTCGCTGCCGTACTTGCCGGGGCCGTGGAATCGGACGACACCGAAACCGTAGTGTCTGCTGTGGCAGCCCATGAAGACACGACCAGGGCAAGAATACAAATAGGTATTCGCATAAAATTTCTCCTTAGATTGTGATGGAAATCGGCACTGACGGGGTGCCCGGGCCAAGTTGGAAATTCCAGTTTACGGGTGTGTGAAGAAGGTGCGGAAATAGATTTTTTCGATAGGGGGTATTGCGCGCGCGTTCACCCCCCTGGTCAGCGCCCTGGGCTCAGATGGAGGCATGGCGACGCATTCGATGCGGGCCATCTGACCAGTGGCGAAGATCATTTCAGAACTTAACCTGGATAAGTTGGGCATCCGCCCATCGCCCTGGGTCAGGACCCATAGCGAAGCAGGTGGCCCCATGCCGCCGTAACCCGCGGGGCGACCTGCCCGACATCGTGCGAGCCGCCACGAACAATAGGTCGCGCGCCTCGCAGGGACTTCCGCCACCGGCCGCTAGTCTGGTCCAGGCCTTGCTCTTCCGCCTGAGCAGCCGCGCCTTAAATATCGTAATAAAGCGAGAATTCGTACGGATGCGGTCTGAGCCGAACCGCCTCCGCCTCATTCCTCCGCTTATAGTCAATGAACGTCTCGATCAATTCTTCCGTAAACACATCGCCCTTCAGCAGGAACTGATGGTCTTCTTCGAGGCAGACCAGCGCCTCATCGAGCGAAGCCGGCATAGAGGGCACAGACTTCATCTCCTCAGGCGACAAATCGTAAATATCCTTGTCCAGCGGCTCGCCTGGCTCAATCTTATTCAGTACGCCGTCGAGACCTGCCATCAGCATGGCCGAGAACGCCAGATACGGATTTGCCGAAGGGTCTGGCGGACGGAACTCCACCCGCTTTGCCCTGGGACTCGCGGAATACATCGGAATCCGGCACGCCGCCGATCTGTTACGCCGTGAATAAGCCAGATTCACCGGAGCTTCATACCCGGGCACCAGCCGCTTGTAACTGTTCGTAGTGGGTGCAATAATCGCCGAAAGCGCCCGCGCATGCTTGAGCAGACCTCCTATGTAATAGAGGGCCATCGTGCTCATTCCCGCATATCCGTCGCCCGCAAACAGCGGCTTGCCGTCACGCCAGATCGACTGGTGTACATGCATCCCGCTGCCGTTATCGCCGAAGATCGGTTTCGGCATAAACGTGACTGTCTTCCCGTATTGGTTCGCAACGTTGCGAACCACATACTTGTAAGTCATCATATTGTCCGCCGACTTCACCAGCGTATTGAATCGCTGATCGATCTCGCACTGTCCCGCGGTTGCAACCTCGTGGTGATGGCACTCGATCACCAGCCCGCATCGCTCCATGACATTCACCATCTCCGATCGCAAGTCCTGATAATGATCCGTCGGAGGAACTGGAAAATATCCTTCCTTGTAGCGCGGGCGGTAACCCAGGTTATCCCTCTTCCGCCCTGAATTCCAACGGCCCTCCTCCGCGTCGATGAAGTAAAAGCCCGAGTGCGCGTTTTGATCGAAGCGGATGTTGTCAAAGATAAAGAATTCAGCTTCCGCTCCGATAAACGCGGTGTCTCCCACGCCGGAATTCTGCAAATACAACTCCGCCTTGCGCGCAATCCACCTCGGATCGCGCTCGTAATTCTGTCTCGTGAGCGGGTCCCGCACATCGCCGATCATTACCAACGTGGGCGTCTCCATGAAGGGGTCCAGGAATGCGGTCGTGGGATCCGGAATCAGCAGCATATCGCTCTCATTGATTGCAGCCCAGCCGCGAATACTCGAGCCGTCGATTCCAAATCCGTCCGTGAACGATGCCTCGGTCAACTCGCCGATCGGATACGAAATATGATGCTGCAGTCCGGGTATGTCCGCGAACCGTACGTCTACCTGTCTGGCGCCGTTTTCTTTTGCAAACTGCAGAACTTCACTGGGTGTCATGGGCTCTCTCTGCCGGGCAGCTGCCGCCGCGGTTTTTTGGATAGATAA
>Ga0207695_10003234_pt1 | contig 23186 bp, 22 predicted proteins | sample KBSC54metaG_FD_184354 | JGI IMG/M metagenome (GOLD analysis project Ga0207695, IMG submission 184354) | Corn rhizosphere microbial communities from Kellogg Biological Station, Michigan, USA - KBS C5-4 metaG (SPAdes) (version 2) | ecosystem: Host-associated > Plants > Roots > Rhizosphere > Soil...
TGAACGCGATGCGCTTGCCGTCGGGGGAGAAGAACGGATTCGACGCCGCTCCCTCGAAGTTCGTCAGACGTCGCGCGGCGCCTCCGGCGCGCGGCACCACCCAGATGTCGCTGCCATACGCGAACGCGATCTCCGTGGCACTCACGGTTGGAGAGCGGAGCATCCGGGTTTGCTCCGGCGTCTGGCCGAAGGCGAGAGCTGGAACGACGCACAGCGCGAGCAGTGAGCAGAAAGCGCGATCCATGGCGTTTAGAGAGTACGGGGAAGAGACGGGAGGCGTACGGCGGGTTGCCGGCGTCAATCTGCGTATCGGCCAGCAACGTCAAGATGCGCGGAGCAAGGCATGTACGGCAAGAATGGCGGGAATGGCCGGAGGATGATCCGGATCAGTAAGGAACAAAATGGGGCAGCCACGCGCGGTGACCGCCCCAAGTTCGTCTCCTGTTCCGACGCGCTCAGAAACTGAGATTGAGCGCCTGGTACAGCGCCGAGTAGTCGTTGTTCTGGATGTTGTGCTTCTTCATGCTGCACGCCACGCCTTTCGTCGTCTTCGCGCCCATCACGCCATCCGGTGTTCCCACCGAGCAGCCATCACTGTTCAGCGCGGTCTGCAATTGCTTCAGTTGATCCTTGGAGAGCTTCGCTGGCGTCTTCGCGTTCGAAGGCGCGAGAGCGCCGGCGCTCGACGTGGTCTTCTTGCTCGTGTCGGACGCGGCACTGGCGGTCGTCGAGGACGTATCAGGGGCGTTTTTCGCGGTGGTATTGGATGAGTCAGCCATGTTTCCCATCGTCGATTTTGCCGACTCCGCCATGGCAGTCGTGCGCGAGCGAGCAGAATCCATCATGCCCGTGGCAGTCGAGCCAGCCGCTTGCGCCATGCCCTTTGCGCTGTCGGCCGCATTTGCCATCGCATTTCTCGCCGAATTCCTGTTTTGATCACTGCAGGCAAGCGCCATCAGCGCTGCCGCTACTGCGACGAGGCGGTACATGGTCTTCTCCGGGGAAAGTGGACAGAACGCACCCCGGAGCGAGATTGCGGCCATGCCTCCGCAGCAGCGTCAGTTTCCTGACGACCTTGCCGCTAGCGGCTCGCCACCGCGCCTCCGGTGCTGCGCCCGTGCAGCGCAGGCGCGGTAACCGCACGACATTGTGAGAATCCCCACATCCGACGTATTGTGGAGCGCGGCGAAATGCCGGCTCACTTCCCAGTGGACCACTATCTCCAAGCCCATGCGCCTGCCTCTGCCTGTTGCCTTACTCGTATTGAGCCCGTGCTGTGCCGCCGCGGCGCAGGCGCCGGCCGCAGTGCCACCCACGGCGCAAACTCTCGCCGTCCTGAACTTCGACAACAACACCGGCCGCGCTGACTACGACCCGATGGGACGCGGCATCGCCGCCATGATGATCACTGACCTGTCGGCATCGCCTGATCTCAAGGTGGTGGAGCGCGAGAAAATGCAGGATGTGCTCAACGAGCAGAACATGCAGCATTCCGCGCTCTTCGACTCCACCACGGCGGTGCGAGCTGGACGACTCCTCGGCGCCCAATACATCGCCACGGGGTCGCTGGCGGCGTCGAGCCCGCAGATCCGGATCGACATGCGCGTGATTCGCGTGGAGACCGGTGAAATCATCAAGACCGCCAAGGTTACCGGTCCGGAAGACAAATTCTTCGACCTCGAGCAGCAGCTTGCCGATCATGTCCTCAAGGATCTCGACATCGCCATGTCCCCCGAGAGTGCGGCCGAAATGCGCAAGCGGCAGGAGGCAAACCGCCAGATGGGATTCGACTCCTTCATGGCGCTTTCCGGCGCGCTGGCCTCCATGGACGCCGGTGATTACATCACAGCCGCCGACCGCATGCGGCCATTGATGATGAAGTCGCCGGATTCACAGCTCGTGGAGCTCACCTACCAGGAAGCAAAGCACCGGGCCGCCATCGCGGGCAAGCAGAAGGCAAAGGACAAGGCGGGAAAGGTGCTGCGCGGATTGTTCGGCAAGCCATAGAAGATGAACACGCCGGCTTCCCGATTCTGCACGGGAAGCCGGAGGTGCGACGTGTCCATTTCCCGTCAGCTTTCCACGGCCCACGGGCGTGCCGGGGCTTCAGGTTCGCCCGCGCGCGACACCAGGAAGCGCCTGATCGCCGAGCCGGCAAAGTACACACCGGCCAGGAGCGACACGTACATGCCGACGCCAATGGATACGGCCTTCATGGCCTCTTCTCTGGCCTGTCTGGCAAAATCAGCGAATGGGCTCGCGCCGGCGCCGCCCGCAGTCTCGAATCCACTATTCAGATTGTGGCGAATCATGAGCAGGACGAGCAGCATGAACAGCAGCGGCACCAGGCCGCCCAGCACTGCACGGCGATCTTTCCAGAAGTGGTGGACGAAGGGCGCGACAATCGCGACAATCGCCACAAGCCCGTAGATGCCCGTACTGCCGCCACCACCGCTGACATTCTGCGCCAGCGCTTCGAGTCCATTCCCGGCGGAGTGCAGAAAGCCGAGTACCTGCCAGAACGTGAAGCTCGTGCCGCCCAACGGCGTCTTGATGGATACCGCGGCCAGAAAGAACCAGCCCACAATGAGCGCGCCCAATGCCACCAGACTGGGCAGACCGAATCGCGCCACCATGGATGATGCCATGGCGGAGCCCCGCTCCCGTGCCGCCGCGATCGCGACCTCGGCCTGCTCCCTGGCAAGTTGCGACTCCGGTACAGCGGTTACGGCCCGCACGGTTCCATCCGACGCGAGATCGACCGTCACCACCATACCGACCTTCGGCGGTACGTCGGACCGCCATGCCCCTTCGAGCGTGAACGAATACTGCTTGCCGTCTACAGCCAGCAGCCCTGGTCCGGAACCGGTGTCGCGCAGTACTCTGCCGCGCTGTGTCATGACTCCCCCCGTAGTGGATTGCGAAACCGCACGCCATGGATCGCTGCGACTGCCAGCACGCTATGCGAAATGGCGCCGCGGAAACCGTCACCGGGAGGCGATGCTCGGGGAACGTGTATGGCGCGCTGTGCCGCGGACGGGCCGCTACTGCCCGGTGGGCCAGGACTCAGGCGGCTCCCCGGACGTCCACCGCGCGGATGGCTCGAGAGGCTCGACCGCGCGCGTCTCATCAAAGTGCAACACCGCGTCGAACTGACTGGGCAGGCGCGCGTGGAAGTAGTGACTCATGCGCTCGGTCTCCGGCGCGTAGATCACGCCAATCGCGCGCTCGAGACGCTTGTCATGCAGCGCGTCCGCCACGTCGCCGCTGTCGCGCAGAGTCAGGAGGAAGCGCGGCAGACCCGTGTCGTGAAAGAGCCGTTCATAGCTTCCTTCGAGTGAGGGGCGCACGAGCTTGCGCTCGGCCATGGCATCCCAATCGGATGCCGCCGTCACGGAACCGGTGTGCGTCAGGCTCCCGATCAGCACCGCGCTCGCGCCAAACGTCTCGCGCACGAGCTGGCCCACGTTCAGCTCGCCGCCCCACCCCATTTCCGTGGCGCGCGCATCGCCGAGATGCGAGTTGTGCGCCCAGAGCACGACGCGCGCGGGCGTGCCCTGCGCCTCGAAATGCTGCGCGAGTGCGGAGAGTGTGTCCGCCATGTGCCGGTCACGCAGATTCCACGACGATACGCGCCCGCGGAACATCGTGCGATAGTACCGCTCCGCATTCGCGACAAGGCGCGCATTCTGCTCGGCGGCAAAGTACTCGTCGGCGGCCAGACGCCCATCCCGGCTCACATACTCCGCAGCGCGGCGGCGCAGCTCCACGAGCTGGCTCACCACCTCGTCCTCGCACGATGCCGAGAGGTCCATGCTCGCGGCCCAGCCGTAGGCCTGCGGATCCTCGCCCACCTGCTCGAAGCAGGCATAGCGATAGCGCGCGTGGCTCGCGGCGGCCGGGTCCAGCTTGTCCAGATAATCGAGCACGACCGTCATGGACGTGAACAGGCTGTAGAGATCCAGTCCGTAGAAGCCCACGCGCGCGTTCTCGGTGCGCGCATCGTTGTACGCGCGCAACCAGCCTACGAACTCGAGCACCTCGGCGTTGCGCCACATCCAGGTTGGGAAGCGCCGAAAGCCGGACAGCGCCGCCTCCGCGTCGGCGGCACCGTTGTCTCCGCGCACATAGCGATTCACGAGGTATGCGTCCGGCCAGTCGGCCTCCACCGCTACGGCGTTGAAGCCGCGCTCTACAATGAGCCGGCGCGTGATGGCGGCGCGTTCCCGATAGAACTCGTGCGTGCCGTGCGATGCCTCGCCAATGAGAACGAATTGTGCATCACCCGCGAGCTCGAGCAGCGGGTCGTAGTCGTGCGATGCACCGGTGAGGGGGTGCGCGGCCTCGCGAACGAGATCCAGCGTGTTCGCCAGCAGAGTCTGCGTCATGGCTTGTGAGCACGCTATGCGTGTGCCGCGGCTCCGGCATGGCTGAACTGCTCCACCATGGCCGCGTTGAATGCGGGGATGTCGTCCGGCCTTCGACTCGACACGAGGTTGCCATCCGTCACCGCCGCTTCGTCCATCCAGGTCGCGCCCGCGTTGCGCAGGTCCGTCCTGAGCGACGGCCACGAGGCGATGCGCCGTCCGCTGGCCACGCCTGCCTCGATGATGGTCCAGGGACCGTGGCAGATCACCGCGACCGGTTTGTGGTCATCGAAGAAGGCCTTCACGAATGCAACCGCGCGCGGATTCATGCGCAGCTTGTCGGGGTTCATCACGCCGCCGGGCAGCAGGAGGGCGTCGAACTGGTCGGGCCGGGTGCTGTCCAGCGGAATGTCAACCGCGAATTCGTCGCCCCACTCCGTGTGATTCCAGCCACGCACGCGCTCCCGCTCGGGCGACACGAGACTGGTGTGTGCACCGGCGTCGTCGAGCGCCGAACGCGGCGCCGTCATTTCCACCTGCTCGAATCCGTTCGCCACGAGCACCGCGACGCGGAGTCCCTTCAGTCGGTCATTGGTCATGGTGCCGTTCCTCCAGTGATGCATCCAGATTCTCATGTATGCGCGGAAGGCGGGCCAGCCACGAGGGCCAGCCCGCCTTCGCCTCGGCGCGTGATTCAGAATGTTGCTTCGTCTCCGGCATCCGGGCGCGACCGGGACGTACCGGATGCGTACTGCCTCGGATTCGCGTCGAATCTCGACTTGCAATCCGAGGAGCAGAAATAATAGGTCTGCCCCTGATAGCTCGAACTTCCAGCGGCCGAGTTCGAGTCTATCCGCATCCCGCACACCGGGTCTGTGACCTGAGCCATGGATCCTCCCTGAGGTAGTGGGGAGCGATGGCGTGCAGATTGTGTGCCCGGCACGAGCGCGGCTGTCCGAAATCAGACTCCACGATCGGGCGGCTCGTGCACGGTCACCGGCCGCCCCGCATGCAGCTACTGGGGCGCCCGCAGGACGGCGACCTGCATGAGACGCCGCGTGCGGAATCCCATCTTCTCGTAGACGTGCGCGGCGGCGGCGTTGGCCGTGTTGACGTGCAGGAACGGGACGGCCGCGTCGTGCACGATGCGCCGGGCCACGGCGGTCACGAGCGCCTGCGCGTAGCCATGGCCGCGGTACTCGGGGTGCGTGCAGACGCCGCTGATCTCCACGTAGCCGTTCAGCCGGAGCCGCTCGCCGGCCAGCGCGACGAGCTGTCCACCCGAGCGAATCCCCAGGAACCTGCCCAGTTCCAGCGCGCGCATCGTGAGCGGCCCCGGTCGTGAGAGCGTCGCGAGCGCCAGCATGTCGGCGGCATCGGCGGGCAGCATGTCCTCCATGGGGAACTCCTGCACCTCGCCACCATCGCCCGTCCAGACCATCTGCCAGACCGGCGTCGCGCGTTCCAGTTGCCAACCGTCAGGCAACGTGGGAGGCGCTGGAAGAAAGAGCGCGGCGGTTCTCTCCGGCTGCAGTATGCCAGCGAGCGCCTCATAGGCGGCCGCGGTCGGCACCGCCATCGCTGCGAGGGGCGTCACACTTGCGGGATATCGCCTGGCCAGATCACCGCCGTGCGCGAAGCGTGCGTGGGCCGTGCACAGCGCATTCCAAATTGGGTTATCGAGAACGTTGTCGGTCACACCTGATTCCGTATCCGTAGTGCTGGCGCATGAGGCTGGACTATACGACGACGCGCGCCGCGGTGCCACGGCCGCGGAGCTGAGCACCGGGCGCACGGACCTGGACGTTGCGGGGAACCTGCGGGCATTCTGACGGTCTTCATACAAGATGAAGGCCGTTGTCTTCCTGATCGCTGCCCTGGCGGCGACAGTCGCGTGCAGCAGCAACGGTGACGCGCCGGGCGGTACTGGCGCCGGGAACGACTCGGCATCGGGACACGGCGTTGCCGCGCTGCCGCCCGCCGCCGTCAGCGCCGCGTCGGACACCGCGCCCACGCTCACGGAATTCCACAACGTGAACTTTCACGTGGGCGCGGGCACCGTGCTGCGCATCCATTCGCTTCGGGGCGAGATGCGGAGCACCGCACACGGGCAGCCGATCAACTTCGACGACAAGCGCTCCTTCACGATCCACATCACGTCAGCGCGCGTCGGTCTCACCACGACGGATCTGGACCACCTGATGAACCAGTACGTCTTCGCGTACAAGGGTGCGCCGCTTCGGAAATTGCGCTTCGCGACCAGGGGCGATCAGCTCGTACAGCGCGGCACGCTGCACAAGGTCATCAACATGTCCTTCGAGATTACCGCCGCGTTGAGCGCGACACCGGATGGCCGCATCCGCATTCATCCCACGCGTATCAAGGTGCTGGGCTTTCTGGGCAAGGGGTTCCTCGATGCGCTCGGCCTCACGCTGCAGAAGATGCTCGATCTGCGGAAAGCCAGAGGCGTCACCGTCCAGGGCAACGATCTCCTGCTCGACCCCGCCAGTCTTCTTCCGCCGCCCGCAATCAGCGGGCATGTGACCGGCGTGCACGTGCAGGGAAACGAGGTCATCCAGGAATTCGGGAGTGGCGCGACTCGCGTGGACAGCGCCGCGCGCGCGCTCGTGCCGCTGGATTCCGCGGCGCCGAATTACATGCGCTTCCGCGGTGGCACCCTGCGGTTCGGCAAGCTGTTCATGGTGGATGCCGACATGGAGATCATCGATGGCGATCCGTCGGATCCGTTTGATTTCAGCATCGACGAATACAATCGGCAGCTCGTGGCGGGCTACTCGCGCAACACGGCGGCGCACGCGCTCCGCGTGTACATGCCGGATCTGCAGAAGACAGGCGAGCCGCTTCCAGTCAATTCTTCACATGCGAAACCACGTAACCATAGCCCCGGAGCTGATCCGCCGTCATCGTGATCACATCGACGTGCAACGTGATGGGCACGAGCGGCTGATTCGTTGAGTCTGTGGGAACGGACACGATGGCTTCCACGACGTCCATGCCCTTGATGACTTTCCCGTAGACCGTGTAGTGGTTGTCGAGCTTCGGGAGACCCTGCCTGTTCGCGACGATGTAGAACTGGCAGCCGGCGGAAAGCTGGCCCGGATTGTCGTCGCGACCGGCGCCCACGGCGCCGTATACGTGCTTCAGGCTGTCGTTGAATTCCGGCGCGACCAGATAGGGCGAACCGGAGAAGCCCTTCGGCGTGTCGGGGCAGCCGCCCTGCGCCACGAAGTTTTTGATCACGCGATTGAACGTGAGCGAGTCCCAATAGTGCGTGGTCGCCAGCTTGATGAAGCTCGCCTTGTGATGCGGGGTCTGATCGTACAGCACGAAGAGGATTTCGCCGAGGCGGGTCTCGATCCGGCCGACGTCGTAGGTCTTCGGCGCCTGAGCGACGCTCGACCGGAATGGGGCGGCCAGCAGGATGCCAACCAGGAGGTTACGCGACATCGCTGTCAGGGAAAAGGAGTCGGGCGTATAGCGGGCGGCGCAGCGGCACTGACCCGCGCCGTGCCATGGGAAGCTACGCTTCGCGACGGGGAATGGGCAGAAGCGGGCTCCAGCGTGCAGCCGGAGAATTGTCCAGGTTCCTTCCGTCAGGGCCTTTCGTGTCCGGATCCCGGCGTTATGTTTGTTAGATGACATAGCGGCTGCGTCCCGAGTCCTGTGTCAGCATCCCACCGCCGCAAGATCCGTTTGTGCGCCGGCGCCGACGGCCGCCAGCAGGCGACGCACTCCATTGCCACTGTGCAAGCGTGGAGGTCGCGTATGCATCGACTGCGCATCACCGTTCTGGATCTCACCACCGAACGGCCCACGCGCGCGCTGTACGCGCGCCTCATGAACGCCAACCTGGCGAGCATCATGCCGCAGGTCGTCGCGACCTGGTGTGAGCAGGCCGGTCATCGCGTTCGCTTCGTCTGCTATACCGGATTCGAGGACCTCGAACGGGAAGTGCTCGCCGAGGCCGACCTGCTGTTCGTCGGAGCATTCACACAGGCCGCCCATACCGCGTACGCCATTAGCGCGTTGCATCGACGCCGAGGCGCCGTCACCGTGCTGGGTGGCCCGCATGCGCGATGCTATCCGCAGGATGCCGCGCGATACTTCGACTATGTGCTCGGCTTCACGGACCAGACTCTGATCGGAGAGATCCTGCGCGAGTGTGCGCCGCATCGGCCCGTCGGACTGCAGCTCTCGGCGGCCCGACAGCCGCAAACGTTGCCGGCCATGCAGGAGCGCTGGAAGTTCATTGAGCCCACGCTGGCCAAGACCCCGTTGCTCAAGATCGTACCGATGATCGGCAGCCTGGGCTGCCCCTATACCTGCGCGTTCTGCATCGATTCGACGGTCGACTACCAGCCCCTCGGCTTCGACCAGATGCGCAGCGACCTGCGATTCCTGCTGGACAAGGTGGCGCGCCCGCGCGTTGGGTGGCATGACCCGAATTTCGGTGTCCGGTTCGATGACTATCTCGGCGCCATTGAGGATGCGGTGCCGCCCGGTCGGATCGATTTCTTTGCGGAAAGCAGTCTGTCGCTGCTCTCCGAACCGCATCTCGAACGGCTCAAGCGGAATAGCTTCAAGGCCATTCTACCCGGCATCGAATCATGGTTCGCGCTGGGCAACAAGGCGAAGACGGGACGGGACGTCGGTCTCGCCAAGGTGGAGCGCGTCGCTGAGCACATCAACGTGATTCTGCGCTACATCCCGTACGTGCAGACCAACTTCGTGCTCGGGCTGGATACGGATGAAGGGCCTGAACCGTTTGCGCTCACCAAGCGGTTTCTCGACCTGGCTCCCGGCGTGTTCCCGGCATTCTCGCTGCTTTCCGCGTTCGGCAAGGCCGCGCCGCTCAATCTCGAGCTGCAGCGCGCCGGTCGTGTCCTCCCCTTCCCGTTCCACTTCCTGGATGCGAGCCGGGCGATGAACGTGCGGCCGAAACACTACACGTGGGCCGAGTTCTACGACAATCTGCTCGACACCGAACGCTACGCGTATTCCTGGCGGCAGATTGGCCGGCGCTACCGCGTGAACGAATCCGGCGTCGCGACCTGGATGAACGTCGTTCGTGCGATCTCCTCGGAGCGACACGGACGCGTTGCCTATCACCAGCGCATCCGGTCGCTGCTCGATTCGGACCGGAGTGTGCGCCGGTTCTTCGACCAGGAAACGACGGTGGTGCCACGTTACTATGTCGATCAGGTTCGCCACGACCTTGGCTCCCTGTGGGATGCACTTCCCGACGGCGGGCTCGCGCACGATCCCAATGCGTACCTCGCCAGTGAGCGTAGCGCGCCGGCGCCAGCGATCACGACGATCGAGAGACCACGCGGCGCTCGTGCGACTGCCGCCACATCCTGAGGGGGAAACCGGCGCCGGACGACTCGACCTGTACATGCTTCAGAGTGCGACAATCGGATTCGGCACCTCGGCCTCATCCCGCTGCCGTCAGCTCATTTACCCAGCCATGCTGGCGGGAGGCCCGGATGTCCGCAATCACGATTTCGAGACGGCTCGAGCAGAATCAACTGTTACTGGCGCTGCCGCGCTCCGACTACGAGCGACTCCGACCGGAGCTGCGCGTGGTGTCCCTGCCGCACGGGACGGTGCTGTTCGAGCCGCGCGAGCGCATCACGCATGTCTATTTCCCGCAGGAGTGCGTGGTCTCGCTGCTCACGCCGGTGGATGAGGGGCCTGGCGTCGAGATCGCCATCGTCGGCAAGGAAGGAATGGTCGGGGTGAGCGTGTTTCTCGGGACAGACCGGGCCACCACGCGTGCCATATCCCAGGTAGCAGATGGGGCACGGCGCCTGACAGTGGCCGCGTTCCGGCGCGCACTCGCGCGGGGCACGGCCCTCCAGCAGATCATGCTGCGGTACACCGAGACCATACTCGATCAGGTGGCACAATGCGCCGCGTGCAACCAGCGGCATCGCGTGGAACAGCGCTGTGCGCGCTGGTTCCTCATGACGCAGGATCGCGTCGGCGCCGACCACTTTACGCTCACACAGGAATTTCTCGGACAGATGCTCGGTGTTCAGCGCCCCACCGTATCCGTTGCGGCGAGCCGGTTGCAGGCCACGGGGGCGATTCACTACAGCCGGGGCCGGGTCACGGTGACAAATCGCGCGTGCCTGGAGCAACTGACGTGCTCGTGCTACCGGATCATGCGGGACAACTACGCGCGCAGTTTTGCGTAGCGCAACGCGAGACTGGTACAGGACCGGCCATCGACGAGCGGAGCAGAACCTGCATCGCCAAAACGCCAGCGTCACGAGAGACGCTGGCGTTTCGGCTACCACTCGGGACGGCGGTAAGGCACGTCGTCGCGTGGAAGAGGAGATTCGTCCGGCTCGCGATTACTCGAGACTGCAACGCAACGCGGCCAGCGTCTTCTCCCATTCCTGGACATCCAGCGGCTTTCGCGCGCGGAAATTGATCCCAAGTGTACCGAATTGCGCTGCGCTCCCCGCTTGCGGCGCGTCCGCGTACACGTCAGTGCGCGTCGTGATGTCGAATCCGACAAACCCGGCAGCGACGACCGTCGCCTGAAGCTCTGCTTCCAGCAGAGCACCGGCGATTCAGCCCTTCCACAGATCGATGTTGCGCTTTGCCTTGTCGCCAACCGGCTTCTGGACCAGGATGTCGCCGATCTGGAGCCGGCCGCCTGGCTTGAGCACGCGGGCCATCTCCTGCAGACCGGCGAACTTGTCGGGAACGAGATTGAGGAGGCCATTCGAGATCACAACGTCCGCCCACCCGTCAGCGACCGGGATCGACTCCGCAAAGCCCTCATGGAAGCGGACATTCGAGAACGCGCCTCGTTCCGCGCTCGCGCGGGCGCGCTCGAGCATCGCTGGAGTCATGTCGACGCCGATGACGCTTCCGCCCGGACCAACCATGCGCGCGGCAATGAGACTGTCGATGCCGGCACCGCACCCCACATCGACGACGCGCTCTCCCGGACGCAGCGCGCCGAGTGAGAACGGGTTGCCGGTGCCGGCGAACGAGGCGATGCTGTCCTCTGGTACGCCGTCGAGCCAGACGTCGTCGTACCCGAGCATGCGCGCGAGCCGGCGTCCGGTGTGAAAGTGATATCCCTGTCCGGGATCCGTGGCAACGTGCGCGTACTCGGTCCGGATGGCGTCGCGCAGCCCATCCACGTCGAGCCCCTCGATCCCGCGGCTCACGCCCGGAATGGTGACGTCGTCTCGCAGATGCATGGTGTCCTTGACAGAAGTTGATACTCGCCTATTCTATGGATCGTGCGAATAACTGTCAAGCGGATCCCCCTTTCACGTCAGGACATGTCCGGCCACCGGGAGTTCAAGGACGCCCTCTACGCAGAGTTCGCTCGCATTGGCCACGCGCTGGCGAGCCCCAGACGGATCGAGCTGCTGGATCTGCTCGGTCAGGGCGAGAAGACCGTCGAGGCGCTCGCCGAGCAGGTGGCGACGCCGATCAGGAACACCAGCGCGCATCTCCGCGTGCTTCGCCAGGCGCGGCTCGTTGAAACCCGCCGCGAGGGTACGTACCGGTATTACCGCCTCGCGGACGCCGGCGTCTTTCGCCTGCTGCGCAGCCTCGAAGCGCTTGGCCATACCCGCCTCGCCGAAGTCCAGCACGTGGTCAGCTCGTATCTCGACGGTCGCGACGGGCTCGAACCGGTCACATTCAGGGAATTACGGCGGTTGATGCGTGACGGTGACGTCACCGTCGTCGATGTCCGCCCGTCCGACGAGTATGCGGCGGGCCACATTCCGGGCGCGCTCTCTGTTCCGGTGCGGGATCTCAAGCGCCGATTGAGCGAGCTGCCCAAGGGCCGGGAAGTCATCGCGTATTGTCGTGGCCAATACTGCGTGTACTCGCTCGAAGCGGTGACGCTGCTCCGCAAGCATGGGTATCGCGCGCGGCGCGCGCACGACGGCTTGCCGGACTGGAAAGCGGCCGGGCTGCCTGTGGAGATCGGCGCGTGAGCCGCCGGGTCAGGGCGGTTGCGTTCTCCACACGGCTCCATGGGCTCGGGGCCGGTCACGCGGCCGGCACGACTCGTGTCGGCCGCACTTCGATCACGCCGAGGTGCTCGAACGGTGCGCGCTTCGCCCATGCGAGCGCCGCGTCGAGGTCGGGCACTTCAATAATGCTCCGGTGTTCGCGGCGCGGCGCGCGGGATCGTTGCGGGCGGCGAACTGGGCGTCGGTCTGGTAGATCATCAGCGAGTATGGCATGTGTTCTCTCCATTCTTCTTGCGTCGGTGAGTGTGGTGCGTCGTCACATGACGAGCGGGCGGTGAGCGCGCGGGATACCGCAGCCACCGGTTGCGGACATCGGACGTAACGATGTTGAAGGCTCGCGCCGGCCTCAGCGGCCTGGCGAGTCGCCGTCTGGACGGGTGCCACCGGTGTAGTGGCAGAGCGACCAGTCCTCCGCCTTCAGCTCGGGGTGGCTCTCGTGGTGCCAGCGCACCGAGTTATCCCGGTGCGCCAACGCAGAAAAGCTCCGCTCAGCACGAGTGCTGGCGGAGCTTCCAGATACCAATCGGGACGGCGGGATTTGAACCCGCGACCCCCTGAACCCCATACGGCTCAAGGGGACCACTCAAAACGCTACGTTATCGGTATTTCAATAGCTTCCGAGCGTCGGTGCCGGGTGCCGTTTCTTGAAATGCCGGGGTTTGCCGGGAGAAACTGCACCACAAACAACACCCTTACTTTGTGGCATAAAGCTGACATCGGCCCTCGGCTAGCTCACCGATCCCGGTGGCGAGCGCAACTTCCGGCCCGTGTCCAGCGCCGCGTCCCAAGCCGCGCGACGCGCAGGTGAACCGACACCACGAATTGACGCCATGCGCGAAGCAGCACGCAATGAAGTACCCCGCTCAGTACCGTAGTACCAGGCGGCGTAATCACTTCCACGGAATGGGCCTGCGAGGAATTGAGCCTCGGACCTCACGCTTATCTGGCATCGTCGGATCACGGCGACATTCCATGATTTGTCGATTTTCCCTCGACAGAATGCACGACCTGCCGGAATGTCGCGGCTCGAATATCGGGGAGAAAAGCAGCGACCATCCGAAGTGGCGTATGAAGCGCAGTAAGCTCAGTTCAGACCGCCGCTGTCGCGGCCTGAGCACTCAACTCATCAAGTCTCCGCAAAACCCGGGGCGGATCAACATAGGTCGCACCGGAATGGGGCGACAGAACGGCGGTGCCCCCGCCGCGGTCGTGGTTACGCAGCGAGGATGCGATCGACGAACGCCCGCACACGCGCCATCGCCGCATACGCATCGGTGACGGGCAGCGCCACTTCCCGCGCCATTCGATCGAACGGCTCAACCCAGTGCGACGGTACGCCGAGAACTGGCGGCCAGTCGTGCGTCCCACGGTTTCGGAAGACGGACTCACACGCCTCGCGGAGACTGGCATCGTTCGTCACCAGCTCCTCCATCAGCAGCAGGTCGACGAGGTCGCGGAACCGCTCGTTCCGCTTGCCCGGCCGCGGCGGCAGCGTCATGCCGTGCAGCTTCTGGGCGATATGCAGTCGGAGTGGGAGACACGGCAGCACGACCGGCCCCGTGATGCCGAAGGTCTCGGTGAGCGGGATGGCCGGCACCAGCTCGACGTCCGACTCGCCGGGCTCGGCCCGCGCGACATCCACCGCAATGCTGGTCTAGGCACCGCCTCGGTACGTGATGCCGAACTGCAGCGTGACCGCCCCGTTGTCCAACACGAGCGGTTCGCCCTTCCGGCGGAAGGCGAACCCCTGGTAGTCGTCGGCCACGAGCGTGCGCTCCAGGGCACGTGCCAGCGCCGCATCGCGGCGGCGACCGCGGCGCTCAACTCGCCGCCACCGAGCGGCACTAGGACCGTGCCGACGTCGGGCAGGTCCTCGACGATCTCAAGCCCCACCGTGCCCTGCCCCGCGATGATCGTTCGGTCGTCGGCGGGCGGCACGATCACGCCGCCCTCCGCGCGGGAGAGCTCGAGCGCGCGCCCGATGCGATGGTGCGTAGTGGTGCCCGCGAGGACCAGTCGTGCACCCAGCCGTTCCACGCCCGTGCGCTTGGCCGCCGTGACGGTGGTCGGCATGACGGCCGTGGCCGACACGCCGAAGAGCTGTGCGGCGAGCGCCACCGCCTGCGCGTGATTGCCGGAGGACGGCGCGATCACCCCGCGCGCACGCACCGTGGGATCGAGCCGCGCGAGATAGGTGTAGGCCCCGCGGAACTTGAAGACGCCCCCACGCTGCAGCGACTCGGGTTTGAGCCAGAGGCCCACGCCGAGCTCGTCCGTGCTGAGCGGGCGGGCGGGGAAGAGCGGCGTGCGCACCGCTACGCCCCGAAGTGTCTCGGCGGCGGCGCGCAACTCGGTGAGCGTGACGAGAAAAGTCTCAGGCGCACTGGTGGTGGACATGTCGGGCGAGAGCGTGATGGAGAGAGATGCGAGGGATGCAACGTCGTCGCGGGTCCAGCGGCATGGCCGCGAGATGGAGGTCGACGTGGTCCGGCAGCTACGTCCGGGCCGCCTTCTTGCACTCGGCTGGTGTCACCCGGTGGTCCCCATAGGGATCGTGGATCGTCTCCAGCGGTATGTCCAGCCGCGTAGACGTGCCGATGGTCCGCATCCAGTAGCTGTTCTCCTGCAACCAGGTATCACCGCGTACGCTTCTCAGCTACACGAACGAGCCGCCGATGGAACGAGATGCCGTCGTGCTATCGGCTGCCCGAGGTCATCTGTCCGCCGGCGGTCTTCCCCGCGTGCGTCGACGCGTGTGCGAGGATGCGCGCCTCCAGAGTGACCACCCCAGTGTGGAAGTCATTCCCGTCGCGCAGCGGGCGCAGGTCGCTGAGGCGGAAGAGGAGCCTCTTGGGCGCCGACTCCTCACCCGGCCGCAGCACGCCCCCCCGCACCGCATCGCTGAAGTCCCACACGGCCCCGGGACCCTGGACGCCGTTCGCGCTATTCGCGACCGCCACGCCGTACGCGAGCTCCGACGTGAGCCCGACCACGCGTGCCTTGAACGGGCCGGTGAGCGTGTCCTGACTCGCGTTCTTAAGCCGCGCCGTGAGCGAGACGGTGTTCCGCACGCGATCGAAGCTGCTGTGCGAGAGCTCGAGCGTGGTCTTGCTCGAGACGTCTTCCAGCGCGGCGAGCGCGCCCCCGCCGTGCGGCGCGGCGACCCCCTGGACGGTGATCGGCGCGGCCCAGATCTGGGGTAGCCCGGTGCGGTTGTCGATCCAGAAGGCGTGGAACCTCCCGCCGGCATCGGCGGCCAACCCTGCGTAGTCGCCGGCATCGAACTGCCGCGGCTGTAAGCCTACGCTCACCCGGAGCGGACCGGGCTCGGGCGCCTCATGCCCGTCGTACCCGCCGCTCCCACCGCCCCGCGTTTGCGCATAGGTGAAGAGGTATTCCTGCTTGTCATAGGTGTTCGGCGCGGCCGACACCCGCACGCTCGGCAGCCAGGTCTCCCCCCCGTCCAGGGAAGCGCGAAAGCGCACGTACCAGCCCAGATTGTCGGGGTTGTCGCGGCGGTCGTACCAGGTAACGCCCACCACCCCGGCCGTGTTCACCGCCACGGTGGGCATGAAGTCGTTCGGCCCCTTGGCCCCCTCGGCATAGGGCCGGTCATCGTCGATCCGGACTGGCGGCGACCAGGTCTTTCCCTTGTCCGCTGAATAGGAGAGGAGAATCTCCGAGCGGCCCGAGCGGATGTCGGCCCACGTCGCATAGAGGCGATCCTTGAACGCGGCGCTCCCCGGGTCGGCCGCGAGGGTCGGCGACACACCCGCCGCCGTGGGGGGCCAGAGCATGTAGTAGTCGTCGACCTTGACGGCCTTGGTGAGAGATTCTCCGCCGTCCTTCGAGGTGAGCACCTCGAGCAGCGCGTTCGGCTCTCCCGGCTTGGCCTCTTCTGTCTTGTTGCCGTCTGAGTTCTTGAGTTCACCGAACAGTGTGACCAGCGTTCCATCGCTGAGCACCACGCTGTTGCCGACCCCCAGAGTGTAGCGCGTGCCGGGGGAAAGCAGCTTGAGCGGCCCTCCGAACGCCTTTCCACCGTCGCGCGAGACCCAGACGCCCATGCCGTTGGCGGCCGAGCGACTGTCATCCATCGTGCGGATGGAGCTCTCCCCGGTGATGTAGACGCGTCCGGTGTACGGCCCGCCCGTGGCATCGGCGACTAACGACTCGCGGTCGATCCCCTGGAACTTCATCGGGATTGGCTGTTCCTCCCGCCACGTGCGCCCACCGTCGGTCGACCGATACACGGCAAGCACGTACGGCTTGGGGTTCTGCCAGGCGATGGCGACGTGATGCGCCACGCCGTTCGGACCGATGCTGCAGGCGGGGTCGGCGGAGTCTTCCCACTGCTTCGTCTCCAGCGTGGTACTCCACGTCTTCCCACCGTCGGTCGAGAGGTAGACGGCGGTCCAGCGGCGGATCCCGGCCTCGGCGTACACGATCCCGCACCCCAGCAGGTGGTTCGGGTCCGTCGGATCGGCGGTCACGAGGACCTCCCCCATCGGATACTTCGCCTGCGCCACACTCACGTGCACGTTCTGCCCAACGGTAATCTGGGCACCAGCGGTCGGCCCGAGGAGGAAGCCGACTGTCGAGACGGAAGCAATCATCATCGACAACCGGATGCAGGATGCACAAGCATCAGTAGGCATAATGGCTCGTTAGTACTGCACGCGCAGGCCGACCGTGGTGATGCGGCCCATCACAGTGCTGACGTTGTTCAGCTCGTAGGCTTGGTTGTTCGTGAGGTTGTCTACGGAGAGGAAGCCTGAGATCTGCCGCGTCACCTGCTGCGTGAGCGTGGCGTTTAGTTTGACGAAGCCGGGGTACGCCATGAGCCAGGTGCGGTCGATGGGGTGCGGTGCTGGATTGCGGCACGACCCGGTGCCGCCCAGGCAGCGGTAGTAGCCCAGATCGTCGTAATTGGTCCAGCTGCCCACATAGGTGAGGCCGCCCGTAAGCGTCGTCCCCTTAAGCGCCGTGAGCGTGAACGAGGCGCCCGCCGTTTGTCGGGGCGTGGACAGCGACTGGTCACCTACCTGCAGGACCCCGGTGTACCCCGGGGCGAGCTGGGCGATGCGGGCTCGCGCGTAGCCATACTGGCCTTGGAGCGTGAGCACGCCGAGCGCGAACTTCGCCTCGACTTCAACCCCGTGGTTCTGCACCCGCCCCACGTTCTGGTACTGGAAGGTCGCCAGCGAGTCGCTCGGGAGCTGGACTTCCTGGATTAGGTTCTCGGCGGTCTGATCGTAGTACGTCACGCCGAGGGAGCCACGCGCGCCGACGAGCAGGTCCGCGCCTGCGTCCCAGCCCGACTGCCGCTCGGGCCCGAGCACCGGGTTGGCGAGGATAATACTCGTCCCCGACACGGACACGACCCGCGCCTTATAGCCCGGCGGCGGGGGCTTGATGGCCCGGCCCCAGGAGCCGCGGAGCTTGAGCGTGGTCCCGCCCACCGCGTGCACGTACGAGAGACCCACCCGCGGCGAGAGCGGCGTGCCGAGGCTGTCGCCGAAGTCCGAGTTCTGCTCCGCTCGGACACCCGCCGTGAGGAAGAGCGATTCCCGGACCCCGAGCTGCGCCTGGGCGAAGTAGCCGGTGTTGGTCGTCACGGTACGGCTCACGCTGATCGGCCGGCCCGGCGCTGTGATAATACTGCCCGTCGTGGTGAGCGCGCCGGTGGTAGAGAACGAACCGATTGGCAAGCTGTAGTGATCCACCCCGACCGTGAGCGAGCCCGAGAGACCGGTGCCCAGCGTGCCGGCGATCGCGGTCGTGTAGCCGATCGAGGCCTTGGTGGAGCTGCTGCGATAGATGGTGAGCAGCGTGTCAGCCGGGGTCGTCCGGCGCGGTTGGCTCTGCGCGAGATCGTTGGCAAAGCGATCGAGACCCACCGTCACCGTGTGCTGCCACCAGGGTGCCGCCGCCACGCTCACGCGTGCTCCGATCGTCTGGTTCTGAGACTGATTGGGCTCGTAGAACGGCTTCGCAAGGGGAGGAAAGCCGCTCTGCAACAGATCGGGGTTGAAGACCTGCGGGTTGTTCTGGATGTAGTAGCGCGCGGTGACATCGGCCGTCAGGATTCCGCGATTGACGTGCACTCCACCATACACGCTCGGACTGGACAGGGCGGTGACTGGCATGGCGTAATCAGCCGTGCGGCGGTACCCGGCGCCAAGGTTGTAGCTCATGTCGGGGCTGCCGCCCCGCACCGAGGCATCGTAGGTCTGGCGCAGCACCCTGCCGTAGCCGGCATAGGGGGTCTGGATCACGCCAGCACTGGCCTCACCACTCACCTGGGGACGCAGGAGGGTCGGATCGCCGCGCTTGGTGAAGATCTGGATCACGCCATCGGTCGCATCCGAGCCGTAGATGGCCGCCGCCTCGGGGCCGCGAATGACCTCGATCCGCGCAATGCTCGCCGGATCGATGGCGGCCTCGGTGAAGTTGGCGGCCTCGATCCCGTCGACATAGACCTTCATCTGCCCGCTACCGGGCGTGAGCGTGCTCGCCCCGCGCACCGAGAAGGAGGTCTGGAAAGCATACGCAGGGAAGTCCCAACTCACGGCGGTGGGAACGGCCTGGCGGAAGAGTTCTTGGACAGTATGCGGATGCTGCTGCGCGATGAGGCTGTCGCTGATCACGCTCACCGGCGTGGGGAGCGCCTTGACTTCCGTCGGCACCACGGTCCCTGTCACCACCACCTGATCGAGGATGCTCGCCGACTTCTCCAGCGCGACGTCCACGGTCACACTCTGCTCCCCCACCACGGTCACCGATTGGGTTGCCTTCCCATACCCGATCCGCCGCGCACTCAGCGTGTACGTCCCTGCCGGCACGTTTGGGATCTGATACTGCCCGCTATCGTTCGTCGTCGTGCCGAATCGCGTACCGTCGAGTTGCACCGTCGCCGCCATGACCGGCTCGTTCGTCTTCGCATCCGTCACCCGTCCTACGACATTCCCCACTTGTGCCGGCACTCCACGAACCGCTTCTACGCGCCGGATTAGCGCCGCCTGTCCGCTCGAGGAGAACAGCACATCGACGTCCGCATCGGTGAGAATCGCAGTGAGTGCCCCCGCCACGCTGATGTCCTTCGCTTCCAGATGCACCCGACGGTCGAGCGGCACGACCGCGCGGTCGTAGACGAGATGCAGTCCGGCGCGTTCCGCGATCGTCGCGAGCGCCGCTCCCATGGTCACGCCATCGAAGGCGACCGAGATCCGCTGGCGGAGCACTGGCGTCCGGTGCACGTCGACGAGCGCCGGCTCGCCCGGCAGGGACTGGAGGAGGAACCGCGGTCCCCGCTCGCGATACGCACTCGCCAGTTCTTGGGCGCGAACGCCTCGCCACGGGCTGGCCACGATCATCAGTACGAGCATCACAACGATACGACGCATAGCCTCCTCCGAGGATTTGGGCGAGTTCAGGCTCATCTCGACCGGCGAGCGGAAGACAAACCGACTGCGGCAACGAAGTGAAACGACGGGCGAGGAACCAGCTGCACGCAACGCGTTACGACAAACCACTCACCGGCTGGAACGCTTGAGGACGAACGCGATGCTCGCGCCGTGGTGCTCGACGCGCGCGTCCATGGCCGATGCGAGCAATGACACGACCTGCGACAATGGCACGTTCGCGAGTGACGCGGTGATCGGGTGGTCGGCCAGGGCGCTGTCGCCGATCGTGATGTCGGCGTCGTACCAACGATCGAGCTCCTGGACGACCTCGCGGAGTGGCGTGTTCTTGAAGACGAGGCGTCCCTCCAACCACGCGAGCTGTATGTCGAGATCGACGTTTTGTTCGGTGATGATCCGTCCGGTCGTATCCACTCGACCGAGCTCTGCGCGCGTGAGCACCACGCCCCCGGTCACACTCGACTCATGTTGTGTACTGGACTGCGCACTCGGCGTAGTCACACCGGCCGGCCGCATGGCCGCCGGGGAGAGCGCCACCCGTCCTTCGGCCACGGTGACCGCGACGCTCGGCGCGTCCGGGTACGCCCGCACGTTGAACTTGGTGCCGAGATCGCGCACGACGGCGCGCGCGGTGTGCACCGCGAAGGGCCTCGTGGAGTCGTGCACCACCTCGAAGAACGCCTGCCCCGCGAGGTACACATCGCGCGTCCGACTGCCGTAGCTCTGGGCGTAGCGCAGCTTGCTGTCGACGTCGAGCAAGACGCGCGTGCCGTCCGCGAGCCGGAGCGTCGCACGCTGCCCGCGCCGTGTTGCCACCTCGGCCATCGGTGCAGGGGTCGCGATTGGGGCGACTCGGCTCTGGTCGACCTCACGCCACGCGAGGGTCGCACCCGCGCTCAGCACCAGAGCGGCCGCGATCCCACCGAGCACATGCCAGTCCGTCCACCAGGGCGCCGCGCCACCGCTGATGCGCGGCACGGTTCGGCGCCGTGCGCCCATCCCATGGGGCACCGCGCTCGCTGGCGCCGCATGGCCGTGCTTGATCTGCTCGAGCGCTGCGTCGACGTCCCAGTGCTGCCGGAGTGAGCCCGTTCGCTCCCACACGTCCCGGAGCTGCGCGGCGAGCTGGACACGCGCCGGGTCCGCATCGATCCACTCCAGAAGCGCCACCTCCTCGCGCTCCGGAAGCTCGCCGGCAAACAGCCGGGCGAGCGCGGTCCAGTTCATGTCCTGATCGTCGTGGTGATCGTCGGGCGAGGTCGGGGTCATGGCGTGCGTCCGGTCGGGGCACCTGCAGCGCGTTCATCGTCGTGCACGCACGAGAACGCAGATACCCCTACAAGCCAACGCAACGGGGCGACAAACCGCTCGTGGCCACGGCCGCGTGGCGTGATCCGGTGGCATTCGAATGTGTGGAGAGGGCGGCCCGTACTCGAACCGTCAGCAGCGCCGGCGACCTCGAAAGCGCTCTACTTCCAGAACCTGCCGGCGAGCTCGCCCAGGCCGAAGACCATTAGGCCGGCGGTGAGGAACGGGGCCAGGCGCGTGCGGAGGGACTTGAGGGCGCGGCCCATCTGCGTCTCCACCGTCTTCACCGACAGGTCAAGAATGCGCGCGATCTCGGCGTAGCTCAGATCCTGCTCGCGACTCATCGTGAAAATGACACGGCACCGCTCCGGCAGCGCGTCGACGGCCGCGGCGATCGCCCGCTGCAGCTCCTCGACGTCGGTCTCCGTCGCCGCGGTGTGCTCGTGAGCATGCTCCGCCGTGCTCGCCTCGGCTTCCCACCGTGCGTGGATGCGCTCGTGGCGCAGATGGCTCACCGCGCGGTTGCGCACGGCCTGGTAGAGGTACTTGAGCGGGTCTTGGAAATCGAATTGATCGTGCGCCTCCCAGAGGCAAACGAAGACATCCTGCACCAGGTCCTCGGCGACCGCGCGGGAGTGCACGAAGCGGTAGGCGAAATCGCAGAGCCGCGCGTAGTGCGCCCGCACCAGCTCGTCGAACGTCGTGCTATCGCTGCGATTGACGGGATCCACGACGGGTCACTCAGGGATGGCGAGGGGCGGGGGGATGGCAAGACGCGTACGCGCCGCATGCGGAGCGCAGCGCGTTGTTCCGGGGCGTCCAGCGAGCCGCGCGCGTGATGGCACAGTATGAAACGCTCATGCGCCATGAGCAAGAGCAGCGGGGCGCGAGGCGCATCGATTCGGCGACTCGTGTCGCCGGCTCATCACACGTACTCGAGCCACGACCAGCGGTCTGGCGCCGCGCCGCGGACGATGCCGAAGAAGGCGTCCTGAAGCGCCGTCGTGATCGGCCCGCGTCCGCCTGCGCCGATGACGATGCCATCCACGGACCGGATGGGCGTGATCTCCACCGCGGTCCCGGTGAAGAAGAGCTCGTCCGCCGCGTAGAGCGCCTCCTGCGGGAACGCTTCTTCGCGCACCTCGTACCCGAGTGAGGATGCCAGCGTGCGGACCGCATCGCGCGTGATGCCGGGGAACAGCTGGGCGGCGACCGGAGGCGTGACGAGCACGCCATCCCGCACGACGAAGAGGTTCTCCCCCGAGCCCTCGCTCACGTGACCGGCCACGTCGAGGGCGATGCCTTCCGCGTAGCCGTGCCGGTGCGCCTCGAGGGCGATTACCTCGCGCGGCACCCCGCGCATGTACCGCTCTGACAGAGCCTCAAGATTCTCCAGCAGCGCTCTCGATGACGCGACGCTAATGATAAAGAGCGCTTTTGCGCCCGTCCTCGATGCCGCCAGGGACGAGATGCGACGCAATGTGCGCCGCACCTCCTCGGGTTCCGGATAGGACTCGGCGCCATATCAGGCTGGGTCTTCAACGGCGAGCGGAAGCCCGATCAGCCGATGGATCGTCACCTCTTCGACAGGTGGCTCCAAGTCGCGGGAAAGAAGGCGAAGCTCCCCAAGCTCGTCGGGGGCCTGTGGCATCCGGATCGGCGGAAGTGGGCCACGGAGCGAAAGCATCACTCGCTCAAGGACGTCGCGGCGGCGGGTGGGTGGAAAGACACGGAGACGCTGCTCACCTGCTACCAGCAGCCGGACACGGATACGCTGGTCGCCGTCATGAGCGAGCCGCGGAAAGCGCGCGTTGCGGCTCTCGTGCACGGGCGCTAAGCGATCGTTGGTACGGATCGCGCAGACGCTTCTTCCTAAGTGCTCGAACGCCGTTTCGGGCGGTATTCGCCGAGAAACAGCACCACAAACAGCATTCATCACAACGATGCAAAAACGCCACCGTCATAAGTGACGATGGCGTCTCGCTTTACAATCGGGACGGCGGGATTTGAACCCGCGACCCCCTGAACCCCATTCAGGTGCGCTACCGGAC
>Ga0207695_10003235_pt1 | contig 23185 bp, 18 predicted proteins | sample KBSC54metaG_FD_184354 | JGI IMG/M metagenome (GOLD analysis project Ga0207695, IMG submission 184354) | Corn rhizosphere microbial communities from Kellogg Biological Station, Michigan, USA - KBS C5-4 metaG (SPAdes) (version 2) | ecosystem: Host-associated > Plants > Roots > Rhizosphere > Soil...
GTTCGTCTATGGGTTGAAATGAAGCGGCGCTGGTGCTGAACCACGGCCCCCTTGCGCTGCGTCCGCGCTCACAATACACTTTATCAACGAGGTGTTACGAGTGACTATTCTACGCGTATCTCTTGCCGGTTGTTTAATGGGTTTTGCGGCTCTCGCCGCGTCGGGCGCTTCGGTCACATTTAACAAAGAAGTCCTGCCCATTCTGCAGAAGAATTGTCAGAGCTGCCATCGGCCCGGAGAAGTCGCGCCGATGTCGCTTCTTACCTACACGGAGGCGCGGCCGTGGGCCAAGGCGATAAAGGCCGCTGTGGTGACCCAGAAGATGCCGCCGTGGTTTGCGGATCCGAAAGTGGGTCATTTTTCGAACGCGCGTAAGCTGTCCCCGGCCGAGATTGCCACGCTGGTGTCGTGGGCCGACAACGGCGCGCCGGAAGGCGATGCGAATGACAAGCCCCCTGCACTTAGCTTCCCGGAAGGCTGGAACCTCAAACCTGACATGATCGTCGAGATGCCCAATGAGTTCCATGTGCCCGCCAGCGGTGCGATCGAATATCAATACGTGCTGGTCAAAGCGAGTTTCCCGGAGGACGTGTGGGTTAGCGCGGCCGAGATGCGTCCGGGCAATCCCAAGGTCGTGCACCACGGCGAGGTCTGGGTGCTGCCGCCTGGATCGAAGTGGATGGCGGACGCGACGCCGGGTGTATTCTACCCGCAGTCCGCGATGAAGAAACAGCCGGCCGATGGCATCGACATACTTGGAAAGTTCAACCCGGGAGTGGGCGCACAGAACTTCGTCTTTGGCGATTCGGCCAAGTTCGTCCCGAAGGGCTCCGACCTGGTGTTCGAGGTTCACTACACCTCCATGGGCCAAGCCACCACGGATAGGACCAAGGTGGGAATCGTGTTTGCAAAAGGCCCTCACACGACGCGTTATTTCACCTCCTACGGGCCGACCGCGAGCAATCTCGTGATTCCGGCCGGCGATAGCAATGCGGAAGTGGTGGGCGAAATCACCATGGCGACCGAAGCCAAACTGGTTTATGTGCAGCCTCATATGCACCTGCGCGGGAAAGATTACGAGCTGCGGTTGATCTATCCGACCGGCGAAACGCAAGTCGTGTTCAAGGGGAAGTTCGATTTCAATTGGCAACTGGGCTACTATCTGGAGGAGCCGATCTTGATGCCCAAGGGCACTCGCATGGTGGGAATCTCGCACTTTGACAACTCGCCGAACAACAAATTCAATCCCGATCCCACCAAGGAAATCCGTTGGGGTCTCCAGAATTGGGACGAGATGAGCAATGCTTTCATCGGCCTGGTCTATGACGCCAAGGTTGACCCGAAGAAAGCGGAGTTCCGCTCCGGGCCCAGCCTGTTGCCGGTGGGCAAGCCAGGACCGACGCTTGCTGCGCTGGACCTGCCTGCCACCAAGTAATTTCGGCGCGATCGAGTACCGCCATTGGAAGATCCCAGCGGATTACGTTCAGAAGTATACTGAACCATGTTTGGCATGAAGGGATCTTCCATGACACTTCCGAAAACAAGATTGGTCGCCGGCGCGCTGCTGCTGACGTCGAGCGTTTTAACGGCCGCGTCCATCAACCCGCCCACTGCTCCGCAAACGGTGCCGCTGACGGCGCAGGAGAAGCAGAACGTCGATTTTGTACTCAACTGGTGGCGCGAAGTGATTGACGGGGGACACTTGGAGCTCACTCCCAAATACCAGGCCGAGGATTACATCCAGCACAATCCCAACGTTCCCACCGGACGCGCCGGGTTTGTGGAATTTTTCAAGAAGTTCAGCAAGCCTAAGAATCCAATTCCCGCCAAGATGGCGAACCCGCCGGTGCTGGCGGGCGCCAAGGGCGACTTCGTGTGGCTGGTCTTCGAACAGGAAAAGAAAGATCCCCACGATCCTTCTAAAACGTTTTACGATACCAGCCTCGAAGTGCTGCGCCTGGAGAAAGGCAAGGTCCAGGAGCATTGGGATAGCCAGATGAAGATGCCGGGATCGGGCAAAGTGGTATCCGGAGTCTCGCCCAAACCGCCCATGCAATGGAACACCGGTAAACTCTCCAAGCAAGAAGAGCAGACCCTGGCGCTGGCCAAATCTGAAATGAAGGATATGTTGCAGTACGCCCACCTGGAACTGGCCGACAAGACCATGGACCCCGGCTACATTCAACACAATGCGAACTTCCCTCAGGGCCGCGAAGGTTTTAAGCGGATTATGAGCCAGCGTCCCGGTCGCCGGCCGCAGGATGCCAAACCGATTAAGGAAGAATGGATCGATCCACCAGTATTAACACTGGTCAACGGCCCTTATTGTCTGATGATGGCGCAGCGGACGGCAAAAGATCCCGACGATCCCGGCAGAGAATACCAGTGGAATCACTTTAACGTGATTCGCGTCGAGAACGGCCTGATTAAAGAGCATTGGGACGATTTCATCATCAACTGAACCTGGTCATGAGACAGCACTATTATTGGCGGCTCTGCTGCATCGCTGCGGGCACTCTGTTGCTTGCCGCCGGGCGCGCGCGCGGCGCGGACGATATTGAAGTCATTCGGGTACAACCAAACTTCTATATGATCGCCGGGGCCGGCGGAAATATCGCCGTGCAGATTGGACCGGATGGTGTCTTGCTTGTCGATACCGGCGCGGCGCGGATGTCGGACCGGGTGATGGCTGAGATCAGGAAACTGACCAGCCAGCCCATTCGCTTTATCATCGATACCAGCGCGGATGCCGACGATGTTGGCGGCAACGAAAAACTCGCCAAGGCCGTGGGCGCCGATGGGGCTGCCGCCGTGATCATTGCCACCGAGAACGTACTCACGCGGATGAGCGCGCCCACTGGTAAACAAGCCGCGTTCCCACTGGCAGCCTGGCCCACGGAGACTTTCTTCCAAAAGCAAAAGCCCATGTATTTTAATCGCGAGGGCATTCAGATCATGTCTCACGCCGCCCACTCCGACGGCGATAGTGTGGTGTTCTTTCGCCGCTCGGATGTCATTGTCGCCGGCGGGATCTACGATACCACCCGCTTTCCGGTGATCGATGTCGAAAAGGGTGGCGGCATCCAGCAGGAAATTGATGCCTTGAACCAGATTGTGGAGTTGGCGATCCCCTCGATTCCCATGATGTGGCAGGAGGGCGGAACTCAGGTGATTCCCGGCCGCGGCTGGTTGGCGGATCAGGCGGATGTGGTGGAGTACCGGGACATGGTGACAATCATTCGCGATGTAGTCGCGGACATGATGGGAAAAGGCATGACGCTGGAACAGATTCAGGCGGCCAATCCCACCAGGGGCTACCGCAAGCAATACGGTTCCGAGTCAGGCTCCTGGACGACCAGTATGTTCGTGGAGGCAATCTACAAGAGCCTCACGGCAAAAAAGTAGGCAGGCGAACCCGATGTGTCACGAAAAGGCAAAATTGCTATTGGTCGCTGCGGTGCTTTCGCTTCAGAGCGTGGCGCAGGGACAGTCCGCCGCACCGGTCAAATCCGCCAAGGTGTCGGCTCCTATTGACTTGACCGGATACTGGGTTTCGGTAGTCACCGAGGACTGGCGCTGGCGCATGATCACGCCCGCCAAGGGAGATTACGCCAGTATTCCAATCACGCCCGCGGCCAAGAAGTTAGCCGACACCTGGGACCCCGCGAAAGACGAGGCGGCGGGCGAGCAATGCAGATCGTATGGAGCCCCTGCGATCATGCGAGTGCCCGGCCGTTTTCATATCACGTGGCAGGATGACAACACGCTGAAGGTTGAGACGGACTACGGAATGCAGACGCGCTTATTTCACTTCGGAAACTGGGCTGCATCGGGAGGCCCGCCGACCTGGCAGGGAGACTCGGCAGCTCGCTGGGAGATTCCTCGCACACGAGTGGGTGCAGGCAGCGTCGCCAGGGAAGTGGAGTCACAGGGTGGCTTCGGATCGCTCGCGGTAGAGACCACGCATATACGGCCGGGATATTTGCGCAAAAACGGCGTCCCCTACGGTGCCAAAGCCAAGCTGACTGAGTATTGGGACCTGAACCGGGAGACCAATGGAGATCAATGGCTGGTGATCACAACGCTGGTGGATGATCCGGATTACCTGCAAGAGCAGTGGGTCACGGCGCTGCACTTCAAAAAAGAGCCGGATGGCGCAAAGTGGGACCCATCGCCGTGTTCATCGAGATGGTAGGAGAGTGATATGAAGATACTTGCCGCTTTTGCGATGGCGGTAGTGATTTGCATGCCCGCGTCTGCCGAGATCGATCTGTCGGGAAACTGGTCCACTCGTCAGCATCAAGATTGGCAGGATCGGAATCCTGGTCCGGAGGCGGTCGACTATATCGGTCTGCCGATTAACGATGAAGCTCGCGCCCGGGCCTTGAGTTACTCGGCGTCTTTGTTGTCCCTCCCCGAACGCCAGTGTCTGTTCTATCCTCCGCAATATGTCGTCATCGGACCGCAAAGTATCAAAATGTGGGCGGAAACGGACCCGGTCACCGGCAAAATCATCGCCTGGAAGATCAGCGCGGCGCCGGACCGCGACGTGATTACGATATGGATGGACGGGCGCCCGCATCCTCCGAAGAACGCTCCGCACCCATACGCCGGCTTCACCACGGGCGTATGGCAAGGGGACACATTGACGGCTTACACAACCCATATCAAAGCCGGCTACATTCGGCGCAATGGCGTCCCCAGCAGCGATCAAGCCACCGTGACCCAGCACATCATGCGGCATGGCGATACCCTCACCATCACGGCTTTGATCGACGATCCGATCTATCTCACCGAGCCCTTCGTTCTGAGCCGGAGCTGGAAGCTTGACCCGAACGTGCAGATTCCGCCCACGCCTGAACCGTGCAGCCCGGCAGCCGAGGTAGCAAGGCTCGATGGAACCGGCGCGGTTCCGCATATTCTCCCGGGCGCGAATCCATTTGTGAACGAAGTCACCAAGATCTTCCATATTCCCCAGGAGACGGTGATGGGCGGCGCCGAGACGATGTATCCCGAGTACCGGAAAAAGCTTCGAGCCAGGTATGTTCGACCGGAGAAATGCGTGCGCTATTGCTGTGGGTGGGAAGGGCGAGAGGCCGTGGACACCTTAAAGGATTGCATCGGAGACTACCGGCAGACGCCGGGGTTATCGCTGCCCTCCCAGGGGCTCGACAAATGAAATACTCCGCATATGCGCTCATGCTGGGGTGCGCGAGTTTCTCTGCATTCGCCCAGACTGGCGCGAAGGGCGGAGAATGGCGCACTTATGGTGGCGATCTCGGCAACACCCATTACGCACCGCTGAATCAAATCAACGCAAATAATTTTAAAAGCCTGGAAATCGCATGGCGGTTCAAGACGGAAAATCTCGGTCCCCGGCCGGAATACAATCTCGAATCCACTCCGCTCATGGTGAAGGGAATTCTGTACTCTACCGCCGGTTCGCGCCGGGACGTGGTGGCGCTCGATGCGGCTACCGGTGAACTGCTCTGGGTTCACGGCGAGCGGGAAGGCGAGCGCGCCGCCGTAGCGCCGCGGCGGCTATCCGGACGCGGGCTGGCGTACTGGACTGACGGCCGGGAAGAGCGGATCCTATACGTAACGCCCGGCTACCGGCTGATCGCGCTCGATGCCCGGACCGGCGCTGTCATCCCGGCTTTCGGTACCGACGGAGCTGTCGACCTGAAGCTCGATGACGATCAGGAAATCGATCTGATGAATGCCGAGATAGGGCTGCATGCCGCGCCGGTGGTGGCCGGCGACACCGTGATCGTCGGCGCCGCGGGCAAGGCCGGCGATATCCCGAAAAGCAAGAGAAATGTGAAAGGTTTTGTGCGCGGGTTCGACGTGCGCACCGGCAAGCGTTTGTGGATCTTTCACACCATCCCGAAGCCCGGGGAGTTTGGCTACGACACCTGGGAACAGGATTCCGCCGATTACACCGGCAACGCCGGAGCCTGGGGCCAGATCAGCGTCGACGAAGACTTGGGATTAGCCTACCTTCCGGTGGAGTTGCCCACCGGCGATTTCTACGGCGGCCACCGTCCAGGCAATGGGCTGTTCGGCGAGAGCATCGTTGCCGTGGACCTGAAGACCGGGCAACGAAAATGGCATTACCAGTTGGTCCACCACGGGCTTTGGGATATGGATATCCCCTGCGCTCCAATGCTGGTGGATATTACGGTCAATGGCCGCACTATAAAAGCCGTCGCGCAGCCAACCAAGCAATCGTTCCTGTATGTGTTCGATCGCGCGACCGGGCAGCCGGTTTGGCCGATCGAGGAGCGGCCCGTTGAGCAATCGACAGTCCCCGGAGAAAAAACCAGCGCCACTCAGCCCTTTCCCACCAAACCTCCGGCCTATGAGCGCCAAGGTTCCTCGATCGATGACTTGATTGACTTCACGCCTGAGCTGCGCGCCGAAGCCGTGAAAATCGCTTCACGCTATAAACTGGGACCAATCTTCACGCCGCCGGTGCTCGCAAATCCGGAGGGTCCGATCGCTACACTCGCGATGTCGGGATTCGGCGGCGGGACAAATTGGCCGGGTGGATCCTACGATCCCGAGACCCACATCCTGTATGTCTTTTCGCAAAGAACGCTGGTCCCGTTTGGAGTGGTGAAACCCGAACCTGGACGCACGGATATGGCGTACGTGCTAGGGAAGCCACCGGGCACCAATGGCGCACCGCCTCCGCTCAATGTGCGGGGATTGCCCATGATCAAGCCGCCCTACGGGAGCATTAGTGCGATCGACTTGAACCAGGGCGAGATCCTATGGCAGATCGCGCACGGCGAGACCCCGGACAACGTGCGCAACCATCCGGCGTTGAAGGGCCTCACGATTCCTCGTACGGGAAGAGCCGGTGTGATCGGAACTCTGGTGACCGGCACTCTGCTAATCGCGGGTGAAAGTGGCATGTTCACCATGCCGTCGGGCCAGCGGGGAGCGATGCTGCGCGCTTATAACAAGGCCACCGGCCAGGAAGTGGGCGCCGTTGCCATGCCGGCGGGGCAGACGGGTTCGCCGATGACTTACATGTTAAATGGCAAACAGTACATTGTGGTAGCCAGCGGAGGCGCGGGCGTTCCAGCGGAGTTGGTGGCCTACAAACTGCCGTAAGTATCCACGGTTCAGATGACACGCTGGCTGCGCAGCTCGTCGATTCGCTCGGCCGAGTAACCGAGCAGACCGCCATAGACCGCGTCGTTGTGCTCACCGACCTGCGGAGGCGGCTGATCGAATCCAGTTTGGGCCGCCGAGAACTTCATGGGAAGGCCCATGCCGAACACGTCGTCAACGGCGCCGAACTTCGGATGAACCAAAGGGACGGTCTCTCTGCGGGCGACCACCCGCGGATCGCGAACCGCGGCGGTGGGGTCCCGCACCTCGGCTGCGGGAACGCCGGCTTGCTCGAGCATCGCCACCGCGGCGGCCACCGTACGTGTCCGAGTGAATTGTTCGACGATGCGGTCCACCTCGGCGACGTTGGCAACGCGCGCGTCGCGGGTGGCGAACCGTTCGTCGGTATTCAATTCAGGCCGGCCGATAGCCCCAAAAAGATTCTTTGCAAACGCTTCGGTGAAGGCGCAGATCGCAAGATAACCGTCGAGCGCAGGATAAATGCCGAAAGGCGCCAGCCGAGGAATGGTTTGGCCGGTGCGTTGCGGGACGCCGCAGCGCTCCAGAATATCGAACGGCTCGCTGGCCACCAGCATGGTGAGCACCCCCAGCATGGAAACGTCGACGTGCTGCCCGATTCCCGTCTGCCGGGCTTGAAGCAGCGCCGCCAGGACTCCAATCACCCCGAAAAGCGGCGCACTCAAATCGGCGAAAGGCACGCCCACCCGCACCGGCGGATCCCCAACACTTCCGGAAGTGAGCATCACGCCGCTCAGCGCCTGAATGATGGTGTCCGCTGCTTTTCCGGATCCGGAATCTCCTTCACTGCCAAACCCGGTAATGGAACAATAAACGATTCGCGGATTCACTTCCCGCGCGAAAGCGTAGCCGGCTCCCAAGCGGTCCATGGTGCCGCGACTGAAATTTTCGACGACGATATCGGCCTTCTTGAGCAGATCGGCAAGAACACTTCGGGCTTCCGGGTTCTTCAAATCGAGCGTTACTCCCAATTTATTGCGCAGGCGGTTGATGGCTGAAATCGAGATGTCATCGGGATGCCGGCGCGTGAGCGTCGCACCTTCCGAGCCCAGATACGGCGCATTTTCGCGGCAGGTGTCCGGACTCAATGGGTTCTCAATCTTGATGACGCGTGCACCTAGGCCTGCGAGCAACATGGTGGCGAAGGGACCTGCCAGCGCCGTCGTCAGATCCAGAACGGTGACATCCTCAAGTGGCCGAATCAGAGGGTTGGCCTCATTTGCGTGTCGAGAAAATTGCTCCGCAAGTGCATCGTGCCTCACAGTTTACGGCACGCGGCGAAATCAAGGCAAGCTACGCAGCTCTTAAGAGCTAGACCTTAGTTGTCCTAAGTTCTCCTTAGAAAAGTAAACTGACGAGCTATGTAACAAATGGCGCGTGAGTACCATTCTCTCGATACAACCGCGACTGTATTCTTGCTGTGCATGGCTAGGGAGTACTAAACATATGGCATCGATCTCGTACTGGTTTCTTTCACCAAGCCTGCTGCTCGCCATGATCGGAAAAGTGCGCGGCTGGGACCGCACCAAGCCGACGCCGTCGGTCAACTGGAAAGAAGTGACGGTGGATGTGGTGCTTCCCGCAAAGAACGAGGAGCAGAACATTGCCACCGCCTTATCTTCCTTGCTGGCTCAGGATTTTCCATTCCGCAATATTGTCGTGTTCGACGATGGCTCAACCGACCGAACCAGCGAAATCGTTACCCGCTATCGAGAACTGACCGGCCGCAACATTCAATTGATCACCAGGAAGTCTTCTATTGGTAAGACTCCCGCTCTGCGCGAGTTTTGTGAGCGCACGGATGCGGAAGCAGTCGTTGTTCTGGATGCCGACACCGTTGTCGTAAGCACGAACTACATTTCGCGCCTGATCGAAGAGCTATTCAAGAATGCCGGGGTTTCGGCGGCCTGCGGAGAAGTTATGCCCCTGACCCTAAGGCGCAAGAATTTGATCGCCAAGTCTGACCCGCATCTTCAGACCGTGGCCGCCGAATTTCCGGGAACGGCGGCGGTAAAACCCGGTCTATTTCGCCGCTTCTTGAACTGGCTCACGATCTGTTATCGCCACCCTCTTTATATTCTGTTGCAGCGAACACTCTACGATGGCCACCTGAAGCTCTTCGGAGCCCAACTGAACCCGGTCGGCTGCGCAGTCGCTTATAAGACCGAGCGATTGATGGAGTGCTTCGCCTACGCCAAACCGCGTGTCGGCGATAATCTCACCAACTCGGAAGACATCTACATCGGCCATTTTTTCAATTGGAAGGGATACCGTAGCGTCCAGGTAATCGACGTACTCTGTGAATCCTCGGAACCGCCCGTGACGCGGCTACCTCACCAGTTGTACCTTTGGTCCAGCGCGTTCTTGCAATCGAACTACTACTTCAAAGATCTACTGCTTTCGCCGTTTCGACGTATTTTCCGCAGCGGCAAGCACCAAGATCACAGTGCCGAAGTCGGTAAACGCGTGATACGTGAACAGTACCGTGCGGCTTGGGGTGAACAAATCACGAAGCGAGAAGGACGGCGAGTAGGCTGGCTGGAGTTGATTTGCTTAGCGGAAAAATTGACTTACCCGATAATCCTGCTGTACTTCGCACTCTTTAATCATGAGGCGCTACTGCTGACACTGATCATCGAGACGGTGTTCTGCATGGGCTTGGTGCTGGCAACCGCGAACAAGGGTACCCGGCTGAAGAGCGCCGCGATGCTGATCCCCGCGATGCCCATCCGGCTTTTGAGCCTGGGGGTGGATATGTACGCAACGATCCGCTGTCTTGGCGACATCACAACCGGCAATAGGGCGTGGAGAAAGTAGAAAGAAATGCCAACGCCCTCTCCATTCATCGGCTGCCTTTTAGCCACCGCCATTCTAGCCAGCGGGCGGGCGCCGCTTCCCGCCGGCTACGCAGAGCAGATTGCCGCACTAGAGGAATCTCACAAGATATCGCCAACCGACCTGGAAATCCTCGATACGCTTGCCGCTTCCTACTCGATGGGCGGCCGGTATCAAGAAGCCGTGCCCATCGTCAAGGAAATGATCGCAATAGAAGGTGCGCTCCCCGAACTTCAATTGCGCCTAGCCAAATATTATGCTTGGGGCAAGAATGTAGATGCATCGCTTGAGACGCTGAATAGCGCTCCGCTGGATAAAAATATCGAAGCCCAGGAATTTCGCTGCCAACTCCTGTCGAACTCGCAGCGTGCGGCGGAAGCCACCTCGTGCTACGCGACCTTGCTGAACCTCGCCGCTCAGGATCCTGCGGTTACACAGCCGGCATTGCTTGGCCTAGCCAGAAATCGGCTGTGGTCCGGAGATTCAGTGGGTGCCATGCGATCGTATGAGGACTACGTTCGTGCCAATCCGGGAGATCGCTCCGCCACCATCGAATATATCCGGCTGCTCCGCTATCGCGGCCAATACGCTAAGGCCGAGAAGCTTTGCCTCGACCTGCTTCAAGCCGAGCCGAAAGATGCGGAAGTCCTGGCTCTCCAGTCAGAGGTGCTGTATTGGTCCGCTACTCGGAATCTGGATGCGTTACGCGCGTCGGAGCGCGCCGTAAGTCTGGCTCCCGAGTTGCCCGCAGCGCGGGTAGCGCATATCGCGGCGCTCGAAGCACTGGGGCGGAATCACGAAGCCTCCAACGAACTTCGGGCAATCGGTGAAGAGACCGGCCCTTCAGACGCCATCGTGACGGACGTTGCCCGCTATCTCCGCGGTTTGCTGCGCGAGCGGGAAGGCATCGCTGTCGATATCCCGTACTCGGTTTATAACGATTCTGATGGCATCCACAACGTGATGGTTCGGTTTTCGTCTAAAGTGCCCGTTCGAGGAGATCACTTTCTGACGATGAACCTGACAGAATACACTTCCTCCGCGCCTACAGGGACTTTTACGGACGGCCGCGACCGCACCTCCGTTCGGGAGTTCTCGACCGGCGCAACAATATTGGTCGCTCCGGGACTGCATGTATCGCTCTTCGGAGGAGGCTCGGAGCGCTCGGCAGCGGATACCTTGCGGCCCACCTACAGTGTCAAGTTGACCGGCGGAACCTGGAATCACTTCAGCCTGGAAACGGGCGGGGAACGTGAATATATGACGCTGACCCCGCGTGCCATAGACCAAGGGATTTACTCCGACCGGTGGTTTGCGAATGCGCAATATCGGTTCGACTCGCGAACGTCGTTGAATGTTGCGGTGGATCGCCGCTGGTGGAGTGACACGAACCGGAGCGTCCAGGGCGACGCGGGACTCACTCACACCCTGCGCTACGGCCGCCGTTTGAACGTGGACGGGGGCGCTCTCGCCGAATTCCAGGCTTATCAGAAGGACCTCATCCTGGTTTCCGGTTTCTTTAATCCGGACCGCTACAGCCGATATGACGGATTTCTCAATGTTCACGGGGAAGCCAGCCGCTTGGTGAGTTGGGAACTCCGGGGCGAGGGTGGAACCCAGCAAATCCTGGGCAATGCGACATTTGAGCCGAACTGGTCGGTGACTTCGCGACTCTCCGTCGGCCTTACCAAGGCAGTCCGTCTGTATGCGTCATACGAGCGCCGAAACTACTCTTTCTTGAGTGGCCAGGGGTGGTATCAGGGATTCTATATCAGCTTAGGAGTTAGGCCGTAAATCGGCAGGAACCACTATGAACTATTTAATTACAGGCGGCGCCGGCTTCATCGGTTCGCATTTGGCGGAGCGGCTCTTGTCGCGAGGAGACTCCGTTATGGTTTTGGACGATCTGAGTACGGGCTCTCTCGATAATCTCGAAACCACGCTGGATCATCGCCGAATGGAGTTTATTGAAGGCAACATTCTGGACCATGCATTGGTCCGGCGGCTCACCTCTAAAGCAGATTTCGTGATTCACCTCGCCGCGGCCGTGGGAGTTCGCAGGATTCTCCAGGACCCCTTGTCTTCTCTGAAGATAAATGTGGAGGGCGCGGAGAGTGTTCTTCGGGCCTGCGCCGAATCCCGCGTGCCTCTCCTGCTTGCCAGCACTTCTGAAGTCTACGGGAAGAATGAAGCGGATTCTCTTTGTGAAGATGCGGACTCAGTCATAGGTTCTTCCTCGACCAGCCGTTGGTCCTATGCGACTGCCAAGAAACTGGACGAATTCCTGGGCTTGGCGTACGCCCAAACCTATGGGATTCCCGTCACCATTACGCGATTCTTTAACATCGTGGGACCCCGGCAGTCTTCGCGCTACGGAATGGTTCTGCCCAAATTTGTGCGCACCGCTCTCGCCGATGAACCGATTCGAGTCTTCGGAGATGGCAGGCAGACCCGCAATTTCACCTACGTCGGTGATTGCATTGAAGCTCTCGTTCGGCTGATCTCGACCCCTTCTGCAAGCGGCCAAATCTTCAATATCGGCGGCACGGAAGAGATTTCGATTCTCGATCTGGCGCAGCGTGTGAAAACTTCGGCTAATTCCAACAGCCGGATCGTCACCATTCCCTATGATGAAGCCTATCCGGAAGGCGGTTTCGAAGATATGCAGCGCCGCGTGCCGTGCATCTGCAAAATCCAAGCCTTGACAGGCTGGGCCCCTACGACGAGCCTGGCGGAAGTCATCCGGAAAGCGATTCATTTCGAAGAACAGCGAAGCTTCTCGTTGGTGACGGCGCCGTCTGGCGTGGACACCCAAAACTATGCACTGTCAGTAGCTTAGTTCATCCCCTTTTTGAGCCTGCCGAATCGCTGGGCGTAGACATATGTCCCACACCATCCCGCCTTTGTTTCCACGGCGCTAACGGAACTGGGCACTAGTACTCTAAACTCCGCAGAGCTAGGTGACGATACCTAGGATATTTCACGTCGCAGTCAGAATTGGACGAAGCTGTGCCTTGTCCAGCGTATCGCGGCGAGTGGATTATCGCTGGGATGCAAGTTCCAGTGACGGCAGGAGACATGCAAGAGTCTACGCGCAGATCGGTAGCCCCGCGATTCGGAGTCAACGGATCGCGTGTCGGCGGCTGCCTGAAACCAGCGATGAGTTTCACCTTCCCTGTGAAATGGACTTCACTGACAGCTCATTTGAGTCTCCTTAACGCCGCGGAATCGGCGCCGGCTACAGCGACGAAAGCCGCCGCAGCGGCGACGCACCACCAGGCAAGCATGGCTGCCGTCGCCAGCGTCGCAGTCCTTCCCGCGATTCAGAAACCAGCGGTTCGCTCCGAACCCGGCGCCCGTTGGGAAATGGTGGTTCCAAAGATGAATCGGGTAGCCCGCATCTCGCAAACGGCGGCCAAAGCGGTTCCCTATCCCGAGGTTTATCCGCCCGTTTCCATCCCGAAGCTGGCTGGTTTGCCGGTCGCATCACCGGCGTACCTTACCAAAGCCCTGGTCTTTATCGGAATGCGCACAAGATTGCCAGGCAGGCGGTCGAACCGTTTTCAAACTCTGCAGCTAAACGCACCGGCGCCGCTAACCATCCCGGACCGACACGAGGGAAGGGAATTGTTGTTATCAAAGATCACCACGTCGCTGCGCAGCCTCTCGCGCACTTGGCCCCGAACGCAGTTGCCGGATGAGTCCGGGGAGTCCGCACCCTTATGAGAGCGCACAACATTCACGGGGCCAAACCGCGTATCTCCACGCAACTGGAGACCGCGCTGGAATTACGCTCGGCCGGCCGGCTCGCCGAGGCACTAGAGACTCTGAGTAGTCCAGGCGAATTCGATGCATATCTTTGCACCGTGAGAGCGGAGATGGAATTTGCATTGGGCCGGTTTGAGAACGCGGCGCTGAGTTATTGCTCTGCCACCCTTGCCGATCCTGACAATGCGAACCTGCACTATAATTTGGCGCTTTGTCTGGCCTGTTGCGAACGTTGGGACGTCGCTTCTGAGGCCTTCGATCGGGTACTCCGGCTGGATGCGGAGCGGACGAGTGCGCGCCTGGCGCTCGGCTCCTGTCTTCTGCATCTGAATCGTGCGGAAGAAGCGTTAGGGAATTTCAATCAGTGCTGCCGGGGCCCGGAGCCAGGCCCGGCGCTCATCGGCAAAGCAATCGCCCTGCAATTGCTCCATCGCTTCGATGAGGCGGGGAAGGTGTATGAAATGTGGCTCGACTCGCAACCGAATTCGGAAGAGGCTTTGTCCAATTTGATCGCGATGAGTATCGAGACCAACGATATCAAGCGGCTAACGGACTATTCTTCGCGTCTGCTCGAAATCGATCCGCAGTCGAAGGTAGCGCTTCAAGGGCTCGCCACTGCGGCGTTCGCTGGTTCGGATCACCCGGCCGCGGCTTCTTACTGCGATCAAATTCTAGAAATAGCTCCAGACTGTTTGGAAGCCTGGCACAATTTTCGTATCGCCATGGATGGTTGCTCGTTTGGCGCTTCTGAACCGGCTCTCGTTTGGCATACAGGGGGAAAATCATGAACCGTTTGCGTGTTCGCGTCGAACTGAACCGGCGCAAGACCGGCGTCCCGATGGAAGAACTGGTGAGCGTTGTCGAAGAAACGCGAAAGTTCTTTCACTTGCTGGCCGAAGACGTTCAAATACCGGCTGAGCGCGGGGAGTGGCTGGCCTCGAATTTCGATCCCGAGTCCTTGAACTTCACCGCTGAGTTCAATGGACCGGCGTCCGCCGAACAGATCGGCGCTTTCGGTTCGGCTTTCGGCGGGGCCACCTCGCTGCGGCGCGAGACCATCGCCCAATTCACTCATATAGCGGATTTCATCGGAGAAGATGAACTGGTGGGCTTTGGCCTGTACCAGTCCGATCAGGAGAGCGAGCCGTCCGACTGGCGATGCTTGTCCCGCCGCGACGCGCTACGCTTCGCCGGCGAAATTCAATTGTTAGCAAAAGCGACCGGAGACGCCGAAGCCGAGTCCCCACTCCCGGCGGTCATGAATGGGAGCGTCGGGGGACGCCGCCTTTTCAAAGATCGGAGAGAGCGTGAGGCATTGGCTACGGACCCCTCCAAGTGGATTCGCGAAGTAGAGTCGAGCCTGGCGAAGCGGATTGGTCTTCTAGAGAGCAAACTCGAAGCTCAGACTCAATACGTGCAGGATCTTGGCAATAATATCGAAGCGGACGACGAAAGATTCCTGAAACTCCTCAGTGCTATGGAATCCTTCCGCAGTCAAGCTCCGCGCCAGTTGCAGGCTGCCGGACTGGAAGCACCGGGACCCATTAACGAGCCGTCGTTTGCGCCGCCATCTAAGGGCCGCGCGCGATCGAATTTCGGTTTAGCGCTCGCCGCCGCGGCGCTGATCCTTGCGGCCGCCGGTGCCTTGGCAATAGGCGGACAATGGGCACGATGGTCGCGCTCGTCCGGCTCGCGCCGGATTGTACAGTCCGCCTTAGCATCGTCAGTTCAACCGGCGGCTAACCCCTCGAACGCGCAGCCTGCTGAGGTAGTCCTGCCGAAAGCGGACTCGCCTATGCCGGCGCCTGCTCCGTCCGACAACTCGCCGCAAGTAAAGATCAGCCGGACGCAACCGGAGTCCGCCGCGATGCTCCATCAGATCGCTCTGGAAATTCCCTCTGACCTGAGGTCGATGGTTAGCGAGCAAGCGCTCATCAACGTCGCCGTAGGCATCGATCAGAAAGGCAAAGTCACGCGGGCGGAAGTGGAGTCAACCCAAGGCGAAGAAGCCGAGCTGCTGACCGCCGAGGCTTTACGGGTAGCGCGCCGGTTTCGTTTTCGACCCAGCCGGCAGGGCAATAAAGCCGTGGCGAGCCAGACACTCTTGACCTTTGTGTTCGACCCGGAACCGAAAGCTTTGCCGCCCACGGAACTAACCCCTGGAAATTAGCGCCGGTCCGGCAGCGCAAACACATATAGTGCATAGCCCCCTTGTCCCGGGTGAACATCCGGAGCCACTAAGCCGGGTACCTGGCGCGGGCTGCCGCCGCCCTGTCCGGTGGTGACCGCAATGTATTGCTTGCCGCCCACGCTGAAGCTCAGCGGAAATCCCTGGACCGACGTGATCAGCCGCGTCTTCCAAAGAATCTTGCCAGTATTGGCATCGACAGCCTTGAACTCGCGATTGAGATCGCCGACGAAAACCAAGCCGCCGGCCGTGGTCATTGCGGAAGTCAGAAACGGCGCGCGCTGCTCCAGCTTCCACAATTCCTTCAACGTGCGCACGTCATAAGCAGCAAGCTTTCCGACGTTGCCGTTCGATCCGGGCATCTCCCAGAAGCGCCGCAGCGCCCCGCCGCCGGACCCTCCGCCTGCGATTTTCTCGACATTCTGCGCCGCTAAATCGAGACAGGTCTGGCTCAAGGGCGCGATGATCCGGTTGCCCGGCTGGTAGTAGCTCATGGCCTGCCAGTTGTGCCCGCCTTCGGTCGAAGGGCAGCCGGGCACCCACTCATTCATCCGCTGCTCGACAATGTCGTTGCGGTAGTGCGGTTCTCCGGTCTTGGGATCAATCGAATCGTAGACATTCTGAAAAACCATTTCCTTATGGCCCAGGTATTTCCCGGTCTGCCGGTCGAGCTTCCACAGGATACCGGTCTTCCCTGCGCTGAATACGAATTTTTGGCCGCCGTCGTCGACTAGAATACGCTCGAAGACTTCATCCAGATCCAGACTCTCCCCGGGAGCGTGCGCGAAATACCATTTGAGCTTGCCGGTATCGGCATCGAGCGCCAGTGTGGAATTTGCAAACAGCGTCGCGCCGTTGCCGGAGCCGCGGCTGACGCGCATCCAGGGCTTGGCCTGCGCGGTTCCCCAGTAAGTGAGGTTGAGCTCGGGATCGTAACTTCCGGTGATCCAGCTCTCGGTTCCGGCGCGGAACAGATTCGGCAGGCCGCCCCAGGTGTCGCCGCCCGGCTCACCCTGCAGCGCCACGGTCTTGAATCGCCAGACCTCCTTGCCGGTGGCGGCGTCATAGGCGCTGATAAAACATTTCTCGTCCCGGTAGGTTTGACAGGAACCGAGTCCCTGAATCAATTTCCCCTTGACGGCGAGAGGCCCGCTGCTGGTCGAGTAGTTCCCCTTTGAGCGGTCGCCTACGGTGGTGTCCCAAGCGGTCTTGCCGGTACGGGCGTCGAACGCCATGAGGTGGGCTTCGCTGGTGGCTACGAAAATCTTGTCGCCATATATCGCGATGCCGCGCATGGCAGCGCCCGTGGGATTGGTCCCGTAGTGGTTTTCCCAAATGAGATCGCCGGTGCGCGCATCGAGGGCTTGCAGAATGTTGCCGGTGTTATTTACGTACAGAATCCCGTTGTGCACCAGCGGAGCGGGCTGGCTGGTGCCGGTTTCATTCATCGCCCAGGACCACACCAGTTGCAGATCCTGGACGTTCTGGGTGGTGATCTGATTGAGCGGGCTGAAATTGGAGGCGTGATAATCGTGGCGGATCATCAGCCAATCCGCGGGATCGGGATTACGCAGCATGGCGTCGGTGACCGGAACGAAATTCTTGACCTCGCCGGCCACCGTGATGCCGCGCGGAGTGGCCGGAGCCTGCTTCCCCTGGCGGGCAGGCGGCGCCGCGGGCGCTTCGATATCGACGATGGAACGGACGATCTCGGGAGAGACCGCCCTTAGCGCCTGGTTTCCCGCCCGCGCGCCATTCGATTCGAGGATAAATGCGGCTACGTTCAGGTACGCTGGTTCCCCTAAACTGCCGCCCGCGCCCGGAGGCATGGTGGCTTGAATGAAGGCCACCAGATCGCGGACCTGCCGATCGGCCCATGTCGAGGCGAAACCTGCGCCCGCAAGCGGCGGCGCATCGCCATTGCCTTGCAAATTGGGCATGTGGCAACTGGAGCAGCGCTCCTGATAAGTAGTGCGCCCGGCGGCGGCCTGGGCCGCTGTGAAAGGTGCAGGAACGTTCGATTGCTGCGCTTTCAGAATCGCCAGACCGCCGACGGCAGTGATCCCAAGCGCGAGTGCGACCGAGCCAACTCGTAAACTTCTTCGTGACATGGCAGTGCCTCTTTCGGTGTTTCCAGTTACTTCAACAGCCAGCCCCAGAGGTTCCCGTCGGGAGCCTTTTCGCTATCGATCTGCACATACAACCGGCCCTTGCGCAGGGCGTCGACTTGTTCCCGCGTCAGATCGCAAGAGCCGGAGATGGTTCCGCTGGCGGCCCTGGTGACGGTAAGGTCATAGAGCATCGGTCCGCGAACTCCGGTGGCGAGGCCTTGGCGCAATTGTGCGGCCGTGGCCGATCCGCGCAGCCCTTCAAAGGTTCCCGTTACGCTGAGCTTGGTACCCGTCAGAGCAACCGATGCGCTGCCGTGGCCGGTGGTATTCGGCGCCAGTTGGGCGTCAACCGGCACCGGCGAGAGGCGGCCTTTATATGTCTCCGGCGCCTGCGCCGTCAGCGTGAGCGAGACCAGCCACGTAGTGACCACTATCGCCCTCATACGGATTTTCATATTGGCTCCCGGCTGTTGGGCCAGTATACACCCAGCCGCCACTCGCCAAAGCCCCGGCTCTGGGGAACCCTGCCCGTAAAGTCATTCGGTGAAACCGCCGAAGAGAAGAGCCAGATGGACCAGAGAATTCACGAACGTCTGCCCGTGGCTTTACAGGTTCGAGTGACTGATCTCGCGGCTCCTGAATTCTCGGCCTCGGGCGATGCGATCGACCTTTCTGCCTCCGGCATCGGCGTGTATTTGCCGCTGCAATTCATGCCGGGTACCTCGGTCCAACTGAACATTAAGGACACGGTGCTGTACGGATTTATCGCCTACTCCTGCCCGGAAAGGTCGTTCTTCCGCACCGGTATTGAAGTGGTGCAGGTTTTGATTGGAACCTCAGGCCTATCGCAACTTCTCAAGGCGGCGATTGCCGAGGCGATGCCGCACCTCGAGATGGAATATTCACGCCAAATCTGAGCGCACATCAGCCTCAATCCGGTCCCGGACCCTGCGTCGCCGTATGCTAGATTAACGGGTGCCGGACTCGGGCCATGATCGAAACACCAATCCGCGGGATCGTTTTTGATCTGGATGGCGTGCTCATCCAATCGGCTCCTAGCCATCGGGCCGCGTTTGAACAGGTATTCGAACGGTACGGAATCGATGATTTTGTGTACGCGCCCTACGCCGGTCGGCGGACCTCCGACGTGGTCGCCGAGGTTCTCAAACGCCGCGGGCGAACGGTCACGGCGGAGAGCATCACCGAGATAGCCCGCGAAAAGAGCCGCGTGGCGAGGGAGCTGCTCGAAGCCAGCCGTCCCATCTCGATGGGAGCCGAATCCACACTTGCGGAGTTGGCGGCCGAATACCGGCTAGCCTTGGCAAGTTCCGGATCCGGGCCCAGCGTCGACGCGTTTTTGAAGCTGACTGGTTCACGATCTCTGTTCAGTTCGGTACTGAGCGGCGAGGATGTGGCCGCCGCCAAGCCCGATCCCGAAATCTATGTGCGCTCCGCCGAGAAACTGGGCCTGAGCGCGGAGGAGTGCCTGGTGGTGGAGGACGCCGCGGCCGGAATCGCAGCCGCGCGGGCCGCCGGATGTCGAGTGGTTGCGATCGCGGGCACTTGTTCCGAACCGGTGCTGCGCGAGGCGGGCGCCGATTCTGTGATCTCCAATCTGCGCGAGCTGGTGGCGTTCCTGTCGCCGGGCGGTGCTCAGCCCGTCGATCCCGCCGGCTGGACGGCGGTGATCCCGGCCGCCGGGCGCGGTACGCGATTGGATTTTTCGCGCGCCAAGATTCTGTATCCCTTAGGCGGGCGACTGATTCTCGATTGGCTTCTCGATTTCCTGCTGCCGAATTGCGCTTCCCTGGTGTTTGTGCTTTCGCCGGACGGCGCCGCCGAAGTGATCGCCGCATTGGAACAACGCATTCCCGGCCGCTTCGCCGTCGTGATTCAGGAGTCGCCCACCGGTATGGGCGATGCGGTGGCGCTGGCGCTGCCGCAGGTGCGCACGCGACGTATCGCCGTGGTGTGGGGCGATCAGGTGGCCCTGCGGAGCGCATCGGTCGCAGCCTGCATGCGGCTGCACCAAGGGCCGCTGCAGCCGGATTTGACGTGTCCGACAGTATTGCGCGCGAATCCCTACATCCATTTCGATCGCGACGCGGCGGGCCGGTTGATTGGTTTGCGGCAAGCTCGCGAAGGCGACGCCATGCCGGCGACTGGCGAGAGCGACACCGGATTTTTCTGTTTTGAGACCGTCGCCTTGCGCCGGCTCCTGGATCGTCTGCGGTCGGGCAATGCTGCCCTGGGGACGGTGACCCGCGAATTCAATCTACTGCCGGTAATCCCTCTGGCGGCGCAACAGGAAGTGGTGCTGACGCCGCGTGTGATGCGGCTCGAAGAGACCGTAGGCGTCAATACCAGTCAGGACGCGGCCGCCGTCGAGGCATTTCTCGGGAGTTCGCATGGCCGCTAAATCCGAGATCAGTCCGCCATTGGCTTCCCGATCTTCCCAGGCCACGGCGCCCTCCCGCTCCAAGATCAACGTAGTTTTGTTTTCGGGCGGCAGCGGAACGCAAAGCATCACCGCCGCGCTGCGCAGGCACCCGCAAATCGCGCTCAAGATCCTGATCAATGCTTACGACGACGGACACTCCACGGGCCGCTTACGCCGATTTGTCCCGGGAATGCTGGGGCCCTCGGATGTACGCAAGAATATCGGCCGCCTGATGCCCGCCGAGGAACGCAGCGAGAAGAGCCTGGCGTTGGTTTCCGATTTTCGCTTCCCCGTGGGTATACTGCGCGCGACAGCACTCGATTGGATCGAGAGCATCATCGCTGGAGAGTTCGCTCGATTGCCCGAAACGCTCGCCTCGGCATTTCCTTTCGTGACCACTGGGCAATGGAAGCGGCTGAGTTGGTTCCTTTCCGCATTCCGCGCGTACTTCGAACAGCAGGAGCAGCTCGGGCGCAGCTTCGATTTTACGGATTGCGCTCTGGGGAATTTGTATTTCGCGGGCTGCTATCTCGAGCAAAACCGCGACTTCAACCGGGCGATCCGGGCGTTCTGCGAATTCTACGAGGCCGGCAGCGATGTCCTGCTCAATATCACGCAGGGAGAGAATTTATTTCTGGTCGCTCAAAAGGAAAACGGCGCGGTGCTGTTGAATGAAGCCGATATCGTCGCCGCCCAGGACGACACCAAGATCAGCGACCTGTTTCTGATCGACCAAGAAGTTTACCTCAACCGCATCGAGAATGCTTCTGAGCCCGGCGAAGGCTGGGGACCGCTGCTGCGCGCCGCGGATCGGGTGCCCCGGATCAATCCGCTTGCGGAGGAGGCGCTTGAAAACGCCGACGTCATCATCTATGGTCCCGGCACTCAGCACTCTTCGCTGTTTCCGTCTTATATGACCGCGGGCGTCGCCGAGGCTATCGCTCGAAACACCAAGGCGGATAAGGTTTTCATCGGTAACATCCACCGCGATTTCGACATCCAGGGCGACGACGCGGGCGGCTTGGCCCGCAAGCTGCTTCAAGCCATGGGGCGTGGCGGCGCAAAAAACGTGGAGTGGCTCGACGTGGTGTCGCACTTCTTCGTGCAGGGTACTGACGAAAACACGCTGGGGCAGGCCAAATACGTGCCCTTCGATAAAACCAGCTTTGCGTTTCCGCTCGAAACCGTGAAGGTGCGCGATTGGGAAGCCGCGGAGGGCCGGCACGCCGGTGGTTATGTTCTCGACGAGCTGCGTCAGATCGTGCAATCGCGTATCGATATCGAACTCACGCCGTTCCACCACATGGTGTCGATTGTGATTCCGGTTTTGAACGAGCAATCGACGGTGGAGCGGGTTCTGAAATCAGTCACCACTCTGGATTTCGGAACCATGGGGCTCAGCAAAGAAGTGCTGCTGATCGATGGCGGCTCAACCGACGCTACGGTGGAATCCGCGCGCCTGGTTCGCAACGTCCGGATTTATAATCTTCCGCCAGGCCGCTTCGGTCGCGGCGCCGCCATGCGGCTGGGAATGGAAAAGGCTCGCGGCAATCTGATTGTATTCTTCCCCGGTGATGACGAGTACCGGCCCGAAGATTTATATAACGTGGTGCAATCGCTCACCCAGGGCGGATTTCGCGCGGTGTTCGGAACCCGCGCCGTCAAATGCACGGATCTATCGGATCGCCTGAAGACGATCTACGACAACAATCGACGCCTGTACCTCACCAGCAAGTATGGCGGCATTCTGCTGAGCATCTCGGCGCTCTTGCTCTACAATCGCTATGTGACAGATGTGCTGAGCAGCCTGAAGGGCTACGACGCGGCTCTGCTGCGCTCGCTGGCGCTCGAATCGGACGGTCTGGATCTTGAGACCGAGATTGTCGCTAAGCTTTCGCGCCGCCGCGAATACCTGTTTGAGATCCCGGTGGATTATAAACCGCGCGCGCGTTCCGCCGGCAAGAAAATTCGAGCCTCCGACGGTCTGCGCGCTCTTTTTGCGCTGTTACGATTCCGAGTGAAGGAATAGTTTCGCGGTCCATGCCGGTTCTTTCCATTGTGATTCCCGCCTATAACGAAGGCGCTTTTATTGGCACGCTCATTGAGCGTATCCTCGCCGTGCCGGTCGAAGAGCTGGGTTTTCAAAAAGAGCTGATTGTGGTTGACGATGGCTCCCGCGACAATACCGGGGAAGTCGCGCGCGGCTGGGCCGGCCGTTCCCCCCAGGTCCATTGTTTTACGCAAGTCCCGAACCAAGGCAAGGGAAAAGCCGTGCAGCGCGGCATCCGCGAATCGACCGGTGATTACATTTTGGTGCAGGATGCGGATCTCGAATACGAGCCGAATGATTATTTGGCGCTGCTGAAGGCTCTCGAATCCGCCGACGTTGTATATGGCAGCCGCACGCTGGGGCAACACCGGCGCCAAACGGGTTTCACGTGGTTCCCCGGGCGGCACGCGCAGCAGGGCGCCGGTCCGTGGTTTGCCGGCGTGCTGCTGACTCTATGGACGGCGTTGCTCTACGGGCGCTGGATCACCGATACCCTCACCGCATACAAACTCTATCCAGCCCCGATCGTGAAGGGCATGCTCCTGCGCACCAGTGGATTTGAAACCGATCATGAGATTACTGCGAAGGTGATCCGCCGCGGCTTGCGCATCGCCGAGGTGCCGATCGAATAC
>Ga0207695_10003239_pt1 | contig 23182 bp, 23 predicted proteins | sample KBSC54metaG_FD_184354 | JGI IMG/M metagenome (GOLD analysis project Ga0207695, IMG submission 184354) | Corn rhizosphere microbial communities from Kellogg Biological Station, Michigan, USA - KBS C5-4 metaG (SPAdes) (version 2) | ecosystem: Host-associated > Plants > Roots > Rhizosphere > Soil...
CGCCTCCCAGAACCAGCGCCCGGTCGCGCCCGTCACCTTCGTCGTGGGATACGGGACCGGCAGCCAGTTGCCCTGGATCCCTCCCACCGTCACCGACGCGGTCTGCTTCGACTGCTTCACGGCGGTCGACAGTCCGACAGCCGCCGGGAACTTGGAAAGCGAGTTCTTGCCGTCGGGACTGACCAGGGTCGGCGTCCAGGAGCGCCCGTCGAAGGTGTCGAGCGTCGCCAGGCGCAGGTACACCGCCTGGTCGTCGCTCGTGGTGTAGCTGACCGCCGTCACCGGCGCGCCGCGGCGCAGGTCGTCGCCCAGGTTGATGAGCGGGTTGATGCCGGTGGACACGCCTCCCGAGGTCGACTGGTCGGGCGACTGCTCGACCGGCGGGAAGATCGACGACACGACGAACGACCCGACGACCACCGCGGCGCCGAGCAGGATGATGCTCGCGCCCGAGGTGCGCCGCTTGCCGATGCGCAGCAGCGCCAGGTACCCGACCGCGGCCAGCAGGTACCAGTACGGCTCCGTGATATCGGCGCGCACCGCCACCGGGATCACGAGCAGGGTCAGGATCGGCAGCGCGGTGAGTGCGGGAGCCACCTGCAGGGCGATATCGCCGACCAGCGCCAAGCCGATGCACGAGATCGCGATGAGGAACACGATGCTCAACTCAGGCGACGACGGCAGGGACTGCACCGCGATCTCGCCCCACGCGGCGTTCGTCAGGCGAACGAACCGGGTCACCGTTTCGGGCGACGGGATGACGCCGAGCAGCGCGGTATCCGGACCGTATCCGACGGTCAGCCCCACCAGCCCCACCACGGCCCCGGCGACGGTCGGCAGCCAGACCGGACGCGTGAGCTGACGCACCAGCGTGGTGGTGACGAGCACCAGCAGCAGGAACACGGTCGCGACGATCCACCACGACGTCCCGGTGAGAACGACATGCAGCCCGTTGAGCGAGACCAGCAGTGTTCCGGCCAGCAGCAGCATCCGGCGCCAGGCATAGGGACGATGCGGGACCGGCGGCTTGACCGGCCTGCTCGCGGGCTGGGGGCGCCGCGATTCGACGGCGGGTCGGCGGTTCAGGGTGGTCGTCATGAGGTCCGCGACCACCTCGCCGTGACGCCCGCCTCGCTCGACGCGGCCTTCCAGGCCGCGGCGGGCTGATCCCACACCTGCACGGGCACGCACACCCAGCCGGCGTCGGTCAGCCGCTTGACGGCGTTCGGCCGCGGATCGACCAGGAAGGCGATCGCCGCGTCACCGCCATGCCTGCGCCGGATCAGCCACTCGATCGTCAGGTCTTCGGGATCGCCCAGCACGGCGAAGATCGGGCCAGAGGCCTCGACCACCTGGGCGCGCTGGAGGCGCTCCGGTCCGGCGTCGACCAGTGCAACTCCGGCCAGGCTGGTGAGGAACCCCTCGCGCCGGCTGCCGTCCCAGCGCTCGCCGAGCTGCTCGATCTGGGTGGCGGCGGTCTCTTCGATCGAGACCTGGAATCCCGTGGTGTCGAGGTGCACGCCGAGCGAGGCCAGCATGCGCACGCTCCACTCGAAGGCCTCGCTGGTGAAGGTCGGGTGCCAGACGTCGGAGTCGTCGACGTCGGCATCCGGGTAGCCCGCGAGCCGGGTGTCGAGGATGATGCGGGCGTCGGGGTGGCTGCGGTGCTCCTCCTGGCGGACCATGAGCTCGCCGCGTCGTGCCGAGGCGCGCCAGTGGACGCGCCGGAGCGCATCGCCGGTGCGGTACTCCCGGGTGGTGAGGTCGTCGTCGTTGCCGGTGACGCGCCGCTGGACGAGAGTCGCCGTGCCCTCGCCGTCGGCGAGCGTCGGGCCGCCGGCCGGCAGGTCGACGATCGCGGGCACCACCACGAGGCGGTCCGGCTGACCGACGGCCACGGTGGAGTGCGCCATGCCGAACGGGTCCTCGTGCTCGATGACCAGCGGGCCGATCTGGTACAGACCACGGCGCGGCGGGTGCAGTTCGTAGTGCGCCGTCACCAACCGGTGCCGGCTCTGGCTGCCCCCGATCGGCGGCAACTCGTTCGGCTCGGCGGACTCCCTCCACGGGATGGCGTCGTTCCAGATCAGGTGGGGGCTCGGACCCGCCCCCAGGTTCTGGATGCGCAGCGTCACCTGCACGCTGGTGCCCGCCGACACCACCGGCGGGCTGAAGAGCCGGACCACGTCGAGACGCGGTCGGCGGATCCGCGCGACGAGCAGCCCGCCCAGCACGAGCAGCAGCGCGGCGGATGCCACGACGAGCGCCTCGCGGCGGCCGGCACTGTACGCCACGACGAAGGCGAGCAAGGCGACCAGCAGGGCACCGACGCCGCGCACGGTGGGACGCAGGCGCTGGCTCTTCTCGAGCGAGCCGCGCGCGGCGGCCGCCGCGGCCGCTTCGGCCGCGCCCGGCGCCGAGCCGGCCGTTCCGCCGCGGGTCTGCCCACGTGGCGCGCGCCGGACCGCTGCGGCCGCACGCTCGCGCTGCTGACGCCTGCGAGCCCTGACCCGCCGGTCACTCATGGTGAGGTCTCCGCGGAGCGGTCACGGTGCGGCCGTCATCAGGCGTCGGGCATCGGGCGTCGGGCATCGGTCGGCGGGCATCAGGCCGGGCCCGCTGCTCCCAGCGGCACGGGCGTCGACGCGACGATCCGCGCCGTGATGTCGGCGAGCGCTTCGCCGCCGAACGGATTCGAGCCCACCGAGGTGCGTACCGCCATCAGGCGATGGGCGAGTACCGGAACGGCCAGGGCATCCACGTCGTCCGGGAGCACGAAATCCCGCCCGTCCAACGCGGCACGGCCCTTGGCCGCCCGCACCAGCTGCAGCGTCGCGCGCGGGCTCGCGCCGAGGCGGAGTTCCCGGTCGACGCGGGTGGCCGCGGCGATCGCGACGGCGTAGTGCTCGACGGCGGGGCTGACATACACCTGGCGCACGGTCTCGACCATCTGGCGCAAGCGGGTCAGGGTGACGATGGGCTGGAGCGCATCGAGCGGGCTGCCGGTCTCGCGCTGGCGGAGCATGGAGGCCTCGTTGACGGCATCCGGATACCCCATCGAAATGCGCGCCATGAAGCGGTCGCGCTGCGCCTCGGGAAGGGCGTATGTGCCCTCCATCTCGATCGGGTTCTGCGTCGCGATGACCGTGAACGGGCGCGGCAACTCGTAGGTCGTGCCGTCGACGGTGACCTGGCGCTCCTCCATGCTCTCGAGCAGCGCGGACTGCGTCTTCGGCGACGCGCGGTTGATCTCGTCGCCGATGACGATGTTGGCGAACACCGGTCCGGGCTTGAACTCGAACTCACGATCGCCCTGGTTGTAGACCGAGACACCCGTGATGTCGGCGGGCAGCAGGTCGGGCGTGAACTGGATGCGCGACACCGAGCAGTCGACGCTGCGAGCCAGGGCGCGGGCCAGCATGGTCTTGCCGACACCCGGCACGTCTTCGACGAGCAGGTGACCCTCGGACAGCAGCACGGTGAGCGCGATCTCGACCGCCTCGCGTTTGCCGTCGATCACCGTCTCGACCGCGGCCATCACCGCCCGGCTGTCGAGCAGGAACTCGGCGATCGGAAGCGCCCCGACATTCAGGTCGGTCTGACCGTCAACGGCCTGGCCATCGACGGCGGTGCCGGTGGTCCGATTGGTCGGGGCCGAGTAAGCATCCATCAGGTTCAGTCTCCGTCACCGCATCGTGAATGGGAAGAGTGCCACGAATGTCATACGTTACGCGTCGCTTCTGGGTTCAGTCGCTGCCCCATACTGAACGCATGCACTGGAGGCTGATGTCGACGCTCAGCCGCGTGCTCGTCGTCACGACCGGCGCCGCGCTGGTCGCGGTGATCGTGCTGCTGGCCATCGGCCGATCGAACTCGTACCTGATCTTCGCCGCGCTCGCGCTGGTGATCGCCAGCATCTTCATCCATCGGCGCGACATGAATCGCGCGATCGCCCGGCAGCTGCAGCGCGACGCGGATGAGGCTGCCGCACGGCACGACCACTCCGACCATCCAGACACCAGAGAGAAGAAGTGATGCGCGCGCTCAACCCCGCCCTGTTCGGAACGGTTCTGCTCATCGCGTTGGGGGTGACCGGATGCACGGCCAACGGCCCCGTTACCACGGGGACTCCGCCTCCCCCGGCGACCGCTGCGCAGGCGCCGGGAAGCAGCTCGACGTTCGGCACCGGAACCGCCACGGACTTCCCGTGCGAACAGCTGCTCGACAGCACAACGCTCGGCTCGCTGGACGCCCAGCTCGCGCCCGATGCGGGGTTCACGCCGGCAGCCGGCTCGTCGGCCGAAGAAGCGGTGGCACTCACCGGCACCGCCTGCTCATGGAGCGACGCCTCCTCCCAGACCGCACTCGTGGTCACCGTCGCCAAGCCCGACACCGCGACCTTCGCCACGCTGAAGAACCGGGCAGGCAGTGCCGACGGCCAGTTCGGCTCGTTCGTGTCCGCGTACACGAACGGCAGCGAGTTGCAGCTCTTCACCCAGGACGGGTACTGGGCGACTGCCGACTCGCCCCTGCTCACCGACCCGGCCAAGGTCACGACCATCGGTCAGGCGCTGATTCAGGTGCTTCCGGCCGGCTGAGTGCTACTCCCCGTCCCGCAATTCCCACGGGATCTCGCCGTCGACGAGCTGAACCGGCTCGGCCGGCGGCTCGCCGAACGGGATCGGGAAGGCGTACGGCGGCGACATCATCGGGCGCGACATAGGCGGCGGTTCGACCTTCGGGGTGAGCTTGGCGATCACCTCGGCGGCGGCATCCTGCCCGACGGGAGGCTTCTTCCTGCGCGGCGCGGCGCTCATCTGCGCTCCGCGTAGGACTTCGTGGTGGCCAACTCGCCCGCCTTGTCGTAGTGCTTCCAGATGCCGGAGCGCTTGCCGCGCACCCACATCCCTTCGTCCATCAGGGCGCCGGTGTCGTGCCAGCGCTGCCAGAGGCCGTCCTGCTCGCCGTCGACGAAGGCACCCTTCTGCAGCAGCTCGCCGTTCTCGCGCCACCAGATCCACTCGCCCGTGAAGAGTCCCTTGACGAACTGCCCCTCGGCCTTCTTCTGGCCGTTGCGGTACCAGTACTCGCAGCGCCCCGATTTCTTGCCGTGCAGATAGTTCTCGACGCCGCTGAGCGTTCCGTCGGCGAACAGGATGCGCCGCTCACCGTCTTGCGGGGGCTTGGCCATGAGTCGACCCTACGGCCTTCGTGGCGGCCGGGCTCAGGAGCCGACAGCCGCCCTCACGAACCGCGACAATTCCGCGGCCATCGGCTCGACCTCCCACTGGTGGAATGCTCCCGGAATCGTCCCGTGCGTCGCCCCGGGAATGGCTGCGGCGATCGCTGCGGCCGCGGCCGGCATGACGGGCAGGCTCTGCTCCCCGACCAGAGCCTCGACGGGCACCCGGATCCCGCCGAGCAACTCAGTCAGCGGCGCGGACTCGCTCCATGCCAGCGCCTCGGCATCGGGCTGGTGGCCGTCGAGTTGGGCCAGCATGCCGGCGAACCCCGGGGAGTTGCGAGCCCCCTCGAACCACGCGGGCGGCATGTCCTTCATGTACCACTGCAAGGCGGCTTCGCGCTCATCGGCACCGAGCCGCCTGCGGAACTCCTCGGCCCAGGCACCCGCGCCCCCCGCGATTCCGCCGATCGGGGCCTCGAACAGGACCAGGGCCGTCACGGACAGACCCGATGCCGCGGCTGCGAGAGCGATCGCGCACCCGGAGGAATGACCGCAGAGGGCGGCCTCACCTCCCGCGGCACCGATGATCGCGGCGAGAGCGGACAGTTCGCGATCGAGCGGGATCGGGCCCGCGACCCGACTGTCGCCGCGTCCGAGTCGGTCGTAGACGAGCGTCGTCAGGCCGAATTCCGCGGCGCGTCGTGCCGTTGCCGTCGTGTGCGGGTCACCGGCCCGGTACGGGCCCGCACCGGCGACGAAGACGAGCGCAGGTCCTGACCCCGAGCGATCGAATCCGATACGATCGCCGGCCTCCGAGGTGACGTAGTCGGTCATTCGGTCAGCTTATCCTCAATGTAGACGATGTCCACATATTGTGACGTCTGCGACCGTCAGGAGCCGGTGGCATCCGGTTCGGTTTCAGCCGACGCCTCCACGAAGCCCGCGGCATAGCCTTCGTCATAGCCCTCCGCGCGGCCGCGCTCGTAGCCCTGGCCATCGGCCTCGTCGCTGCCGAGGCGGAACATGTCGAGCTCGGCGGGCCTCACGAGTCGCGCCGCGCCCGGCGCGTCCAACCCCGCCACGTAACGCCCGAGCCCACGTACGACGGCGACCGGGCGACCGGCCGCCTTGCCCTTCACGAGGTCGGCGGCACCGGCGAGTTCATCGGCGATCGCCGCGACCGTCACTTCCAGCACCCGGCCCTGCGTGTCGGTGCTGCCGCGCAGGTCGTCGACGACACGCAGGCCGGCGGCGCCGATGGCGACGTCGGTCTGGCCGTCTCTCCACGGTCGTCCGAAGGTGTCGCTGAGGATCACCCCGAGCTCGATGCCCAGCCGCGAGCGCAGGGCGGTCGCCAAAGCCTGGGCCGAGGCATCCGGGTCGACGGGCAGCAGGGCGACCGTGCCCTCGGGCACGTTGCTGGCGTCGACGCCGGCCGCGGCCATCACCAGCCCGGTGTGCGTCTCGACGATGCGGGTGATGCCTGCCGCGTGCTCGCGCGAGGCGACCACTCGGCGGGTCTCGGCGGTGATGGCGGCTTCGCGATCCGCGGCCTCGACGATGCGGCCCTCGGCTTTGCTCACGACCTTGCTGGTGATGACCAGGATGTCGCCGTCCTCGAGCGTGCCATCCAGGGCATCCCCGAGCAGAGCGGCCAGGTCGTCGCCGGGGTGGATCTCGGGCAGCCCGTCGATCGCGAAGATCGTCACGGCATCCCGGGGCGGCGCGCTCACCTGGTCACCTTCGGCAGTACGTCGCGCCCGAAGACCTCGATGAACTCGCGCTGGTCCGGTCCGGCGTTGTGGAGGTGGATGCGGTCGACCCCGAGATCGACGAAGCGCTGCAGGTGGGCGCGATGCAGGTCGAGGTCGCTGGTGACCAGCATCCTGCCCTCGAAGTCGTCGGGACGGACCGTGCGCGCCAACTGCTCGAAGTCGGCAGGCGAGCGCACATCGCTGCGCGGGAAGCGGATGCCGGGCAGCGGCCACTCGGCGAGCGCGTTGGCCATCGCCTGCTCGTCGGTCGGCGCCCAGCTGAGATCGACCCGCACGACGCGCAGGGTCTCGCCGCGCGGCTTGCCCGCCTCTTTCAACCCCTCGTCGAAGCGCTCGACCAGGGCCGCGGCCTTGTCGTGCGAGGTGCCGATCGTCAGGATGCCGTCCGCCACCTTGCCCGCGCGTTTGGCCGCGACCGGACCGGCGGTGGCCACCAGGATGCGCGGGGGCGCGCTCGGCGGCTGCGTCGCCGTCCACAGCTGGGCGCTCTCGAGTTCGTAGTGCGAGCCGTGATGCCGCACCGGGCGGCCGCTGCCGGCGCTGGCGAACAGCTTGCGGATCACCTCGATCGCGTCGAACATGCGGGTGATGCGCTCGGGCGCCTCGGGCCAGTACCCGCCGGTGACGTGCTCGTTGAGCGCCTCGCCGGCTCCGAGTGCCAGCCAGTGCCTGCCCGGGTAGAGGCCGGCGATGGTCGCGCTGGCCTGAGCGATCGCTGCAGGATGCATCCGCCCCCCGGCGGCAACGGCTCCCGCCCCCAGCTCGCCCGTGGTTCGGGCGCCGAGAGCGCCGAGCACGCTCCAGAGAAAGCTCGCCTGGCCGTGCCTGCTCAGCCACGGCTGGAAATGGTCGGTGCTCACCGAGCCCGCGAAGCCATGCTGCTCGGCGTACTCGGCGTTCGCGATGGCGTCAGCGGGGGCGAACCGCTCCAGCATCATGGCGTAGCCGATGGATGCGCGGGTCACGGTGTCATTGTCGCACCGGCGTCGTGACCAACTAGGCGCGATCCTTCTTGAGGTAGTCGGCGACCACCCGCGGCACATACGGGGTCACGTCTCCGCCGAGGGAGGCCACCTGCCGCACCAGCGAGCTCGACACGTGGGCGTGAGCCGGGTCGGGCAGCATGAAGATGGTCTCGACACCGGCCAGGTCGCGATTGACGATCGCCATCGGGGTCTCGTACGCGACATCCACCTGCGACCGGATGCCCTTCACCAGCACGCTCGCGCCCACGTCGGTGCAGTAGTCGACGAGCAGCCCCACGCTCCAGCTGGTGACCAGGATGTTGTCGGCCGCCCCGGATGCCGCGATCGCCTCCTGCAGCAGCGACACCCGCTGGGCGATCGGCAGCAGCGCCGTCTTGCCCGGGTTGTGCACGACGAGCACGTGAAGCTGATCGAAGATGCCCGCGGCACGCTCGATGACGTCGAGGTGTCCCAGTGTGACGGGGTCGAACGAGCCGGGCACGACGGCGATCCTGGTCATGGATCGAGACTAACGGGCGACCCGGTGCAGTTTCGCGGGGCGAGCTGCACGAGCTCTAGCTCTTCGCCAGGAAGGCCGCCTCGGCCGCATCCAGCCGCGCCGCGAGGGCGTGCCGCAGCGCGGGATGCTCGGCCAACGCCGGGTCGGCGTCGAGCACCTCGGCGGCGAGCGACCGCGCCTCGCCGATGAGCTTTCCGTCGCGAGCGACCCGCAGCAGCTTCAGCGACGACCGGCCGCCCGACTGCGCGCGTCCCAGCACGTTGCCCTCCCGCCGCAGCTCGAGGTCGACTTCGGCGAGCGCGAAACCGTCGAGGGTGGCGGCCACTGCATCCACTCGCTCTCGGGCGGGGGTGCCGAGCTCGGCGTGCGTGACGAAGAGGCAGAGCCCGGGCACGCCTCCCCGGCCGATCCTGCCGCGCAGCTGATGCAGCTGGGCGACCCCGAACCGGTCGGCGTCGAGAACGACCATGGTCGAGGCGTTCGGCACGTCCACTCCGACCTCGATCACCGTCGTCGCGATCAGCACGTCGATCTCGCCCGCGGCGAAGGCCCGCATCGTGGCGTCCTTCTCGTCGCTCGACATCCGGCCATGCAGGGGCTCGATGCGTCGGCCGGCCAGCAGCGGATCCGCTCGGGCCTCCTCGAGCACCGTCACGACGGAGGCGATCGGGCTGACCGCCTCACCCGTGGCGCCATCGACGCCCACCTCGTCGGCGTCGGCATCCTCGACATGCTTCGGGTCGATCGCCGGGCACACCACGAAGCCCTGGCGGCCCTGCGCGAGCTCTTCGCTCAGGCGCTCCCAGATGCGGTGCTCCCAGCCCGGACGCTCGGCGAGCGGCACCACGAACGACTCGATCGGCGAGCGGCCGGCCGGCAGCTCGCTGATGGTCGAGACGTCGAGATCGCCGAATACGGTCATGGCGACCGTCCGCGGAATCGGGGTGGCCGTCAGCACCAGCACGTGAGGCGCTGCGGCCTCGGCGGCGGTGTTCGACATCCCCTTCAGCCGCAGCGCCTCGCGCTGATCGACGCCGAAGCGGTGCTGCTCGTCCACCACCACCAGCCCGAGTTCGGCGAAGGTCACGGTTTCGCCCAGCAGCGCGTGCGTGCCGACGACGATGGATGCGCTTCCCGACGCCGCAGCCAGCAGCGCCTTGCGCCGCAGCGCCACCGGCAGCTGCCCGGTCACCAGCGTGGGCCGCAGCCGCGCCGCGAGGTCCGGACCGAGCGCCGAAGTCAGCGACCTCAGGTGCTGCGCCGCCAGCACCTCGGTCGGCGCGAGGAACGCCGACTGCCCACCCGAGTCGGCGACCGCGAGCATCGCCCGCAGTGCTACCAGCGTCTTGCCCGAGCCCACCTCGCCCTGCACCAGCCGGTTCATCGGGGCGCCGGCCGCCAGGTCGGCGTCGATCTCGGCGCCCACCGCCCGCTGGTCGTTCGTCAGCTCGAACGGCAGCTGCTGCTCGAACTCGGTCGAGAAGCGGCCGGGGGTGCGCGGCTTGGCCGCCTCGGAGCGGCGTTCGGCACGCTGCTGCAGCAGCGCGGCCTGCAGGACGAACGCCTCCTGGAAGCGCAGCGCGTCCTGGGCGCGGTGCCAGTCGGCATCCGTCTCGGGGCGGTGGATCAGTTCGAGCGCGCGGCCGAAGTCGACCAGCTCGCGCGAGCGCCTCAGCTCGGCCGGCACCGGATCGTCGAGCGGTGGCAGGGTGTCGAGCAGCTGGGCGATCGACTTGGCCAGTTGCCAGCTGGCCACCGTCGAGGTGGCGGGGTAGATCGGGATCGGCTGCTCCGCCCAGACCTTGGCCGCCGCGGCATCCAGGGTCGGGTCGAGACCCGGTGCGTTCTCGTCGTCGGGTGCGAACAGCTCGTAGTCGGGGTGGGCCAGTTGGCGCGCGCCGCGGTACTCGCCGACCTTGCCGGCGAAGATGCCGCGCATACCGGGCCGCAGCTCGCGTGCGCGCCAGGCCTGGTTGAAGAACGTCAGGGTCAGGTGGCCACGGCCGTCGCTGATCACGACCTCGAGGATGCTGCCGCGCTTGGCGCGCATCGGCCGCTCGGTGACGCTGCGCACCTCGGCCACGATCGTGACGCTCTCGTCGATCGTCAGTTCGCCGAGCGCGGTCAGCTCGCCCCGGCGCGCGTAGCGGCGCGGATAGTGGGCGAGCAGGTCGCCGACGGTGGTGAAGCCGAACGCCTTCTCGATGGCCTGCGCGGTGCGCCCGCCCAGGGCGGTCGACAGCCGCACCTCGAGCGGATCGTGGTCGGGCGCGGGCACGCTCCGAGGCTACTCGCGGCCGCCGGGCGTCGCGGGCCCGCGGCGACTACAGCCAGCCGCGCCGCTTGAAGATGATGTAGAGCACCAGCCCCGACACGATCATCAGCCCGATCGCGAAGGGGTAGCCGAGCGGCCAGTGCAGCTCGGGCATGAACCGGAAGTTCATCCCGTAGATGCCGGCGATCAGGGTCGGCGTGAACAGGATCGCCGCCCAGCCCGAGATCTTGCGCGTCTCGATCGCCTGGCGGTTGCTGGCCTCGCTCAGATTGCGCGACTCCTCGCTCTGCCGCTGCCCCACCAGGCTGGTGTTCACCGCCAGGATGTCGCGCAGCAGCAGCCGGAACTCCTCGATCCGCTCCTTGGTCTGCACCACGTGGTCGGCGACATCCCGCAGATACTGCTGGAGCGTGTCGCCGACGAACCCGTCGGCGAATCCGCCGGAGAGCGTGTCGATGATGTGCACCAGCGGGGTCACCGCCCGTTCGAACTCGATCACCTCGCGGTTCAGTTCGTAGATGCGGCGCGAGACCTGCGAGTCACCGTCGAACACCTGCGTCTCGATCTCGTCGATGTCGTTCGCCACGCCGTCGACAACCGGCTTGTAGCCGTCGACCACGGCATCCAGGATCGCGTAGAGGATCGCCTCGGTGCCCTCATCCATCGAGCCGGGAGTGTCTTCCATCCGCTTGCGCACGATGCTGAGATCGGGCGACTCGCTGTGCCGCACCGTGATCACGAAGTTGGTGCCGCTGAAGATGTGCAGCTCGCCGAACTCTACGGTCTCGGTGTCGTCCACGTAGTGAGCGGCCCGCAGCACCGTGAACAGCGTGTCGCCGTAGCGGTCGATCTTGGGGCGCTGGTGGGCGAGCACGGCATCCTCGATGGCGAGCTCGTGCAGATTGAACTCGGTCGCGAGAGCGGCCAGCTCCTCGGCGGTCGGTCGGTACAAGCCGATCCAGGCGATCGCCTTCGGATGCTTGTCGAGGAGCTTGAAGGTGCCGGCCAGGGTCTCGGGGCTCGCGATCCGGACCCCGTTCTCATAGACCGCGTTGTTGATGACACCGGAGCGGTACGACGAGCCGGCGCCGGCCTCCTGAGCGGCGAGATCCTGCACGGCTGCGGGCGGGCGCGGGACGCGCGGGACGGCACGGGACACCGCGGTGGCCGCCGCTTTGCCTACCGCTTTGGACGCGGCCTTCAGCGACGGCGCTGCGGCTCTCGGAACTCGACGCGAGGGGGTGGCCACGAGGGGAATGCTAACGCCGCGCGGTGTCGGGTCGGCGCAGGCTCGACGGTCAGCGGGCGCTACCGTGGGCCTGGGAGGCCGGCATGACACGCATCATCGGCGGTTTCGCCGGATCGATCCGGCTGACCGTGCCGCCGTTCGGCACGCGCCCGACCAGCGACCGGGTGCGCGAGGCGATCTTCTCGGCGCTCGAAGCCCGGGATGCGCTCGAGGGGGCGCGGGTGCTGGACCTGTACTCGGGATCCGGTGCCCTGGGTCTGGAAGCCGCCTCGCGCGGCGCCGCGCACGTCACCCTGGTGGATCGCGCCACCGCGGCGACCCGCGTCACCCACGGCAACGCGGCCGCCGTGCGCAAGGCGGCCCCGCGCGGGGCGGCTCCCGAGATCGTGATCTCGAGCCAGCCCGTGCAGAGCTTCTTGGGCGGTTCGCTCGACCACTGGGACGTGGTCTTCCTCGATCCTCCGTACGACCTCGGCGGCCTCGAACTCATGCACAACCTCGAGGCCCTGGTCGAGCGCCTGAGCCCGGATGCCGTCGTCGTGCTCGAGCGCTCGTCGCGCGACCGCGCCCCGGACTGGCCGGCCGGGCTGAAGCTCGAGCGGCGCAAGGACTACGGCGACACCGCGCTGTACTGGCTGCGGCCCGCTGGGGGCGGCTAGCCCCGCTTCCCGTTCCAATCCGCGTAGGGGTCCCAGCCCCCGCGCCCGGCGAACGGCACGCCGTCCACCAGGAGCTCGGGCCCCCGCTCCCCCGCCGCGCGCACGTGGCCGATCGGGCGGAAGTCGCCGGGCAGGGACGTTCCGGGCGGGAAGGTCGCCAGCAGGGAATGATCCTCGCCGCCCGTCAGCGCCTCGACGCCGAGCACCTCCTCGCGGTCGCCCTCGAGCGCCAGACCCGCCACGCCGATCGCGACCCCGTCCAGGTCGACCGTGACCGCGCCCGCGACGGCCAGCCGGCGGGCGTCGAGCGCGAGTCCATCGCTCAGATCGAGCATGGCCGTCGCGCCCGCGACCGCAGCGCGCACGCCGTCGGCAAGCGGGGGTCTCGGCGTGAGCTGCGCGGCCAGTTCGGCGCCGTGGGCGCGGCGCAGGGCGGGCACGAGGGAGGCATCCGGGCGCCCGTCCGCATCGACCGCGCGGGCGAACAGCAGCGCGATGCCCTGACTCGCCAAGCCGAGTGAGCCGCTGACCGCGACCACGTCACCCGGTCGCGCGCCGGAGCGGAGCACCGGCGGACGGCCCTCCAGGTCGCCGAGCGCCGTGACGGCCACCACGAGCGTGTCGGAGACCGACAGATCGCCGCCCACCACGCCGCAGCCCGGCGCCAGCTCGGCGCAGGCCTCGCGGAATCCGTCTGCGATGCCCTCGAGCAGCTCGACCGGGGTGTCGGACGGCGCCACCAGGGCGACCACCAGCGCGGTCGGCCGGGCGCCCATCGCGGCGACGTCGGCGAGATTGGTAGCGGCGGCCTTCCAGCCCAACTCGACCGGCGTCGACCAGGCGAGCCGGAAGTCCGGGCCGTGCACCATCGTGTCGGTCGTCACGACGTAGCGGCCGTCGGGGGCTGCGATCACCGCGGCGTCGTCGCCCGGTCCGACCAGGGCGGCCGTCGCATCCGGAAGCCGGGGAAAGATGCGGGCAAGCACGGCCCCCTCGCCGAGCGAGCCGAGGGTGGCGCCGGAGGTCATGCAGCCACGCTAGCGGGAGTCGTCCGATCAGCGGCGGCTGCAGGGCCGGCGGTGCGGGCCTACGGTCTGGGCCGGCGGTCAGGTGCGGGCCGATAGCCTGATCCGGTGAGACTCCGGCCCACCGTCATCGGAGCAGCACTGCTCGCCGCCGCGTTCGGGATGCTGTTGACCGGGTGCTCGCCCATCGTCGCGCTCGACCCGGCGCCGCACGCGAACGATCCGGCCTGCGCCGACGTGATCGTGCGCCTGCCCGACACCCTGCAGAACCTGCCGCGCCGCGAGACCAATGCTCAGGCGACCGGGGCCTGGGGCGAGCCCACCGCGATCCTGCTGCGCTGCGGGGTCACCGTACCGACCGCCTCCGACCTGCCGTGCGTCGAGACCGACGGCTTCCAGTGGCTGCGCGACGATTCGAAGGCGCCCAGCTACGTGTTCACCAGCTACGGACGCACGCCGGCGATCGCCGTCGTCATCGACCAGACCAAGCTGTCTCCGGGGCCGGCGCTGCAAGACCTGGAGCCGCTCGTCGCCTTCACGAAGCCCAACGGGCACAAGTGCCTGTCGGTGGAGGATTCGCTCGGCGGATCGCCAACGCCCGGCCCCTCGCCCAGCCCGACGCCCTAGCGCGGCGTCGCCAGCCCGAGGGTGATCAGCTCGTCGATCAGGTCGGGGTAGCTCATCCCGCTCGCCAGCCAGCACGCCGGGAACATCGAGATCGGCGTGAATCCCGGCATCGTGTTGATCTCGTTCACCACGAATCCCGAGCCGGTGAAGAAGAAGTCGATGCGAGCCAGCCCGGCACCGCCGATGGCCTCGAACGAGCGGGCGGCGATCCGCTGCATCTCGGCGAGCTCCTGCTCTTTGAGGTCGGCGGGGCAGACCAACTGGATGCCGGGGGCATCCAGGTACTTGGCGTCGAAGTCGTAGAACTCGCGGCCGGTGATCACGATCTCGCCGGCGACGCTGACCCGTGGCGCGGCTCCGTCGCGGCCCTGGAGCACGCCGCACTCCACCTCGCGGCCGACGATCGCAGCCTCGACCAGCACCCGGTGGTCCTCGTGGAACGCGGTCTCGAGGGCGGCATCCAGGTCGTCCCAGTTCGAGACCTTGGTCACGCCCACGCTCGAGCCTGCACGGGCCGGCTTCACGAACAACGGGAGATCGAGTCCTCGGATGCGGCGCAGCCAGAGCTCGCGATTGGCCTCGAGGTCGGCGCGGCTCACCGTGACCCAGGGCGCCACCTCGACGCCCGCCCCCTCGAGCACCGTCTTGGTGAAGTGCTTGTCCATGCCGAGCGCCGACGCCAGCACGCCGTTGCCGACGTACGGCAGTCCGACCAGCTCGAGCGCGCCCTGGATGGTGCCGTCCTCGCCGAACGGTCCGTGCAGGATCGGGAACGCCACATCCACGTCGCCCAGGCTCTGCACCGTGCCGTCCGGCGCGGTGACCGTGAACTCGCGCGTCGTCGCCGACTCGGGCAGGTGCACGCGGGTGCCGTTGTCCACCACCTGGGGCAGCTCGGCCGCCTCGTGGCCGAGCACGAAGCGCGAGACGGTGTCGTCATCCTGGAGGGTCCAGGCGCCGTCGTGCGTGATGCCGATCGGGATCACCTGGTAGCGGCTGCGATCGATCGCGCCGAGCACGCCGCCCGCGGTCGCGCAGCTGATCGAGTGCTCGCTCGAGCGGCCGCCGAACAGCAGCGCGACTCGGATCATGGGTGCTCCTGGGGTGAGGGATGCGGTGAGAGGTGACGCCGAGCGCGCTATTCGCCCTGGGGCTCCGTCGAATCGGTGGTCAGATGCGGCGCGATGTCACGTGGATTCAGCGTACCCGCCAGCACCTCGGCCACCTGGCTCACGATCGGCATCTCGACCCCGCGCGAGGCCGCCAGCTCGAGGATCGGCGCGACCGAGCTCAGCCCCTCTGCCGTCTGGTTCATCTGCGCGATCACCTCGCCGTACGCATAGCCCTGGCCGAGCAGGCGCCCCGCTGTGTTGTTGCGCGACAGCGACGATTCGCAGGTCGCGATGAGGTCGCCGAGCCCGGCCAAGCCGGCCAGGGTCTCGGGCCGACCCCCGAACGCGACCGCGAAATCCGTCATCTCGACCAGGCCGCGCGTGATGATCGACGCCTTGGTGTTCTCGCCGTAGCCGACCCCGTCGACGATGCCGATCGCCACCGCGATCAGGTTCTTGAGCACTCCGCCGAACTCGGTGCCGATCACGTCGGTGTTGACGAAGCTGCGGAAGTAGGGGTTGGTCGCGATCACCGCGACCGCGGTCGCGGTGTCGAGGCTGACCGACGAGACCACGGCGGCGGTCGGCTGCTCCTTGGCGATCTCGAGGGCGAGGTTCGGCCCCGAGACGACCGCGATGCGTTCGGGATCGATGCCCAGCTCCTGCTCGATCACCTCGCTCATGCGCGACCGGGAGCTCATCTCGACGCCCTTCATGAGGGACACGATCGGGATGCCGTCGGGGATCAGCTCGCGCACGATCCGCAGGTTCTCGCGCAACGACTGGCTGGGCACGCTCAGGTACACCTGCTCGGCACCCTCCAGCACCTCGGGCAACCGGGTGGACGACTGGATGCCGCGGGGCAGGTTGATGCCCGGTAGGTAGTCCGAGTTGCGGCGCGACTGCATGATCTCGCGGGCCAGCTCCGCCCGCCGCGCCCAGATGGCGACGCTGGACCCGCCGTCGGCGAGCACCTTGGCGAACGTCGTGCCCCAGGATCCGGCGCCGAGCACGGCGACCCGGTGCTGCCCGGGCCTCAGCTGCAGCGGAGTCGAGATCGGCTGGGTGATCGGGTTCGATCCGCCGACCACGGGAATGGGCTTGGTCGTGGGCTGCCGCGCCGCATCCGTCATCCCGCCATTCTCCCGGCTCATACCGGTTTCTGCGGATTCTGCGGGTTCGGTGCTGCCGTCGGCGCCTTCGGCTTCTTACGCTCCCGGATGCGGCCGAACTCGGTCTGGCCGTGCTCGGCGGGATCCCAGCGCTCCGCAGGAGCCTTCTCGCCGCGCAGCTGCTCGAGCAGGGCCGTGATGGCCTGCATGACGAAGAGGGTCGCCTCGGCGAGGGTGGCGGCATCCAGTTGCCTGCCCTGCCAGCGGCTCAGGTCCAGCGGCTCACCGATCACGATGTCGACCGTCTTGCGGGGGAACAGGCTGATCCGCCGGCCCCAGCGCGGCAGGATCTTCTGCGCGCCCCAGTGCGCCGCTGGGATGAGCGGCACCCCGGTCTCGAGCGCGATCCGGACCGCCCCGGTCTTGCCGCGCATCGGCCAGAGGTCGGGATCGCGGGTCAGGGTGCCCTCCGGGTAGATCACCAGCGCGAGCCCCTCGTCGATCAACCGCTCGCCCTGAGCGATCGTCCCGCGGTGGCCCCGGGTCGCGCGCTCGACTGCGACCTGCCCGGTCACCCGGAAGGCCCATCCGACCACCGGCACCGTGAACAGGCTCGCCTTGGCCAGGTAGTGCGGTACGCGGCCGTGATGCCACAGCGTGTACGCCGTCACCAGCGGGTCGAAGTCGGTGATGTGGTTCGCCGCCATGATGAACGGCCCGCTGGTCGGGATGCGCTCGACGTTCTGCACCCGGTAGCGGCCGACCAGCAGCACGAAGGGCACGACCAGCGCCCCGAAGAACCGCCAGACCGGGGTCTTCTCCCGGCGCTCGACAGCCCTGTCGCGGGTCGGGTCGGTGTACCCCAGCGGCCTAGCCTTCCAGGCGGAACTGCGCCCCGAGCGCCTCGAGCTTCTCGACGAAGTGCTCGTAGCCGCGGCTGATGATCCCCAGGTTGGTGACGGTCGAGCGGCCCTCCGCGGTGAGCGCGGCGATCAGGTAGCTGAAGCCTCCGCGTAGGTCCGGCACGCGCACGTCGGCGCCGTGCAGCGGCGTCGGGCCGGTGATGACGGCCGCCTGCTCCAGCTTGCGGCGGGGAACCCGGCGGGTGACCGACTCGAGGCCGTCCTGGTGCACGACGATGTCGGCGCCCATCTCGACCAGGGCATCCGTGAAGCCGAAGCGGTTCTCGTACACCGTCTCGTGCACGACCGAGACGCCCTCGGCCTGCGTGAGCGCGACGATCAGCGGCTGCTGCCAGTCGGTCATGAATCCGGGATGCACGTCGGTCTCGACCTGCACCGGATGCAGCGCGCCCCCCGGATGGAAGAAGCGGATGCCGTCCTCATGCACCTCGAAGGCGCCCCCCGCTTTGCGGAACACATTGAGGAAGGTCATCAACTCGGGCTGCTTGGCGCCGCCGACGAAGATGTCGCCCTTGGTGGCGAGCGCCGCGGCGGCCCAGCTGGCGGCCTCGTTGCGGTCGAACATCGCGCGGTGGGTGTAGCCGCTCAGGGCCGAAACGCCCTCGATGAAGATGGTGCGGTTCGGCTCCATCCAGATGATGGCGCCCATCTTCTGCAGGATGGCGATGAGGTCCATGATCTCAGGCTCGATCGCGGCGTTCTTGAGCTCGGTGACGCCCTGGGCGCGCACCGCCGTGAGCAGCACCTGCTCGGTGGCTCCGACGCTCGGGAACGGCAGCTCGATCTCGGCGCCGTGCAGGCCGTTCGGGGCGGTGATGCGGATGCCCTCGTAGCTCTTGTCGACGATGGCTCCGAAGGCGCGCAGCGCATCCATGTGGAAGTCGATCGGCCGGTCGCCGATGCGGCAGCCGCCGAGATCGGGGATGAGCGCCTCGCCCAGACGGTGCAGCAGCGGCCCGCAGAACAGGATCGGGATGCGGCTCGACCCGGCGAGCGCGTCGATCTGCGCGAAATGGGCCCGCTCCACGTTGGTGGGATCGAGCACCAGCACGCCGTCTTCAGGGCTGGTGACGGCGACGCCGTAGGCGTCGAGCATGCGGGTCACGATGGAGACGTCGCTGATCTCGGGCACGTCCTGCAGGATGCTGGGCGTGTCGCCGAGAAGGGCCGCGACCATGGCCTTGGTCGCCAGGTTCTTGGCGCCGCGCACCTCGATCCGGCCGCGCAGCGGCTTGCCGCCGTCGATCACGATGCGGTCGGACGTCAATCCCACTCGGGCCCCTGCCTTACGAGCATCCTTCGCGAGGTCTTCGACCGTGTCCACATGTGCTCCTGTCGTCACGCGCCCAGCAGCCCGGCTTTCACGCTCGGGCTCCGGGACCCGCCGAGTCTACCCTGGGGTCCGTCCCGCGTGCGGGCGGGTGAGATTCCCACCCAGGCGGCTCAGAGCGACAGGCCCCGCGGCACCGGGAGCAGCAGTTCGACGTTGCGGTCCGATGGCGCCCCGGGCGACACGAACGTGAATTCCGGCCCCGTGTCGTCTACCGGTTCAGCGAACGGGGAGCGTCGTGGGTCGCCAGGCTTCTCGGCTCTGCTCGAACTCGGTGATCCGATCCTCGTCGCGCAAGGTGAGTCCGATGTCGTCGAGGCCCTCGAGCAACCGCCAGCGCGTGTAGTCGTCGATGTCGAACGGCACGGTGAGGTCACCGACCGACACGGTCCGCTCGAGCAGGTTCACGGTCGCGTGGATGCCCGGCTCGGCCTCGATGCGCTCCCAGAATTGCTCGACCAGGTCTTCGTCCACGGTCCCGGTGAGCAGGCCCTGCTTGCCCGAATTGCCGCGGAAGATGTCGCCGAACCGCGGCGCGATCACGGCCTTGAAGCCGTAGTCGCGCAGCGCCCAGACCGCGTGCTCACGGCTCGACCCGGTGCCGAAGTCCTGCCCGGCGAAGAGCACGGCGGCTCCCGCATAGGCCGGGTCGTTGAGGATGAAATCGGGGTCCTGGCGCCACGACGAGAAGAGAGCGTCCTCGTAGCCGGTCTTGGTGACCCGCTTGAGATAGACCGCCGGGATGATCTGGTCGGTGTCGACGTTGCTGCGCCGCAGCGGAACCGCGACCCCCGAGAACGTGGTGATCTTCTCCATTACGCCGCGCCCCCGTTCTTGCTGGTCGAGTAGGCCGCGTCAGCGGCCGTATCGAGACCCAGATCCCACGGACTCGACAACGTCCCCCGGATCGCCGTCGCCGCAGCCACCAGCGGCGACACCAGGTGGGTGCGCCCGCCCTTGCCCTGTCGCCCCTCGAAGTTGCGGTTGCTGGTGGACGCGCAGCGCTCCCCCGGCGCCAGCTGGTCGGGATTCATCCCCAGGCACATCGAGCACCCGGCGAAGCGCCACTCGGCGCCGAAGTCCTCGAACACCTTGTCGAGCCCCTCCGCCTCGGCCTCGAGCCGGACGCGGGCCGAGCCCGGCACCACCATCACGCGCACGTGCTCCGCCTTCTTCTGGCCGCGCACGATGCTCGCGAAGGCCCGCAGGTCTTCGATGCGCGAGTTGGTGCACGAGCCCATGAAGACGGCATCCACCCGGATGTCCTTCATCGGGGTGCCGGCCGCGAGGTCCATGTACTCGAGGGCGCGCTCGGCGGCCGCGCGGTCGTTGGGGTCGGTGTACGACGAGGGATCGGGGATCGACTCGCTCAGCGAGACGCCCTGGCCCGGGTTGGTGCCCCAGGTGACGAAGGGCTCCAACTCGTTCGCGTCGAGGTAGACCTCGGCGTCGAAGACCGCGTCGTCGTCGGTGGCGAGGGTGTTCCAGTAGGCGACCGCGGCATCCCAGTCGGCGCCCTGCGGGGCGTGCGGCCGGCCCTTCAGGTAGGCGTAGGTGGTCGCGTCCGGGGCGACCATGCCGGCGCGGGCTCCCGCCTCGATCGACATGTTGCAGATCGTCATCCGGCCCTCCATCGAGAGGGACCGGATGGCGCTGCCGCGGAACTCGAGGACGTACCCCTGCCCGCCGCCGGTGCCGATCTTCGCGATCACCGCGAGGATGATGTCCTTGGCGCTGACCCCCGGCCGCAACTCGCCCTCGACGGTGATCGCCATGGTCTTGAACGGCTTGAGCGGCAGCGTCTGGGTGGCGAGCACATGCTCGACCTCGCTGGTGCCGATGCCGAACGCCATCGCCCCGAACGCGCCGTGCGTGCTGGTGTGGCTGTCGCCGCACACCACGGTGATGCCCGGCATGGTGAGGCCGAGTTGCGGGCCGACCACGTGCACGATCCCCTGCTCGATATCGCCGAGCGGGTGCAGCCGGATGCCGAACTCCTCGCAGTTGCGGCGCAGCGTCTCGATCTGCGTGCGGCTGGTGAGATCGACGATCGGCCGGTCGATGGCCAGGGTCGGCGTGTTGTGATCCTCTGTGGCGATCGTCAGATCGGGGCGCCGCACCGGGCGGCCCTCCGCGCGCAGGCCGTCGAAGGCCTGCGGACTGGTGACCTCGTGCACGAGGTGCAGGTCGATGTAGATCAGGTCGGGAGAGCCGTCTTCGCCCTTGACGACGAGATGGTCGTTCCAGACTTTTTCGGCCAGGGTCTTTGCGTTGTTGCTCATGTCAGGTCCTTCTTCGATCGGGAGGTCGGCCGACGACGGACTCCGCGACGAGGGAGGCCGGTTACTGGGCCTCGTCGCGGCGACGAAGAAGGAGATCCCGCTCGAGCTGCATGAGTCGAGGGTACACCGCGCGTGCGGCGCTCGACGCCCGCTCAGTAGTGGACGGTCGCGCCGCGGAGGGAGACTCCCGTGTTGCTGTAGATCCCCAGGTAGGTGTCGCCCGTGTCGTGATAGACGTTCGCCGCGTCCGAATTGTCGCCACCGAAGAGCGGGCGAATCGAGATCCAATCGAGAAGGGCGGTGTCCCCCTGCGGTGTGGCCGGAGTGAAGTAGTTCTTGATGATCACGGTGAAGGCCGCTTGCGCACGATCGCCTTCCGCGATCGGATCATTGAACTGCACTCCGAACCCGTCGGAGTGCCCATAGCCCCAGATGTTGGTGCTGGATTCGGTGTTGCACACCGGCCCGCTCGTGAAGTACTGCTCGATGAGCACCCGGTCGTCACCGTCGTAGGGTGCGATGCCGGCACCGGTGTATGCGACTCCGGTCTGCTGGATCAGGGCGCGCATGGCGATACGCGTCTTGTACCCGGATGTGGTCGCGGTGGCCGACCAGGTGACCGGGATCACGAGGTCCGTCGCGGCGTCGATCGAACACGCCGAGCCGTATCGGGCGGCCGACGATGCGGGGTGGGTTTCGTCCTTGTGGAACCGACCGGGCGCTCCAACGGTGAAGCTCATCCGATAGCTGTAGCCGCTCTGGTTCGCGAAATTCCAACTCGGGCCCGCGGGAGCGGGCGGCACGGTCGGTGTCGGCGTGATGCTCGCCTCGGGCGTCGGTGTGTCGCTGGGCGAGGGGTCGGCGGTCTTCTTCGTGGTGTGAGTCGCCTCGGAGGACGGCGGGTCATGACGCGCGTTCGCTTGAACGATCACGATCGGGAGGATGACGAGCAGCACGACGAGTACCGATCCGGCACCGAGGCCCCATCGAACTCGGCGCGGGAGCGCTGCGACGCGTCGACCGGCAGTGTGGATGAGCGACGGCGAGGCCGTCGGCGGGGGTGCAGAAGAGACCATCGGCGACGGCTCGGCCGAAGCTGCTGCGGGAACCGGCGCCGGGGCCGATACCGGTGCGGGCGGGACGGCCGACGCAGAGCTGCCGGGTCGAGCCGAGAGTGCCTCGTCGACCTCGGGATCCCCGAGGGAACCGAGCCATTCCAGGAGCCCCTCGTAGCTCGCCGGGTTCGACGCGACGGCGGCGCGCGTCTCGGGATGCTGATACGCGAGTTCCGCGAGGCGCTCGAGCGGCGTGGACGGATCGGCAGCCTCGTTCAGCAGGTCGCCCAGCTCGGTCATCGAACCTCCTCGGTGGTCTGTCGATCACCGTAGGGAAGATGCTCTGCTCCGTCGATGGGGACCCGTCCCCATCCAGAGGCGAATCACGTCGAGGAAACTCCCAATGGGAATGACCCCATCATGATCGTGGCGCCCTCGGGCGCGAGGGCCTCGGATCCCGCCATCAGCACCTCACGCCCGGCGGACGTGTCGATGGCGACGCCATTCGTCGAGTGCAGGTCGCGCACCCTGACACCTCCCGGTGCCGGTTCGATCAGGGCGTGGGTCTTCGAGACGGTCTTTCCCGGATCGTTGACGGGCAGGAGTGCGGCGTCCGGACGGTCGGGGATGCCGGCCGGCGACCGCCCGAGAAGCAGCGGTCCGTCGAGACCCACGCGCGTGGCATCCGGGAGGACGAGCACCCAGGCTCGAGGACGTGGTTGCGGCGCGACGCGGGTCTCTTCGGCGACGGCCGACTCCGTGGGCTCATGCCTCGGCTCCGACCGGGCCGGCTCGGGATCCGGGACGGATACCGGCGCCGCACGGTTGATGCGGTGGGTCGCCGACTCGACAGACGCTGGGACGGCGATGTAGTGGTCGGGATCGCGCCGCGGGGCCGGATCGGGAGCTCTCGGCGTCGCGGACGGCTTCGCACCGTCCGGCGGCAGGAGGAAGGGGTTGCTGCTCATCGGGTGCCCTCATCCGGCTCGGCCGATCCGTGGGCCGCGGGCAGCAGGTCGAGCACGGCGAGGTCGTCACGGGTCACCAGCCGGGTCGCGATGGCGTATTCGACCAGGCGCAGCCGGCGG
>Ga0207695_10003240_pt1 | contig 23175 bp, 22 predicted proteins | sample KBSC54metaG_FD_184354 | JGI IMG/M metagenome (GOLD analysis project Ga0207695, IMG submission 184354) | Corn rhizosphere microbial communities from Kellogg Biological Station, Michigan, USA - KBS C5-4 metaG (SPAdes) (version 2) | ecosystem: Host-associated > Plants > Roots > Rhizosphere > Soil...
GCGGTTGCAGCTGCCGCGGTTCACGCGGAACTGAAGATAGAGGATCCGGTGGTCCGAGAGGTTGGCGCCGACCTGCGGAGCGTCGGCAGTCACCTCGAGCCCCAGCCCCCTCAGCTTGTCGCCCGGACCGACGCCCGATAGCCAAAGCAGCTTTGGCGTCTGGATGGCGCCCGCACACAGGATCACCTCCCGTCCGGCGGATATCAGTTCTCCGCCTTCGAGACGCGCGCCACGCACGCGGCGGTTCGAGAACTCGACCTTGTCCACCGTTGCGCCGGTCAGGACCGTGAGGTTGGAGCGATGGCGGATGGGCTTGAGGAACGCCGTCGCCGAACTCTGCCTGCGCCCGCGCCAGATATTGCGCGGCGTGTAGCCGAAACCGTCGCCACCCTGGGCGTTCAGGTCTCGCCGCGTGGGCGTCCCCAGCTCCCGGCCCGCGGCAATGACCGCATCGAGCAGGGGCATGTTGAAGGGATGGGCGGTGATCCTCAGAGGGCCGTTCCCGCCGCGGGTCTCGTCGGCGCCGAACTCATGCCGCTCGATCTGTCGGAACGCCGTGAGGAAATCCTCCCAGCCCCACCCCTTCAGTCCCCAGCCGTCGAAATCGTGCGCCAGGCCGCGCAGATAGACCATTCCGTTGATCGAGCTCGATCCGCCCAGCAGGCGTCCGCGAACATGCGTCTCGGGCTCGTTGCGTCCGCCGGTCCGCTTCACGGGATAGGACCAGTTGTAGGGCGTCGCCCCGATCATGCGGGCGTAACCGCGAGGAATGTGCGCCAGAGGCGTGCGATCCTCGGGTCCGCTCTCGATCAGCAGCACCGCGTTGCGCGGGTCCCCGCTGAGCCGGTTTGCGAGAGCGCACCCGGCCGCGCCCGCGCCGACGACGATGTAATCGTAGGTTCCTGGCATCCTCAGGCGTCGGAGATCCGGTAGACGCGCGCGGCAGTGTCATGAAAAAGGCTCGCGCGCTCGCTGGCGGAATAGCCGCGTGTGACCCGCTTGAAGGCGTTGAACAGCACGCCGTATCCGAACGATATCTTGTCGACCGGAAAGTTGCTCTCGAACATGCAGCGGTCCGGTCCGAACTGCTGGATCGCATGGTCGAGCAATGGCGCCATCTGGCCCGCGAGTTCTTCCGAGCCCACCGGCTTCGCGCGCTGGTCCCAACCATAGCCGGTGCGCGGCATGCCAAGGCCGCCGAGCTTCAGCACGATGTTCGGGGCCTGCGCTGCAGCCTTGATGCCCTCGCGCCAAGCCGGCAGCACCTCGTCATCGCGGCCCGCATACGCGCCCACCCGGGTCAGGCCTCCCAGGTGGTCCAGGATGATGGTGAGATCGGGCATGCTGCGCGCGAAGGTCGCGAGTTCGGCCATCTGAGCCGGGCTCACCTGGGTGTCGAGCGAGAGGCCGAGGCTGGAGAGCACGCCGGCGCCGGCGCGGAATTCCGGTGTCGCCAGCAGCCCTGGCGGCCCCCGGTTGGCCGCCACCGGCTGGCCGTCCCAGCTGACCGGGTGGGGATCCCACGTCACCGAGTAACGCACGCCGCGAAACCGGCGGGGGCTTGCGGCCCGCATTGCCTGCAACACCGGCTCGACGCCGCCGCCCAGCATCAGGTCCGCCCAGCCGACGATCGCCGCCGACTGGCGGCAGGGCGCATCCTCGCGCTCGACCTCCCCAGCCATAGCCTCGACGGATTCGACTTCGCCGACGGGGCGCATCTCCGGCGGGCCGTCCTGCCGGTACATGACGCTGGCCTGGACGAACACCGTCGCGCGCACGTTGTGACCGGCCATGTCGTGGGCCAGTTCGGGCGTCATGTAGTGGGCGTACGGCGCGAAATCCGCCGAATTGGGCCAGTAGTGATGGTGGGAGTCGATGATGGGCAGGTCGGGCTCCAGAGGAGACTCTGGCGTGAGCGCCAGCCACGGCTCCCCCTGCCTACCCGCCACGGGGCCGCTGGCGGCTGCGGATGAAGTCTGCACCAAAGCCAATCCTCCCAAAGCGCCCGCGGCGAGCATGGCCCTCCTGGTGGGCCCTGTCCTCTCCACGTCCTTCTTCATCCCCACGCCCTATCCACCACGCTCTGGGCGCATCCCAGGCCGCCCGCACCGGATCGGCAACGGCAAGCACTCTAGCGTGGGCGTCGGAGCCGGAATCAATTCGAAAATCCGGTTTGATCGCGAGGCCAAGGAGATCGATCCCTAAGACGGGACGGGTTGCAGACCCGGCCATCCTGGAGGCTCGCCATGAGCATCGCAGTTCCAGTCACCCTCCCCCCGATCGAGGCGCTGCCGCAGACGCCGCCCGGGATCGAACTGCTGCCGTTGTCCCCCACGATCGGAACCGAGGTGCTGGGCATTGACCTGCGCGTGCCGCTGACGCCGCAGATGCACGCCTTCCTCGACGGGCTGCTGCTGGCGCGCAAGGTGATCTTCTTCCGCGACCAGGAGATCACGCCCGAACAGCACATCGCCTTTGCGCGGCATTGGGGCGAGCTGCTGGTCACGCCGTTCGGCTCCGAACAGCATCGCGATTTTTCCGAGATCATGCTGCTGCGCAACGACGGCACGGATCAGCGGACCAATCTGTGGCACTCGGACGGCTGCTGGCGGCCGGAGCCGGAACTGGGCTCGGTGCTGCGGGGGGTGCTCGTCCCGGACGTGGGCGGCGACACGCTGTTCGCCGATATGCACGCGGCCTACGAGGACCTGCCGCGGTGGCTCAAGCAGGCGGTGGACGGGCTGGACGCGGTGTTCAGCGCCCGCGGTGTCATGAGCCTCGACGCCTCTATCGAGGAATTGACGGCGATCGAACTGAAGCAGCCGCCGCAACGCCACCCGATCGTGCGCACCCATCCGCGGACGGGCCGCAAGATCATCTACGTCAACCCGTCCTACACATCCCACATCCACGGGATGACGTTCCAGGACAGCCAGTACCTGCTCGGGCGGCTCTACCAGCAGACGCTGCGGCCCGAGTTCCAGTGCCGCTTCCGCTGGCGCCCGAACTCGATGGCGTTCTGGGACAACCGCGCCTGCCAGCACTACGCCAGCACCGACTACGCCGGCGTCTCGCCGCGCCTGATGGAACGCGTGACGATCGCCGGCGACAGGCCGTTCTGACATGCCACGAACTGCGGGAAGCGAAACCGGAGGACGGCCGCGGCCAGCCGCTCGGAGGGACTATCGCCGACCTCGCCGGAACCGTGGACAAATGCGATCCTGGCTTTGGACAATGGGAGGTTTGCGATGAGTGTGCGCGTGCATCAAAGTTCGGAGGTGCCCTGGACGCGGATCAGCGACATGTCGAACGACACGAGCGTCCTCAACGCAGAAGGAGCCAGCTCGAAGATCCGGTATCATGAGCGTGGCTCCGAGTCAGAACTTCAGCTGTCCGAAGTTGACTATGCAGCGGACGTGACCGTCGCACCGCACTCCCACGATATCCCCGAGGTGATCTACGTCGTGGAGGGCGAACTGCATCTGGGTTCTACAGTGCTGCCTGTCGGGTCATCGGTCTTTATCGACAAGGACACGACCTACAGCTTTCGTGCAGGTTCGGAGGGTCTGAAGATGCTGATCTTCCGGCCCAGGGGCGGCGCCAGCACCTACGCCAAGGGCCGAAAACTGGCCACCTGACCGCGAGGAACTGAGAGCGATATGAGTCTTCCTGAACCGCCGCCGGCCGATCATCCGTTTCTGCCGAAGGACACCTTCAAGGACCGGGTCGTCCTGATAACGGGCGGCGGCACCGGGCTTGGCAAGGCGATCGGCGAGTCATTCGCCCGGCTCGGCGGCTCGGTGGCGATCGGCAGCCGCAGCGCCGAGCACCGCGAAGCCGGCGTCAAGGCAATCAGGGCGCTGGGCGCCCGCGCCCACGCCGCCGCCATGGACGTGCGCGATTCCAAGTCCATCGCGGCGGCGTTCGATGAGTTCGAACGAGAACTGGGGCCGGTCTCGATCCTGATCAACAACGCGGCCGGCCGGTTCACGGCGCCCGCGGAAGACTATACCGACAACGGCTGGCGAGCGGTCACCCAGATCGTGATGGACGGCGCCTTCTTCTGCTCGCGCGAGCTGCACAAGCGCCTCTGCGCGGCGGGGCGGCCCGGCGCGATCGTGAACATCGGGGCGGCCTACGCCCGGACCGGCGGACCCGGGGCCGCTCACTCCGCCGCCGCCAAGGCCGCGGTGCATAACCTGACCCAGAGCCTCGCGGTCGAGTGGGGCGTCGACGGCGTGCGGATCAACACGGTCGATCCGGGGTCGTTTCCCCACGAGGACACCACACCGCAGATGGCGGCGCTGCAGACGGCCCAGCCGGAGGGCGTGACGCGCGAGAACCGGATGCCTGCCGGCAGGATCGGCCGGCTGCACGAGCTCGGCTGGCTGGTCACCTTTCTCTGTTCGCCGTTCGCCGCCTACATCACCGGCGTGAACATGGTGATCGACGGCGGCCTCTGGCTGAAGCATCGCGCCACGAGCAACCCGGTCTTCGTGCCTGTTCGGGATTGGGCGCGCAACGAGGCGTTCAGTACAGGCAAGCGCGCGGCGCCAGCCCCATCGGACTGAGACTGGGCAAGAGCCCCTTCGATAGGAGAATCCCCGTGGCCGACTGCCTGTTCGAGAAGCGCGATGACGGGGTCGCCGTCATCACCATGAACCGCCCCGAACGCATGAACGCCATGAGCCAGGAGATGCGCCTCCTGCTGGTGGACTACATCGCGACCTGCGAGGCCGATCCGGAGATCCGCTGCGTGCTGCTGACGGGCGCCGGGCGCGCCTTCTGTTCCGGAGCGGACGTGGGCGGCATCAAGGAGCGCGCGGACGGCTTGGCCAAGGCGGACCGCGGCCAGCTGGCGCTGCTCGACGAACGCACGCTCGCCCGAAGGACGCGGCAGAACAAGTCGGTGCTGCGGCTGCATATGATGGGCAAGCCGACCGTGGCGGTGATCAACGGCCCCGCCGTCGGGGTCGGTCTCAGCTATGCTCTTGCCTGCGACATCCGGTTCATGGGGGACGAGGCGGCGATCTCGACCGGCTTCGGCAATATGGCCCTGCCCGGCGACGGCGGCGGCACCTACTTCCTGACCAAGCTGGTCGGGTCCGGCATGGCGCGCGAGCTCTGCTTCACCAGCGAGATGGTCAGCGCGGCGCGGGCGCTGGAGCTCCGCCTGGTCAACCACGTGTATCCGGGCAACCAGCTGATGAACGAGGCCCTCGCGTTCTGCGCCAGGCTCGCCGCCGGGCCGACGCTCGCCTACGCGAGGATGAAGGAAAACCTGAACTTCGCCTGGGCGGCCGGCGTCCAGGAAGCGCTCGACTTCGAAGCCGCCAACCAGAGCTGGGCCTCCATGAGCCGCGACCACCGGGAAGCCTCCACCGCCTTCATGGAAAAGCGGAAGCCGAGGTTCAGCGGAACCTGAGGGAGCGGCCAGAGATGGTCTCGACAGACCACTGCCTGCGCGGTCACCGCCGCATCAACCTCCACCAAACCTATCGCGAATCATTGATTTAAGTAACTGTTTTTGAATATTAATTATGCGGGACGGACCGGGACTATGCCGTGGTCGTCCCGACCCTCCATAGCTGATGACGATCCGTCAGTTCTGCGCTACGGTCCGCTCAAACCAGACCGACCCAGGGAGACGAAACCATGGCGGACGACGCCCGATCTGCGCTCGCCGGCGCCTGGCCGAAGGCGGAGCGCCCCCCGCATGTGCCGCCCGAGTTGGTCCACGACACCCAGGTCTACTACCAGCCGGTCACCGACATGGATCCGTTCGTGGCAACACGCCACATGCATGAGGACCTGCCGCCGATCTTCTATTCCGTCGACGTGTTCGGCGGGACCACGGACGGCACCTGGGTCGTCACCCACCACGCCGATATCCGCGACGTCTACCAGACCGACGAGCTCTATTCGAACCGCGAGACGGCCAGCTTCCAGAAGCTGCTCGGCGAGACCTGGCGGATGATCCCGCTGACCATCGACCCGCCTGAGCACGGCAAATACCGGGTGATGCTCAACCCGTGGTTCTCGCCGCGGGCGATCAACGAGCTTGAGCCGAAGATCCGGGCCTCGATCAACGAGCTGATCGATGGCTTCATCGACAAGGGCGAGTGCGACGGCGCCTACGACTTCGCCCGCATCTACCCCGTGCGCGTTTTCATGGGCCTGATGGGCTTTCCCGAGGAGAAATTCGACGACTTCCTGAAGTGGGAATACGCCCTGCTGCACAGCTACGGCGACGTCGAGAAGGTGAAGTGGGGTATCGGCAACGCGGTGAAGTACCTGCGCGAGTTCGTCGAGGAGGTGCGGCGCAAGCCCGCCGACAACCTGAGCAGCCACATCATCCATTCCCAGATCGAGGGGCGGCCGATCACCGACGACGAGATCATCGGCACGATCACCTTCCTGTGGATCGGCGGCCTCGACACGGTCGCCGCCACGACTACCCTGATGCTGCGTCGCCTCGCCTTCGACCAGGACCTGCAGGCGCGGCTGCGGGCCGATCCCGCGGTGATGTCGGAGGCGGTGGAGGAGTTCCTGCGGATGAACCCGCTGGTGAACTCGCCGCGGCTCTCGAAGAAGGACCACGAGATCCACGGGGTGAAGGTCAAGGAGGGCGACTGGGTCACCTGCTTCAATTCCGCGGGCAACTTCGACGCCGCCGAATTCCCGAACCCGCGCGAGTTCCGGCTCGACCGGCCCAGCAACCGGCACTTCTCGCTGGCCGGAGGTCCGCACCGGTGCCTGGGGTCGCACCTGGCGCGGCGGGAGCTGCGCCTGGCGCTGGGCGAATTCCTGCGGCGCGTGCCGCAGTTCGGCTTCAAGCCGGGCGCTGATCGCGCCGCCATGCCCGGCCTGATCGCCATGCCGCGGCTGCCGCTGGTCTGGAGCCGCTGATGTCCAGCATGGCTTTCCCCGACGCCGACGCCATCCTCGACCGGTACCGCCTGCCGGACGATCTGCGCGACAAGGTCCACGTCGGCCTGTCGCAACTGGTCGCCTCGTTGCGCGAGGAACCGCTGAACGCGACGGGCGTGGCCAAGGCCAACGCCGCGATCGACGACGACTTGGCGCGGCTGCAGGCCATCCTGGACGACCGCGCGCGCCATCCCGAGATCGCCGAGGTCGAGATCCGGCAGCCGCTGTTCATCCTCGGGCTGCCGCGTTGCGGCACCAGCCTGCTGCACGCGCTGATCGGTTCGGACCCGCAGGTGCGCACGCCGCTGCAGTGGGAGATCGCCTACCCCTCGCCGCCGCCGGACGCCCGCGTCACCGAGCCGGACCCGCGGATCGACGGCTTCGAGGCGCGCCTGCGCGAGCAGTTCGCGGGCGCCTACGACGACCTCAAGAAGGCGCACCCTTTCGGGGCGATGATCCCCCAGGAATGCGGGTCCTTCATGAGCACCTCGTTCCAGAGCAGCAACCCCTGCATGGGCTACCGGCTGCCGCGGTTCTACGAGTGGTTCATGGGGATCGACGCGACCTTCCGCTACGAGGTCCACAAGATGTGGCTGCAGCACCTGGGCTGGCGCAGCGGCCGCAAGCACTGGGTGCTGAAGATCCAGGAGCACATGTACAAGATGCCGGCTCTGCTGAGCGTCTACCCCGACGCGGTGTTCGTGCAGTCGCACCGCGACCCGACCACAGTCATTCCGTCGGTGTCGCAGCTGATCCGGTCCCTGCGCGAGCCCAGCTACGACGGCCAGGACCTGCAGGCGCTGGGGCGCGAGATGGCGCACCTGTGGCACGACGGCTCGGTCTGCTCGATGCGCTACCGGGCCGAGCACCCGGACGCGCCGGTGATCGACATCCGCTACCGGGACCTGGTCGCCGATCCGGTGCAGACGATCGGCGGGATCTACCGCCACTTCGGCTGGGAGTTCACGCCGCAGTCGGCCGAGGGGATCCTGGGCTGGCTGCGGGAAAACCCGTCCGGCAAGCACGGCGAGCACCGCTACAGCCTGGACGACTTCGGCCTCACCGAGACCTATGTGCGGGACGTCTACGCCGACTACACCGAGACGTATCGCGAGTATCTCTGAGGCAGCCGGGCGTCAGTTGATGACGCCGACCACGCCGCCGTCGATGCGCACGTCGACGCCGTGGATGAAGCCGCCGTAGTCGCTGGCCAGGAAGGCGATCAGGGCCGCCACTTCCTCAACCCGGCCGGCGCGGCCGACGGGGATGCCCATGGTCTTCACGGCGATGGGCTCGATGGTGTCGAAGTCGCCTTCCCAGCCCTTGGCGTCGGCCAGGTTCTGGATCGTGCGCCGGCTGCGCTTGGTGAGGATCAGGCCGGGGCTGACCGCGTTGACGGTGACGCCGCTGTTCTTCATCCATTTCGAGGCGCTGACGGTCAGGTTCAGCACGGCCGCCTTGGCCGAGCCATAGGCGGCCTGGCGGGCCAGGGGCGAGACGCCGGAGGCGCTGCTGAGCAGCACGATGCGGCCCCAGCCGCGGTCCTTCCTTGCCGGCGCCAGCCGCCGCATCAGGGTCGCGGTCGAGAAGACGTTCAGGTCGAAGGTGGCCAGGAAGTCCTTGCGGGTGTCGGCGTCCCAGCCCCCTCGCCCGCCGCCCTTGCTGATGTCGCCGCCGGCGTTGGCGACCAGGATGTCGACCTGGCCGAGCGCGGCCAGCGTGGCGTCGGCCAACTGGTCGGCGCCGGCCGGGTCGATCAGGTCGGCCAGCAGCGGGTGCGCCTCCCCGCCCGCGGCCCGGATCGCCTCGACCACCGCGGCCGCCTTGGCGGCGTCGCGGCCGTGCACGCCGACGATGGCGCCCTCCTTCGCCAGCATCTTGGCGATCCCCTCGCCAATGCCGTCGCTGGCGCCGGTGACGAGGGCGCGCTTGCCCGTGAGACCCAGTTCCATCTGCTATCCCCAGACCAATGGCAGAGTGTCGACGCCGAACACGCTGGTCATGTGGGTGCGGGCGCGCTGGCCCGGGGCCAGCCGGAAGGCCGGGACGCGGTCGAGCAGCAGGTCGAGCGCGATGCGCAACTCGCGGCGGGCGAGGTGCGAGCCGATGCAGCGGTGCGGACCGACCGCGAAGGTGGTGTGGCGCACGTGGGTGCGGGCGAAATCGACGACGGTCGCGTCGGGGAACTCGCGGTCGTCGAGCCCCGAGAGCGCCCAGCAGAGGGCGACGCGGTCGCCTTCCTTCATCCGCACGCCGTGGAAGTCGATGTCGCGGGTGACGGTGCGGTGCGACATCGTCGGCGAGTAGGCGCGCAGGAACTCCTCGATGGCGTGCGTCCGCAAGCCAGGCTCGGCCCGCAGGCGCGCCTGGTCGCCCGGGTGTTCGGCCAGGTGCTTGAAGATGAAGCCGATCATCGATGCGACGGTGTCGAGGCCGGCCACGAACAGCAGGAAGCAGATCCCCATGATCTCCTCGTCAGTGAGCAGCCGGCCATCGACCTGGCCGGTGACCACGAAGCTGATCAGGTCGTCCGTGGGCCGCGCCCGCCGTTCGGCGATCATCTCGGTGAGGTAGGCCTTGATGGCGAAGGCGGCGTCGATCCGCGCCTGGTCGGCGCCGTGCAGCAACCCGTCGCCCCATGACAGGAACTGCTTCCACTGATCCAGGGGCAGGCCCATCAGGCTCAGGAACACGCTGACCGGGAAGGGCCGGCCGAACGCCTCCATCAGCTCGACCTCGCCCTTGTCCGCGAAGGCGCCAACCAGGCGCTCGGCGACACCGCGCACGCTGGCCTCGATCTCGGCCACACGCCTGGGCGAGAAGATCGGGTTCATCAGGGTGCGGAAGGCGCTGTGCTCCAGCCCGTCCTTCTCCAGCGGGATCAGGTCCCACTCCTCCCCCATCAGCTGGGAGAACCCGCTTTCGCCCTTGCTGCAGAAGGTCTCGGTGTCGTGCGAGATCTCGGTGATCAGGTCGTGCCGGGTAACCACCCATTCGGCGTTGCCGTGTTGGACGTCGGGCCCCCAGAAGATGTCCGGACCCTGGTGCAGCGAGCTCAGGGTGGCGAACGGGTCCTCCTGGGCGCCCGGCGCGGTGGCGAACGTCCAGTCGCGGACCAGTTCGGGCGGAACGTGCGAGGGCCGCGCGATGCCGGCGACGCCATGCGTGGTCATGCTCATTCCCCTCCCTTGGGCCGAGCGGTAAGCGCCCATGGTCCGACCATCGGCCGGGCAGTTCAAGCCGGCTGGCTGATCACCTTGCGGATGTAGTCGGTGCCGCTGGGGGCCAGCGCCTTCGGCCCGCCGTGGCGGCGCCGCATGGCGCTGTCCGGAACCGGTGTGACGGTTCCGTCGCCGAGCTGGAGGCTGGAGCCGGGCGCCATCACCGCGTCGATGCGATCGAGGACCTCGTCGGAGAGGCGCAGGTCGGCGCCGGCCAGGTAGTGGTCGACGTATTCGGTCTTGCTGCCGCCGAACAGCGCCGTCGTCACCGCCGGGTGGGCGAGCACGAAGGCCATGGCCATGTGCGCCAGGTCATGCCCCGCCTCGGCGGCGATCTCCGCCAGGGCGTCCAGCACATCCAGCTTGCGCTGGCTGAGGTCGGTCTCCAGGTCGTACTTGGCCGGCTGCAGGCGCTGACGGAACGATCGCTGGCTCTCGCGGCCATGCCGGTACTTGCCAGACAGCCAGCCGCCGTCGAGCGGCGAGTAGGCGAGCACGCCGGCGCCGTAGCGCAGGCAGGCCGGCAGCAGCTCGCGCTCCGGCCCGCGGATGAACAGCGAATAGGACTGCTGCTCGGAATGCGGCGCGTTCAGCCCGCGAACCTGGGCGCAGAGGGCCGCCTCGGTGAACCGCTGGCCCGGCGTGTTGGAGAGGCCGAAGGCGCGGATCTTGCCGGCCCGCAGCAGGTCGTTCATTGCCTCCAGCGTCTCCGCGACGTCGGTGTCGTAGTCCGGCGCATGCAACTGGTAGAGGTCGATGTAGTCGGTGCGCAGCCGCCGCAGGCTGCGGTCCACCGCCTTCATGATCCAGGCCCGCGAGCCGCCGCGCTCGTTGACCTCGTCGGAGACCGCGAAGCCGCACTTGGTGGCCAGCACCAGCCTGTCGCGGCGGTCTGCGATGATCTGGCCGACGATCTCCTCGCATTCGCCCAGGGAGTAGAAGTCGGCGGTGTCGACGAGGTTGACCCCGCCGTCGAAGGCCCGGTGCGCCACCCGCTCGCAGTCGGCGAGCGTGGTCTGGCCGAACGCGCCGAACTGTCCGGTCCCGAGACCCAGCACGCTGACGCGCATGCCGGTCCGCCCAAGCACTCTGTATTCCATGACGACGCTTCGCTTCCCTGTTTCCTCGCGGATCGACAGAGCCACCGACCGGCGGCCTTTTCAACCTTGCGTCACCCGGCCGAGGACGGAAGATGAGGCGGGGAGGACGCCGATGGCCGAAAGCTACATCACCGAGGCGATGCGTGGGGCGGTCGGCGGACAAATGCGCCGCCAGGTTTCCTACCCGGTCGCGGAGTCCGACATCCGCAAGTGGGCGATCGCGGTGTACTACCCGGAGGATCCGCCGCGCGCCTTCATCGACGCGGAAGATGCGCGGACCACGCCCTGGGGCGGCATGGTCGCCCCGGAGGAGTTCAATCCGTTCGGCTGGCTGGCCGCCGAGGCCGAGGGACCGGAGCCGCCGCGCGAGATCACCAACACCGACCGGGTCGAGATCATGCTGGGCGTCGAGGGGCCGCACCTGGCCAACCAGTTGAACGGCGGCATGGAGGTCGAATACGGCGAGCCGATCCGCCCCGGCGACGTGATCACCTCGGTCAGCCGACTGGCCGGCTACCACGAGCGCGACGGCCGCCTGGGGCGGATGCTGTTCACCCAGATCGAGGACGTCTGGACCAACCAGAAAGTCGAGGTCGTGAAGCGCACGACCTCGACGCTGATCCGGTACTGATGGCGGTTTCGTCGCCTGGCCCGGCGCGTTGCGCCCCCTCCACCACGGCGCTTCGCGCCGCGGTCCCCCTCCCCCGTTCCGCTGCGCTCCACGGGGGAGGAGATGAGGCCGCGCCGCCCATTCTCCTCCCCTGCGCAGCGGGGGAGGGGGACCACGCGCAGCGTGGTGGAGGGGGCGCGGACCGACGCAAAGACCCGAGGACCCCCTGATGCCGCAGAGCGACGATCCCCGCACCGCCCAGGCCGGCGACACCCTGCCGACCTTCGTGCGCGAGACCGGCCTCGACAACTGGAACCGCTACGCGGCGGTGAACTACGAGTTCGTGCCGATCCACATGGACGACGAGGCCGGCCGCGCCGCGGGCTACCCCTCGGCGTTCGGGATGGGGAACCTCCAGTGGGCCTACCTGCACAACCTGCTGCGCGCCTGGCTGGGCGACGCCGGCCGGATCAGGAAGGTCGGGGTCCAGTACCGGGGCGCGAACGTGAAGGGGCAGACGGTGACCGCGCAGGGGGTCGTTACCGCGGTGCGCGACGCGCCGACCGGGAGGACCCTCGAGCTGGAGGTCTGGACCGAGACGCAGACCAGTGAAAAACTGGCCCGAGGCCAGGCGACGGTGGTGCTGAACCCGAGCTGAGGGGGTTCCGCTGGCCTGATTCACCGGCCATGATCACCTATAAGCACCGATGAGTACGGTGGCCGGACCGCGGCGCGCACGGCGGCGAACCGTGGCGGTCCATGACGATCAACGATGAGAATGACCGGTAGTACCGGCGCCAGATAGGCGCCTCTTGCGCCGATCGCAACCGCATCGGAGCGACGATAGGATCGCGCGCTCAAGCTGTCGCAGGGAGGCCCCATGAACGTCGTCGCCCTCGGCCTGACCTGGCTCGACTACGGGGCCGTGGCGGTGTTCGGCGCCACCGGCGCGCTGGCCGCGGCGCGGCGGAACCACGACGTCGTCACGTTCGGCTTCTTCGCCGCGGTCACCGGCGTGGGCGGCGGGACGCTGCGCGACCTGCTGATCGGCGCGCCGGTGTTCTGGGTCGACCGGCCGGGCTACGTGCTGGCCTGCCTGGCGGCGGCGCTGGCGGTGTGGCTGTCCGGGTTCGGGCGCTGGCGGGAGCTGGCCCTGCTGTGGCTCGATGCGCTGGGCATGGCGGCCTACGCCGTGATCGGCGCGGCGAAGGCCCAGGCATACGGCGCGCCGCCGATCTCGGCGGTGGTGATGGGCGTGCTGACTGCGGCGTTCGGCGGCGTCATCCGCGACGTGCTGGCGGGGGAGCCGTCGATCCTGCTGCGCCGCGAGGTCTATGTCACCGCCGCGCTGCTGGGCGCGGGCGCCTTCGTCGGCCTCGAGGCCGCCGGCGTCGAGGCGCGCATCGCCGCCCTGATCGGCTTCGTCGTCGCGTTCGGGACGCGGAGCTGCGCGATCATCTGGCGCTGGTCCCTGCCGGGCTTTCCGAGCCGCCGCGGCGCGACGGACGTGGAGGGTCGAGAGTAGCGCATCGAGGCGGCGCGCCTCATGATCGCGCCGGGAGGCGCCCATGATTGATCACGTGTCCATTCCTGTCCGTGACCTGCCGGCCGCCGGCCGCTTCTACGATGCGGTCCTCGCGCCCCTGGGGCTGACGCGGTTGGTCACGCGCGACCAGACGATCGGCTACGGGAAGCGCTACCCCGAGTTCTGGCTGAACAGCCGGCCAGATGTCAGGCCGGTGGAGAACCCTGGCGGACACATCTGCCTGCGAGCGTCCGACGAGGCGGCCGTGCGCGCCTTCCACGCCCTTGCCCTCGCCCACGGCGCGACAGACGAAGGCTCACCCGGCGACCGGCAGGCCGCCATGACGACCTACTTCGGAGCCTTCTTCATCGATACGGATGGCAACAAGCTTGAGGCGGTAACCTTCCCGACCCCGCAGCACTGAACGACCGCTCGCCCGCCCCACCGGCGCTTGACGGCGTGTGTTTCCGAGCTGGTCGGCTTCCGGGGCCGTGGCTGGCGGCAGGAAGCGACCCCTTAGCGGACTCGCTGATGCGGCAACAACCCTAGATTAAGACAGTGATCATTCTTGTTATGGTTCAACGAGGCGAAGCTGTGAGGTCTGTAGGTGGCAGGTTTCCTTCGCGTATGGCTCGTGCTGGCGGCGGCAGTCTCCCTCGTCGGCTGTGAGCGAGATGTTCATGACTACAAGTATCGCCTGACCCTGGAGGTGAATGACAACGGCCGGGTCTACACGGGTTCCAGTGTTGTCATGGTCCATCAGGGCAAGTCAGAGACGATTGACGACGGCTATCTTCTGAGAACGCACTCACGCGGAGAGGCAACGGTCGTCAAGCTGGGGAATGGTAGAGTACTCTGTGCCTTACTGCACGGGCCGAGCATCCAGGTCCATGATTTCAGTCAACCTGCGTGGAATGACGGGCCGTCGGTGGTCCTCATTGAAGCCTACGGCCTTCCGGTCCATGACTACGAGCGCAGTCTTTCGGAGGTCGTGGGACTTCGGGGCGCACGGGAGATCGCCCTCGACCGTCTGCCCGCGCTGGCCGCTTCAACCGATCCGGCCGATCCACAGTCTTTCCAATTTGTAGACCCGAACAATCTTGCGCCTGCGTTGGGCGACGGCGTGCGTCTCCAGCGCGCTACTGTTGAGGTCACGGATGACCCCATCACGAACGGGATCACGCGAACCGTTCCCTGGCTCACCCACCCTCCGCATACTTTCTACGGGTCACATCCTATGTCTGGTGACTTTGTCGATTGAGTTCAGGGATAGGTGTCGTGACTGCTTTCCACCCCGAGTGGCTGAAATGCCGGGACGGAGTTCGACCCACGACGGCCTCCCAGGCCGCCTCAATCGGATTGCCCAGGTCCTCGCAGACGTCTCGCGAGCCATGCAAGTGGCGCGAAGACAGCGAACATGCCTCCCACCAAAAACACGCCCCAGGCCACCCCAACCGCGATCCAAACAAACCAATCTCCGACGGGAGACGGTCCATGAAAACGAGCATTCTCGGCGACGGTGAGAGCCGCAACGAGCGCGACGGCCAACACTGGACCGATGAGCTTTGGCATCCCGCGACCACTCCCTGGCCCGCCAGAGTCTATTCCTGGCGTTCAGGCCGCTTCCAGGCAAGATCACAAAGACGGGTTTCCACCCCAGACTGCACATCGTTCCACTGGGTTCGCCCCTTAGCAGGCTCAAGGCTCGGGCCGCCCTGCGAGACCGCGAGTGCTGACCGTCGATTGCTTTAGCCCACCATAGACGCCTAAATCTCGACGTGGGGCGCAGCTCATGTTGCGCAAGTTGACCATAGGGATTGTGTTACTGGTCCCGCTTGCGGCCTGCCTGGGTCAGGCGGACTCCAAGAAGGTGGACGACGCCACCAACCAAGTCTTCTCAGAAATCCAGTCGAAGCGGTACGACTTGATTTACGACAACGCAGCGCCCGAGTTCCAGGGGCGGCGACGAAAGCCGTCTGGGTAGGCTTCATGCAAAGAATCGACCGAAAACTGGGCGCATGCCAGACGTCAAAGAAAACCATGAACTGGCGGTCCAACGCCACGTCCAACGGTTTCTTCGTCGCGCAAGGTTACTCAGCAACCTGTGCCAACGGTCAGCTCCAGTTAACGGTGACGACAGTCCTGCGCGACGGCCAAGTCAAGCTGGTCGGTTTCAATGCCAACAGTCCACTACTGCTCACCGATTAGGGGGCGGACTGCTAACACGGCCGCTTGCTGGACCAGGAAGCACTGGCAGGCAGGAGCAATGTTCCCGCGAGGGAAGCGACCCGCCGCGTTCAGGGACCCCTCCGTGGGACGGGCAGGGAGCCCAGCCTTCGCCATGGTGGCGCGCGAGGCTCCGAGCGCTGGGCGCCGCTGGGAAAGGATCGCCGGATGTGGATGGGAAATCGCTGCACCCGGACCCTGACGATCCTGGGCCTGGCGCAGATGGCCGCCCCGGCCGCACTCGCTCAGCCCTCCGATGCGACCGCTCTGCAGGTCGAGATCAGGACCGTCGCAGAGAAGACAGTCCAGGCCCTGCCCCGGCAGCCGCTCTACTGGCCGGTCGAAAGCTTCCCCCCTCTCCACGGCGTGGAGAGGTTGGGTGGGGGCGCCTCGGCGCGCTTGCGCCGAGGCTGGCGCCGGAGACGCCAGATGCGCTGCGCGCGCTCGCCGCTTCGCGCCGAGCCCCCTCACCTGACCTCTCCCCGTTGAACGGGGCGAGGGATACTCAAAGCGAGACGGGTGAACGCCGCAGGTGGCGTGAGGGCGTCGCCCTACTCCGCCGTCACCTCGGCCAGGGTCTGGACCGTCTTGCGGGGGCGCAGGAACAGCACCAGGGGCATCACCACGACGGTGGCGATCAGCAGCATGTGGAAGATGTCGATGTAGCCCACCATCGAGGCTTGGCGGGTCACCTCGCCGTTCAGGGCGAGCAGGCCCGGCGTCGTCGCCGGGCTCATCCCCGGGGCGATGCCGGCGATGAAGGCGGGGTTGGTCGCCTGCGCGGCCGCGGCGATGTCGCTGTGGGCGACGGCGGCCTGGCTGGTGAAGATCGCCACGGTCGCGGAGATGCCGATGCTCTGGCTCACGCTGCGCAGCAGGGTGGTGACGACCGCCCCTTCGGCCCGCAGTTCCGCCGGCAGGGTCGCGAACGCCAGGGTGTTCACCGGCGGCATCATCAGGCCCATCCCCATGCCCTGCAGCACCCCGGCGGTGACGAACCGCGCAGAGTCCATCTCGAGGTCGAAATGGCTCATCTGCCACATCGAGAGCGCGGTCAGCACCAGCCCGGTCATCAGCAGGATGCGGGTGTCGACGCGGCCGATCAGGCGCCCCACCAGCAGGATCGCGAAGAAGGTGCCGACGCCCCGCGGCGCCATGACGATGCCGGCGCCGAACACGCTGTAGCCCATCAGGGTCTGCATCAGCGGCGGCTGCAGGGCCAGCACCGAGAACAGCATGAATCCGAGGATCATGTTGAAGATGCTGGCGGTGACGAAGTTGACGTCGAACGCCAGCGCCCGGTCGAAGAACGGATGCCGGGCGGTGATGGTCTGGACCACGAATACGTAGAAGCCAATGATGGCCAGGACCGCCTCGGCGACGATCTCGGGCGAGGCGAACCAGTCCTGGCTCGGACCGCGATCCAGCATCAGCTGCAGCGCCGGAAGGGCGAGCGCCAGGGCGCCGTAGCCCAAGCCGTCGAACGGCCGGGACCTCCCGCCCCGGTCCCAGGACATGAACGCCCAGACGCCGACGAAGGCCAGGATGCCCAGCGGCAGGTTGATGTAGAACACCCAGCGCCACGAGAGCTGGTCGGTCAGGTAGCCGCCGGCCAGCGGCCCGATGACCGGGGCCAGCAGCGCCGCCGCCATCCACATCGACATCACCTGGCCGAACAGCCGCGGCGGGTAGAGGCTGAGCGTGGTCGCCTGCGACAGCGGGAAGAGCGAGGCGCCGCAGAGCCCCTGGACGAAGCGGAAGAGCACGATCTCGGCCAGGCTGCCGGCCACGCCGCACAGCATCGAGGCGACGGTGAAGCCGCCGATCGAGACCAGGAAGACGATCTTGTAGCCGAAACGCTCGGCGTTCCGGCCCACCAGCGGCAGCATGATCGCGGCGCCGACGATGTAGGAGGTCAGCACCCAGGCCATCTGGTCCTGGGAGGCCGAGAAGCTGCCTTGCATCCGCGGCAGGGCGACGTTGGCGATGGTGGTGTCGATGCCGTTCATCAGCGTCGCCAGCATCAGGGCGATGGTGATGGGAATGCGGTTGGCGATGTCCTGGGAGGATGCCATCGCCGCCGGGGTTAAGGGCGCGCCGGGGCGGAGGCAAGGAGGAGCGGGTCGCTTTCGGACCAGCTGGTCACGGCGATGGCCGGGCGAGATCGGGAGGCCGGCGAGGTCGAAGGACTTGACCGCAGAGGGCGCAGAGGGGACGCGGAGGTCGCGGAGAAGGGCACCTCTGCGTCCCCTGCGCCTGCTCTGCGACCTCCGCGGTAAAGTCTTGCCTTCCGCTGTCGCGGAAGGGCGCTTGGCCGGCACGACGGGTTTTGGGGTGGCGGCAATTTGCTCGCAACGCTGGCGGGACTACGATCGGCCGGTCGCGACAGATTCGGCGCGCGCCGTGCATCGGGAGGCCTAACGCGTGCCAGTCTTCGTCGTCGCGATCATTCTCGGGATCGTCGAAGGCGTCACGGAGTTCATCCCGGTCTCGTCGACCGGGCACCTGATGCTTGTCACCAAGCTGCTCGGCCTCGACCCGGCCCGCTGGGAAGCGTTCAACGTCATCATCCAGCTGGGCGCGATCCTGGCCATCGTGGTGCTGTACTGGGGCACCTTCTGGAAGGTGCTGCTCGGCCTGATCAGGCGCGATGCGGATTCCTGGCGGTTCGTGCGCAACCTGCTGGTCGCCTTCCTGCCCGCCGCGGTGATCGGCCTGATCCTGATCAAGCAGATCGAGGCGCTGCTCGGCAATCCGCTGGTGGTGCCGGTGACCATGATCCTGGGCGGGATCGCCATCCTGGTGGTCGAGCGCCTGGCCAAGTATCCGGACGTGGCCCACGTCGCCGACATCCCGGTCGGAAAGTCGCTGGCCATCGGCTTCATCCAGTGCCTGTCGATGATCCCTGGCGTGAGCCGCTCGGCGGCGACAATCATGGGCGCCGTGTCCCTGGGCGTGGAGCGCAAGACGGCGGCCGAGTTCAGCTTCTTCCTCGCCGTCCCGACGATGCTCGGCGCGACCGCCCTGGAGTTCGTCAAGCACCGCCAGGAGCTGATGTCCGGGGCGAGCGGCGTGGGCATGGGGACCGTCGCGATCGGCTTCGTGGTCAGCTTCGTCGTCGCGATCGTGGTCGTCCGCGCCTTCGTCCGCTTCATCTCGCGCCACAGCTTCGCGCCCTTCGCCTGGTATCGACTGGTGGTCGGCGTGGCCGCGCTCGCGTGGCTGCTGATCAGCTGAGGGTCGTCCCGGGCATCGCATTGGCAATCGCCTGCGCGTTCGGTGTGGCGCGGGCCGAGGACGTCAGCCGGGGCCCCGGCGAGTCCGATCTCGGTTTCGCGAAGCGGGTCCTGCAGCTCGCCGACGGCGCCGATGCGCACGTCACGGCCGCGGACTGGAACGGGGCGCCCAGCCTGTTCGTGGACTACCAGACCAGCGGCGAAGATCCGGAGCGCCCGCTCGTGGCGCTGCAGCGGCAAGCCTCAGGGGCGTATCGGGCGATCCAGGTCACGGTCGGCGAGCAGGAGGGCGGAACGCCCGACATCGTCGCGCTCGGCTTGGCCAACGCGGACAGGGATCCAGCCAAGGAACTGATCGTCATCCTGGCCTGGCCGCAGAGCCATTACGATGTGAACGGGACGTTCTACGAGGTTCGCATCTTCGACGACCCCAAGCCGGGACAGGCGTCGCTGCGGCTCCTGAAGATCAGTCGGAAGTTTGGTTCGGCGTGCGACTGCACCTGGCGCGACGGCACGTCGAAACGCTTCCGTTTCAAGACGATCGCGGCGGTGAAGGCCGAGCTGGCGCGACTGGGGTACTAAGAGCCGCCGCCTCAGGTCCGGTAGGACGGATCGAGGCGGTCGAGCTTCCGCAGCAGGGCCGGCCAGTCGAGGGAGCCGACGGGGCGCCGGCCGTTGGGCTGGTAGGCGCGGTGGGTCGCCTCGATCACCTCGGCCGGCGGGGTGACCAGGGCGGCGCTGGCGGACATCGCCATCAGCTGGGTGCGGCAGGCCTGTTCGGCGCGGTGGATCTGGTTGAAGGCGGTGGCGACCGTGACGCCCACCGCCAGCAGGCCGTGGTTGCGCAGGATCAAGAGGTCGGCGTCGCCGAGGTCGCGCACCAGGCGCTCCTGCTCGGCCAGGTTCGTCGCCGGTCCCTCGTAGTCGTGGTAGCCGACGTTGGTGAAGCGCATGGCCGTCTGGGTGATGGGGAGCAGGCCGCACTCGAGCGCCGAGACCGCCATGCCCGCGGGGGTGTGGGTGTGGACCACGCAGGCCACGTCGTGGCGGGCGCGGTGCACGGCGGCGTGGATCACGAAGCCGGCCCGGTTGACCTTGTAGTCGAGCGGCGGCCGGGAGATCACGTTGCCGTCCAGGTCGATCTTCATCAGAGCCGAGGCGGTCATCTCCTCGTAGAGCACGCCGTAGGGGTTGATCAGGAAGTGGTCCGGCTCGCCCGGGACGCGGGCCGAGATGTGGTTGGCGACCAGGTCGCTCATCCCGTAGAGGTCGACCAGCCGGTAGCAGGCGGCCAGGTCCACCCGCATCGCCCATTCTTCGGCCGACACCTCGCCCTGGATGGAGGCGACGTTGGGGTCGAGCCGGTACTGCCGGGGCATGGCCACATCGTCGGGCATCGCAATCCCTCCCAGGAACGGTCGGCGGGCGCGTCGTGCGCGCCCTTCTCCGCCGGGTCAGACTATCACAGGCTCGCCTCGAAGCCAGACTGGCCGCTACCCGACCTTGACGCGCAGCTCGAAGCCGAAGGTGCGGGGGTTGGTATAGGTGCCGAGGCGATAGCCGTTGCCGAACTTGGCGTTGGGATTGATCGTGCAGGTCGACGGCGTGCCGCTGCAGGCTGCGCCGGCGGCAGTGGCCGCGTCCTGGACCCAGACCAGGTACTCCGAGTTGAGCAGGTTGCGGGCCCAGAAGGACAGGTCGGCGTTCCAGGCGTCGATGTGCAGCGTCGCGCGCAGGTTCACGATGCCCTGGGCCGGGCCGTAGACGTCCAGGGTCCGGTCGAGGCTGTACTGCACGCAGCCGGGCGTGACGCCGATCTGCGAGGTCGCGCACCAGGGCTGGGTCTCGTCGCCGTAGAGGAACTGCCTACTCTGCCAGTTCCAGTCGCCGTTGACGGTCAGGGCGCCGAATGACAGCGGGACGGTGTAGGAGCCGCCGACGTCGAGCGTGTTCGGAGGCGACGGCCAGGGATCGCTCGAGTGATCGACGTTGCCGTTGAGGTAGGTCTTGAACTTGCCGTGGACGAGGCCGTAGGTCACGAACAACGTCAGGTGGTCGACGGGCGCCCAGGTGGCGCTGACCTCGACGCCGTCGATGGTGGCCTTGGCGGCATTGATGACGGTGGTCGTGCCGACGCCGTTCAGCACCACGAACACGTTCTCGTCGATGTTGGTGTAGTCGGAATAGTAGGCGTCGAGGTTCAGGCGCAGCCGGTTCTCGAACAGCGTCGACTTCAGCCCGACCTCGTACTGGGTGACGTTCTCGGGCTGGAACGGCAGGAAGCCGGTGCTGGTGTTGCCGCGCAGGTTCTGCCCGCCCGAGCGGAAGCCGCGGCTGGCCTTGGCGTAGGCGAGGATGGTGTCGGTGATCTTGTAGTCGAGCGAGGCCAGCCAGGAGAGGCTGGAATAGGTGTTCCTGAGGTTTGCCTGGCAGGCGCTGGGCGAGGTCAGCAGCGAGGCCTGGATCTGGCAGGCGTAGCCGGGCGCGGCCGGCAGGGGGATCACGGTCCCGGGCGGCAGGGGGTAGGTGTTGTTCACGTTCAGGGCGGTGCTGGTGTAGTTCAGCGACACCAGCTCCTTGGTGTCCTGGGTGTAGCGGAGCCCGCCGGTGAAGGTCAGGGCGTGGGTGATGTGCCAGTTGGCCTGGCCGAACACGGCCCTGGAGATGTTGGTGACCTCGCCGTCATAGGCAAAGCCGGGCGAGAGGCCGGTGTCGGCGACCGCCTTCACCCAGCTGAGCTCGCTGCCGGTCTCGTGGCTGATGTAGCCGCCGAGCACGCCGTCCACCGGGCCGAACCGGCCAAGCAGCTGCAGCTCTTCGCTCCACTGGGTGCTGGTCTGGAAGTTGTGGCCGTCCAGGGTCGGATAGGGCGTCCCGTCGTTGTCCTTGTAGCCGTTGCGGTAGGAGTGGACGTAGCCGGTGATCGACTTCAGCGTCAGCTGGTCGGTCAGGTTGGCGGTGATCGTGGCGCCTTCGACGAACAGCCGGTCCGTGAACGGGAGGTCGTAGGAGGCGCCGTTCACGAAGATGCCGCCGGTCGTGTAGGACTGCAGGATGTCGGCGGCGGCGTTGTAGGAGATGTTGTTGCCGAGCTTGGCCTGCGCGGCCTGGATCTCCAGCACGGCGCTGGTCTTGGCCGTGCCGGGCACGTTGTAGCCGGGCACCGCCAGGCTGTGCAGCTTCCAGATGTCGGTGCCGTGCTTGATGTAGATGTTGGAACTGGTCAGGTCGATCGACAGCCGGTCGGTCGGATGCAGCAGGATGCGGGCGGAGAACCGGTCGAAGTCCTCGCTGCCCTCGGGGTTGCCGGCGCTGTCGGCGGTGAAGCCGTTCTGGTGGCCGTGCGCATATGACATGCGCACCCCGCCGATGGAGAACGGCACGTTCAGGCCGACGGTGGCCTGGACCATCCCGTAGTTGCCGACGGTAACGTCGCCGTAGGCCTGCAGCGTGCGGGCCGGCGACAGGCTGTTGACGATCAGGGCGCCGCCGGTGGTGTTGCGGCCGAACAGCGTGCCCTGCGGGCCGTTGAGGATTTCCAGCTGCCCGATTTCGTTGGGGTTCCGCAGCAGGTACTGGGCGCCGCCGAGCCGGGGCAGGTAGATGCCGTCGAAGTACATGCCGACGGCCGGATCGATGGTCGCCAGGGTGTCGGGCTGGCGAAGGCCGCGGATCGAGATCTCGGCGCCGGTCGGATCGTTGGTGGCGGTGAAGATGTAGACGTTGGGGGCCACGGCCGAGAGGTCGTTGAGGCGCACGATGTTCCGCGACGTCACCGCCTGGCCGCTGAGCGCGGTGACGGCGACGGGAATCCGCTGGGCGTTCTCCGAGACCTTCCGGGCGGTGACTATCACGTCGCCGAGGGAGGCGGCGCCGGCCTGCGCCGGGGTATCCTCGCCCGCCGCCAGCGCGATGCACGGCAGCAGGCACGCGAGCCCCAGAGCCGAGCCGCTGAGCAGAGCCTTCAGCCGGTTCATGTGTCCCCCTCTTTTTGATCGCCGAGCCTTCCGGCGCCGACTGTTGTGTTGAAAGGCCGGCCTAGACGCGCCTGACCGCCTCGAAGGCGGTGGATCGTTCGATGTGGCCGTAGGCGCTCTCGCCGTCCCAGGCGTAGCGGGCGGCGCCCTGCCCCATCACGTAGCTGCCCGGATCGCCCCAGACGCCGAACGCGCGCAGGTAGCGGCCCTGGGCCGCGTCGGTATGGATGGTCCGCCAGGCCACGGCGGAGATCTCGACATCGATCACCGCCTCGCCGAGTTCGGAACGCAGGCGGATCTGCGAGCGCTCGCCGGTGGGCGTGTAGGTGTCCAGCCAGGTCGATTGCAGC
>Ga0207695_10003242_pt1 | contig 23161 bp, 26 predicted proteins | sample KBSC54metaG_FD_184354 | JGI IMG/M metagenome (GOLD analysis project Ga0207695, IMG submission 184354) | Corn rhizosphere microbial communities from Kellogg Biological Station, Michigan, USA - KBS C5-4 metaG (SPAdes) (version 2) | ecosystem: Host-associated > Plants > Roots > Rhizosphere > Soil...
CGCTCAGGCAGCGCGTTGTTCCAGGATTTCGACGGCCGGCAGCGTCTTGCCTTCCAGGAATTCGAGGAACGCACCGCCGCCGGTGGAGATATAGCCCACCTTGTCGGCAATGTTGTACTTGGCGATAGCAGCCAGCGTGTCGCCGCCGCCCGCAATCGAGAAACCCGACGAGGCAGCAATCGCCTCGGCCAGCACCTTGGTGCCATTGCCGAACTGGTCGAACTCGAACACGCCGACCGGGCCGTTCCAGACGATGGTGCCGGCAGTCTTCAGTTGTTCGGCCAGTTGGGCGGCCGTCTTCGGGCCGATATCGAGGATCATGTCGTCGTCCGCCACATCCGCCACATCCTTGACGGTGGCGGCCGCGGTGGCGCTGAATTCCTTGGCGCACACGACATCGACGGGAATGGGCACCGACGCGCCACGTGCTGCCAGCATCTCAATGATGGCCTTTGCATCGCCCACCAAGTCAGCTTCCGCCAGCGATTTGCCGATCTTCAGGCCGGCAGCCAGCATGAACGTGTTGGCAATGCCGCCACCGACGATCAGGTTGTCCACCTTGTCGGCCAGCGACTTCAGGATGGTCAGCTTGGTCGACACCTTCGAGCCGGCCACGATGGCGACCAGCGGGCGTGCCGGCTGACCCAGCGCCTTGCCCAGCGCATCCAGCTCGGCGGCCAGCAGCGGGCCGGCGCAGGCGACCGGTGCAAACTTGGCGATACCGTGGGTGGTGGCTTCCGCGCGGTGGGCAGTGCCGAAGGCGTCGTTGACGTAGACGTCGCACAGCTTGGCCATCTTCTGGGCCAGTTCGTCGCTGTTCTTCTTCTCGCCCTTGTTCACGCGGCAGTTTTCCAGCAGCACGACCTGGCCGGGCGCGACATCCACGCCGTCAACCCAGTTCTGGACGAGCTTCACGTCACGGCCCAGCAGTTCGGACAGGCGCTTGGCAACCGGCGCGAGCGAATCTTCAGGCTTGAATTCGCCCTCGGTCGGGCGGCCCAGGTGCGAAGTGACCATGACGGCGGCACCCGCGTCCAGCGCGGCCTTGACGGCGGGCACGGATGCGCGGATGCGCGTGTCTTCAGTGATGTTGCCGGCATCGTCTTGCGGCACGTTGAGGTCGGCGCGGATGAACACGCGCTTACCGGCAAGCTTTCCTTCGGAGATGAGATCGGACAGACGCAGGACGTGAGGCATGGCAGCTTCGGAAGAAATCGCGGAAAACGACGATTTTACCCGATGCGCCTGGTCAAAACGTGCGTTTCTCGGCGGAGTCTTCCGGTCTCGGCCGTCTTGCCGAGGCCGATTGGCGGGGACTACGCCGGCAGCGGCGTGCGGCGGCGCAGTTGCATCCAGCTTTCGGCCGAATACGCGGCCAGACCTGCCCAGATCAGCACATAGCCGGCCACCTTGGGGCCCGCAAACGGCTCGTTGTAGAGCCAGACGCCGAGCAGCAGCTGCAGCGTCGGGCTCACGTACTGCAGCAAACCGAGCAGCGACAGCGGAATACGCCGGGCGCCGGCGCCAAACAGCAGCAGCGGCAGCGCCGTCAGCGGGCCGGCCAGCGCCAGCAGCAACTGGGTGCCCGGCGACGCGGCCAGGAAGGCATTCTGATGCTGTGAAGCCAGCCAGCCGAGATAGGCCAGCGCCAGCGGAAACAGCAGCAGCGTCTCCAGCGTCAGCCCTTCCAGCGCGCCCAGCGGCGATGTCTTGCGCAGCAAGCCGTAGAACCCAAACGAAAATGCCAGCGCCAGAGCAATCCAAGGCAGCGTGCCGGCCTGCCAGGTCAGCCACGCCACGCCTGCCGCCGCCAGGGCTACCGACACCCACTGTACTGGCCGCAGCCGCTCGCCAAGCACCAGCAGCGCCAGCATTACCACCACCAGCGGGTTGATGAAGTAGCCCAAGCTGGCGTCGATCACGTGGTCGTGGTTGACGGCCCAGATGTAGGTCAGCCAGTTGGCGGCCAACAGGCTCGTGCTGGCCGCGTAGCGCCCCACCACACGCGGCTGCGTGCGCAGCGCCCAAAGCCACACCCAGTGCCGCTTCACGAGCAGAATCAATACCATCACCGCCAACGACCAGATCACCCGGTGCGAGAGAATCTCCACCGGCGACACCGCCTTGAGCAGCTTGAAGTACAGCGGAAACAGGCCCCACATCGTGTAGGCCAGAAACGCGAAGATCGCGCCGTTGCGATTGGAGCCCGGCATGTTCATCCCCAGAGACGCAGCACGGTAAAGACGCCCATGCCGACGAAGATCATGCCGAGCATGCGCCGCGTCGCTACATAGAACGCGGTGGCGGCAATGCCAGCCATCAGGCGCGGGTTGGTCCAGCTTGCGTCGAAGTGCCCCTGGTTCCAGAGCAGGTCGGGCAAGACGATGGCGACGAGCGCGGCAGCGGGCGCAAAGCGCAGCGCGTGCTGCACGCGGGTGGGCAGAGTCATGCGGTTGCCCACGATCAGGAACAACGAACGCGTGACGATCGTCACCACGGTCATCCCGGCAATCACCAGCCAGATTTCGAGCGCTGTCATGCATCGTCCTCGTCAGCTGCCGCCTGCGCAGCACGGCGGCGCTGCCACTGCAGACGCGCGGCAGCTTCGTCGGCGGCCAGGCCGGCAGCCATCGCGCCAGTGACGGCAATCACGAGGCTCAATCGATACGGCAGCTTGAAGGCAACCAGCGCCAGCACCGCCGCCACAGCCACCGCCATGAGCGTGGCACGGCTACGAATGGTCGACACCATGACAGGAATGAGCGCAAGCGTCCCGGCCAGCGCCAGGCCCCACGCGTCAGGAAACAGGCTCGCCGCGACGATGCCTACGATGGAAGACACCTGCCAGCCCACGAAGCTCAGCAGGACCATGCCCCAGTAATAGCCCTCCTTGCCCGCCTGCGGCGCGGCCGAGGGGTACTGCTGAGTGAACAGCACGAACGGCAGATCGCCGTTGAACACACCCAGGACCACGCGTCGCATGAACGGCAAGTGCCCGAAATGCTGCATCAGCCCGGCGCTGAAGATGATGAAGCGAACGTTGACGATGAACGCCGTCAGCAGCGCCGTCCAGATCGGCAAGCCCGCCGCCAGCAGCGGCAGCACCGCCAACTGCGACGACCCCGCATACACGAAGATCGTCATGCCGATGGCTTGCGGGATGGTCAGCACCGATTTGCTCATCGCCACGCCGGTCACCAGCCCCCAGGCGAGCACCGGCGGCATCGACGGCATATAGGCTCGCACGCCGGCAAAGAAGCCCGCCCGTTCAGCCGGATCGATGGCCTCCCAGCGGCGCTGCAACGCCGCCGCCCAGCGGACTAGCGCCATGGCGCCCCCAAAAGTGGCGAATCAGACTCTTTTTGATGAGCCGGGCAGGGGCAGCCGGCAGCGCGGGCGCGCAGGAACGTCGGGGGCGACATGGGTGGCTCGTAGGAAACACACGATTATACTTTTGATGTTAAGCATCCGCTTAACGGCAAAGCGCGCGCGTCCCACCGATCGAACGATTCATGCCGGGCGCCACGCACTGCAACAATCGGCGTTGGCGCGCCTGCGCCCACCCCTTACAATTTCGCCTTTGTCGGTTCTTGAACCTGCGGCCCATATCACGGCGTGGCTGACCTGCTCAGACCGCGCCGGCATTCCTCACTGACCATGACCACGCAAACCGCACCCACGATCGAAATCGGCGCAGACGACCTGCCGCTGCATTGCCCGACCGCCAAAACGCCGGCCTGGAACTACCACCCGCGCGTGTTCCTCGACATCGCCGACACCGGCGAAGCCAAGTGCCCATACTGCGGCACCGTCTACAAGCTGGCCCCCGGCGTTGAACTGAAGGGCCACCATTGAGCCCGATTCACCTGCAGTACACCGGTCGCCGCACTCGCCAGGCGATTCGATGATGCGCAAGATTCTCGTCGTCGCCCCCAACTGGATCGGTGATGCGCTGATGGCGCAGCCGCTGTTCGCGCAGCTCAAGGCGCGGCACCCGCGCGCGCAGATCCACGCCATCGCCCCGAAATGGGTCGCGCCCGTGCTCGCGCGCATGCCCGAGATCGCGCGCGTGCTGCCGACCGAACTCGCCCACGGCAAGCTGCAGCTCGGTAGCCGCACGATGTTCGCCCAGCAGCTCAAAGGCGAAACCTTTGACGCAGCGTACGTGCTGCCGAATTCGTTCAAGAGCGCGCTGATCCCGTGGCTGGCCGGCATTCCGCTGCGTATCGGCTACAAGGGCGAGTCGCGCCTGGGCGTGCTGAACGTGCGCTACCCGAATCCGCCCAAGAACGCGCGTCCGCCGATGGTGCAGCACTACGCGGCGCTGGCTTTCAAACCGCACGCCAAGCTGCCCGACACGCTGCCTGATCCGAAGCTGGACGTTGATGTACAGCGCGTGGCCGCCACGTCCGCCAAGTTCGGCATTCCGGGCAACGCGCGGCTGATTGCCTTCTGTCCCGGCGCGGAATACGGCCCGGCAAAGCGCTGGCCCGCCGAGCACTTCGCAGAGCTGGCGCAGATGCTGCGCCGCTCGTTCCCGTATGCGCAGATCGTTGCGCTGGGTTCGGGCAAAGACCGCGACATGGCCAACGCCATCGTCGAGCGTGCGCCGTTCGTGCGCAACCTGTGCGGGGAGACCTCGCTGGACGAGGCCATCGAACTGCTTGCCCGCGCCGAAGCCGCCATCTGCAACGATTCCGGCCTGATGCACGTGACCGCTGCCCTGGGGCGCCCGCAGGTGGCCGTATTCGGCTCCAGCGACCCCCGCCACACGCCGCCGCTGTCGCCCGCTGCGAGTATCATGTGGCTCCATCTGGAGTGCAGCCCGTGCTTTGCGCGCGAATGCCCGCTGGGCCACTTGCGCTGCCTGCGCGACATCGGCCCCGAGATGGTGTTTCATGAATTGCGCCGGCTGCTGCAGCCGCAGTAACACGCTCTCCTCAACTTTCATCGCCATGCCACGATTTGCCCGCCTGTTCGAAGCCGCCGAGGACATCCTCGAAGCCTATCGCGATGCGCTCAAGCGCCGCGACGCCGATGGCGCGCTCAAGCTGTGGCTCGATGAGGACTCGGTGAGCTTCATCCTGCCCGACGGCCAACGCCTGAACGGCCACGAGCAACTGCGCGGCTGCCTTGATGCGCTGGTCGAGAAGAACCCGGTCTGGATCGAATGCCTCTCGCAGCAGGTGCATTCGTCGCTGGGCGTATCGATCTTCGAAGCCACGGAAGCGCTGCGCTTCTCGGCCACCGCCACCGAGGCCGACCTGTACGTGCATACGACGTACGTACTGATGCAGAACCACGAAGGCTGGCGTATCGCCCACGTGCATTCCAGCCAGGCCGCCGAAGAACGCGTGGCCGCGTCCATCGCCAGCGTCACGCACTCTCTGCACTAAGCTGCCGCGCCGGGCGTGGCCGCCGTCTCTTTCGATGACCCATCCGTCTCGCCACGCCACCTCCCTTGAACTGAATCTGGGCGCCCTGCTTGCAGGGCCGTTCGAGCCGCATGCGTTCCGTTCGCCGTGGTGGCTGGTCGGCGGCAATGCGCAGACGATCGTGCCCGCGCGCCTGTGGCGCTTTCCGCGCATTGCGTATCGGCGCGAACGCTGGGACACGCCCGACCACGACTTCATCGACCTCGACTGGACCACGCATGAAACGGATGAGCACGCGCCGCTCGTCGTCATGTTTCATGGTCTGGAAGGCGATTCGCGCAGCCATTACGCGCAGCTGCTGATGGACGCGCTGCGCGGCCGCCGCTGGCTGGGCGTCATTCCGCACTTTCGCGGGTGCTCGGGCGAGATGAACCTCGCGCCGCGCATGTACCACTGCGGCGATGGCGCCGAGATCGCGTGGATCCTGGAACGCCTTTATCGGACGGTCTGCCAGCCGCAGGGCCGCAAGCTGCTGGTTGTCGGCATCTCGCTGGGCGGCAATGCGCTGCTACGCTACCTGGGCGAACACGGCACCGATGCCCGCTACGTGACCGCGGCTGCGACGGTCTCCGCACCGTTGGACATGCGCGCCGGCGGCGCAGCGCTGTCCAAAGGCTTCAACATGGTCTACACGCGCATGTTTCTGCGCACGCTCAAAGCCAAGGCCAACGCAAAGCTCGACCAGCACCCAGGCCTGTACGACCGCGACGCCATGATGGCCACGCGCACGTTGGGGCAATTCGACAACCTCGTCACCGCGCCGCTGCACGGTTTTCGCGACGTGCTCGACTACTGGACGCGCGCCTCGTCGAAACCCGTGCTGCGCGAGGTGCGTGTGCCGGCGCTGGTGCTGAACGCGCGCAATGATCCGTTCCTGCCCGGACAGCATCTGCCCGGCGTGGCCGACGTGTCACCCGCCATCACGCTGGACCAACCGCTGCACGGCGGCCACGTCGGCTTCCTGCTGCGCCATGGCAAGACAGGCCGGGTCGATTGGATGCCCGCACGCGTCCTGCGCTTTTTCGATGACGTGCTGGGCCGCCAATCCGACACGGACCACGCTCATGGATGACATCGTCCGCCAGGCCATGGCCAAGTGGCCGAACGTGCCGAATTGCTTTGGCTGGCTGGCGCTGGATCGGCGTGGCCAATGGCGCATGCGCAACGAATATGCGCAGGCCAATAATCTATCCGGTGAGCCGATCCGCCACGCGGCGCTCGTCGACTTCATCGTGCGCAACTACGCGCATGACGATGCAGGGCGCTGGTTCTTCCAGAATGGGCCGCAGCGGGTGTTTGTCGAACTCGATTACACGCCGTGGGTGGCGCGGCTGTCAGCCGACGGCGCGCCGCCCGCATTCACGACAACCACCGGCGCCACATTCTCGCCAAGCGGCTGTTTTGTCGATGAACAAGGCAACGTGCTGCTCTCGGGCCGCGTGGGCGGATGCGAAGCAGAAGAGATCATTGCCCTGCTGCATGATCATGATCTGGAGCCCTTCTCCTCGTTAGCCAAATGGCACGGAGACGCGTGTGAAGCCGCGCTGGGTACGTTGACGCTGGGTGATCGGACATTCGACATTGAACCGATTGCGCGCGCGGAAGTAGCAAAGCGCTATGGCTTTGTGACCCAGCCAGCGGAATAGCATCGACTGCGCGCCCTACTTCGGCAGCGCCTTGTCTTCCGCCTTCTCTTCCCGGTATTGCCGCTCCATCTGGTGCAAGCGCGCATCGACTTCGGATAGCGTGTAGAAATCCGCATCCCCCGCATCGCGGGCGAGCTTCAGTTGCTCCACGGCCGATCCCCACGCCCCATCCCGCGCGTATTTCTCCGCTAGCGCGCGATGCTGCTCAACGCGCTTGCCCTTGTCGGCGTAGGCCCGCGCGAGCATGTCCCACCAGATTGGCTGAGTGGTGTCTTCGCGGGTCTTGTCTTTAAGATACGGAATCGCATCGTCGGGCCGGCCGGCCGTCAGCAGTGTTTGCGCATAAGTGATGCCGACCGCGCGTGACAGCGGGTACGCAGTAAGCGCAGCGCGTGCCAATGTCAATGCCTCGGAACCACGGGCACGCGCGCGCGCCAGCTCGATGGCTGTCACGTCCAGCTCGACGCTGCCCGACGTCATGCCGGGAATGTTGCCGTACAGGCGTCGCGCCTCCTGCAGCGCCTGCTCGGCGTCATCCAGCCGCCCCGCCATCTGGTTGGCGACGGCCACGCCGTACCAGAGCGCCGCGCGCTTCTCGACAGGCGCATCCGGCGCCGACGACAATTGCGACCGCATCGCATTGCGCACGTCGATATAGGCGCTTGTCGACGTTTCCTGCAGCACGCGCGCACGCGCCTTCGCAAAACCGAATTCTGGCCGGCGCGGCTGGCGTGGATGCGGCAAGCCGCGCGCACGGTCTTCCATGTCGGCGATGCGCTCCCCGGTCAACGGGTGGGTGCGCGCATAGCCGGGAATCACGCCGGTATCGGCAATGTTCGTCACGCGCTGCAGACGACGGAAGAAGTCCGGCATGCCGTCTGGGTTGTAGCCCGCGCCCGTGAGCAGCGTGAAACCGACGCGATCTGCCTCGCGCTCCGCGCCGCGCGAGAAGGCGAGCTGGTTCGACACCGCGGCCGCCTGCCCGCCCATCGCCAGCGCCTGTGCGGCGTCACCGCTCTTGGTGGCGGCCAGACCGGCCAGCAAAATCGACGCCAGGGCAATCCACATCGACTCACCGGATTTATCGATGCCGCGCGCAATATGCCGCTGCAGCACGTGCCCGATTTCGTGACCGAGCACCGAGGCCAGCTCCGATTCACTCTCGGTCGCGACCAACGTACCCGTGTTCACGCCGATGTAGCCGCCGGGCAGCGCAAACGCGTTGATGCCGGGATCACGCACCGCGAACAGCTCAAAGCTCGACGCCGACGTGCTGCCCGCCACGTGCTGACGGCGCGCCGCGTCGATCAGCTTGTAGCCGATGGTATTGAGGTAGTCGGTGATCAGCGGATCGGGGACGAAATCCGGATCGCGGCGGATCTGACGCATCACGCGGTCGCCCAGGCGGCGCTCCATCTCGGGCGACAACGAGGCCGTCGACGGATCGCCCATATCGGGCAACTCGTACGTCGGCGCATCAATGACAGTCGGCTCCTTCGGCAAGTACGGCGACTGCCGTCCGATCTGCACGCTGCGATTCAGGTTGCTCTGCACCTGATCGGCCGCCGCTGGGGAACCCAACCCCGGGTTGACCGAGGCCGCCGGCGCGGACGCCACCGCCTGCGCCAGCACGGGCAGCGGCAATGGCGCAAGCCACGTCGATAACAACACAGCGGCCGTCAGCTTGCGGACGCGCGGCCGAAAAAGGGAAAGCGTCATACGAAAAGCACGGTGAGCGGAATCAGCGCGGCCACATCGCCGCAAGCCGGGTGCTTGCTATCATAAAACGCTTCGCACCCTGCCCCGCAAAACGCGCTGTCACTCATGTCGCAACTCACCCACTTCGATTCCGCCGGACAAGCCCATATGGTCGACGTCGGCGACAAGGCTGTCACCCACCGCGTGGCTGTCGCCACCGGTACGATCCGCATGCTGCCCGAGACGTTTGCGCTGGTACGCGATGGCAATGCCAAGAAAGGCGATGTGCTGGGGATTGCGCGCGTTGCGGCGATTCAGGGTTCCAAGCGGACTTCGGACTTGATCCCGCTCTGCCATCCATTGGCGTTGACGAAAGTAGCGGTTGAGTTTGAGCTGGACGAGGCCGAGTACAGCGTGCGCTGCAATGTACGTGCAGAAACCCGAGGGCAGACCGGCGTCGAAATGGAGGCCCTGACCGCGGTGCAGGTGGGGCTGCTGACGATCTACGACATGTGCAAGGCCGTGGATCGGGGGATGGTGATTGGGGATGTGCGGCTATTGGAAAAGCATGGGGGGAAGTCGGGGGATTGGGTGGCAGCGTAACCTGCTGCCTGAATAGTAAAAGAGCGTCGTTTTTGACGCTCTTTTTGTTAAGTACTCCTTCGTTACCTGCAGTCGGCAGGGGCAAATCGCCCATCCAATGTGGCCCCGGGGCTGGGCAGGGGCAAATCTCCCCTCGCACTCGCCCCACTTGCATAGCAATCCCAACGGATACTACCAGTGGGTCGCGTGCTGCCCGTCTCGGTCCCTTCAAGTGCACCACTATTGGCCGTCGGCTTAAGAATCAGAGTGTTAGCACCTGCCGCTGCCACGTTCGCCGCATAGGCAATACTGATTTCGCCATTCTGCTGATTGATCGTGATGCCGGTTACATTCTGTGTCGCTGTGCTCCCTGCATCGTAGCCCCGATTCAGGACGGCACCGGCGATGGCATTCTCGGCTACAGCGGTCTTGGCGGCAGCGGCCAATGCGAGGCCCTCTGTTACACGCGAGCGCGCAACATAGTCTTGGTACGCCGGCACCGCGACCGCCGCCAAGATGCCAACGATAGCAACCACGATCATCAGCTCAATGAGGGTGAAGCCTCGTTGCTGACGAAATTTTTTTCGATACTGAACTCGCATAGATTCTCCACAATTTATGATTTCACTTCACTCAAAAACCGAAAGTGAAGCGAGATTAGTGGACAACCTTGCAAGATCGATATCCGACAACCAATTTTTACGAGTACATAATCCAAATCTTAAAAAGAAAGATTCACCTTAAATTCAGAAAATTTACATTGAATTCCCACTCAATCAGCGTTAGCAAGTAGCTTTTCAGATTTCAGACGCGAACAAAATGTCTTTAAGTTGCCAAAGTTGCGTTGACAAGTCTGACTCAGCAAAAGGCTTTGCGCAGCAAAATCCGTCCAGTAGTGGCTGTGGAGACGTCGAACCTGAACGACGGCTTCCTCATTCCTACCTTCGAAGGCCAGCGCCAGCGCGTACCGCTGAATCGTCGCGGATGCCGGGTAGAACTGCACCGCTTGTCGTTCAAGCTTCACCAGCAAGGGCGCAGTCTGCTCGTTGACGGATGCGTTCATAGCGACGACCAACGTTGCATAGGGGGTTAGCAACATGGGGCCGCCGCCCGGGTATCCTGCCGATGCGCTGCGCGCACTTGGTACGAAATAGAGCCGCTCCACCGAGCGGTAGTCCGCCCACAGGCGAACAAGAAGCACGCCCCCTAGAACGACGATCACACCCGAAAAAACCCACGCAATAGGCGGGGAAGGAAACCGTAGCGTCTTGCTGTCGAGCACCCCCAGAACAAAGGCAAACGGAAACAGAAAGAACACGTAGTGAAGCGGGTACTCCAGCAATGAATGCACCACCATCACAGCAACAACAGCGCATAGAAATGCCACATCAGGAGACCGCAGTCGCTTGAGCAAACCAAACGCCCACCAAGCAAGCGGAATCAATACCGCCAGCAAACCTGTCACGCCCACCTTTGCCATTAGATCCAGCACGATGTTGTGTGCATTCATCGACATCTCGACTGGGCCGACCGTGTCCGTTTGCACGTATTGATTCCATGCGTAGTCGCCCCAGCCGCCGCCGAGCCAAGGATGCGTGAGGAAGATGTGCCAAGCATGCTTCCAAAGCAGCGGGCGCAGGCCGACGCCCTCCTGCATGCGCTGCCCCATGGACCCGGGTACATCCAGATTCCAAGCGCCATTGGCGAGTGCGACCACCGAGCCACAAGCCTGATACGCCAGCGCCAGCAGCACTACAGGGCCGCAGAGTGCGAGCAATCGGATCGACCATGCACGGCCCCGCAATTCTGCGGCGAGCGGTATGCCGGCCAACAATCCAACTACCGCGATATGGATCCAAGTCACTCGCGAGAACGTCAGTGCCATGCCCAGCAGCAAGGCGAGCACGGCGACCATTAGCAAGCCGAGCCATTTCCTGTGCCGATTGCCCAAGAAGAGGCATGCTGCCAACCCGAACGCCAGATACGAGCCGACATGATTGGGTTGATTCAGATTGCCCCACATGCGCCGCGCACCACCCGTGGGGGTCATCGAGAAAAATGCTTCGGGTAGATTCGGCACGCGGAACAATTGCAGCAACTCGATCGCCACGGTCAGCAAGCCTCCGACGGTGACGGCAACCGCAATGGCGTCCAACACGCCAGGCAGGTCGCGGCACCGTGCGCCTAACCCGCAGATGACGGCAGCCGCCAATAACGCCGCGATGGCTCCGGAAGAGAAGAACGGGTTCAGCGGTGGGGCAATCGCCAATTGCACGATCAACACTGCGGCCAGGGCCAATGGCGCAAGCGCGACGCTCGGCAGACCAACGGCGTAGTTCCACGTAGTGCCCAATACCGCCGCCGCCAAGGCGATCCAGCAAGCAGCAGCCACCCACTCCGAATAGAACGTGGGGATCGGATAGGTGTGTGGCGCGACAAGGAAAGGGATCACCCAACATGACCCGAGGGTTAGCACGGCTGATAACGACAGGACGGAGAGTCGGCGCATCGAGAGGTACAACAAGGAGACGCTTGAAATGAAAAGAGCGCCCGAAGGCGCTCCTGCTAGGCAAGTTAGTTTAGCTCAGCGGGTGTTCGGGACACCAGTTGGTTGCATGCTGACTGGGCCGTTTACTCAAAGCCATCGACCGGCGCGTAGCCCTTGACTGTGCCCTGTGCATCGAGCAATGCGATCCATGTATCCAGTTGTTTTTTGCTGACTAGGGGCAGGTAGAAGAGCTGATCGACTGGTAAGCCTGCTTTTTGGGCAGCTTCGTCAATAACGGCTTGCTTGCTTTGCGGCAATCTAGCTTGCAGGGCATCGAGCTTTTTCAAGTGTTGCTGCACAAGCGGTCGGCTCTTTTCGTAGTTCTGCCACCAACCGGGGCGGGCGCTAGGTTCGAGCCCTTGCATCGACAAGTCGACGCTTTTCATGGTTTCCTCCCCGTCTTTGGGCGTGCGCGTGCCCACCAGCACGGGGCCTGTCCATGAGAGTGCCTGGAATTCAGACAATGCCTGCTGCAAGTCGCCAGCGTTGATTTCTGCGGCGGAAACAGCGACCAATCGATCGGCTTCAAACGCCACTATCACGGGGCGCGCCAAGCTGACACTGTGAAGTCCATACAGCAGTGCCGCCAACTGCAATAAGGCAACCAAGGACAGATCCAGTGTCAGTTCGCGGCGCGACTTGGCGGGGTTGAACAGCACGGTAGTAAGCAATGGGCCACAGACAACGTCAACACCAACAATGATCCAGAAAAGATGCTGACCGCCCGACAACGCGCGAAAAGGGTAAGGAAACCACAGTCCTAAAACGACTACCGCAACCCCGACTGCCACCAGCACGCTCAAGCCCAGATGACAACCCGCCGCTTTGGTAGCGGAACGAATCCTTGAACAACTAAGCATGATGTGTGTTGCGACTTGGTGTTTGCATTCGAAAAAAAAAGGATTTCGTACGAAACCCTTTTTCTTACGGCGGGCTTCCGCCCGCCCACCTCTCGATTCAGCGATTAAGAGCGGCAATCCGCAGGAGCATACTTCGGCTGAATCAGATTTGCAGCCGTAGGAGTAGCGCCTTCAACCGCAGCTTTGCCCGACGCGTAGCAGTTCCACTTGAGGGAAGTGGCAGGCGGGGTGCCAACGACCAACGGTGCGCCACCCGCAGTCGGCCACAGCTCGATGGTGTTGGTCGGGGCTGGCACGACAGAATAGGTAACAACCATGTGCCCGTCTGCGTTCGTACCGACAACGCTGATCACATTCTTGGTGATCGGAGTAGCTGCGGCGCCGCCATTCAAGGAGCAGGTCGCCCCGCCGGCACACGGCGTGCCGCCAGCTGCAGCCGTTTCCATGCTGGCAAAGAAACCACCGTTGGCAAGGGGCGTACCGTTAGCAGCATTTTCAGCCACAATCGGCTTTTGGCCGGACGCCAGAACCAAGCCTTCCGACACTTTCGTACGGATCGTGTAATCCTGATAAGCCGGCAGCGCGATGGCGGCCAGAATACCGATGATCGCGACCACGATCATCAGTTCGATCAGCGTGAAGCCCTTCTGGGCGTGCTTGTTAGTACGCATCGACATCTTAAGATCCCCCGGATTGTTTGGTTAAAGATGATGCGGGGGAGATAGAGCATGGACCGTGCCAGCCGAAAAGTGGTGCCTGTCAGCGAAAAGCTGACGCGGTTCGCATGAGCTGCCTGCCAAAAATTGACAATCTTTGACACCGATTGACGGAGTTCGTCAACTTAGTGGATTTTCGATCACATTTAGAAGTGGCCGCGGAAGAATCAAGCCTCCCGCAGCGCCCGCCGACTAAGCCACCAGCCCACACACACCACCAGCAGCGCCCCAACACACCCAACCACCAGATCCGCATACGGCACCACGCGCTCAAACCACGCGGCATCAATCGGATCTGTGACGAGCATGTCGCCGGCAAGATAGCCAAGCAGCGCCGCCCCCAGCGTGATGATCACCGGAAAGCGCGCCATGACCCCCACCAGCAGCGTGCTGCCGAACACGATCAACGGCACCGACAAACCAAGCCCCAGCACCAGCAGCAGAAACGTCGTGCCTGGCGGGCCCTTCTCCGCCGCGGCGGCCACTGCGACGACGTTATCGAGCGACATCACAAAGTCGGCGATGAGGATGGTCTGGATGGCAGGCCATAGGCCGGCACGCAGATGGCGATCGGCAGCCTCATATTCGGCTTCCGTCAGCAGCTTCACGCCGATGTAGAGCAACAACAGCGCGCCAATCGTTTTCAGATACGGCAGCGCAAGCAGCTTGACGGCCAGCACGGTCAACACCACGCGCAGCACGATGGCGCCCGCGCTGCCCCAGAAAATGGCTTGTTTCTGCTGGTGCTTGGGCAGGTTGCGCGCGGCCAGCGCGATGACCACCGCGTTGTCGCCCGACAGCACGATGTTGGTCAGGATGATGGAGCCAAGTGCGAACCAGAATGCGCTTGAGGTGAGCGCCATAGTGTTCTCGAAGATGTCCTTGTGGATCGGCGGCAGATGCGCCAGTGACTTGTTTGCTTATACACATGTCGTGCCGCAATCGCACGCCGCGTCGCGCACAAACAAAAACGGGAGCCGAAGCCCCCGTTCTCGCACAACCTCAAACCTGATCGATTACAGCATCGCCTTGAGCAGACGCGCCATTTCCGACGGGTTCTTGGTGGTCTTGATGCCGCACTCTTCCATGATGTCGAGCTTGGCTTGCGCGGTGTCGGCACCGCCCGAGATCAGCGCGCCGGCGTGGCCCATGCGCTTGCCCGGAGGCGCGGTCACGCCAGCGATGAAGCCAACCACCGGCTTCTTCATGTTGTCCTTGATCCAGTAAGCCGCGTTGGCTTCGTCCGGACCGCCGATCTCACCGATCATGACCACGGCGTCCGTTTCCGGATCGTCGTTGAACATCTTCATCACATCGATGTGCTTCAGACCGTTGATCGGGTCGCCGCCGATACCGACAGCCGAAGATTGGCCCAGGCCCAGCGCAGTCAATTGGCCCACGGCTTCGTACGTCAGCGTGCCCGAGCGCGACACCACGCCGATGCGGCCCTTGCGGTGGATGTGACCCGGCATGATCCCGATCTTGATTTCGTCCGGCGTGATCAGGCCCGGGCAGTTCGGGCCCAGCAGCAGCGTCTTGCTGCCGGCCTTACGCATCTTGTCCTTGACCATCATCATGTCGCGCACGGGGATGCCTTCGGTGATGCAAACCACCAGGTCCAGTTCGGCTTCGACAGCTTCCCAGATGGCGTCAGCGGCGCCTGCGGGCGGCACGTAGATCACCGACACGGTCGCGCCGGTCTGAGCCTTGGCGTCCTTGACGGTTGCGTAGATGGGAATGCCTTCGAAGTCTTCGCCGGCCTTCTTCGGGTTCACGCCGGCGACGAAGCAGTTCTTGCCGTTGGCGTAGTCGCGGCAGCCGCGGGTATGGAACTGACCGGTCTTACCGGTGATCCCCTGGGTGATGACCTTGGTGTCTTTGTTGATCAGAATCGACATGCTGTAATCCTTTTATGCAGCGAGCCGCGCCGATGTACCGTTTCGTACTTCGGAGCGCCGCCCGCGTTCGCGTATGGTTGGGTCAGCGGGCGGCTTACTTGCCGGCGGCTGCGGCCACGACCTTCTCGGCGGCCTCTGCCATCGTGTCTGCGGCGATGATGGGCAGGCCCGAGTCGGCCAGCATCTTCTTGCCGAGGTCTTCGTTGGTGCCCTTCATGCGCACGACCAGCGGCACCGACAGCGACACAGCCTTCGCCGCCGCGATCACGCCTTCGGCGATCACGTCGCAACGCATGATGCCGCCGAAGATGTTGACCAGGATGGCCTTCACGTCCGGGTTCTTCAGCATCAGCTTGAAGGCTTCGGTCACCTTCTCGGTGGTGGCACCGCCGCCCACGTCGAGGAAGTTGGCCGGCTCGCCGCCGAACAGCTTGATGGTGTCCATCGTGGCCATGGCCAGACCGGCGCCGTTCACCAGGCAGCCGATGTTGCCGTCGAGCGAGATGTAGGCCAGGTCGAACTTCGAGGCTTCGATTTCGGCCGGGTCTTCTTCATCCAGATCGCGGTACGCCACGATTTCCGGGTGACGGAACAGCGCGTTCGAGTCGAAGTTGAACTTGGCGTCCAGCGCGATGACCTTGCCGTCGCCGGTCAGGATCAGCGGGTTGATTTCAGCTTGCGATGCGTCGGTTTCCCAGAATGCTTTGTACAGGCCTTGCAGGGCTTGGCGGGCTTGCGCGACCGAAGCATCCGGCACACCGATCTTGCGGGCGATGTCGTCAGCCTGGGCGTCTTGCAGGCCAGCTTGCGGATCGATCAGCAGCGTGTGGATCTTTTCCGGGTGCGATTCAGCGACTTCTTCGATGTCCATGCCGCCTTCGCTCGAGGCCATCAGCGCGACCTGCTGCGAGACACGGTCCACCACCAGCGACACGTACAGTTCCTTCTTGATGTCCGCGCCTTCTTCGATCAGCAGGCGCTTGACCAGCTTGCCTTCCGGACCAGTCTGGTGCGTCACCAGCGTCATGCCCAGGATGCTGCTGGCGTATTCCTTGACCTGCTCCATGCTCTTGGCAACCTTCACGCCGCCGCCCTTGCCACGGCCACCCGCATGAATCTGTGCCTTCACGACCCACACCGGGCCGCCCAGGGTTTCTGCAGCTTTGATAGCCTCGTCGACCGAGAAGGCCGGAATGCCGCGCGGAACCGGCACATTGTATTTGCGCAGGATTTCCTTGCCTTGGTACTCATGGATATTCATGCGTGTTTCCTTTGCTAGGCAGAGTGAGTGTGATGAGTATTGAAAACGCGAACAGCGCGGTGCCCTTCAGGACGAGGGCTCAGGCGACAGTTCGGTGGGTGGCGGTTGGATCTTGGCTTCGGGCTGATATGCAAACCAGCGCGGGTAATGCTTGCGAACCACCTCGCCCTCAAGATGCAGGGCATGGCAGCCGTGGAGTTGATAAGGCGGCTTTTCGCCGGGCTCGACAGGCCGGAGGTCGTTAGAGTTATCGCGCACCGGGAAGACGTCGCCCGCGAAGGCCTGGATGGCGGCGGTCGGCAGCACACCACACAGCTCGGTCAGGTGCGTACAGCCCGCCACGCCGCCGAGTCTCTCACGGGAGGCCTTTCGAAAACCCTTCATCAGATTCAGGCCGATGAGCTTGCGGTAGGCCGGGCCGATCGTGTCGCAATGTGTGGGGTACGGCACCCAGTCGGAACACGCTTCGGCATCCACAACGTTCATGCGGGTATCGATGGTCACGCGCAGCCACAGGTCATGCAGCGGCTGGCCTTCGGGGCGCACGCCGCCGCTGGCCAGGGGGATATCGCGAGGCTTGGTGTCGGTCAGGCGAGCTTCGATGTCCCACAGGCCGTCTTCCCGCAAATAGGCCTCCACCGTGATGGCACGGCGGTGGCGCATGACGCGCGGGACGGGAGCAGACAGAGGCATGGACCAGACAGACTGATAGGACCGATGGAGGCGGCGCACGCGGATCTCGCGCATCGCCCACGGGACATATGCAGCAGCGCATCAGCCGCCACACACGAACACTACCGTCCGGCAATTGAGATGAAGGACGGTACCAAAGACTTGAATTTTAACACGTCGTCACGACCAGACTGGTCGCGTGCTGCAACGCAGTGTGAAAGCGGTTGCAACAACCGGGTGAGGTGCAACGGCCGCGATCCGCACACATGAGGATTGTCCGGCCGAATTGTTGCTAGATCGAAGGCGTTCAGTCCGACTCATCGCCATCTTCGAGCAGTTCATCGGCCCCCGCGATGACGCGCGACACCACCGACCGGGAGAATCCACGCGCCATCATGTATCGCACCTGCTTGGCCCGTTCGGCTAGATCGGCTGGCGGGCGGCCGAAGCGCTTTTCCCACAGAGCCTTGGCGCGCGCTGCTTCCGTGCTTTGCAGTTGCGCCTTGACCTCGCCCAGCGTCTCTGCGCCAAGCTGATGTGTTTTCAACTCCTGCATCAGGCGAGCCGTACCGTAACGGCCCGCGCGGCGGTGCACCATGCTCTCGGCAAAGCGCGTATTGGAGAGCCAGTTTTCGCCTTCCAGCCAATCCAGCAGCGTATCGACCTCTTCGACGGATTCGGCGTGCGGCACCAACTTACGGCGCAATTCGACGCGACTATGCTCGCGTCGAGACAGATAGCCCAGCGCACGAGCCTTCAGCGATAACGGGGGGCGTGGCAACCGCATACGGTTTCAGGCTCAAAAAGAAAACGCCCACCGTTGGGGGACGGCAGGCGTATGAAGCTCGATAGAGCCGTCGATCTGCGCCGACGGCCAACCCAATTACTCTTCTCCGACTTCCTCGGCCACGGCGATGGCGCCCATCGGCGTCACGCCCAGTGCTTCGCGGACCTTGTTCTCGATGTCGCGGGCGAGGTCGGGGTTCTCGCGCAGGTATTCACGGCAGTTGTCGCGGCCTTGGCCGATGCGTTCGCCGCCATAGCTATACCAGGCGCCGGACTTTTCGACGATCTTGGCTTCCACACCGAGGTCGATGATTTCGCCTTCGCGCGACACGCCCTGGCCGTAAAGGATGTCGAAGATGGCTTCGCGGAACGGCGGCGCCACCTTGTTCTTGACGACCTTGACCTTGGTCTCGTTGCCGACCACGTCGTCGCCCTTCTTGATCGAGCCAATGCGGCGGATGTCCAGACGCACCGAAGCGTAGAACTTGAGTGCGTTACCACCCGTGGTCGTTTCCGGCGAGCCAAACATCACGCCGATCTTCATGCGGATCTGGTTGATGAAGATGACCATGCAATTGGTCTTCTTGATGGTGCCGGTCAGCTTGCGCAGTGCCTGGCTCATTAGACGGGCCTGCAGGCCGGGCAACGCGTCGCCCATTTCGCCTTCAATTTCAGCCTTTGGCACCAGGGCAGCCACAGAATCGATGACGATCAGGTCAACCGAGCCCGAGCGCACCAGCGCATCAGCAATTTCTAGAGCTTGTTCACCCGTGTCCGGCTGGGAAATCAGCAGGTCCGGCACGCTAACGCCAATCTTGTCGGCATAAGTGACGTCAAGCGCATGTTCCGCATCGATGAAGGCGCAAGTGCCGCCCAGCTTCTGCATCTCGGCAACCACCTGCAGTGTCAGGGTGGTTTTACCCGACGATTCCGGACCGTAAATTTCCACCACGCGGCCACGCGGCAAGCCGCCAACGCCCAGCGCCACGTCCAACCCCAACGAACCTGTCGACACGACTTGGACCGGCTCGACCTCGGCGTCGCCCATCTTCATGATGGAGCCTTTGCCGAACTGCTTTTCGATCTGCGCGAGCGCGGCAGCCAGCGCCTTCTGCTTTTCTGCGCTCATTGCGGCTGCCTTCTTACCGTCTTCCATGGTCGTCCTTCGTGCAAATTGGTGTATAAATGGGCCGCAAGGGCTTGCGATTCCAGCGGTTGCCTGCAATAACGGGCCGCAGCGTGATTGCCCCCGACACGACCCATTTCATGACTTTAGCGCCGCCAAGACTACAGCACCGCGAATTCGGAGTACTGTATAAAAAACCAGTGGTTTTGACAAGTCTCCAGAACACATATCGCGCGAAAACAATGTAGCGGGCGGGATGGGCAAGACATCTTTGCCCGGCATCGCGGGGAGACACGCATGCGCATTCTGATTGCCGAAGACGACGCCACGCTGGCTGACGGGCTCACACGCTCGCTACGCCAAGCAGGTTATGCCGTCGACCAAGCCTCCGATGGGGCGACTGCCGACGCGGCGCTGTCCGCGCAAACGGCCCAAACCTATGACCTGCTGATTCTCGACGTGGGCCTGCCGCGCATGTCTGGGCTGGAGGTCCTAAAGCGCCTGCGCTCGCGCGGGGCCATGCTGCCGGTGTTGATCCTGACCGCCGCAGACAGTGTGGAAGAACGCGTCAAGGGCCTGGATCTTGGCGCGGACGACTACATGGCCAAACCCTTCGCGCTGTCCGAGCTGGAAGCGCGCGTGCGCGCGCTGGTGCGGCGCGGTACGGGCGGTGGCGCCACACTTGTCCGCCATGGGCCGCTGGCGTTCGATCAGGTCGGGCGCATCGCCTATATCCATGATCAGGTGGTGGAACTGTCGGCACGCGAGATCGGGCTGCTGGAGATTCTGCTGGCGCGCGTCGGCCGCCTGGTGTCGAAAGAGCAGCTGGTTGACCACCTGTGCGGCTGGGGCGAAGAAGTCAGCAACAACGCCATCGAGGTGTACATCCACCGGCTGCGCAAGAAGATCGAGGTGGAAGGCATCCGCATCGCCACCGTGCGCGGGCTGGGCTATTGCCTGGAACGCATGGCCACCCCGACGACAACCGCGACGGCTGCCCATGGGTGATCGGTTGGCCTGGCCGTGGCGTCGGCATCGCGCGTCGCTGCGCGACCGTGACGACACGACTCCCGGGACTGATGGCCGCGATGACGGCGGCGACCTCACCGACACCCTCCCCCACCTCGAAGACGACGCCACGCGGCCCGTCGCCCGATCCCTCTTCGGTGAAATTCTCGACTGGATGCTCGCGCCGCTGCTCTTGCTGTGGCCGATGAGCATTGCGGTGACGTATCTGGTGGCCAAGTCGATTGCGAACGCGCCATATGACCGCGCGCTGGAATCGAGCGCGATCGTGCTCAGCCAGCAACTGCGCGAGGTGAATGGCCGCGTGACGCTGCAACTGCCGATCTCGGCGCGCGAGATTTTGCGTGCCGACGAAACCGACAACATTTACTACCAGGTGCTCGGCACCAACGGCGAGTTTGTCTCCGGGGACCGCGACCTCCCGCTGCCGCCCGAAGAAGACGCCACCGCGGGTGGCCTTGTGCAACTGCGCGACGACCACATCCACGGCGCTGAGATCAGGGTCGCGTATACCTTCGTGCAGCGGCCGGGCTCGGGCGACAAGCCCGCGCTGGTGCAGGTGGCGGAGACGCTCGACAAGCGCGCGCAACTCGCGAACGAGATCATCAAGGGCGTGATCCTGCCGCAGTTCGTGATCCTGCCGTTGGCGGTGATCCTGGTGTGGTTTGGCCTCACGCGCGGGCTGGCGCCGCTCAATGCGATTCAGGAGCGCATCCGCGCGCGCAACCCCGGCGACACCAGCCCCATCGACGAAGGCGCCGCGCCGCAGGAGCTGACGCCGCTCGTGGCGTCGTTCAATGATCTGCTGGGGCGGCTGGAGCAATCGGTGCATACGCAGAAGCGCTTCATCGCAGATGCCGCGCATCAGATGAAGACGCCGCTGGCGGGTCTGCGCATGCAAGCGGAGTTGGCACAGCGCGAACAATCGCCCGACGAGCTGCGTCGCACGCTCGCGCATATCGCCGACAGCTCGGATCGCACCGCGCACCTCGTCAAGCAGTTGCTTTCTCTGGCGCGCATGGAAAACATGGGCGCCACTGACGGTCTGGTGCCGCTGGATATCTGCGCGCTGTCACGCCAGGTGGTGGCAGAGTGGCTGCCAAAGGCTTGGGCCAAGCAGATCGACCTCGGTTTTGAGGAGCCTGGGCCGCCGGTCACGATTTCGGGCAATGCGACGATGCTCGCCGAGATGCTCAACAATCTGCTGGACAACGCGATCCGCTACACGCCCGACGGCGGACATGTCACCGTGCGCGTGACCACCGCACCGTTTGAACCGTTCGTCTTCATCGACGTGGATGACACCGGTCCCGGCATCCCCGTGGCCGAGCGCGAACGCGTGATGCAGCGCTTCTACCGCATTCTTGGCACACAGGCCGAGGGCAGCGGGTTGGGCCTGGCCATCGTGCGCGAAATCGTGCAGCAGCACGGCGGCGACATCGAGGTGCTCGACAACGTGTATCAGGCATCTCCGCGGCTGGCGGGGGCGCGCTTTCGCATCACGCTGCATCGCGCCTCCCTCGGCGAGGAAGCCAACGCATGAGCATCACGCCCGGAACCCCTGCACGCCGCCGCTGGATCGCCAACATGCGTTGGATCGCGGCGCTGCTCGCGGTGTGGTTTGTGGTGACATTCGTGATCGCGTTCTTTGCGCGTGACCTGTCGACGCACTTTTTCAACTCGGACTGGACGTTCGCCTATTGGGTCGGTGCCCAGGGTGCGCCCATCGTTTATGTGCTGATTACCGTGCTCTATGCGTGGCGCACCAACCGCGCCGCGGATGCAGCCGCGCAACACGACGAAACGGCGCAGCATGATGCGCCGGAGTCATCTCCTCCGCCGTCCATCTGACAGCAGCACGTTACGCTGCACCCAGATGGTGCAGCTTCACAAACGCCAACGCCGCCATCACCGCGTCGTTAAGCGCGTCATGCGCATCCCAGGTCGGCAAGTCCAATCCCTTCATGACAGTGGCGAAGCGCAGGTCCAGATCGGGGTCGCCCTGCTGCCGATACGGCGGCAGTTGTCGGAACTGGTAGTCGTAGTACAGAGCGGAGACTTCAATCTTGGGCTGCGGCAAGCCGATGCCCAGCATGGGCACCACCACCCGATTGAGCATCGCCACGTCGAACTCAAGGTAGTAACCCACCAATGGCCGGCTGCCGATGAAGTGCAGCAGTGCATGGGCGGCTTGCTCGATCGACATACCGCTGTCCAGATCACGATTGCGCAGACGATGCACGCAAATGCTTTCTGCGCGCATTTCCCCTCGCGGCCTGATGAGCAACTCCAGGCGCTGGCTGATCAAAATGCGATTGCCGGCGATGCGGACAGCACCGATGGAGACGATCTCGTCGGTGCGCACGTTCAAGCCCGTGGTCTCGCAATCGAGCGCGACCCACTCATCTGCAGGCGGGGCCTCGAACAGGAAGCGAAACGCCGGATCGCGCAACCTGCGCAACTGGCGCCGCCTTTGCAGTGCCTGCAGCCAGTCGGAGAGCCGTCCGTTCATGACTGCTCGCTCATGTTCACATCCACTCGGTCCGCCAGCGCTGCCGCAGCAGCGCCTTGAACCGCTTAACGGCGCTCAACGCATCCTTGAGCAGATCACGCTCCAACGATGACAGGCGCGACAGATGCACGTCACACGACACCGGTTGATGCGCATCGATTTCCGCCAGCCCGGCCTTGAGCCGCAGCGTCATCAGGAAGTGCAGGCTCTCGCTCAACTCGGCGGCCATGTGTGCGTCGAGGGCCTCAGCCCGCACCAGAGCATCCAGGCGCGGCACGGTGCCGGTCTCGTCGAGTACGCGGTGGGCCAGCGCAAGGCTGCGCACCCCATGGACGATGGGGAAGATGCCCTCCTTCTTCACGTCGAGCACGGGATCGGAATCGCCGAACCCGAGA
>Ga0207695_10003247_pt1 | contig 23138 bp, 21 predicted proteins | sample KBSC54metaG_FD_184354 | JGI IMG/M metagenome (GOLD analysis project Ga0207695, IMG submission 184354) | Corn rhizosphere microbial communities from Kellogg Biological Station, Michigan, USA - KBS C5-4 metaG (SPAdes) (version 2) | ecosystem: Host-associated > Plants > Roots > Rhizosphere > Soil...
GCGCGGAAATCGAAGGCCCGGGCGTCGCCGGCAGCGGAACTGGCAAGCGCGGCCTGCGCGCGCGACGGGAAGGGGAGACGAGCCCACGGCGTGCCTAACGACGGCTGCCGCTCGGCCAATGCCGGACGCGCGCCGTCCCGACGACCGGTCCAGATAAGCGACGCCACCTCCGCGACCGATGCCTCACGCGCGAGCTCGAGCACATCGTGGCCGCGATAGAACAGTGCGTCGCCGGAGATCAACGTGATCGACGACTCGAGCACCGGCACCCCCCACTGCAACGCGTGCGCCGCGACCTTGTCCGGATCGCGGCGCTCCTCCGACCGGCGCCGGAGACGCTCGACATCCTCGCGGGCGTAGCGCCGAGCGCGGCTCGGGCGCGGGCCGGGCTGGGAGCGGATCAGCCCGCGGCTCACATACGCGTACAGCGTGGGACGCGTGACGCCGAGGGCGCGCGCAGCCTCGGCGGCGGAGAGCGTCGCCTCTGTCATATTGATTGATCAATCAACATTGACTCAATCATGCACGCTTTTCTAGGTTTGCGCCATGACGTCCAATACGCTGATTCCTCCGGGCCTCGAAGGCGTCGTCGCGGCCACGACGCGCCTCAGCCACGTCGACGGCGAGGCCGGCGAGTTGACCATCGCGGGCTTCCCCGTTGGCGAGCTCGCCGCCAACGCGACCTTCGAAGAAACCACCTGGCTGCTCTGGCACGGCGCGCTTCCCACCCGCGCCGAGCTCGATGGGTTCCGCGAGAGTCTTGCCGCTGAGCGCGCGCTTCCGTCGCCGACCCTCGAGATCCTGCGCGCGTGTGCCGCCGAGCGGGTCGACTCCATGGATGCCCTGCGCATCGCGATCGGTACGGTATCGCTCGTGTCGTGCGGCGCGGAGGCGATCCTGGCGCTCGCGCCGACGATCGTTACCGCGTATGCGCGGCTCGCGGCGGCGAAGGCGCCGATTGCGCCGCGACCTGATCTGGGCCACGCCGCGAACTACCTCTACATGCTCGACGGTGTCGAGCCCGACCCGGAGCGCGTGCGGGCGCTCGAGACGTACTTGAACACCGTCGTCGACCACGGTCTCAACGCCTCGACGTTCACCTGTCGCGTCATCATTTCGACCGGATCCGATCTCGTGTCGGCGGTAGCGGGGGCTGTGGGCGCGCTCAAAGGTCCGCTGCATGGCGGCGCGCCCGGACCGGCGCTCGAGACGGTGTTCGAGATCGGCGATGCGTCGCGCGCGGAAACGGTGCTGCGGGCGAAGATCGAGGCTGGCGAGCGACTGATGGGTTTCGGGCACCGCGTGTACAAGGTGCGAGACCCGCGCGCCGACGTCCTGGCTGCCGCGGCCGAGCGATTGTTCACGAGAGCGGGAGACATGCAGCTGTACACGCTGGCGCGTCACGTCGAGCGCACCGCTGTTGCGCTGCTCGAGGAGTACAAGCCAGGGCGTCGGCTCCAGACGAACGTGGAGTTCTACACGGCATTGGTGCTGCACGGGCTCGGGCTTGGGGTCGGGCTCTTCACGCCGACGTTCGCGATCAGCCGTGTGAGTGGATGGATCGCACACGCGATCGAGCAGCGCGCGGCGAATCGCCTCATTCGTCCCACGTCGGAATACGTGGGTCCGCGCGGCCGGCGCTGGCCGCGGCGCGGGGGTGCGGCGCCCGAAGCCGATGGCGCGACTGCTCCCCGTTAGGCGAGCGCGCCGCGCGGGGCCGGCTCGTCGTGCACGAACCGCCAGGGACGCGTCATGGCGCAATCGCCTGGCGTCTCGCGCACTACCTCACCGATTTCGTCTATCGCAATCGGCTCGGCGTTGTGTTCGCGCACGACACCGGTGCCGGTGAGGACGCGCTGCCTGGGTTTTCCTGCGCGGTCGAGGATCTCCTCGTGGAGCACGTTTAGGCGAGCGCCGGCCGAGCGAACCGATGCGGCCGGAGGCACGGCGTCGTTGCGTTAGGCATCAGGCCGGCGCCGGAGAGGTGGCCCGGAGCGCCCGCCCCGCGAGCTCGACGAATCGGTGCCACGACGAACTTCCGATCGCCAGCCGGCGTCGTCCTGCCGGGCTCAGGCGGTAAAACTTGGCGCTCCGGTTGTTCTCCGACACGCCCCATTCGGCTTCCACCAAACGTTGGCGCTCGAGGCGGTGCAGCGCGGGATACAGCGTGCCTTCGCCTACGAGCAGCGTTGCTTCCGTGGCCTGCCCGATCCATTCGGCGACGGCGTAGCCGTGTCTCGGCCCCCACGTCAGGGCCTTGAGAATGAGCAGGTCGAGCGTACCGCGCATGAGGTTGATGTCGAGGTCGTTCATCGGCGCACTGTGATCGGAGAGGGAGGATCGAGGCTCACGCCTATCCTATCGCGTCTCCCCTTGTGACGCAATGGGTCGCCGGCGGCGGGCCCCGCGCGCGGCCGGGCGGTCTCCGTTAGGCGGCCGCGGTGCTTGCGGAGGCCCGACCCGGCGGCCATTGTTGCTGCGCCTGCCCGCCGGGGGCCGGTCGGTCAGGAACCCGGCGCCCCCGGCCGCGATTGGTGACCGGCCAACGTCCATCGGAGATCCCGCACGTGAATTCGCGTCGTCGATTCCTCATTCGCGCGCCAATCGGCCTCCTCGGCGTGGCCGTGGCGTGCCGCGAGCGCGCCGCCACACCGGCGCCTAACGCAAGCGGCGACACGGCCGGCGCATCGCCATCCACGCCCGGCGCCCCGCCGACGTTCGCCAGCGCGCCGGCGGTCGGTCCTGCCGTGACGACGGCGACCTTTGCCGAAGCCGAAAAGCTCGCGCAGGTGACGATGACCGAGGCGCAGCGCAAGCAAGCCGCCGACAACTGGCCGAAAGCAATGGCGCCCTACTACGAGCGGCGCACCGGTCCGCGCAAGCTGCCGCTCGAAGCCACGCTGGCGCCTGCCACGGTGTGGAACCCGGTGCTCGGTGGCGCGCATCCCGGGCCGTCGCACGACCGCTTCGTGCGCTCGACCGATGCGCCGGGCGCGCTGCCGGCAACCGACGCCGAGATTGCGTTCGCGCCGGTCACCAGGCTGTCGCGCTGGATCCAGTCGCGCGCGCTCACCTCCGAGCGCCTAACGAACATCTATCTCGCGCGCCTGCAACAGTACGATCCGAAGCTCCGCTGTGTAATCACCCTCACGCGCGACCTGGCGCTTTCGCAAGCCAAACAGGCCGACGCCGAAATCGCCGCAGGGCATTATCGCGGACCGCTGCACGGCATTCCGTTTGGCGTGAAGGACCTGCTCGATACGGCCGGCATCGCCACGACCTACGGCGCGGAGCCGTTTCGAAACCGCGTCCCGCGAGCGGACGCGGCGGTGGTGGCGCGGTTGTATCAGGCAGGCGCGGTGTTGGTGGCAAAGTTGAGCATGGGCGCGCTCGCGCTCAACGACATCTGGTTCGGCGGCCAGACGATGAATCCGTGGCTGCTCGAGGAAGGCGCATCGGGCTCGAGCGCCGGACCCGGTGCGGCCACGGCCGCCGGCCTCGTCGGGTTCTCGATCGGCAGCGAAACCGAGGGCAGCATCGTGAGTCCGAGCTTGCGCTGCGGCGTGAATGGGCTTCGCCCAACGTATGGCCGCGTGCCGCGCACGGGCGCCATGACGCTGTGTTGGTCGCTCGACAAGCTCGGTCCGATGGCGCGGAGCGTCGAGGACACGATGCTCGTGTTGCACGCGATCACGGGGCCCGACGCAGGCGACGTGGCGAGCGTGCCGAGCCACCTCGACTTTGACGCCGGCGCGGGCGTGAAGGGACTCCGCATCGGTTACGTGCCGGAGTGGATGAAAGAGGCGCCGGCCACCGACGTCGACCGCGCCGCACTGGATACGGCGGCAAAGTTAGGCATGGTGCCCACCGCGGTCACGTTCCCCAACTGGCCGGTCGATTCGCTCAACGTGGTGCTGTTCGCCGAAGCCGCGGCGGCATTCGAGGAGCTGACGCTCAGCCACCAGGACGACTCGCTCAAGATGCAGACGGCAGACGCGTGGCCGAATCTCTTCCGCAGCGCGCGGTTTCTCTCGGCGGTCGACTTCGTGCAAACCGACCGCTTGCGTCGAAAGCTGGCGCAGGAGATGGACCGGATCATGTCGGGCGTCGACGTGCTCCTCGTCCCAACGCTGCGCGATGAAACGCTGACGACGACCAACTTCACCGGCCAGCCGTCGCTCACGATGCGCGCCGGGTTCGTCCAGGTGTCGGAAGCGCGGAGCGATTGGGCGCCTGACCCGTCGCATCCGCTGCCGAAATTCAATCCGCCCCGGCGCGTGCCCCAGGCGGTCACGCTCATCGGCACGTTGTTCGACGAAGGGACGGTGGTGCGCGTCGGTCTCGCGCTCGAACGTGCGTTAGGCGTGCAGCACGAGACGCCGCCGGGGTTCTAGGCCGGATCCGGCGGGGCGGGTGCGTTGGATGGGGGCACCTCGATGTGCAACGGGACCGCGGTCGTTCCCCACTGGAACACGAGCGTCGTGGCATCGGGCTCGACGGCGGGGAACGAGAACGTCAGCACGTCCACCATCGGCGTGCTGTCCGGCTTCACGGTGAACTTCACCTGCGGCGCCGAGGGATCCGGGCCCTGGACATGAAACCGCTTCCACACCGTACTGAAGATTACCGTCCAATCACCTTGCTGCGGCACCATCCAGATCGAGTACTTGCCTTTCGCGAGCGGGTGGCCGTCGATCTTCACGTCGTGGTCGACCGCGATGGTGGTCGCCCAGTTGGCGCCCGGGGTCCAGGTGCTGCCCCATTTGACGACGCCGCCGAAGAGATTGTCGCGGCCGCGGCGCTGCGGGCGGTAGTACTCGATAGTGATCGTCGTCCCGTCCACCCGCTGCTGCACCATGCCGTGCTCGCTCGCCATCACCTGTGCCTGCGTGCGGACGGGGAGGGCAGTGACTAACGCAACGGCTGCGGCGAGAACGAGGCGATGCATCGAAGGCTCCGGCGGAAAGTGAGCGGTGAACGAGTCGATCCGGGCATCCAGGGAATCCGTGCGGACGAGGTGCGGTTCCAGCGGCAACGTTCGGCGCGCTCGAGCTGCGTCTCAGTTTGCGACGGCGCTGACGGAAAGGGAAGCGCTCGCCGCGCGTGTGACCCGATTGGAGCCCGGCGAGTTAAGCATGCAACCGTTCCTGCCGTTGTGCGCGGGGCACTGCAATGCACTCCACTGGTTTATCGGACACGTTGCGAGGTATTGCCCGGGACCTCCATCATGCGGCGCGATCGCTGCGCCGCGCGCCGGGGTTCAGCGGGATTGCTGTTGCAACGCTGGCGCTCGGAATTGCGAGCGCGACGGCGGCATTCAGCGTGCTCGATACGATCGTGTTGCGCGGGATGCCGTATCGCGATGCGGATCAACTGCGCACGGTCTTCGAGCACGCGGACAACGGCAACGCGCGGACGCCGTCGTATCCGACGTTCCTCGATTGGCAGGCGCAGACGGCGGGGTCGCCGGTCATCGACGGCCTGGCCTTCGTGCGCGGCGACCAGGTCTCGCTGCCCGGCGCACCGAACGACCGCCAGATCGCGGCCTACGTGTCGCCGGGGTTTTTCCATCTCATGGGCGGCGTTCCTCTGTTAGGCAGGACGTTTTCGCCGGACGAAGAACAGGCTGGGGCGGCGCGCGTGGCGATTCTGTCGTACGACCTCTTCGTCGACCGGTTCGGCGGCGAGCCGTCCATCGTTGGGCGGGTGGTGGATCTGGACAGCATTCCGACGACGATCATCGGCGTCATGCCGCGGAGCTTTGCGTACCCGAACTTCGGCGGCGGCGGCGCGGGTTGGGCGCCGCCAAAGCTCTGGCAGCCGATCGCCGTGTTCGGCGCCACCCATCCCGGCGTGTTGACGCGGCGGGAGCTCCACGTCGACAGCCAAACGCTGGTGCGACTCCGGTCGGGCGTCGATTCGGCGCAGGCGGTAAGCGCGATGGCGACGATCGAGCGCCGTCTCGCCGCCAGCTATCCGGCGGATCAGGCGCATTGGACGTCGGTCGATCTGCAGTCGATGTCCAACGCGCTGTACGGGGACGTGCCGCGGCTCCTCGCGCTCGTGACGGGCGCGGTGGCGCTGGTCATGCTGCTGGCCTGCGCGAACGTGGCCACGCTGTTGCTGATCCGGGCGGGTGGACGGGCGCGCGATACCGCCGTGCGCAGTGCGTTAGGCGCATCGCGGTGGCAGGTGGCGCGCCCGCCGGTATTCGAGGCCGGCCTCGTCGCCGGCCTCGCGGGCATCATCGGCCTCGGCGCCGCGGCGGCGCTGGTCGGATTCACCCGGCACTCGCTCGCCGGCCTGCTGCCGTTCGGCGGCGAACTGCATCTGGATGCGCGCGCCGTGGTGTTCGCCATCGCCGCTTCAGTGGCGACGGCCGTGCTGGTGGGCCTGGCGCCGGCGCTCCAGACGTCGGCGGTGCAGGGCATGCGCCTGGTGCGCAGCGGCGCCACGGCGGCGGTGGGCGGGCGACGGGAACGGCAGGCGCGCGACCTGCTCGTAGTCGTGCAGTTCGCGCTCGCCTTGTCGCTGCTGTTGGGAGCCGGACTGCTCGTGCAGAGCTTCCGCCGGCTGCTCGCCGTTCCGTTAGGCTACGACCCGCGCGGTCTGATCTCCTTCGCCATCGCGCCGATGACGCACGCGTACGACGCGCCGGCGAACGCGGCGAACCTGTGGACGCGCGTCGTCGAAGCCGAGCGCGCCGTGCCGGGAGTGCAGGACGCGGCCGTTGCGGGCGGCGCGCTGCTGCAGACGTCGGTCGTGCCCGAGGGCGCGCCATCGAGCGGGCAGCCGATTCTCCAGGCGCTCTACCACCTCGTGTCCAGCGATTACCTGCGCACCATGCGCATCCCGCTCGTCGCCGGCCGCTGGTTCAGCGATGCGGACATGCGCGCCCCGATGAGCGGCGGGCTCGTGGTGGATGCGACGCTGGCTCGTCGGTTAGGCGGCAACCCCATCGGGCGGCGCATCACCATCCGCCGGCAGTCGCAGGCGCGCGCGGACGTCGGCCAGCCGATCACACTCCCGATCATCGGCGTCGCGGGGGATGTGCTCGAGTTCGGGCCTGGACAAACGACCGGCGGCGAAGTGTACCTGCCCTACACGTTGGAAGTGTGGCCATGGATGACGTTCGCCGTGCGGTCGGCGCATGCGGCGAGCGCGGAGCACGCGGTGCAACTCGCGGTGCGGCGCGTCGAGCCGGCGATCCGGTTCGTGTTCGGCCCCACGATCAGCACGAGCAGCCAGCGTGTCGGGGGGCAGCGGCGCTTTGTGACCACGGTATTGAGCGGTTTTGCGGGTCTGGCGCTGCTCCTCGCGGCGCTCAGCCTCTACGGTGTCGTCGCCTATGGCGCTGCCCAACGGACGCGCGAGATCGGGGTCCGCATGGCGCTCGGCGCCACCGAACGGCGCGTCGTCGCGCTGGTGGTTCGCGAGGCGATCGTGCTCGTCGCGACAGGCATCGTCGCCGGTTCGCTGCTCGCGTGGGGGTCGACGCGCGTGATCCGCGCGATGCTCTTCGACACGACGGCGGCCGACCCGGCGACGCTGGTCACGGTGGCGATCCTGTTGGGCGCGGTGGCGCTGGCCGCCGTCTACGGACCGGCGCGTCGCTCGGCGCGCATCGATCCGGCGATCGCGATTCGCGGCGACTGATCGCGCCGGCGCACGATCCGGCGCCGCCGCCCCCGTCCCCTTGACGGTCGAAAGAAGAGCGCGTATTCTCCCTTCGACCCCCGAGAGGAGGAACGGCGTGGCCGACGCGCGCAACGACTTGCTGCAGGGCACCCTCGACATGCTCGTGCTCAAGACCCTCCAGTTGGGCCCGATGCACGGTTGGGGCATCACCGAGCTGCTGCTGCGCGGATCCGCCAACGTGCTTCAGGTGGGGCAGGGATCGCTCTATCCGGCGCTCTATCGTCTCGAGCGCCAGCGGTTCATCAAATCGTCCTGGCAGACCACGGAGAACAACCGGCGGGCGCGGTACTACGCCCTCACGGCCCGCGGCCGCCAGCGGTTGGCGGCGGAGCGCGCGAACTGGACGCGGATGTCGCAGGCCATCGAGATGATCCTCGACCTCTCACCTGCCTGACGGGCGCGGGTCGCATGAGGATCTTCGACTCAGTTCTCGAGATGGCGGCGCGGGTGCGGGGCGTGCTCGGCCGGCGCGGGCGCGAGTCCCGCCTAACGGACGAGATGCGGTTCCACCTCGACATGCAGACGGAGGCCTTCGCGCGGGCCGGCACGGACGCCGGAGAAGCGCGGCGGCGTGCGCTGGTCGCGTTCGGCGGCCGCGAGCGGTGGCGCGACGCGGCACGCGACGAATACCGCGGCCAGGTCTTCGACCGGCTTGGCCAGGATGTGCGCTACGGATTCCGCTCGCTGCGTCACGCGCGCGTGTTCACCGCGGCGTCGGTGGCGACGCTCGCGTTGGGCATCGGCGCCACGACGGCAATTTTCTCGGTCGTCGATGCGGTGCTGCTGCGGCCGCTGCCGTACGCCGATCCCAACGGGCTCGTGATGCTGTGGGAGCATCACGTCTCGTTTGGGGACGCGCACAACGTGGTCGGTCCCGCGAACTTCCTCGACTGGCGCGACGAGGCGCGGTCGTTCTCGGCCATGGCCGCATTCTTTACCACGCGGGTGACGATCCGCGGCGCCGACGGCGACGCCGTGTCCGAGCAGACGCGCTATGCGAACGCCGAGCTCTTGCCGATGTTAGGCGTCAAGCCGGTCGTTGGCCGATTGTACACCAAGGCCGAGGACCAACCCGCCGCCGCGCGCGTGGCGGTGCTCGGCTACGGGCTGTGGCAGCGCCGATTCGGCGGTCGCCGCGACGTGGTGGGAACGACGGTGCAGATCAACGGCAACGACGTGACGATCGTGGGCGTGTTGCCCGAGGGCTTCGCGTTCTTCGGGCCGGCGGCGATCTGGATGCCCGTGCGGTTCAGCGACGCGGACCGCACGGTTGGCGGCCGGTTTGTTCGAGTCGTGGCGCGACTCAAGCCCGGCGTGTCGTGGGAGCAAGCGGATCTGGAGATGAAAGCCATCGCGAGGCGCCGGGCGTTCGCGATGCCGCAGCTCGATGCGGACTGGACGGCGCTCGCCAGTCCACTGCGGCAGGACCTGGTGGGCACGTCGCGGACGCCGCTCCTGGTGCTGTTGGGCGCGGTGGGCTGCCTGCTGCTCATTGCGTGCGCCAACGTCGCGAACCTGATGCTGGCGCGGGCGGGCGACCGGCGGCGCGAGATGGCGGTGCGCGTGGCGCTGGGGGCGGCGCCGCGGCGCATCGCGTACCAGGTGCTCACGGAGAGCGTGATGCTCGCCGTGGCCGGCGCTGCGTTAGGCGTGGCCGGCGCCTGGGCCGGGACGCGGCTCCTGCGCACCATGGCGCCGGAGCAGCTGGGGGTAGCGGCGGTGAGCGGGATCAGCCTCGACGCGCGGGTCCTGGCGTTCGCCGTGTGCGTAGCAATGGCGACCGGGATTGCATTCGGGCTCGCCCCGGCGTTGCAGAGTGCGCGGCGCGATCCCAAGGACGCGCTGAGCGAGGCCGGGCGCGGCGGCTCGGAGGGCCGGCGGGCGGGCCGCCTACGGGCGCTGCTCGTCGTCTTCGAGATCGCGATGGCGGTGGTGCTGCTGGCGGGCGCCGGCCTCATGGTGCGCACGCTCGCCGACCTCCGCCGCGTGCCGTTAGGCTTCGACACGCAACACCTCCTGACGGCCGACGTCGCGCTGCACGGCCACGCCTACGACAGCGATACCACCGCGGTCTCGTATTTCGAGGACGCGGAGCGCCGCCTCGCGTCGCTGCCCGGGGTGCGCGCCGTGGGCGCGATCAGCTGGCTGCCGCTCTCCGGGAACCGGTCGGCGAGCAGTTTCACCGTAGTCGGGGAGCCGGCGCCGCCGTTAGGCCAGGAGCCCGTGGGCGACTTTCGCGCCGTCACGCCCGGATATTTCGGCGCGATGCGGATTCCGATCGAGGATGGGCGGGGCATCGAGTCGACCGATCGCCGCGGGGGAAGCGAAGTGGTGGTGGTGAGCCACACGCTGGCGCGGAGGTTCTGGCCGAACGGATCGGCCGTTGGGCACGAGCTCAAGTACGAGTGGGACGCCTGGCACGTGGCGCGCATCGTCGGCGTGGCCGGCGATGTCCATCACGATGGGCCGCGCACCGAGCCGTACATGGAGATGTATCTGCCGCTGGAGCAGTTCCCATACACCCGCATGACGTTCGTGCTGCGGACGGTGGGCAATCCGCTCGCCGTGGCGGCGCCGATGCGTGCGGTGCTGGCGCAGATCGATCCGGCGCAGGCGGTCGCCGATGTCGCGCCGATGACCGATCTCGCGCGAGCGTCGGTGGGCGACACGAGGCTCGAGACGGTGTTGTTCGCCATGTTCGGGATCATCGGCCTCGTGCTGGCCATGATCGGTATCTACGGACTCGGCGCGTTCACGGTGCAGCAGCGGCGGCACGAATTCGGCATCCGGATGGCGTTAGGCGCGCAGCGATCCGCGGTTCTCTCGATGGCCATCGGGCGCGGACTGGTGCTGGCGGCGGTGGGGCTCGTGGCGGGTGTGTTGGGCGCGCTCGGCCTCACGCACCTCATGGGCGCGCTACTGTTCGGCGTGACGCCGAACGATCCGGTGACGTTCCTGTGGGTGGCGGCCGTGTTGGCCGCGATCGCCGCGCTCTCGGCGTGGGTGCCGGCGCGGCGCGCAACGCGGCTCGATCCTGTGGCCGCGCTGCGCAGCGACTGACGAGCCTTATTTGTGCTTCGCGGCTTCGGCTGCCTTCTGGAACATCGGCAGATACTTGCCGTAGCCTTCCGCGACGAGCGAATCGACCGGCACGAAGCGCATGGCCGCCGAATTCATGCAGTAGCGCAGCCCGGTCGGCTTCGGCCCGTCGTCGAACACGTGGCCCAAGTGGGAGTTGGCGTGCTTCGAGCGCACTTCGGTGCGCACCATGAAGTCCGACCGGTCGGTGTCGGTCTTGATGTTCTTGTCATCGAGCGGCTTGGTGAAGCTCGGCCAGCCGGTACCGGAATCGAACTTGTCGAGGGAGCTGAAGAGCGGCTCGCCGGACACGATGTCCACGTAGATACCGGCGGCGTGATTGTCCCAGTACGCGTTGTGGAACGGGGTTTCGGTGAACGCGTGCTGCGTCACCTCGAACTCGAGCGGCGTCAGGTCCTTCTTGAGCTGGTCCTCGCTCGGCTTCTTGTAATGGTCCATGGCGTGATCTCCCGGATACGGCGCGACGGCTGCCGGCGGCGTCGCGGCCGACTCGTTAGGCGCCTGCGCGCCGGCCGTGTGTGAGCCGGCAAGGGCGAAGGCGATCGCGCCGGCGGCGCCGGCGAAGCTGACCGCGTGTATGCGCATGTGTCCTCGTGAAGCTGGAGTCGTGTTCGGCTGCGCCGAGTGGTGTGGCGCCGCTGCGTGCCATCGAGCCTACCCAGAAAAATAGTCGTTCCGACGGGTCTTTGTTCCGCATCCTGGCGGGCTCTGCCGGGGGTGGCGCCAGGGTTTCCCCTCTGCGGTCGCGCGGATATGCTTGAAAATTGACGGGCGCCATGGCTGGGCTCCCTGCCTTCCGGAGATCTTCGATGTGCCGAAACATCAAGACGTTGGCCAACTTTGCGCCGCCGGCCACTGATGACGAGGTTCGTGCGTCGGCGCTGCAGTTCGTGCGCAAGTTGAGCGGCAGCACCCATCCCTCGCGTGCTAACGAGGAAGCGTTCCATCGCGCGGTGGAAGAAGTAACGGCGTCGGCGCGGCGACTCATCGATTCGCTCGAGGCGCGGACGCCGCCCAGGAATCGCGAAGAGGAAGCGCGGAAAGCGAAGGAGCGGTCGCGGCGGCGCTTCGCGTCGTAAGGGCGGCGGGCCGGTGGAACGACACGCCGGGAGCGGTGATTGGTCGGTCGACCTCGAGGGCCTTCGTTTTTGGAGTTTCGCATGCGCATCGCGTGGTGCTGTGTCGCCGCCCTGTTCGCGGCGTCGCCGTCGATGGCACAGACCATAGTACCGGGGAGCCCGCTGCTCAGGCTTGATCGGGTCCATCCGTACGCGGACACCATCAGCCTGGTCGTGATCCCGAAGGATAGTGCCCAACGGATTGCCGGTACGCTGGTGCGGCGGGTCGCGCCGGGGCGGGACAGCGGTGTCGCCGTGTTTCGCGAGACGCAGGATTACACGTTCGCATCCGGCCATATGGAGGTCGATACGCTCGAGGTGTCGGCGGAGACGCTCGAGCCCATGCGCGTGGTGCAGGTGACGGACACGAGCGGGCAGGATCTGCGGTTCCACGATGGGCGGCTGACGGGCGCGGCGTGGTCGGTCGATTCGGGGCGCACGGCCGTCGACGTTCCGTTAGGCGCGGCGTTCTTTCACCGCCTGATGATGGAATCGTTTCTGGCGGCGTTGCCGCTGGCGGCGGACAGCACGCTGCGCGTACCGGTGTCCGGCACGCCCGACGTCTCGGTGCGCATGGCGGCACTGCGCGTGACCGGGACGACGACGCTGCGGACGGCGGGCGGGGCGGTGGAGTGCCTGGTGGTGCAGGAATCGCCGACGACGACCGCGTGGGTGTCGAAGGCGACCGGGCGGCTGGTGCGGCTGCACCGGATGCTGCCTAACGGGACGGTGGTGTGGAAGCTGCCGGCACGCGACGTGCCGTTTCTCGATCGCCAGAACCTCGTCACCGCCGCCACCGGTCGCGGACCGGTGCGGGCATCGCCCAGGGCCTCGTGACGGGTCGGCGTTCGCCGGCCGGTTGAGCGTTAGGCCGCTAGGACTCGATCCACTGCACACCGGAGGTCGGCATGAAGCGCGTCACCGGCATCGGGGGCGTCTTTTTCAAGGCAAAGGACGCACCTGCGCTGCAGGCGTGGTACAAGACGCATCTGGGCATCGATGTCCAGGCGTGGGGCGGGGCCTCATTCGAGTGGGCCGACTCGGATGGCAAGCCGATCGGCGGGACGACGGCGTGGTTGGTCGCTCCGGCGGACAGCAACCAGTTCGCTCCCGGCAGCGCCTCGTTCATGGTGAACTACCGCGTCGCAGACCTGCACGCGCTGATCGCGGCGCTCAGAGCCGAGGGCTGCAACGTCCTCGACAAGATCGACGACTCGGAGTACGGCATCTTCGGCTGGGTCATCGATCCCGAGGGAAACAAAGTCGAATTGTGGCAACCGCCTGCCGGTCAGTGACGCGCGCCGGGCGTCTACGCCGCCTAACGGATAGGTGCAGCACGTGACCGAGAACCGAGCCAGTGGCGGTGCGCATCCGGACATCCAGCGGCCGCACCGAGCCTGACGAGCCGTGACGGAGTTCCATCGTCCCGAGGATGCGCCGGCGGCGTTTCAGTCCGCATGGAATGCGCACGACGTGACCGCATTCGGCGCTCTCTTCCATCACGATGCGACATTCGTGAACCGATTCGCCCACTATGTGCGGGGCGTCGACGCGATTGTCGCCTTGCACGAGCCGATCCATGCGACGATCTATCGGGATTCGACGCTGGAGAACGAGCTGATCGACGTCACGCCGATAGGTGAGCACGCGGCGGTTGTTCACTTCTGGTCGCGCCTCCATCTCGGGCCTGCCCACCCTGCGGGCGCGCACGACATCGATACGTTGATTCTCGCGGTGATCACGCGACGGAACGGCGCCTGGCGCATCCAGGCGCTCGAAAACGTCACGTTGGCAAACCCGCGAACGGGCGAAGCCGTCCTTCGCAGTTAGGCTCGCGCGGCAGCTTGCTCTCGCGGACCACCGGTTAGTGTATGCCGCCCATGAGCGACTTGACGGGCTTGATCATCAGGAACGCCACGAACGATGCGATGAGGCACACCGCCGCCACGGTGCCGAAGAGGTCCGGGAGCGGCGCCGAGGAGATGAATCCGGCTGCGTACCCGGCGATCTTGTTTCCTACAGAATCTGCAAGGAACCACACGCCGAGCATGAGCCCGACAATCTTGACCGGCGACAACTTCGTGAACACCGAGAGCCCCACCGGCGACAACGACAGCTCGCCTAACTCCTGGATAAAGTAGCACCCGATCAGCCAGAACGGGCTCACGCGGATGCCCGGCGACGCCTGCAGGTGGCGCGCCGGAATCATGAGCAGCAGAAACGAGCATCCGGTAAAAAGCAGGCCGATGGCGAATTTCGTCGGCGTCGAGGGCTCGAGCCGCCCGAGCTTGATCCAGAGCCACGCGAATGCCGGCGCCAGAATGATCACGAACATGGCCTGCACCGACACGAACCAGCTCGACGGGAACGTGAATCCGAGAATCGTCGTGTTGCTGTACCGATCGCCGAAGAGGTTCAGCGTCGAGCCGGCCTGCTCGTACGCGCCCCAGAACACGGCCGCGAACACGAAGAACACACCCATCGCGGCGAGGCGCTTCCATTCGACTCTCGTGAATCCCCAGAACGTCGCCTCCGTTGGGCGCGCGTCGACGTCCGTCTGCTTTCGCTCGCGCGCGGCCGCATGCGACTCGCGGCGCTGGCGCTCGAGTCGTTCCACGGCGGGCTTGAGCCGGTCGCGTCCGAGAATGTATTGCACGACGCCGAACGTCATCCCGATCCCCGCGCAGGCGAAGCCGAGATGCCAGTCGACTTTCTGCGCCAGATACCCGGCGATCAGCGGTCCGATAAACGCGCCGAGGTTGATGCCCATGTAGAAAATCGAGAAGCCGGCATCGCGGCGTGCGTCGTTGGGCTCGTACAGCGAGCCGACGATTCCGCTCACGTTGGGCTTGAGCAACCCCGTACCGATGACAATGAGCGCCAGCCCGGCGTAGAAGAACGAAAGCGCGTGAAACGCCAGCGTGAAGTGACCGAGCGCGATGATGATTCCACCATAGAGCACACTTCGATATTGTCCGAGCCATCGGTCTGCGATGATGCCGCCGACAATCGCCGCCGCCCACGCGCTGGCCGTGTAGGTGCCGTACACCGAGCCTGCGTGCTTGTCGTTGAAGCCGAGCGCGTGCACCATGTACAGGATCAAAAACGCGCGCATCCCGTAGTAGCTGAAGCGCTCCCACATCTCCGTGAAGAACAGCGTCGACAAACCACGCGGATGCCCGAAGAACCCGTGGCTCGTGCCGCCGTAGCCGGAGTCGCCCGGCAGCGCATCGGTAAACGGCGAGGCTCCGCTCTCGCGGCTCGTTGTCGTCATGGAGACTCCGGGGACAGGAGGTGCTGGCGGGCGGCACTCGGACTCACGACACCATTCTCATCCCGCGACCGTCCAAGGGCAAGCACATGATCACGATTCCCACGCTCACGACCGACCGTCTCATTCTGCGTGCGTTCGAGCAACGGGACCTCGAGCAGTATGCGCCGATCGTCGGCGATCCCGAGGTGACGAAGCACCTCGGCGACGGACACGCCTTGTCGCGCGAGGAAGCGTGGCGGCAGATGGCGGTCATCCTCGGTCATTGGATGCTGTTCGGCTATGGGCTGTGGGCGGTCGAGGAGCGAGCAACCGGTGCGCTCATCGGCCGCATCGGTTGCCAGCAGCCCGAAGGCTGGCCGGGCTTCGAGATCGCGTACACGCTCGGCAGGTCGTATTGGGGGCGCGGCTACGCGCGGGAAGGCGCCGCTGCGGCGCTCGCGTTCGCGCGCGAGGTTCTGGGGCGCACGAGCATCATCAGCGTGATCCGGCCGGCAAACGCGGGTTCGATTCGCGTCGCGCAATCCCTCGGCGCCACGTTAGACGGCGAGATGGAATTCTTCGGCGGACCGGCGCTGATCTATCGGTATTGAAGGTTCGTCGCGGGGATTACCGCTTGTCCGGCGCCACGCTATAGTCCTGACCACTTGTTGGCCATTGCTCGCGGACCGAGCGACTTCTTCATCGAGGATTACGTGCGTCCCATGATGCGTTTCGCCCAACGTTGTGCCGTCGCGCTCGCGGTGGCGTTGCCGGCCGGCGTCCCCGTTTCCGCGCAGATCACGCAACACGAGTACGCCGCGCGGCGCGATGCGCTCGCGGCGCGTCTCGACAGCGGCATCGTCATCGCCTTCGGCGCACGCACGCCGGTCACGGATTTCGGGCCGTTTTATCAGCTTGCATCCTTCCGCTACCTGACGGGGTTCCAGCAGCCGGATGCGGCGTTCGTGATGGTGATCCGGGACGGACGGCAAACGACCACGCTCTTCACGACGCCCGTGAGCGCGCGCTTGGCGTTCTACTATGGGTTTCGGCCCGATTCGGCGACGATCGCGCGCGAGGATGGCCTAACGGCGAGGCCGCTCGCGGCGCTCCGATCGGTGACGGATTCGCTCGCCGCGACCGGACTCCCCGTGTACGCGATCCGCGACGTTGCCGACGACGATTTCGCCGCCCAGGACAGCCTCACGCGCGGGCAGCAGTTCATGAAGTCGTTCGCCGCCGCGCATTCGTCGCTGGCGGTGAAGGATGCGGAGCCGATCGTCGACCAGCTCCGCGCGCGCAAGTCGCCGGCGGAGATGGCGCTGCTGCGTAAGGCGGCGGCGATCAGCGCGGCGGGCCATCGCGCGATGATGCAGTCGCCGGAGCCGCACCACGAATACGAATGGCAGGCCGTCGCCGAGTACACGTTCAAGCGGTTAGGCGGCGACCGCCCTGCGTACGGGTCCATCGTCGGGGCGGGGCTCAACAGCACACAGTTGCACTACATGCAGGACACGTCGGTCGCTCGGCCCGGCGACGTCGTGGTGATCGATGCCGCCACGCAGTACGAGGGATATGCGGCGGACATCACACGCACGCTGCCCGTGAGCGGTGTGTTCACGGCGGCGCAGCGCACCATCTATCAGCTGGTACGCGATGCGCAGGCGGCAGCCGAGCGCGTGGCGAAGCCGGGTGCGAGCGCACAAGCGGCGCAGGATTCGTCGGTTGCGGTGCGCGCGCGGGGGCTCGCCATGCTCGGCCTCATCGACAGCGTGAATGCGCAGCTGGATCCGCCGGGAGGCGCCGACTGTGCGAAGGTGCCGCGCGCGTGCTCACAGGCCGGCATCTGGATGATTCACGGCATCAGCCACGGACTCGGCCTCGCGGTGCACGACCCGGCGCAATTCTACTACGGCGACGGGACCTACCACGTGGGCGACGCGTTCACGCTCGAACCCGGCATCTACATCACGACGCGCACACTCGACGCGCTGCCCGACACGCCGCGCAACCGCGCGTTCATCGCGCGCGTTAGGCCGGCGGTGGAACGCTATCAGAACATCGGTGTGCGTATCGAAGACGACTACCTCATGACGGCGACCGGGCCCGAGCGCATCTCGAGCGGCGTGCCTCGCGAGATCGCCGAGGTCGAAGCCCTGATGAAGAAGCGGCTGGCCGCGGCAACGCTCGATCCCTAACGTTGCTTGGCGATCCGCTCGATCCCGGCGAGCGAAAACTCGACGATGTGCGCCGCCACCGCGGCGAGCTCCGCATCGGAGAGCGGCCAGCCCTTGAACGCCGCTGCCCGGAACCGATCAGGCCGATAGAACAGGCACTGGGCCTGCACGCTGATCACGCAGCGAGCCACGCGCCTATCGTTAGGCTTGCAGTCGAGCAGCTGCACCACCACGCCCGCCAGATATTCGATCCGCGGCAAAATCCCGTGCTCCGCGATCCACGGAGCGAGCGGTGTGGGCTCGGACATTTCGTGCCGCATGAGATCGTGAATCCACGCGGTGCGATCGTCGCTCGACGCGATGCGAGGCAGGTAGCCCATGACGTACGTCCGCAACTGCTCCTCGGGCGAGGCATCGCGCGCCGCGGTGAGGAACGCGTCGTCCCCGGCGCGCATCGCTTCCACGGCCGCGCGCACGACGGCGCGATAGAGGCCGAGCTTGCCGTCGAAATGGTAGTTCACCGCGGCCACGTTCGCGCGCGCGGCGCGCGCGATGTCGCGCACGCTCACCGCATGGAAGCCGCGTTGGGCGAAAAGACGCGTGGCCTCCGCCAGCAGCCGGTCCCGCGTCGCCGCATCCGGCCGGCGTGCGCGAGGCGGCGCAGTGCGCGTCCTCACGACAGCGTCCGCTTGAACAGCAGGGTGGCCGCAATCATCGTCAGCACCGAGAACACCGCGAGATACACCAGGTCGAACCAGATCGCCGAGAAGCCGGTGTTCTTGAGCAGCAAACTCTTGAGCGCGTGTACCGCGTACGTGAACGGATCCACCGTGGCGAGGACGCGCATCCATTTCGGAAAGGCCTGCTGCGGATAGATCGCGCCGCTCGGGAACCAGAGCAGCGTGTTCAGCACGCCGAACAGCGCGCGCGGCAGCAGCGGATCGTTCATGCGCACCATGAGCAGGAACATCATGCTCACGAGCGCCACCGAGGCGACGGCGATCACGATGAAAAGGCGGATCAGGCGCACGGGCGCGAACGGATCGGGAATGCCGGCGATGAGCGAGCCGATGGTCATGAGCACCGAACCGGCGATGATCGCCTTGATCGCGCCCGCAATGTTGAACCCGAAGATGAGCTCGAGCCGGGTGATGGGCGTGACGAGATAGCCCTCGTGCAGCCCGCGCGCCTTGTCATCGATGTAAATGATCCCGCCGCCGATCATCACCATCATGAAGATCGACATCACGATCGAGCCCGGCAGGAGGTACTGGATGTACGGCACGTACGGGTAAAGCTCGACGGTCTCGAGCGTCGGATCCTGTGAGACGCGATCCGATGTCGCCGGCGGCCGATTGTACGCGCCTAACAGACTGGTGAACGTGCCGGACAGCGCGGCCGTCACGAAGTTATCGGTATTGTCCTCGATCAACGCGACACGCGGGTCGTCGCGCGACAACACGCGCCGCGAGAATCCAGGCGGAATGGTGAGCACCCCGTTCACGCGGCCGTTGCGGAGGGCGGCGAGCGCCTGTCCGCGGTCGCTGTACGGGATGGTCTCGAACGTCTGTGCGTTTTCGGCAACGGCGTTGGTCAGCGCGTGGAGCCGCACGGCCGGCACGCCGCCGTCTTCGTCCACCAGGGCGACTTTGAGGTGTTTGACGTTGCCGCCGAACGCGTAGCCCAGCACGACGAGCTGCACCACCGGCATCAACAGCGACATGATGATGAGCGCCGGGCTGCGGCGGAAGCGGCGCAGGTCGCGCTCGATGATGGCCCAGGTCCGCTGCATCTGCCTAACGCCTCATCATGAAGCGGCTGTCGGTCGGCGCGGGTTCCTGGAGGGCGTCGCGAAGTTGGTGGCCCGTGTAGTGCACGAACACGTCGTCCAACGACGTGCTTTGCACCGACAGCGAGCCGATCGTGACGCCGGCGCGCGCGGCCGCCGACATGAGCGCGTTGGTCGTCTCCGGCCCGCTCGTGGACACGAGGCGGAACACCGGCGGCTCCCCCTCGACCCGCATCACGCCCGGCAGCGCGCCTAACTGCTCCCGCCAATCGGCCGGCGCGCCGGCGAAGCTCGCCTCGAGCGTGTTCTCGCCGGGGATCGCGGCTTTGAGCTTCATCGGCGAGTCGAGCGCCATAAGGTTGCCGTGGTCCACGATCGCGATGCGGTCGCACAGCTTGTCCGCTTCGTCCATGTAGTGCGTCGTGAGCAGCACCGTGAGGCGGCGGTCGGCCTTGATTGCGCGCAGCATCTCCCACACCGACGTGCGCGACACAGGGTCCAGGCCCGTGGTCGGCTCATCGAGAAAGAGAATGCGCGGCTCGTGCACCAAGCCGCGCGCGATCTCCACGCGGCGCCGCATGCCGCCGGAGAGATTCTTCACCGGCTTGTCCGCCCACTGGCTCAGCTCCACCGCGGCGAGCAGGTCCGCGATGAGCGCCTTGCGGCGCTCGCGCGGCACGCCGTACAGCTTGGCGAAAATCAACAGGTTTTCTTGGGCGGTGAGATCGAGGTCGCTCGTCAGCGCCTGCGGAATCACACCAATCGCGCGGCGCACGCTATCGGCCTCTTTGACGATGTCGTATCCGGCGACGAGCGCCGTGCCCGAGGTCGGCAGGAGCAGCGTGGTGAGCATGCGAATGAGCGTCGACTTCCCGGCACCGTTGGGGCCGAGGAGACCGAACGTCTCTCCGTCTTCGACGGCGAACGAGATGCCGTCCACCGCCGTGAAGTCGCCGAAGCGTTTCACGATGTCGCGAACGGCGATTGCGATCGTCACGACGAATGCCGTTGGGCGAGCGGGAAGATGACGTAGGCCGTCATGCCGTCGGCGAGGGCGCGGTCATGGTTGTCGACGCGCAGCCGGATTTCGAACGTCTTGATGTCCCGCTTGGTGCGGCTCACATCCCGCTGCGTGGCAAAATCGGCGTCCACGCCGCGGAAGAACACCGTGCCCTGGCGCTCCTGGCCTGACGGAAGCCGGACGGTGAGGTGATCGCCTAACCGGACGCGGTCGATGTACGTCTCTTCGACGTCGGCGCGCACCCACAGGCTGTCCGGATTGATGAGCGTGACCACCGGCTGGCCGGCGGTGACGTATTCGCCGGCGCGCGCGGCGCGGACATCGACGATTCCGGCCATCGGCGCGCGCAGCTCGGTGTAGGCGAGGCGCACGTCGGCTTTGCGCGTTTGTGCCTGGGCCGCGGCCTGCGCCCGTCGCGCTCCAGTGAGCGCGCTGCGCTTGGCCGCAACCTGGTCCTCGGCGGCGCGAGCCAGCGCCACGGCGGCACGCTGCGCTTCCACCTGCCGGGACGACGCCTCGAACCGCGAGAGCGCGACGGTGTATCCCGTTCGAGCGGAGTCGACTTGCTGTGACGACACGGCGCCGGCGTTGAGCAGCGGGCCGTAGCGATCGTAGACTTGCTTCGCGTTCACCATGGTCGCAGAGTCCATGGTGGCTTGTGCGATCGCCGCGGCGAGCGTCGCTTCGCTCTGGCGCAGCTGTTGGTCGGCCTGCGTTTCTTGATATTTGAGATCGGAGGCGCTCTGATTGACCTGCGACGCCATCGCCTGCGCGTTCTGCGCGTAGTAGGTCTGATCGGCGGCGAGCTCGCCGGGCGCGAGCACGGCCAGGAGCTGGTTCTGCGTGACCGAGTCGCCTTCGTTCACGAGGAGTTTGTTGATCTGGCCGCCCACCTGCGGGCTCACGATGACGTCGTTGGTGGTGACGACGCCGGTGAGCACGAGCGAGGTGGGTGGACGGGTGACGAAATAGCTGATGACGATGGCGGCGAGGAGGGCGGCGCCTCCTCCGGCGGCCAGCTGCTTTCGGGTCATGGTGGTGTCGGGCTCCAGACCGGCAAGTGCGAGTTCGGCCGGACAGCGAATTCAAACAATTGTATTAAACAGTCGTTTGAATCTCAAGGGGCGTGTTTTCGGCGGAGGCGGGCATGAAGGCATTCTTGGCACGGTGGCGTCCCGCGCACGTCGTGACGGCGTGGGTGGTCTATTGGATCGGATTGGCCGCCGTCACATTGACGCCCACGATCCTGGCGATCAGCCGGGCGGCGAGCGCTCCGAAGGACACCGCGAACGTCTCGGTGTCGATGGCCAACACGGTGTTGAAGATCACCGTCACGATGTCCGGGCGGGTGGCGCACGAGGCCACCGCCTCGCTGGGCCAGATGGCGCTGTGGATCGGCGTTCCGCCGCTCGCGCTCTATGCGCTCTGGCTGTTCACGCGCCGGCGTCCGGGCGGCGCGCCCGCTTCGTTAGGCGAAGGCGATCCCGATGTACTCCCGCGGCCCGCAGCGCCGGACGCCGCGGACACCTCTCACGTTCACTCGCGAGCTCCCCATGCGTGACCTTGGCAGGCGTCGTCGCGGTTTCCTCACGGCAGTCGTCCTGCTCGCGGCCGGGGCGGTCCTGGCGGCCGCTCGACCGGCGTCCCGGCCCGCCGCGGCAGTTAGGCGGGCAGCGGCCGACACGACGGAGGCGCCGTGGCGCGCCAAAGTGCGCGCCTTTGCCGAGGCGCACCTGCAGCACACGGCGTGGGGGCCGGCGCACGGCCGCCGCGACTACGAGATGACCCTCGCGCTCGCCAGGGCCGAGGGCCTAACGGTGGATGACGACGCCCTCTACGCCGCTGCGTACCTGCACGACATGGGCGGTATCCCGCCGTATGCCGTGCCCGGCGTCGACCACGGCGACCGCTCGATCCAGCTCGTTGACAGCATCCTCCGCGATGCGGGTTTCCCGATGCAGAAGTCGGCGCTGGTGAAGGAGATCATCGATCACCATCAGTATTACCGTCCGCCCGACACGCTCCGGGTGGCGGTGCTGTTTCGCGATGCGGACATCCTCGACTTCATGGGCGCGATCGACGTGGCGCGCATCATCTCGCTCACCACACGCGAGAAGTTCACGCCGGACCTGGCGCATGCGGTGGCGGTCATCAAGCAGCAGATGACGGAGATGCCCAAGCTGCTCCAGAGCGACGCGGCCAAGCGTGAAGGCGAGAAGCGCGCGCGCGAGATGCAGCAGTATCTCGATGCGCTGTCGGCCGAGTCAGACTCGCTCACCGTGCTCTAAAGAGAGCTGCGTCTGGACGGGAGGATTGCCGCGGCTCAAAGGAGAGTGTGGTGCCCAGCGCGTAGGGCTGGCTGATACGCTCATTTGGACACGGACACGACCGACCGGACACCACGGACACGACCGGATCGTTCGGCTGCAGTGCGTGCCTGATCTCGCGCGGTCCAAGTCTCAGTTTTTTTACGGGTCTTCGGGATTTCGTGCGGGTGATCTCGAGGTGTGGGAAGGCGTACTGAGCCCTGAGGCGCGAGGGCAGTGACCGGGTGGCGAGGCTCCGCCCAAACGCCACATGGAGGCATCTACGACAAAGGCTCAAAGGATAACGACAAGGATGCGAGAGATGGGGTCGGCGCACCTCCACGCCTAACGACGCGTCGTTGAGGTTGCATATGCACCGACCCCATCTCTGGTATCCTTGTAGTTATCCTTCACACCAGAGCGAAGAAGCTCTCCACACAGGCCTCCAGTTAGCCCTCACGTCGCTCTTCCAGCGGCCATAGTGCGCCGACGTGTACCGACCTGCTTTCCCCGAAATTCCCCGGGGACCGTTTTTTACAAAAAAACACCGGGTAGTTCACCAGCCCATTGAGAGGATACAAACCGCCTCGTCCGTCGTGTCCGGTCGTGTCCGTGTCGACATGAGCGTATCGGTCAGCCTCCGCGCCTTGGGCAGAGGCAATCTCCTCCCCGTCCGA
>Ga0207695_10003248_pt1 | contig 23126 bp, 18 predicted proteins | sample KBSC54metaG_FD_184354 | JGI IMG/M metagenome (GOLD analysis project Ga0207695, IMG submission 184354) | Corn rhizosphere microbial communities from Kellogg Biological Station, Michigan, USA - KBS C5-4 metaG (SPAdes) (version 2) | ecosystem: Host-associated > Plants > Roots > Rhizosphere > Soil...
CCACGCCTGGCATCAAACTCTGCCGGTCCGAAGTCGGGCTTCCATTCCGGTTGTTTTATCTTCTTAAAAAATCCTTCATACTCTCCTGCACGGATCACCGACAGGTTGTTTCTGCTCTTATCTTCCTGGGCATACTCATACAGGTAAACAGGTAGCTCCAATTCCGTTCCTACTCGTTCCGCCAATCGCCTGGCGTACTCCGCAGTCTCCTCCATGCTGATATTGCTAATGGGAATGAGCGGACAAACGTCGGTAGCGCCCATGCGGGGGTGTTCGCCGGTGTGTTTGCTCATGTCGATCACTTCACCTGCCTTTTTTATAGCCAGGTAAGCAGCTTCGATCACCCGCTCAGGTTCGCCTACAAAAGTTACCACCGTACGGTTAGTAGCCTTTCCGGGATCAACATTCAGTAATCGCACATCCTCGACAGCTTCCACCGCATCGGTGATCTGTTTGATGACATTCGGATCGCGGCCTTCGGAAAAATTGGGTACACATTCTATGAGTTGCATTGTAGTGATTAGTTAACTAGTTAATCAGCGATCAGTTGTTTGTCAACGCGTCATTGCGAGGAACGATCCGCTAGCTAGCGGATTGCTGTGCAGATCAGGGAGAATGAATTTCTTAAGGAACGTCCAGTTCTAAAATTCATGCTCCGTTGATTGTCCTATGTAGAGATTGCTTCGTTCCTCGCAATGACGGTTTTATTTATAATTCTGTCAATTCTTCAATTCTATAAATTCCGGTTCAGACAATATCCTGCCTTCCAAACCATCACTGGTTTCAACTTCCCCTGGTGATATAATATTTCTCTATAATCAGCACAGGGGTAGGCCTGCATGTCGGCTATTTTGCCTTTTTCTAACACACCACGGTCGTACAAATTTAGTGCTTTGGCGGCGCGGAAGGTGAGCGCGGCAAAAGTTTCGGCGGTGGTCAGCTTTTCGTAGGCACTTAGTACCGATGCCTGGAGTAGCAGATCACCCATTGGGGCCGAGCCGGGGTTCCAGTCGCTGGCGATGGCCAGGCACGCCCCTGCGTTTAACAATTTACGCGCAGGGGCAAAACCCATACCCAAACCTAAGGAAGCGCCTGGCAATGCAACTGCAACCGTTTCGGATGCAGCTAATAACTTAATTTCGTCGTCTCCGCTGGCTTCGAGGTGATCGGCAGATACCGCGCCGATGGTCACTGCCACTTCGCTGCCGCCAGTGCTAAACTGGTCGGCATGAACGGTGATATCGAAGCCCATTTTCTTCGCTATCTCCAGATAGCATGCGGCATCGGCGGTGTTGAAAGCGCCGTCTTCAATAAATATATCTACCCGGTTAGCCAGGTTTTCTTGTTTTATTTTGGGGAGGAGTTTATTCAATATCAACTCCAGGTATTCTTCTACGGGACCGTTAAAATCTTTTGGCAAAATGTGTGTAGCAAGACAGGTTGGGATTAGGTCAGCTTTGCTTTTTGCAGATGCTTCTTTTATAGCCTGCAGTTGTTTCAATTCTTCTTCAACACGTAGTCCATACCCGCTTTTTACTTCGATGGTAGTAACGCCGTTTTTGGTGTGCTGATCTACTCGCTGCAATAACAGATCAACCAATTCATTCTTAGTCGCTTTTCTGGTTTGAGTTACTGAATCCCATATACCACCGCCTGATCTGGCAATTTCTAAATAGCTTTTACCGGCAATGCGCAACGCGTAGTCTTTGGCTCTGCTTCCTGCAAAGCACAGGTGCGTGTGGCAATCTACAAAACCGGGAAGAAGCACATGATCACCAGGTATCTCCTCTATTTCAGCATCAGGGTTTGATTTTCTTAGAGTCTCAAAATCTCTGACTTCTACTATCAATCCATTTTCAGTCAATACGCCTCCCTGCGGGATGATCTGCAAAGCGTCATCCGCGATAGAGCCCTTCATCGGTAATCCCGATAAAGGAAGTATTTGTGTAAATGGACCGATGAGTTTTTTCATCAATTACTATTTTCTTTATTCCACCACGTCATTGCGAGGCACGAAGCAATCGCGAACTTTGCAGAGCGGCTATGCAAGTTCTACAACTACTTATTCGCCCTGTATAGCATGCGATTGCTTCGTCGCTCACTCCTCGCAATGACATTTTATTTGATGTTATATTTTTAAATTAAACTTCTCAGCCGTTTTCTCCGCCTCTTCATACCCCGCATCAACATGCCTGAATATCCCCATCGCCGGATCATTGTATAACACACGTTTCAAGCACTTGGCTGCTCGCTCTGTGCCATCGGCTACCACTACCATACCGGCGTGCTGGGAGTATCCCATACCTACACCACCACCGTGGTGGAACGATACCCAGGTTGCCCCGCCTGAAGTGTTGGACATCAGGTTGAGCAGCGGCCAGTCGGATACCGCGTCTGAGCCATCTTTCATGGCTTCGGTTTCGCGGTTAGGCGATGCTACTGAACCGCAATCCAAATGGTCGCGGCCGATAACGATCGGGCCCTTTACTTTGCCGCTTGCTACCAGTTCGTTAAATATCAAGCCAGCCTTTTCACGCTCACCCATACCCAACCAGCAAATACGGGCAGGTAAGCCTTGAAAGGCAATTCTCTCCTGTGCTTTATAAAGCCAGTTAATCAGGTGCTTATTTTCAGGGAAAGCTTCTATCAAAGCCCTATCAGTAGTATAAATATCTTCGGGATCACCAGATAACGCTACCCAACGGAACGGCCCTTTTCCTTCGCAAAACAATGGTCGGATGTAAGCAGGCGTGAAGCCGGGAAAATCAAATGCGGCGAGCTCCCCACCCTGTCGCGCAAACTCGCGCAAGTTGTTGCCATAATCAAATGTAACGGCTCCCATAGCCTGCAAATCGAGCATAAAGCCTACATGGCGAGCCATACTTTTGAGCGAAAGGCGTTTATATTCTTCCGGATCGCTTTTGCGAAGCACTGCTGCCAATGTGAGCGATAGGCCATTTGGTATATAACCATTCAGCGGATCGTGGGCTGAGGTTTGGTCGGTGAGCATGTGCGGCACAATGTTGTCTTTTATCAGGCGTGACAGCAGATCACCGGCATCGCTTACCAGTCCTACGGATAATTCCTCACCCAATTCCATTGCATCTTTTACCCATTCGATAGCTTCCTCGTAGGAGTGCGTCATCCGGTCGATGTACTTGGTATCGACACGTTTTTGAATACGCGACTCGTCTACATCTGCGCCAAGAAATACAGCTCCGGCCATAGTAGCAGCCAATGGTTGAGCGCCACCCATTCCGCCTAATCCGGCACTAACGATAAGTTTACCTTTCAGATCATTATTAAAATGTTGGCGACCGCATTCTACAAAGGTTTCATAAGTGCCCTGCAAGATGCCCTGAGTGCCAATGTATATCCAGCTTCCGGCAGTCATTTGTCCATACATCATGAGTCCTTTGGCGCGCAGTTCGTTAAAATGCTCCCACGTGGCCCATGCGGGCACGAGGTTACTATTTGCGATGAGCACACGCGGCGCTTCAGGGTGGCTGCGTATAATTCCCACCGGCTTACCCGACTGGATCAATAAGGAATGATCTTCATCTAGTTCAAGTAGTAGTTCAATGATCTTCTTTAGCGATTCTTCGTTACGTGCAGCCTGGCCGATACCGCCATACACCACCAATTCATCCGGGTTTTCGGCAACCTGGCCGTCAAGGTTGTTCAGCAGCATTCGCAGAGGTGCTTCCGTTTGCCAGCTTTTGGCATGCAGTTGCATTCCCCTCGGCGCCTTGTAAACCGGGTGGTTGGCGTAGGTTTTAATAAATTCTGAACTCGTCATCATTATCCAGTTTTATATCGTTTTTCTCTGCAATGTTGTTCACTATCTTGAGTAATGAACCTTCGCGGATAATTTTATGTAATTGTTTAATGTCGTCGGCAAAAATGCGGTCATCGTTAATAAACGGCACATGTTCACGGACGTAGTTGTGGCAGGCTTCCAGTACCGGGGTCGATTTCATTGGCCTGCGGAAATCCATTGCCTGCGTGGCATACAACAATTCTATGGCCTGTATGTATTCGATATTATCCAACACCTGGTGCAGCTTTCGCCCGCTTATGGAACCCATTGATACATGATCTTCCTGGCCTAATGAAGTCGGAACGCTATCGGCACTTGCAGGAAAGCATAATGTCTTATTCTCGGTCACCAATGCTGCGGTAGTGTATTGCGGGATCATCAAACCAGAGTTCAATCCGGCATCAGGCACCAATAGTTTAGGCAGACCGTATCGGCCTTCACTCATCAGGTAGCAGCGACGGTCGGCTATATTGCCTATTTCTGCGGCGGCTACGGTCGCGTAATCCAAAGGCAGTGCTAACGGCTGACCATGGAAGTTTCCGCCGCTGATGGTATCGTCGGCATTAAAAATGATCGGGTTATCGGTTACAGAGTTCAGCTCAATCTCCGTCAACTCTTTCAGATGCAACCAGGCATTTCTTGAGGCACCATGGACCTGCGGGATGCAACGCAGTGAATACGGATCCTGCACACGGTCACAATCCACATGGGAATTTAATATTTCAGAATGTTCCAGTAAAGTAAATAAGCGATGTGCCACAAAGCGGGTTCCTTTAAAAGGACGGATATTGTGCAGGCGTGGATCGAACGGTCTGGAGGAACCCATCAATCCTTCTAATGACATCGCTCCTATAATATCGGCAGTCTGCAAAACCTGGTGCAAGCGTTGCACGGCCTTTACAGCAAATGAAAGAATGAATTGAGTTCCGTTAATTAATGCCAAACCTTCTTTGGGGCCAAGCACTATGGGCTCCAGACCATATCTTTTCAGAAATTCTGAAGTAGGTACTGTTTTCCCGTTTTCTTCTACTTCGCCTAAGCCGATCAAAGGCAAGAACAGATGTGCCAACGGAGCCAAATCGCCTGACGCTCCTACTGAACCTTTTTCGGGAACAACCGGAATAATATCATTATCAATATGCCAGATAATACGCTCAATTGTTGGCAAAGAGATACCTGAATAACCTTGCGCCAACGCGTGCACTTTAGTGATCAGCATTAACTTGGCGATCTCGGTAGGGATTGGTTTTCCTACGCCAACGCTGTGGCTTTTTAGCAGATTATATTGCAGCGTACAAGTATCTTTCTCAGGAATATGGGTATTACACAACGGACCGAAGCCTGTATTGATGCCATAAACGGGGATTTCTCTTTCCACGATCTTCCCTACCTCCACCCATGATGCCCGAATATTTGCATGAGCGGCGGGGCCAATAATCCCCTTCACCTTACCCGAAGCAATATCGAGACAGGCACCGATGGTTAAATGCCCAGTGCCGTAATTAAAGGACTTTCCCATGATCGGCTGGCTTTAGGGTGGACAATTTTTTACTTATTTTCTCCGAAAGGCTTATAGACCGAAATTTATTTTCGAGGGCAGTTATAGCCGGTAACAGATGCTGGCATTCGGGTTCGCTTTCGGTTAGCTCTTCCATGGCTTGGCTCATTGCTTCCCAAATGGGCAGGATCCGATCTAGTAAAGCATGACCGGCTTTTGTCAACTGTACCAATTGCCTGCGACCATCATCAGCGGCGGTTGTAGTTTTTATAAGTTTTCTATTCTTTAGATTGGCAACTAACTGACTTGCAGCTGGGTGAGACACTCCTATCGTGTCACTTAATTCTTTAATAGACAAAGTACCATTATTCAGTAACAGGTAAAACACCGGGAACCAACTGGCATCAAATTCAATACCTGCGGCCTGGTAGGTTTTGTTAATTTCGGATAAAAAGGATTCGCTCAAACGCCTTAACCGGCTACCCAAAACAAGGTAGCCAAGGCTCTCATAGAAATTCATTGTGCAATTTATATAAGTACTTATATAATTGCAAGTTTTTGGTTGGGAATTTGTTTGGGATAACTTATCAGTATGTCATTGCGAGGTACGAGGCAATCGCGAACTTTGCATCTTCGCCCTGTATAGCATGCGATTGCTTCGTCGCTCACTCCTCGCAATGACATTTTTTCCTACCGTCCATAATCACTAACCGTTAACACTTTCGAAAATCCTGAATCAATTTTCAAAATCACCTTATGGATTTCATACGCGCCATAAGCATCATTACCTTGATACGATGCATATAACGACCATCCTATTTGACGCTTGCTTTTTGAGTTAGCTTCTAAAAGCGAATCTACCTTACCGAATTTGATCGCTCCAAAATTACCCTTATCCTTTAGTGCTGAATCTAGATAGTGTTTGGCTAAATCTTCTGCTTTTTGCTGGTTAGAACGATGATCAAAATGGCTGCAGGAGCAGATCAAAACAGTCGCTATTAGGAATATTTTTTTCATTGTGAAAGGTTTCAGGAAACTAAGTTAATCAAATTGTCTATTTCTTTTGATCCAAAAAGGCATTCTGTTATTTCAGATATAAATATACATTATTTACGAACGGGCTTGAACTTACCATTTAAATCACTAATTTCGAATTACTTATAAAGTGTTATTTATAGCACTAACCCTAAATAAGTGTGAAAGTTATTACTGCAGTCAAGGCTTAGCGAAACTTACAGTTACCGGTTTATTTCTGGACTTTAAATTCTTTCAGCTTATGCAATCGTCGTTGTCTGTCAAATCAGCTGTTCTGGCATTAATCATTGTCCTTACCTTCCTTGTTTGCTGGGAGTTTTATCTTCGGAATGAAGGCATTGCCCTTGATTATGATGATGGCCCTGAATTATGGGCAAATAGCCGGGCAATGGTCTATGAACCCGCAAATAAAGCTACCGTTTTCATTGGCTCGTCACGTATTAAGTATGACCTGGATATCCCAACCTGGGAAAACCTTACCGGCAACCATGCGATACAACTGTCTATGGTAGGATCTAATCCAAGGCCATTTTTGCACGACCTGGCCAGCGATCCTAATTTCAAAGGAAGATTGATTGTTGATGTAACAGAGGGCTTGTTCTTTAGCAAAGGGTCAGTTCGCTTCCCAAATGAAGGCATTGAGTATTATAGTAAACGTACGCCTGCTCAAAAGGCAAGCTTTGAACTGAACCACGCGCTAGAATCGCATTTTGTATTTCTGAACAGGGGTTACTTTTCTTTAAATCCCATGCTGAATAAATTGCATCTTAAAAATCGGCCTGGAGTGGTCCCGGCAGCTGAATTTCCTATAGGTTTTCGGTCAATTACTTTTGAGAGGCAAAACAAAATGACAGCTGAGTTTATTATAGATACCAATCAGCAAATCCAGGTAAGAAACATCTGGGCATTTAACAGAAAAAATAATCATATACCGCCAGTAAACGGCAAAGCATTGGATACTATTCTGACCTCGGTAAAAGCCGATGTGGATAAGATCAGGGCAAGAGGCGGTGACGTGACTTTTGTACGCACACCATCCAGTGACTCCTATCTCATTTTTGAAAATAAAAACTATCCACGAAAAGAGTATTGGGATAAATTGCTGGCAATAACCGGGTGCAAAGGAATTCATTTCGCCGATTACCCGGTGATAGATCAGCTTACCTGTCCCGAGTACTCGCATCTAAAACCGACAGATGCGGTAATATACACCCAACACCTGGTTAGTATACTTAAGAAGGACCTTGGATGGAGGTTTTAACGAAGCCAAAAATATGGGGTCATCGGTTACCTTTTAATGGACCGCTGCGTGTTATTAAACAACGAAAAAATAAATAGCCCAAAAAATAAGAATATTTGGAATTTACATTTAAATGTCTAATTTAGAGAACCTTATTATATCTGATATAAAGCTAACACTGTTATTACCCCTGGTTGATTTAATGCTATTGATACAATAGCATGTGATGGAATTTTTATTGTTACTGGTATTTTCTGGACTCTAAATTTTTCTGCTATGCAAACCCAAATATCTGTTAAAACAGCTGTACTGGCTGTAATTATTGCGCTCGCGTTTTTTGTCTCCCTTGAACTTTACCTGAGAAGTGCGGGCGGATTTGTTGGTTATGATGATGGCCCTGAACTATGGGCACATAGCCGGGCAATGGCGTATGAGCCTTCTGACAAAGCAGTCGTATTCACGGGTTCCTCGCGCATTAAGTATGATCTCGATATCCCCACCTGGGAGAAATTGACAGGTACTCATGCGGTGCAATTAGCAATGGTGGCCTCATCGCCACGACTCTTTTTAACCGATCTGGCCAATGACCCTAATTTTAAAGGCAAGTTGATCGTTGATGTAACTGAAGTTTTATTCTTTAGTCATCGGGGCACCACGTACCCCAGCCAGTTTGTATCTTATTATCATAAACAAACACCGGCCCAAAAGGCCAGCTTTGTATTGGATAAACCATTTGAAGCCCATCTCGTATTCCTGAATGAAGGCCATTATGCAATAAACGCGCTGTTGGGCCGATTACACGTGCAGGACCGCCCGGGAGTTTATCCATTTTTGGATTTTCCATCAGGCTTTGACAGGACAGCATATGACAGGCAATGTATTATGACACCTGAATTTGTAGCGGATACCAATCAGCATAACCAGGTAAAAGCAATATGGGGACTCTTAAAGAATGACCCTACGCCACCTATGAACGGTAAAGACCTTGACTCCACTATGCTGTCTGTGAAGAATGATGTAAACAAGATCAGAGCGAGAGGCGGCGAGGTGTTATTTGTACGAACACCGTCGACCGGCTTCTTCTGGGGGGCCGAGCAACATCTGTTCCCGCGCAAGTTGTATTGGGACAGGCTGCTTGCTGAAACGGGCTGCAGGGGCATCTTCTTTACTGATTATCCTGATATGGCTAAACTCGATTGCCCCGAGCTTTCGCATCTAAGCCCGGCAGGGGCTGTGATCTACACCACGGCCCTCGTTAACGCACTCGAAAAAGAAAAAGGCTGGAGTTTTAACCAACCTGCTAAAACAGTTTATAACCTGACTAATAAAAACTTATCGCGCCATGGTTTTTAACTCTTACACCTTCATCGCCTTTTTTGTTATTATGCTGCTATTGCATAACCTTCCCATTTCGTGGAAGGCAAAAAAGATAAACCTGCTGATTGCAAGTTACCTATTCTATGCGGCTTGGAACCCGCCGTTCATATTGCTGCTGTGGTTATCTACGGTAGTTGATTTCTTTGTTGGCCGGGCATTGTATACTCAGCCTAATATTCATAAACGGCGACTGCTTTTGGTGGTCAGTCTGATCGGGAACCTGGGTATGCTGTGTTTCTTTAAATACGGTGGCTTTATCCTGGAGAACTTTGTACACCTTACTAATTTGCTAGGCATTGATTTTCATCCGGCTAAGCCGAGTATCATATTGCCTGCAGGTATCTCATTCTATACATTCACTACATTGTGTTATACGATAGATATGTATAGGAAGGAAAGTAAGCCGGTAAAATCTATGCTTGATTTTGCCTTGTTTGTCACTTTCTTCCCGCACCTTGTGGCTGGACCAATTGTTCGTCCACCTCAATTGGTACCGCAGTTTGAAACACCGCGCAAAGCAAGCAGGCAACAGTTATTGGATGGCCTGATGCTTTTGACGCTGGGCTTATTCATGAAGGTTGTATGTGCCGATACACTGCTTTCGGCCGCTGCCGATACGGTATATGGCGCGGGAATACCGATGGGGCCGCTTGATGCCTGGGCGGGAGTGCTTGCTTTTTCGGGACAGATATTTTTTGATTTCGCGGGTTATTCAACCTCAGCCATAGGTGTTGCCCTGTGTTTAGGCTTTATCCTGCCGCAGAACTTTTTGTGCCCATATGGCGCGGTCGGTTTTTCTGATTTCTGGCGCAGATGGCATATTACCCTTTCGTCCTGGCTCCGCGATTATCTGTATATCCCACTGGGAGGTAACCGGAAAGGCAAATTCCGTACCTATATTAACCTGATGATCACTATGCTCATCGGCGGTTTATGGCACGGCGCTAACTGGACATTTGTGGCCTGGGGTGGCTTGCACGGGGTATACTTATGGATAGAGAAAGCTATTCGTGATAGTCGCTCCAAAATTTCCAATGCACCATCTGAAGAAACTCCCAAACCGGTTATCGTTACCGCTTCTTTCGGACCGCCTTTGATCGGTAAGAAATCAGCCACCTTTGTTTATGCATTGCTAACTTTTCTGTTGATATGCATTACCTGGGTGTTCTTCCGCTCCACAACTTTCGGCGGTGCAGGTTTGCTTCTGGCTTCCATGTCGGGTCGACTGGCACCTGTCGGACCACCTTTATTGGCAACAGTGGATATCATTAAAGTATTTGTAGTGATCGGTATCATGCTGATCGTTCACTGGTCTATGCGCAATACGACTTTCCTGAAAACTATGGGAAAAATGCCATGGTGGGCAGTGAGTGTTGTATGGGCCGGGATGATCATACTAATCGTGTTAAGCCAGGGGACTAGCAAGGCTTTTATATACTTCCAATTCTGACCGCTGATTTGAATGATTAGTGGATTACCCTGATTTTTTAATCAGCGAAATCATTTAATCATTAAAATCAACGGTTCTGACGGACATAAGTAAAATCATACGATACCGTTACTGTTTTCCCGTCGTCATTGTTCACGTCCTGGTATTGACGTACTGTGTTTTTGTCGATGTTATAGAATTTAAAGTTGCCTGTCACTTTTTTATTATTTGTGACGTTTTCATAAGTAAAGTGCATTACACTATCTTTATAGACTCCATCTAAATATCGTTGCGGGCCACCAGCTGAACCTATCCAGTCCTGTTCCCATTTACCTGTTGCTGAATTATAATAATTGATACTTTTCCCTAAGCTAGCCTGCGTCGACGTCCAATTTTCTAATATAGCGCAGCCACCTGATATACTTTGAACCGAACTGTGCCCTACAAGAAACTTTGTCCCGGTTTGATAAACGTCCCACTCGCCTATCCAGAAATCAAAATCGTGTGAATGGGGTTGAGCTGCACAAGGATATACAGATTCATAAACCTGTTTTTTAATATCAGTGTAGTTTGCCGCCACCCTTATGTTTTTAAAATCCGCCAGTGTATCCAAATCAGGCAGAATATTATAACCTGTGGCACCTACTTTTAAAAGCCATTTTGCGGCATCATCAGGCTTGTTAATTAAAGAATATACCCTGGCCATACGTGCCATTGCAACTCCGCGAACTGGTGGCGAAGGTTTGTTATCAAGTGCCTTTTGATAATCACGCAACGCTTCGTCGTAAAAACCTAAATTATGATTGGAGTATCCTAATCGGTTCCATGCAATCGCATTGGTTGATGTGTCATTGGTATACTTTAAATAATTCGACCTTGCCTCTTTCCAATTTTGCTTGGCATATAATGAATCGGCCAGTTGCAAATATGATTTGCTCTGCTGCGCGAATACGCTTGTTACACCAATCATTAACAGGATCGAGATAAAGGCTTTCATTTTACAATCTATTTTAACCAGTTCATATTAAATTTCACCCAATAAATATCGTCCCAGCCATTGCCGGGACTAGTTAGCATATCTTTTAATTGCTGATAGTTTTTAGTCGACCCATCTTTAAATAAGCTACCCAACCTATTGCTTGTAAACACAAGGAATTTTTTATCCCAGTCTACAAAGGGGCAATAATCCAGCGAGGTCGAATTTATGGGTGACGGCAAATGTTTTACCGGCGTCCAGGTCCCTCCGTTATCTTTATGACTAATGTACAAATCGCCGCCGCCCATATCGTCAGGTCTGCCATAAGATGAGAAAATAATAAACTGTTCATCCGGGTCGACAAATGCATTAAACTCGTCATATTTAGTATTGATGTCCTCGGGTAAGCTTTCCGGCTTACTGTATTCCGAACCATTCCATTTGCAAATCACAATATCCTCGCTGCCTTTGCCGTAATCCGCTTCAACTGTAAAATAAAGATTGCCGTTTTTGGTAATGGATGGATAAAACTCATTTTTAGCAGAGTTGACTGTGGCACCTAAATTTTCGGGCTCACCCCATTGCCCATTGGATAGTTTTTTTATTTTCCAGATATCGAAATCTTTTGCCTTATCACCACTTAAAGGCCTATCGGATGAGAAATAAATAGTTTGTCCATCTGGCGAAAAGGCAGCCTCCAGGTCGCGGTAACGACCGGAAAATGATGCGACTTCAGGTTTACTCCATTCTCCATTTTTCAATACCATGTGCAAGATGGTACTGGAGGCAAAACGAGCTTGCTGAAGCGTAAAAAATATCTCGTCGCCTTTGGGTGATATTGTAAAATCGCGGTTGCTAAGCCCATCTGACAGGATATCTTTTGCAAAAAGCTGAGGGGTATCAGTAGGGAGCTTGCCGCCAGGGTACGAGACCTGTGCGACAGCTCCGCTGAAAATCAATGTAAAGACAAGTAAATTAACTGATCTTATTATCATGAATTTACGATTGATGCTATTTGAGGCCATATTCGGCCACTTTTGTAATAAAACTAAGGTCCCGGTCGCCCTCACCCGCCCATATCTGTACCAGGCCGGAACCTTTATCGTTACTAAACTTCTTTACCCATGCTGATGCAAGTCCGTTCTCGTCCATGCCCAACACAATATCTACCTGATTTGGTAAAACACTCAACGGCGCCGTCCAGAACTTCTTTATTCCCCACTCACTACCTGCTGATGTAGCAAATGCAGGCTGGTTTCCTTTGTATGAACGCAAGTCATTCGGTCCATACTTTATACCCGCTACTGTATCGGGATACAAGAAATTACGGATCACCACTGCTTTTTCTTTTTCGTCAAACCGTAAAATGAGTGGATTAGTGCCAAGCATTACGATCTTTCCACCACTATCCAGATACTTACGAAACTTGGATGCTGTCCCGCCTTTAGTGATCTCATCAGGAAAGAAATTGGTCGCAAATACAATTACCGAATTAGATGCTGAATCTTTTTTGGTGATACGGTCTATCAATTGAACCTGGTTTAAAACCTTATAGTCACTCTCAACCAGGTATCTTTTAATACGGATATCGTTGCCATTATTAGGTGACGGAATAGTCTGGTCCCAAAAAACATATTTCTGCGCCTGTTTCGGTGTGATGTTAAATTTACCCGGCCTAAGTGCATACAAATAGCCATCATCCGAGCCGAAATACAATAAATTATCAGCGATAACCGGCGATGAAAATATAATATCGCCTGCCTTAAACGAGCTGATCTTCTCTCCCGTTTTAAGATCAAGACAATATAACTGACCTTCGTGGCTACCTACATAAACCTTATCGCCGCAAAGAACAGGCGACGACCAAACCACGTTGACTGCATGGAATTTCCATATTTGGTTGCCTGTATTCAGGTTAACAGCCTGAACAAACCGGCCATCAGAGGTCCCGGTCACTACAAATGAATCTTTTACGGCTACCGCAGATATGATCCACGATACTTCATGATCGACCCGCCATAATTGTTTGCCGCTGGTTTTATCAAGCGCATATAGGAAGCCATCTCTCCCGCCAAAGATCACTTTGTTTCCGGTAACCACAGGCGACGCAATAATAGCCCTGCGGTCGAACCCAAAATTTTCATTTTTTAATTTATTCCCTTCTATTTCAAAGCTCCATTTCTGCTTACCTGTGTTCAGGTCGATAGCAAAAAAAGTCCCTTCTGTATCGCCAACATAAACTGTATTACCTGCCACCGCCGGGCTACTCCGAACTATCCCGCCGGTCTTAAATGTCCAGTTTATTTTGCCTGTTTTTTCGCTGACATTATAAACTGAGCCGTCTTTACTTCCTATTAATATCTGTCCATCGATAATAGTAGGCGACGAATAAAAATAATCAAAAGCCCATTCGTAGTCTTTTGATGTACCCAGCTTCAATTTCCAGATCTGTTTTCCGGTTGATGCATTAAGCGCATAAAGACTTTGTCCGTTATCACTAAAAAACACATTGCCGTTATGATAAGCGGCGGACGAGTTGACCGCATGCCCGGGTTTGAACGTCCAATTGATTTTGCCGGAATTTTTGTTCAGACTGTAAAATATCCCCCGACTGCTACCGAAATAAAGCGATCCGTTAGCAACGGCAACAGTCGACCGCACTGGGGCTCCCGCATCAAATTTCCAGGCAAGGTCATTAAATACCCCTTCAACTGCTGCATAATTTCCATTATGGTCAGCAGTATTCCGGAACATACTCTGAGCCATTCCCTTATTAAGATTGATGAATGCCAGGAAACAGAAGACGGAAGTAATTATTACACGTAATAATTTTCTCATACGGACTTTGTAACAGGTTCAGACCAAAGATACCTCAGCTAAACGGTCTGCTAATCCCCCGTTCAGGGGGAATTATCAGGAATAAATCTTACCCGCTAATATAATCCAATGTCATTTCGACAAACAGCGTAGGGATAAAGTGGTGGGGTGAGGAGAAACCTTATACGATATGCTTATTCGATTTGAAAGGTGCAGAAGATTTCTCCTCACACTTACGCTCAATCCCCGCGTTGGTCGAAATGACAAAGACTTTTAGATTAAGCATCCTGCTCGCCGCGTGATTCTTCGGGTTGGAGCGAGCCAAACAGTTTTTGAAGTTTGCGTATTTGGCGTTGACGGTTAAAGAATTCATCCATCAGGTAAGCCGGAATAAATCCGCCCAGCCAGAAAGCCATAACAAATAAATTAGACATGCCACGGTACAGGAACCATGACGCAGCAGCAAAAAAGAGAAATCCGAAAATTGTATAATAATTAGCCTGCCTGATCTTTAATTGATAGCCTTTTTCTTTAAATCCATGCTTAAAAGGAAAAGTAAATAATGGGACAAAAAGAAAATAGAACAGGTTTTTTTCGGCGAATGCCAGGTCGTGCGAGATGTTATTTTTGATATAGTTATTAAGCTTTTCTAACTGCTTAAACTTATACTTCTTAATCTCCTCTTCTGATATGCTCCTGTTGGCCAGTTCCTCAAAAGCAACAGAAACTGCCAACTCGGTGTAACCGAACTTATTATCAATAATTTCCATGAGCTTCTCAGTTGGAAGCATGGCGTAAATGCCCTTTAATTCATCTTTTGAAACCATTGAAAATCAGGCGATTTAGTTTATAATTGTCGGTGTTATATCAAATGTAAAATTTACACTCTAATTTTCCTAATTTAATCTATAATTTCGATAGAGTTTTCCATTTTCATTAACCATAATGAAATAAAAATACACCTATAGGAAATAAAGCAAAGGGAGAGCTCAGATATTTATCTGATTTTTTTATCCCGGGTCACTGCTTTTAACGGGCTGTTAATGTGCACTTTCGAGATGGTGGTTACCGAACCGGCCTGATTTATTTTACGGATAAGGTTATTGCTTTCGTCAGATACATAAATATTTCCGGCTTTATCAACAGCAATCCCCGCCGGGGTATTGAAACTCGCAGCGTTGCCGGTTCCGTCGTTTGCCCCTCTTGAACCGCTGCCTGCTATTGTGGTGACAGCGCCGCCAGGTGTTATTTTACGGATAAGATTATTACCGGAATCGGCTACATACAAGTTGCCATCACTATCTATGGCTATTCCAAATGGCGAATTAAAGCTTGCGGCGGCACCTGTCCCGTCACTTCTTCCAGGCTGACCACTTCCGGCAAATGTGCTCACCTGCCCTGCCGGAGTAACCTTTCTTATCAGGTCATTGCCGTTATCAACAACATACACATTGCCCGTGGCATCTACAGCCAATGCTTCAGGTAAATTAAAGGTGGCTGCGGTATCCAGACCGTCATCGGTACCTTTAGCGCCTGAGCCTGCTAAAGTGCTTACTACTCCCGCCTGCGTAATCTTGCGGATCAAATTATTTTCGTAATCGGCCACATACACATTTCCGCTGCCATCCACAGCTACGCCTAATGGCGAATTGAAAGAGACTGAATCCGCAACATTAGAAGCTCCAACTATTCCCGTACCGGCAAAAGCAGTCACCATACCTGTGGTAGCACCGATCATCCTGACCTGGTTGTTGCCTGCATCGGCTACATATATATTTCCGGCTGCGTCAGCGGCAACACCAAAAGGTTTATTGAAAGTCGAAAGACTATCTACCGCATTAAGATTTCCTTTTACACCGCCGACTCCGGCAAAGGTGCTTACCAAACCGGTAGTGTCCATTTTCCGGATAACGTTGTTGCCCAGATCAGCGATATAAAGGTTGCCATTAGCATCAACAGTTAAACCGAAGGGATGATTGAATTTCACTGCCTTACCTATGCCGTTGACCAAACCTGCGGTATCACTACCTGCCACTACGGTGCTGTCTGTCACTTTTGCAGGCGATAACAGTTCTCGCTTGCAGCCATACATGCCGCTCACAAAAACGATACAAAGAAACACAACGAGCAGTTTTAGTGAAGATCTTATCATCGGGGTATTTAAACGCGTGCTTCAAATGTAAAGTTTTATAAAGCATAAAGCGAAAAGCCGAAGGCAGAAAGCCATGGAAAAATCACCTTTCTGCTTTCTCCTTTAAGCTTTCAGCTTAAAACAATACCTTAGTCCTGATGAATAAACTGATCTCAGGCGTAAAGCAGAAAGCGCAAAGCAAAAAGCGACTTTCCCCATTGAGCCTTTACCTTTTACCTTTCGCCTTTATCCTCTTATTCTTTTCATGTCAGAACAATGATCCATCCAAAGGTAAAACAGTTTTTAACATCAATCTTGATGAAGGCTTAACTTCACTCGACCCCGCCTTTTGCCGCAATCAGAACACGACCTGGATGGATAATCAGCTTTACAATGGACTGGTGCAGGTGGATGACAGCCTGAATATACAACCCTGCGTTGCTAAAAGCTGGCAAGTTTCGGAGGACGGTTTGATCTACAAATTCCACTTACGAAATGACGTTTATTTTCATGACGATCCCTTGTTTAAAGATGGCAAAGGGCGTCAGGCAACAGCGTCAGACTTTGTATATAGCTTCGGCAGGCTTATCGACCCTAAAGTTGCTTCATCAGGCTCGTGGATATTTAGTGATAAAGTCGAAGGGAAACAATCGTTCGCCGCACCTAACGATAGTACGTTCGTTATCAAACTAAAACAACCTTTTCCGCCATTGTTAAGCCTGCTTACCGCCCAGTATGCCGATGTGGTTCCTCATGAAGTCGTCGACCATTATGGCAAGGATTTCCGTAACCATCCTGTTGGCACCGGCCCTTTTAAATTCAAGTACTGGAAAGAGGGTGAGGTAATGGTCTTCCTAAAAAATGAAAACTATTGGGAAAAGGATAAAGACGGGAGCGCATTACCGCACCTGGATGCTATTCGCGCCACATTTATAGGCGATAAACAAACCGCATTTATGGAGCTTGTAACCGGCAAGCTCGATTTCCTGAATGATATTGATGGCAGCTATCGCGACGACATTCTTACTAAGTCGGGACAGGTGACGCAAAAGTATAAAGGCAAGTTTATTCTCAATTCGGCGCCTTACCTTAATACCATGTATATGGGCATGCTGGTTGATACTACTTTGCCAATCGTGAAAGGCAGTCCCCTAAAAATATTAAAGATACGCCAGGCTATTAATTATGCCATCGATAAGCAAAAGATGATCAAATACCTGCGGAACAGTATGGCCACACCAGGCAGTGCGGGTTTTATTCCGGCTGGTATGCCGGGCTTTGATGCGCAAAAAGTAAAAGGCTATACCTACAATCCTGAAAAGTCTCGTGAACTGCTGGCGGAGGCTGGCTTCCCCAATGGTAAAAACCTGCCTGATATATTGCTTACCACCACTGTAGGGTACCGCGACCTGATAGAATACGTACAAGGACAATTGGACCAGGTAGGCATCCATACGCGAGTGGAAATAACCCAGGGAGCAAGTTTACGCGAACTTGTATCAAAAAATGGGGTTAATTTTTTCTATGGATCGTGGATAGCTGACTATCCTGATGGGGAGAATTACCTCTCGGTATTCTACTCGAAAAACAAAATACCCTGGGGGCCAAATTATACCGGGTTTAACAATAAGAAGTTCGATCACCTGTTTGAAGAATCGTACCACGAGCGGGATAACGCCAAACGCTATGCCATATATCAGCAGATGGATAATTTGGTAATGGAGCAATCGCCGGTGGTGATATTATATTATGATAAATTGGTAAACGTATACCAGAAGAATATTACCGGGTACAGTAAGAATGCGTTGAATTTGTTGGTGTTGAAGAGGTTGAGGAAAGGGTGAGTTGCACTTATTCAACCGTCGTTGCGAGGAACGAAGCAATCTCCGAACTGTGCAGATCATGGAGCAAACATTTGTTAATGAACGTTCAACAAGAAACCCATGCTCCTTGAATATCCTATGTAGAGATTGCTTCGTTCCTCGCAATGACGTGTAATAAAAGTCTCTGCTTACTCTCCCGTTGTCGACGCCACTTCCAAAGGAGCATTTGTAAGGCTCTTGAATCGTTTAGCCATCCGGATTTTTGTTTCTTTGTCCAGTGTTTTGTCTTTAAACATGGTCAGCCACATCTTTCCCTGTTGGCTTGCAAAAAACATCTTCAATTGATTCTTAAACTTCACACGCTCATAATACAGGTATCCCCAGCCACCATCGGGCAGGGCATCGCAGCTGTAGGAGTTCCAGTCTTCACCTGTTACGGTATGCCATGGCACTACGATGATATCGTTCAATAGAGCAAAAGCTACGTCTCCCACTTTCAGATTATGAGCGGCACAAGGTACGCGTATATTAGCTTCGGTGCTGTCGCTGATCATATCGATGAGGTAAGGGATGGCCGCAGTATCTAATGCTAAAACTTCGTGATAAGCAGGGTTATCCCTCCTGTACCTGGCGTTGATACGCTCTTCTTTTTGCCATTGACCTGAGCCAAATTGCCCATAAGGCAAATATTTGATATGCCGTACATCTCTCTCCACAATTTCCTTAACCTGGCTAAAACTTGCAGTGCTGCTCAAAACGAGCAAAATGAGTAACAAAGTCCGGTTAAACATATTAATAAGGTTGACGCATAAATATAGTAAAGAACAATCTGAATTACACAATAGTTTAAGAAAATTTTTTTAACAGAAATTCAGTAATTACTGGTTAAGGATTAATAAGTTACAAGCACTACCTAAAGTGTATTTTTCGTCAATATTTCTATTAATTTAACCCGCTGTTTATGTGTGTTTTAACACTTAAAACAGCGGGAAATTATGCGGGGGAAAAAGTTGCATTTTGATAAAAAATATAACTGCCTATTAATATCCGCATCTACTGCCTGGAAATAAAAAAGGTCACCCATTTTGGACGACCCGGCGCGTATTTGACGAAAAAATCTTCTACTTTTCGTATTTCAGTGCATCCGCATTCACAACATCCGATGCAGACTTACCACCATTATTTACAGTATTCCCGGTGATAACAATAGCGTCAGCGCCTATCGTTTTAGCGTAAGCCGTAAGCTTTGATTTGATGCTATCCTGTTTCATAATATTGGGTATCGTTAAATGACCGATCACTTTGTAGGGCTGTTTAACATCGTGAGCCGAATAAAACAGGTCGACCGAAGTAGTTGGCGGTAACTTGTCGCCAAAATAAGATGGTTGTAGTGCTGCGCAAGCAGTAAGCAATGTGATACTGATGAAAAGCAATAGGTTCTTCATGGCTGAATGTTTTTATAAAGTTATGATTGACTTATAATGATAAGGTTTAGGGAATAATAAGGTAATAATATCATTACACGATTCTAGGATTTACCGGATTGTATGGATTTTAATCATTAAGAATCCAGCAAATCCCATAATCGTGTCTTTATTTGGCAAATGCGTAAACCACCGACAGATAGAGACCGCTGGTAACTAAACTAAAATTAACAGCATTGCCGCTTGATGAATTATATGAATTGTCGTGGTTTGTGTAATGTGAGTAGTTTAAATTAGCGAGATGCGCGGTAACCCCCAGGTTTTTTACAGGGAAATAAACAAAATCGAGCAGCATACCTGCATCCCCAGTCTCGCTCACGTTACTATCAAAACTATAAGCCGAATTTACTGGCAGGTAGGCCGTTCTGCTTTGGATTCTCATGTAATCCAGATATGGGCCGGTACGAATGCCTATTTTGTTACCAAACAGAAAGTACTTCCTCAGAAAAATTCCACCGGCGTAAGCATGTCCTGAAGTTCTTGATTCACTGGCAGGATAATACGGACTGGTTGTGTTATATAATGAATAGGAAAAATAGCCGCCAAGGTCTATTTTGTCGGCAATAAAATAGCTGTAAGTCGGACCAATATTAAAGCTTGTGGTATGATTTTCACCTGTGTAAATTCCATTTGTATTTGGATCCAGCATAGATGTAGTCCCCTTACTGTAATTAAACCCGAAATTTAGCCCCAGTGTCTGGCTGCCTTTTTCAGTTTGCGCATGTGAAGCTAATGCCGTTAAAAATAGTACTGCGATTAAAGGAAGTGCTTTTCTCATTGTGTTTTGTGTTTTAGTTGAGCTGTATGAACGGCCTGGGGTTGCCGATATTTCAGCGTTTAACATACATTAAGGATAATTAAGAACACGATTGAGGGATTGATAGGATTATCAGGATTCAAAAAATCAGATAACAAAAAAAAGCCTCTTCCGTATGGGAGAGGATTGAAATATATTCTGGCTTTTGGCTTTCGCCTTTAAGCTTTCAGCTTAACTAGCCATTTGCTTGCGGATGATATTCAATGCGCCACCTGCTTTGAACCATTCTATCTGCTGTGCATTGTAGGTATGGTTTACAGCGAATGAATCGGTAGAACCATCTTTGTGGTGCAACACCACGGTTAACTGCTTGCCAGGGGCGAAGCTGGTTAATCCCTGGATATCGATAGTATCGTCCTCCTGAACCTTATCATAATCGGCAGGATCAGCAAAAGTGATACCCAGCATACCTTGCTTCTTCAGGTTAGTTTCGTGGATACGTGCAAATGATTTTACCAATATGGCACGTACGCCCAGGTGACGTGGTTCCATAGCAGCGTGCTCACGTGATGAACCTTCGCCATAGTTTTCGTCGCCCACTACGATGGTACCAATACCATTTGCTTTATAATCGCGTTGGGTAGCAGGAACCGGACCGTACTCGCCGGTCAGTTGGTTTTTCACGCTATCTGCAGTGTTGTTAACGAAGTTGATAGCACCGATCAGCATGTTGTTTGAAATGTTATCCAAGTGCCCGCGAAACTTCAACCATGGGCCAGCCATTGAAATATGGTCGGTAGTACACTTGCCTTTTGCCTTGATCAGAAGTTTCAAACCGCTCAGGTCGGTACCTTCCCATGCCGCAAACGGATCCAATAATTGTAAACGTGCTGATTTAGGATCAACCTTCACTTCTACTTTGCTGCCATCTTCAGCTGGTGCCTGGTAGCCTGCATCTTCTACTGCATAACCTTTTATCGGCATTTCAAGGCCTTGTGGTTCGTCCAGTTTTACCTGCTGGCCTTGTTCGTTGGTTAATGTATCAGTCAGCGGATTAAAAGTAAGATCACCTGCAATAGCAAATGCGGTTACGATCTCTGGTGAAGCTACGAAAGCGTGGGTATTTGGGTTACCATCCTGGCGTTTAGCAAAGTTACGGTTAAACGATGTGATGATAGAGTTTTTGCGGGTTGGATCGTCTGTATGACGCGCCCATTGACCAATGCAAGGTCCACAAGCATTAGCCAATACCACACCACCCATCTCAGCGAAAGTACCCAGGTAGCCATCGCGATCAACGGTATAACGTACTTGTTCTGATCCCGGTGTGATGGTAAACTCAGCTTTAGTTTTGAGGTGCTTATCAACCGCTTGCTGGGCGATAGATGCCGCACGGGTGATATCCTCGTAAGATGAGTTGGTGCAAGAGCCGATCAAACCAACCTCCAAAGTAGCAGGCCAGTTATTTTCTTTTACAGCAGCAGCAAATTTTGAGATAGGCCATGCCAGATCTGGTGTGAATGGACCGTTTACATGTGGTTCAAGCTCGCTCAGGTTGATCTCGATCACCTGGTCAAAATATTGCTCAGGGTTAGCGTAGACCTCTGCGTCGCCGGTTAAGTGTTCTTTTATAGCATCTGCTAATGCAGCAATTTCCTCACGTTTTGTTCCTCTCAGGTATATGGCAGCTTTTTCGTCGTAACCAAATACCGAAGTAGTAGCGCCAATCTCGGCACCCATGTTACAGATGGTACCTTTACCTGTTGCAGACAGTGAACGTGCACCTTCGCCAAAGTATTCAACGATAGCACCTGTACCACCTTTTACAGTAAGGATACCAGCTACTTTCAGAATCACGTCTTTAGCAGAGCTCCAGCCTGATAATTTACCTGTTAGTTTTACACCGATCAGCTTAGGAAATTTTAGTTCCCATGGAAGGCCTGCCATTACGTCGCAGGCATCAGCACCGCCAACACCGATTGCGATCATACCCAAACCACCTGCGTTAGGTGTGTGTGAGTCGGTACCGATCATCATACCGCCCGGGAAAGCATAATTTTCTAACACTACCTGGTGAATGATACCTGCGCCCGGTTTCCAGAAACCGATACCATATTTATCTGATACCGATGCCAGGAAATCGTAGACCTCTTTGTTAGTGTCTTTTGCAGTATTTAAGTCAACCTCAGCGCCAATTTTAGCCTGGATCAAGTGGTCACAATGCACGGTGGACGGCACAGCAACTTTAGGGCGACCAGCCTGCATAAATTGCAACAGGGCCATTTGTGCGGTTGCATCCTGCATCGCCACGCGGTCAGGAGCAAAGTCAACATAATCCACTCCACGGGCAAAAGCCTTGTGCGCATCGCCTTCAGACAAGTGGGCATATAAAATTTTTTCAGTCAGGGTAAGCGGTTTACCGGTCGCCTTACGGGCAGCAGCCACACGGGTGCTGTAGCGATCATAAACCTTTTTGATCATATCTAAATCAAAAGCCATTGTATTGATTTTTTGGTAAATAAACGAATTCGGAACAATCAGACCTACTCAATTCAGTCGAGCAGCGAATTTATAAAAATTGCAGCTAAATGGTGTCAGTATTTTGTTTAAATGTAATTTGGAGATGTTCTAAATTAGTGAGTGGTTGATTGAGTTGATTATGTTGAATAGTTGAATGTTGCTCTAATCACCAATCAACTAATCTCTAAAAATCGTCCGCTTGCGTACGAAAACTGTACG